>Ga0157358_1000245_pt1 | contig 21775 bp, 13 predicted proteins | sample AttcapACBM2_FD_111484 | JGI IMG/M metagenome (GOLD analysis project Ga0157358, IMG submission 111484) | Fungus gardens microbial communities from leaf cutter ant in Botucatu, State of São Paulo, Brazil - Atta capiguara ACBM2 | ecosystem: Host-associated > Fungi > Mycelium > Unclassified ... | reverse complement strand
GGTTTTCTATATACATTTGCAATGGGTTGGGTGTCATCTACTCTTAGTGTACCCTTTTATGTCTGTAGACTTCGATTTTCTATAATTTTTTTCTGGTTCGGTGTCTTTGTGTGTTATTCTTCCATGTGAATCTTCGCTCTACCGATAAAATATCTTATCTTGTGTTGGATTCTGCCGACTGCATGCTGTAGGTCCTCTCTAGGCTAAGTAGATCATCAACAAGATTCTCACCTGTGATGCCTGAAACGATGGAGCTGAATCCAGTCTAGTGAGCAAAAGCAAAAGCGCTATTGGATCTTGATCATCAAAATCTATCAAAATCAAATCTATCAAAATCTTTGTCTAACTTGTCAGCCATTCCATTGGGTCACATAGTCTCCTGAATCTAAGACAAGGATGTGTTCTGGAATAAAAAAAACTAAAACTAGTGCTCTGGCACTAACTGCTAGTATGGAAACAGTATCAAAATTTGTATTCAAATACAGCTATATTATTGTGCAGCTAAGGGTTAAGCTTAGGGGAAGAGAGTAATGACCAGACTGTAACATTACCCCCCCCCCCCAAGGTCGCAAGATTTCCCAGGAACCGCGGGGACCCCGGGTGAGTCGGGATGACTGCTGTGGAAGTCTCGACATAGCCGTAGTGCTCCCTTGATGACTTCACTTCGGTAGACTCTTCGAATGGTTGTCCCCGCCACTTGACAAGATACTGTATGTTGCCCTCCCATCTTCTGGAGTCTAGGATCCCTTCAACCTCTTGTATGGTACTCTCTTGACTTGGTGTTAGAGAGATCTTTTGTTGCTGGGGCCTACGGTAGGGTCTCAGTTTAGACTCGTTGATGACTGGATGTAGATTTTTGGGATTCAGATTCAGAGTTCGTATGTCGAGGATCTGATTTTCTTGATTACTAGGAACGGGCTGACTCTCTTAAAGGCTAGCTTCTTGGTCGGTCGATCGGAGCTAATGTTCGAGCCATCCCCCTCCTTGTATTCAATGAACCCTCTTTGTCTCTTATCTGTCTTCCTTTTCACCACCTTTTTTGTTTTCCTCAGAGCCTCTTTCACTTCTTTTCTTGCCTCCCTTATCCTTTCGACAAATTCTTACTGCAAATCTCTGTGGATGTATGGGTGTCTCCTCAGACTCACAAAGAACAGCGATTTTCCAGTACTCAAATGTTGTCCATTGTGTTGGAAGGAACAGAATGCACAGCAGCATGGTACAGTGTGGACAACTAACAACCTCTTACCTGTAGTAGATATTGGAAAGTATACTCAGTCCGATGCTTTAAAGTGTAAATGGCTGTTGTATTTCATACCTATGTATATCAAATACTATGTTAGGCTATTTTTGTGCTGATTTAGCTCACCTCAGTCCAATGCTTTAAAGCATAAACAGCTGAGGTTTGTCACTCTGTACTGTAGTCCTTTTGCACTAATAAAAACTGTAATGGTCCAAGCATGATAGAACTATACAGTTCTAGTTCAAGTGTTACCAGCAGTCTGTCAGACTGCTAACTGATTGTGATTGAGCTAATCTAATTTCAGGATATCAAAAAGGAAAGATAATGAAAAAGATAGAAATTTGCCTTGCTGACATCACATCTCAGCCAACAGTAAATACTATAGTGGAGAGCTAAGGAAATGTGAGCAAAAATAGAGAATGAGTAATATTGGTAGTGATAATTCAACCTATGCAAAAATTTTACATTGACTATCTAATAGTACTACTGATTGCAGACTGAATGCTTTGCAACATGTTGTTGTGTGCAAACTTGGCCATTGATAGCCACTTAGTCCAGTTGTCTTGACAAAAGCTGATATACAGCTAAAAATATTGTTCTATCTCTTAGTTGGTCCTTTATGTTTGGCCATCTGCTTGTATATGATAGGCTGTTGAAGGATTCCATTCAATCTCTAGTTGGTTGTAGAGTTCTCTTATGAAATTTGAGATAAACTGAGGTTCTTGATTGCTTATAACTTTTTGAGGGTTTATATTAGACATGGTTTACATCTCATTATCCAAGATCCAGTAGGGTATCTTAGAAGTCCAAAACAGTAAGTTATACATTATCCAAGAATATGGAAGGCAGGTCAGAACAACCTTTGGCTTCAGCTTATATGTTATGTCTCTACAAGTTGCACAGGTTGTAAATTTCAGATTAGGGACTTGTGGATTTAGAGAGTGGAAAACCACTGGAAGGTGGTGAGGTGTATCATTGCTAATACTAGAAAAAGTATGCTAGTTTTAGTTGATTTTCAGAATGGCTACTACAGTATAAACTACAGGATTATATACTAGTTAGTATATCTAGAGTAGCTATCTGGAATGTAACTGTTAAGCAAGTTATCCTGTTTTCTAGTGATCCTTGGATATCAGAGGATGGAGATCCATGGAGTTAACCTAGACTAGTAAGGACATCTGAGATAGAATAGAGAGATGTGATCTGTACTGAAAGAGGTTGAAAAGTACAGATAAGGGAACATAAGTTATCTGTAGGTTAGAATGGATATAGTTGGAACACAAAATGTAATAGTCTATATGTTACAACCTTAAGCTTGGCTCAGGTTGTGACTTAGGCAAAGACTTGAGTAAGAAATAGGGGTTGAGTCAATTGGTAAAGTGTAAGGATATAAGAGTGTATCTATAGCTATATATACCTAAAGACCATATGTTATAGGCAAAGTAAATGAGTCATAATATATGAGAGAAATATAATGAAATCACAGCTATTATATGAGACACTGACTGAGATAACATGTGGTATAGCTGATTATTAAGTCAGAAAGAAGTAACCCTAACATCTATAGTCCATGAGCTAGCTACATTAAAGACATGAGAGATCAATCATAACACCATAAATATAAGATTTTGGCTATTTCTTTTGATATTATACATTATTATTAGAATATCTTACCAATCTTTAAGTAATACAATGAAATAATGGTAATAGTGGATAAATTCTCAAAAATAGTACAATATATTGTAACAACCATAAGTTAAGATGACTCAAGACTGGACTTAGGCAATAATCTAGGTAGCAGCATGAGTAGAAATCATAAGAAAAACTTAATCAGAAGTTTCTACTTTATTACTACACTATTTATACAAGTACTGTCAGATTTAAAGACAGTGAACTTGATTTTTTTATTCCTTCCTTGATGTTTAAGTCTCTTCTATTTTTCTATTTCAATTCTTTTTTATACTTTTCTGTGACAACTGTTACAAGCTGGTCATACATGTCACTGTCAAAATATCATAGGATACAAACCAAGTTCTCTTATGTTGACCAATACAAGGTTTCACTTTTACTCTAGTATCTGAGTTTAAGTTGTAACAAGTATATTATAGTCTATACTAGCCATAAATTATATGAAATTCAAACTGATGATATCTTATAGATTTTAAGAGACTTTGTTTGGATGTAATAGGTTTTATCTTTGATAATCTGCTTTGTTGTCAGGCATAGTTCACACTTAAGATGAAAAGTCTATAAAGTTAAGATAGAGTTAGAATCAAGTATAGAGAATTATCTGAAAATGTGGTGTTATAAACTTCAAGAATAACCTTGGCTTCAGCTTATATACTATGCTATCTACTTGTTGCTTAGTCACAAATTCAGATAAGAAGAACAGAGTTTAAGAAAGTAAGTACTAATAGAAATAAGTATGTTGCTATTAACACTAAATTTAGTATTAGAAATAATATTATATCCTAATCCAGTCATATCTACACCAATCCATACTTCTAGTTATTATCTAGTATAAATCAACTTTGTCAACTACTTCTTAAACATTCTTACTGAACTTCTTAGTAACTCCATAAATCTCTATTTCTATATCTGAGGACTACCTAAATCCAGAGTATATTGCTTATAGTCTCAATTTCTTTAAATACTATCTTAGATATAGTATCTTGTTACAACTTAAGTCTCAGAGTTAAGACAAATGACAAACCTTGTAAGAGAACCTATCTCTGTACAAATTTAAGTGCTCAAACATCACTCATGGCCCCACTAAACACTATGAAGTTTCTATTTCCTGTTAGTCAGTACTCCTTAAACCTACAGCTTCTCAAGCCAATACTACTATTTCCTGCCATTGAACATTGCTCAACATCTAGATACTATCCTATTTTGTATGTTACTACTATAAACTTCTTTTCTTTGTCAGTTGATCTTCTATCAAAATCTCTAACCATTTGGTCACTATTATTCTTTGGTTAGGTTTCTCCTGGAGATTGCTAACTCTGCTTAACTCTACAGACTTTGCTCAGTCATCTTAACACTGAGCCTAAGAACATTAAGAACATTCAGAAGTTTCTAGATTTAACAAGCTAATATCAACAGTTTGTAAAAGACTTTGTTAAAATTACAAAATACTTGTATGCAGTAGTTTAGAAAGATCAAAAGTGGGAATGGAGAATAGAGCAGTAAGAAGCAATTGATGAGCTGAAGTGGATATTTATAATCAAACCAGTATTGATGACACCAGATCTAGACAAAAGTAGATTCAGAAACTGTTGTTTCTAACAGACTATTATTGACAGTTTTTAAAGTACTTTTCAAAGATTGCAAAACCATTACATATAATGGTTCAGAAAGATCAAAAGTGGGAATGAGAAAGAGAGCAGAAGTATTTGATGGGTTGAAGTGAATATTCACAACTAAACCAGTATTAGTGATGCTAGACTTAAGCAAAGAGTTTAAGAATTAAAGATAAAGACTATTAGTTGTTGTAGCAACCACTTGCCAGAATGGCACTCATAGTATGCTGACTTCAGCAAAGCTCTCAGTTGGCTATCTAGTAGTGGGGATTACAAGAGAACTCAACAAGGAGCCCTTGCTGTATTGATTCTCTATATATACTACAGGTTCTTGGTCCGTGCTACAACAATATTAACCTGCCCTTATGTCCATGCATCGTCCTCATGTCCTATTACTCATTCACATGTATTTTCCTTAAGGCCACTATGCTTCCTACATGTGCCCTGACATCATACCTTTAATCTCTGCTGTACATGTGCATACCATGTGTACCCCATGAGGAACCCATGTCCCTTGATGTCATCCCTAACCCTAACTCCTATCTAGACTCCTCTCAATCCTTCTAGACTGTAAGTCCTTTCAGACCACTCTAGACTTCTATCACATGACTTCCAAGTCACGTGCTCTTCCTCCTATTTCTCTTCCATTGTAGACTAATAATTAACTACTACTATATCTTATCTCTTAACCCTAACCCTAAAGTCTGTCCACACACTCGTCTTATAACATTAGTCTCCATTCATTGTTCTTACACTTTATTAACAAAATTCCTTCTATTACATAGTCTGATACATCTTCTTTAAATTGTCAAATAAAGTAGAAAGAAATTATAAAATTTATAATAAAAAGATGTTGGTAATTAAATACTTAAAAGCTTGGAGATATTTCATCATTATATCCAATATTCCAACCACATCTGTTCTGACCCATGGATAACTCTTATCTCTCATTCACACTCCCCAACCTCTTCAAGTATGGATTATACCTGTCTATACTATCTTAGATGTTGTAGCTAATCTAAGTTAACTTCATAGATTTCTACCCTCTGATATCTGAAAATCACTAGAGATCAGGGTAACTTGCTTAACAGTTACATTCCAGATAGCTACCCTAGATATACTAACTAGTTGTCACATACTACCAAAATCCATCTGATCCCATCTGATCCCATCATGGATAATACTCACCAACATCCACTTCACTTAAAATATTCATAGAAATAGATATCTCTTTTCTAGTTTACATCACTCTTCCAGTGTAAATTAATCTGGCTTCATTCATGATCAATCACTCTATAATCAATCACATGGCTTTCTCTTACTCTCCATGGAACTTCAAACACTATTCTAAAGACTTGAGTGTATACAGAGTAAATATTTGTCTTGATAAATTCTTAGATATAATTTTAGTTATAAAGTACTAGTATTTAAGATAACTAGATACTCTGTAATTCCTTATCCTGAGAATTGACTAAAACTAGCACTACTTTTTCAGTGTTAGTGACAACATGTTTTGCTACCTTCTAAAAATCTCTAGTTCCAATCCAAAATATATGACCAGTGCAACTTGTAGAGGTATAGCATATATACTGAGTTGAAGGTTGTCTTACTCTAACTTCAGTATTCTCAGATAACATATTTTACTTGATTCTTAATATCCAAGATTTGGAAAGGCATCTTGAATAACAAGATATGGACTATATCTAACACCAGTATATACTGTGGTAGTTATCCTGAAAATTAACTAAAACTAGTACATCTTTTCCAGTGTTAGTAACAACATATCTTACCACCTTCCAGTGGTTTTCCACTCTCTAAGTCTCCAAGTTCCTGATCTGAAATATGCAATCTGTGTAACTTATAGAGGTACAGCACATAAGCTAAAGCTAAAGATTGTTCCAACATATCTTTCATATTCTCAGATAATGTATAACTGTTTTGGACTTCAAAAATTCTCTTACATTTCTCAGATAACAAGATGTGAACTGTGTCTAACACTCATAAAAGAAGCAAAAAATCAGTTCAAAATCTTAACAGATTACAAAAATCTAGAGTGTTTTATGAAGAACTAGAAGTTGAATCAAAGATAAGTAAGATAGGCTCTTTATTTATCTAGATTCAACTTTGAAATAAAGCATATTTTATAAAAATAGTATGGAAAAAGCAAATAGTTTAAGTAGATGACCAAACTGGTAGAAGAATGTAGAAAATGATAACAAAGAACAAATACTGTTGAAATTAAAGTGGTTAGAGATGTTAGAGATAGATTAGACAACTCACAATTTTTTATTTGGATGATTACATAATATACTCACATATGCTCCATTCTAAGTTCACAAAACAAAGAAGAGGATGTACTGGTAGAAATTCCAAACCATCCAACCTAGACTACTTTTTCCAAGAACCCATCTCAAGGTAATGACTCTCCTAGAGTTGTAACCTATATCAATATTTGATTATGTTCTCTTCATTTCTCTTTGAGAAAAGATATTTTTAACCATAGAGACATTTCCTGTGTTTTGTTTTTCAATCATGGTTCTGTCTATTTTCTAATTAATTTATATTCAGACTCATCTCAGTCAGCCTTGAAGTATCTCAAGAATACTGAGATCAACATCAACAATGTACTCATCATGACTGGAGACTTTAATATTAGAGACAATATTTGAAACTCTGGTTTCTCTCATCATTCTCAACACAGCTCTATTCTTTTTGATATTGCAGATTCTTTTCATTTAGAGCTATCTAGACCTACTAAACAAATCCCTACTAGATACTCCAACAATCAGTGGGACTCAAACTTGATAATTGATCTCATGTTTCTTAGACCAGAATCATTGGAATACAATCTACCCTGACTTGAGGTTGACCTCAGATCATGCTTCCCTTATAGTTGACATATCAATTTTTGAAGAACATATTCAAACAAGAAGACACACACTAGTTAAAAACAGCAAAGAAGAGAATAAATTTGTAAACAAACTTATAGAAACCATCAAAGAAATGAACACTAAGAACATTTATAATGAAAATGTCCTTAATCAAGTTGTCCAAGAATTTGCTAGTGCCATAGAAAGATTATGGTATAAACATTCAAAAATTGTCAACATCACCAAACATTCAAAGGAGTGGTGTAATGAACAATGTCAAAGAGATCTTGAATACTTTCAATAATCAAGATGTATCAATGACTGGAAAAAATTTAGAAACACTAAATTTAGAAACACTATCAAGAAGACAAAGTGTGATTTTTTTGATTCAAAAATTCAAGAAATCACAAATAAGAGCAGCAGGCCTTAGGAACTCATGAATTGGGTTAAGAAACACAAACTCCCAGCTATTGAGATAATCCAATTTAATAGAAGATCTTACATTAAAATTAACAACTTATAGCAGGCTCTCTATCTGTCATTTAATTCAGCTTAAAGGAAGAATTTATTAGTATGATTGAAAAATGCAATAACTCATCAACTCCTTGACCAAACAAGTTATCTTGGAGATATCTCAAGAAAATCATCAGAGACACTGCATATCTCAATAAACTCATTGATATTGCTAATGGGTGCATCAACTTAGGACACTGGCCTTTGTATTTCAAAACATTTACTACTATCATAATTTCTAAGCCAAATAAGGAATTCTATGACTCTCCCAAGGCCTACCAGTCTATTGTCTTACTCAACATAATTGGCAAATTGTTCGAGAAAGTGATTGATATAAGAATGCAGTTCACAACAATCTCAAATAACTTTATCCATCCTTGCTAACTAGGTAGTCTTAAACAAAGAGTTACTTCTGATACAGGAGTTGTACTGACCCACTTCATTTGAATGAAGTGGGTCAAGAACTATACAACTAGTATGTTAGCATTTGATATTGCACAATTTTTCCTATCACTGAATCATTACCTTTTTTCATCAATCCTGATCAAAGCCAGCTTTGAACCCAAAATCTCAACCTTCTTCCAAAACTATCTAGTAGATAGAAAAACCAAATATCTTTGGAATGACTTTTCTTCTCCTTTTTTCAATGTTAACATTGGGATTGGACAAGGTTCAGCTCTTTCACTAATTCTTTTGACATTGTATCTCTCATTCATTTTTCATATTTTTGAAAATTGGTTAAAAAACCTAAAAATATCAATCTCTACACTTTCTTTCATAAATGATGGACTTCTCATTGCATAGGATAAATTCATGACTATATCAAATGCAAATATTTTCTGTAGTTACAATGTAATCTCCAATCTTCTTATGAAATTTGGGCTAACTATAGAATATGAAAAAATGGAGGTGTTCCACTTTTCTAGATCACAAGGAAGCTTCAATCCCCCTCCTCAACCTTACACCTTTAGGGGGATCTATATTATACCCTAAGACCACTTGGTGTTATCTAAGTTTTATATTTGATCATAAACATTTGTTTCATCAACACATTGACTTTTACACCAACAAGGCCATTTCAACAATCAAATACATGAAAATACTAGGAAATTCTTCAAGAGGCCTCAATCCTGTTCAAAAGAGACATTTGTATAGATGTTGTGCCTTACCTATAGCCCTATATGGATTTCAGTTGTGGTACTACAACAAAGCACTACTTGTATATCTACTCAAGAAACTCAAAAAAATACAGAGAAAAGTTGTAATTTGAATTACTGGAGCATTTTGTATGTCTCCCACAGCTGAAATCAAAGCCATAGCAGATTTAATCCCTATTCACCTTCATCTGCAAAACCTCTATGGTCATGTTCTCTTATGAGCTCATTCACTACCACAAAATCACATCATTAACTCGCTTCTTGAGCTAAGAAATCCCAACTCTCAAGAATCTCATCAACTATTACTGAACAATCCTATACCCAAACAACAATCAAGTATCAAGGGCTCTATAGTTGACATGGACAATAAATTTAATGAAGTTTTCCCTTCTTTTTCTCCTTTCAATCATGAATTTTCACTAGGAAATAGACTTATAAATGTATTTCCAAACCATTTTTCTTTCCATCCTTCAAACAAGAGTAACAATTAGGATATCAAGAGTTATTTAAGACATCTTGATAACATTACCATTCAAGCATTACTGAACTCTCATTTAGCAGTTGTTATATCCAATGTTAGTGTCAAAAATCAAGTTGCTACTTCCATATCTCACATTCTTAGCCATGACAAACCTATCATCAAAACTATACATCATATGGTTAAAGTCACATCTACAAAAGCTGAACTTTTTGCAATAAGGTATAGTATCATCCAAGCTACACATCTTCCTCACATCAATTGAATTGTTGTTATCATAGATTTTATACATGTTACCAAGAAAATCTTTGATTCTTTGATGTATCTATATCAACTACAATCAGTACTAATCTCTCAAGATCTCAGAGAGTTTTTCAAGAAAGATAACAATCATCACATCAAATTTTGGGATGGCCCAAGTAATCAAAGATGGTACCTTTACAACATAGTTGACAAAGAAGCTAAGAAATTCAATATGTCACTTATCTTCCCATGTAAATTGTCATGGAACTTCAGTAGGAAGACTGAGTGTGAAAGTATTCTGAACTTTTGGAGAATGACTTTCCAAGCTTCTGATGACAGAGAATATCATTTCTTAGATCTTCTAGAGAGAGGTTCAAACCTATTAGAACCATCAACAGCAAATAGTAGACCATAGCTTAAACAATTTGGCTACTCCAATTCACTTTGTACTAGAGCTATAAGAGTAATAGTCAATTACATACCAATAGGCAAGTACAGACTCTTTCCTAGAGAAGAGTTTATGTGTCCATGTAATGAATACCTTATCAAAACAAGATGTTATATTCTACATGACTACAAAAGATTCAATAACTACTGGAATCCAAGGAGAGATTCCATTGCGCACTTCATTCTTTTCCTAGAATTTAATGGTAATGTGTTCTTCTTTAATGATAGTATTATATAATTAAATTTTGTTTAAGATATTCTAATTTCTACTTCTCTTCTTATTTTGTACTGTGTTTTTTTCTTCTCTTCTCTTTTCTTTCTCTTTCTCTCTTTTTATTCATGTAGTTTGCATCTATTGTAAGTAGCTACTACAGTCTACTTATGCACTCTGTGTAATAAATTACTAATTTAAAAAAATATATATATAAATCCTTAGACACAGAAGTATATATACAAAAGAGTGATAGTCTGTATGTAAGCTGTTTCCATTACATGATCAAAACTCATACCTCATGGGAGCTGTCAGGTTAATTTTATAAGGTAACTAATTATATTACTATATTGATACACTTGGATTTCTATAAATACTAATCTCCATATAATATATAATATATCATTAGAAACCATTTGATGAGCACTTTTCAACATGAGTTTAATCATGCAAATCTGTCTAGCTATTTATGAGATATTAGCCAACAAAGCTTTTATAGTTACTGATGGCCTAATATCTCAGTTGTTTGTTGTTGCTTTTGTATATCTCATGTATGTGCAGATAGCTCTCATTTGGGGCTTTCCAGTGCAACTTAGTTTGTGAAAATCAGTCTACTAGTTGTGGAAATACAAGCTAAATGAAGTTTGTGATAGGTAAACTCTACTGTGAAAGACCAAGTTGAATAGAAGTATCTTTGTTATAGAAGACTGAGTACTCAAGGGATTTGGAATACAATACTATGACTGAAGATATATTGTGGAAAATAGGCTTTTGTTTGGGATTTAAATGAGATATTACTTTTGTAAAGAATAGGCTTTTGGAACAAGTAGACTTGGCATATAACATTAGAAACTCTATTAAGTTTTCTTATATTAGATTTTAGTAACTTAGTGGTTTCAATCACTAAAGACTTAGTGAGTGCACTTGTATAAGTATTCAAAAGGTTAAGAGTTCAATTCTTTCTAAGCACAAATCTATAACTATATAATAGTAATATTATATAGTAACTATTAGAGTTTTTGGTAACCAAGATTAGTACATGTTATAGGACTTATGAATATGTTGTTATGAACTTAATTTCTTAGAGTTGGATAAAAGAACAAACTCTTGTATTAGAGTAAACACAAGAGAACTTAATAGAGAGCTCTTTACAAAATAGTCTACCTTATATACTTCTACAGATGGTCCATGCTAGCTACTGTTCACCCTACCCTCAATGACCATGTGTGAAGCATGAGGCCAACATGTGGTATCCATATTGTATGACATCACTTTGCTCTAGAACCTTCTACTTCCTTCTCTTAAGTTCCGTGATCAATGTTGTGACCACACCATCAGATGTAACTGATGTGACAGTGTGACCAATCACTTTTAACCCTAACCCCAGAGTTCTAAAAATAGAAGCAATAAAAAATAAATTGAAAAGAAAATTAAAAAAACTAAGTCCACTTTCTGCAATCTTGACATATGTTATTACCATCAGAACAAGAGACCTAGTATAAATACTCTAGAGGACAGGATCAGTGATCTAAGTTCCTCATACTAAGTGAGATCTTATAAATTAATATAAGATAGGAAATAGGCTGATAACAATATGATTCTGAAAAGCTAATTGGTTAAGGGCTTGACCTATTGTTTGGTATAAATTCATCTAGCTAGATCCAATTCTAAAATACTAATTGGTTAAGGGCTCAATCTATCATTTGGCAATCTGGTTGATATACTAGTTGGAACTGGAACAGAATACCCCATGTTTTAGGTCATATCTCATTATCCAAGATCTGATGAGAATCTCTCAAAAGTCCAAATAGGTTAGTTAAATGTTATCTGAGAACACAGAAGTGGGAGTTGGAATAACCTTTGACTTCAGCTTATATATTACATCTCTATAAGTTACACTGGTCACATATTTCAAAGAGTACTTAGAGAACTAGAAAAACAAAACTACTAGAAGATAATGAGATATGTTATTACTAACACTAAAGAATAGTGTCAGTTTTAGTCAATTTTCAGAAGAAGGTCATTATAGTGTGAACTACCAGCTTATATATTAAGTATACTACTTAGAGTAGTTATTTAGGAATAAAGACTACTAAGTTACCCTAGTTTCTAATGATCCTTGGATGTTGGGGATGAAAATCCATGGAGTTTGCAAGAGTCTAACAAAAACATCTGATATAGAATAGAGACAAATAATTCATACTGGAAGAGATTAGAGAGTGCAGACAAAAGCCTGTGGGCTAGCTTGGAGCTATACTAGGTGTAGAAACCCTGTATAAAGTGCATAGTAATGTTGGCTTCTCAGAACAACCTTAGCTTTAGCTTATATACTGTGCCATCTGTCTACTATATAGTTGTAACTTCAAAAGTAAAGCAAAGTTCAAGAGAACTTACTTTCTGGCTCATGTTATAATGGAGAGTGAGTAAATTGGTAAGAGTAATAATGATAGTAGTAGTAGTATGGAGGGTAAAGAGATATATAATAATAATAGAGAGAAGCTAGTGCTAGCCTTGTCCTTAGAGTTGTATTCTGAACTGAACTGAATCTCTATAAGTACTAGTAGGCTTTTTTTTTGTCCTACAACACACTATTTACTAACTACTCAACTAACTACTACTCTAAGAAAAATGTATATAATTTTAACCTAAGAAAATTGTTCTACTCTGAACAAAATTTTAATGATATATATTTACAAGATACCAGCAGGCTTTAATACAATATATTTATAATCTATTACATAGGAAGGAAGTCAGATCAAGTGTAAAAACTTAACTAGAGAACATATGTAGAAATCCATGAGATTAGATAAGTATCCAGGTTGCAGATCAAGTTTGGAAGCTTATTTGTGGATTAACAACATGATCTCAGATAACAACCTTGGCCTTAACTTATATATCATGTCTACTATCTGTTATGTAGTTGTGATTCTGAATAATAAGATATAAAGAAGAAGTGAAAAAAAGTGTTATCAGATTCTTGTTAGGTACCTGGTCAGGTCTTAGTTGATTCTCAGACTGAAGACTATAGAGTATATACTTGGTCTTATATACTGGGTCTATAGTTAGAACTATGGCTAAGGAATAATAGTATAGAGAATATTTAAGGAGATGTTACAGAGACAGTTTCTAAAATATAAGACAACTGGAAGTTTAGGTAATGAGTTGCTAGAAGATAAAATATAAGAGGTTAATCCATATGCAAATGATTATGAATGCAGAAGTATACCTAGTTGTGGTTAGAACTAGTAAGTACTGATAGTGGTATATTGCTGAAGAATACCAAGGATAGAGTTCAACTGAAATAGTCAATTATTAGACTAGTGAAATATAATGTACCTACTAGTCTTATATATAAGTAGTATAGCAAGGAAAAACTTGGAGATTTTAGAGTACAGCCCAAATAAAGGTTTTAGTAATGAAAAACTAAAAGAGGTTAAATAGAGGAACTCTGCTATAGAAGACTGAGTTGGATAGAAGTATCTCTGCCATGGAAGACAGAGTACTCATAGAGTTTGGAATTGAGTATAATACTGCTATGAGAGATGTATTATGAAAATAAGACTATGATAAAAGATAGATCTTTATTAGGATTGAGAATGGGTAAATACTACCATAGAGAACAAGCTTTAATTGTATGGACTTAGTATATAACACTAGTTCAAGTTTATTTTAGAATACTTACTAAGTTAGTAAATAGTAAAACAGTGACTTTGAAATCTATACCTATTGGTATAAGCAAACCACCTACCAGAGAACAGAAAGATATAGTAGAATGTAGTATTTCTACCTTAGCGAGGCTATAGCAAAATGGAGTAATTCTCCTTCTCTGGCTTGAAAGATTTATATCTACTGTTAGTCTGCTAGTATAATAATAACCAGTTCAAGCTTAAGTTGAATCCAGAGTGTTGGAATTACCAGGATATAAGAAATTCTACCTAAAGTACTGCATAGGTACAACTTCATGCTAACTTACTTAGAGATTCTGGCCATTAAGTCAGTACTAGTTCTAGATTAATAAGAAGGTTGTTAGTTAAAGGCTTAGTCTACTATTGACTATTGAACAGACCAGTCTGCAGACCAAATAGGGAGGTCTTTCACAACAAGAGACTATTAGACATAATAGCACAAAGAAATTAGTAGGTGGGAGTTGGCTTTTTACTGAACATTTTCTGTAGGTTCAATAGTTCTCCCTACAAAGAGACCCCTAAGCTTCACTGACTGGTTTTTCTTTTATACTACAACTAGACTGGCCAAGTGATGCTTTTTTGACAACAGAATTGCTAAAATTGCATCTACCAACAAACAACCTTAGAATCTAATAAGCTGGGTCAAACAGTGTAAGTTGCCTACAATAGAAGCTATTTACTTCTAAGAACAATTCTGCAATAACCTCTCAGACTTGTAGAGTATCCTCCATCAGTCTCATAATGCTGTAGCTAATTATTTTATTGATCTTTCTGTAAATGAGGTCTTTAGCTAGGCTACTTACTCTTGGATGCTATTTTCAATGCCAGAGATGTAGGAGGCACTTCAAGCCTTCTCTAATATTTCTGCTCTATGTTCTGACTATATTACTTAGTAGCATCTCAAGCTTATTCTTGCCAATAATACCTACATTATATGTATTCTCTCTTTGGTTAATATATTTATCACTATAATATTGGCCCAAATACTTCAAGGAGTCAGTTTCTGTTATTATACTTAAGCCAGATAAATCTGCTTATGATACTTCTAAAGCTTTCAGGCCTACTGTTTCTGCTTAACATGCTGGCAAGCTTATTGAGAAGATGATTGCTATGTGACTTCAGTTTAATGCTGTCAAGTATAGTATCCTTCATCCCAACTAGCTTGAAAATATGATTCAATAGTCCAATGAAGATACTAGTGTATTTCTAATACACTTGGTTTGAGCTAGCTGGGAAAAGAGACTCAAAAATAGTGTGGTAGCATTTGATATTGCACAATTCTATCCCTTTTTGAACCACAGTATGCTTGCTTTGATTTTATTAAACACTTTGGATCTCCAAACTGTATTATGAACATCTTTTCCAACTATCTTGTAGGTATATCAACTCAGTACTCTTGGAAGACATTTATTTCTGGTGCTTGTGATACAAATGTAGACATGAGACAAGGTTCTGTACTCTCTTCTATTCTTTCAGCACTCTATATTGTACCTCTTATTTGCATTTTTAAACTTAGAGCTTAAGCTCTTAACTTAAATACTTTTATTCTCTTATTTGTTAATGATAGTCTTCTAATCTCTTAGGGAAAAACATATAATACAACCCTGCTAGAGCTTTATAGTAGTTATAGAGTAGTTACAAACTTGATGGTATTGCTTAGCTTAGTCATGGAGCATGACAAGTCAGAAATCTTTTATTTTTCTAAAATACATAATAGCTTTAACCCAGAGCTAGACCTTTCAGTAATCAGTGCTCTTACTCTTAAGCCTAAGATATATTAGAGATACTTGGGCTTCTACTTTGATTAATGTCTGTCCTTCAAAGAACATGTTTGTTACTACTCTACCAAAGTACTATCTATCAAAGCAATAAGTATACTTGGAAACTCAATAAGGTATCTTTTATCACTTTAGAAATGGTATCACACACTTATCCAAACACATCTGATCCATCCAACTCATGGATAATACTTTTCTAACATTTAATCTACTCAAAATATCTATGGAAGAGAATATATTTTCTTCAGTTAGTACATACTTTTCTAATGCAGATCTATCTAATTCCATTTCATATCCAATTACTCCATAACTAATTATACAACTCCCTCATAATCTCTATAGAATTCCAGGCTCTATTTTAAGGACTTGAATGTACCCAGATTAGTTATCTGTCTTCTCCAATCCTTAGATATAGTCTTAGTTATTGAATACTAGTATTTAAGATGTATAGGTACTCTGTAGTTTCTCATCTTGAAAATCAACTAGTATAGTGTACTGTTCTAAATATCTATGTTCAGAACTCCAACTTCTCTCATGTTCCACTTTTCATTAATACTCTCTTTCCAAATATGACTATCACAACATACAGAGGCACACTATACCTGTTGAAGCTGAGGTTATCTAAGATCTGATCCACACATCACAGATAATGTTTCTATGCCTTATCCAACATCTTTCATAATTTTTCTGCAGATTTCTTTCTCTTCCAGATATGTTCCTTACCTGACAAATAGCTTTTATATTGCTCATGTGTCATTCCTATTATTATTTATGCCTTTCAACTCTGGTTTTTTTCTAGGGCACCTATTAAGGCTCAGATGTTGCTTTTAACAGCCATATAATGCAAGGCTACTCTTTGAGTCTTGGGTGTATTTTATACTTTATCCACTAGTAGAAATAAGACTTTAGCAGGCCTTATTCTAATTCAACTTTATCTAAAAAAGCTAGTTTGGCAGTCTTATCTCAGAACTATTACTCTTTCTTCACAATATATACTGATATCCTTACTTAGTACTAAAAACTCAAAGGATGCTTACTCTCACCCATAATCACTTGTTCTCTTAAATGACATCTTGTCACATCCCATTCCAACCTATGGATAATTTTTTCTCTCTCATCCATACTCTGACCTCTTCTAGTATAGATTATATATCTTGATTCCACCTCAGATATCTTTGTTAGCCCTTGTTCACTCTATAAACCTCCATCTTCTAACATCTGAGGATTACTAGAAATCAGTTAATAGTCTCCATTCCAAATAACTATCCTAGGTAGCAAACCTAGTATATAATCTGGTAGTTTACACTGTATTAGTTATCCTGAAAATTGACTAAAACTGACACTCATTTCTGGTGTTAGTAATGACATACTTTACCACTTCTTGGTAATTTTCCACCTGCTAAGTTCCTCAATTTCCATTTCAAAATATGCAACCAGTGTGGCTAGTAGAGATACAGTACACAAGCTGAAGCCAAAGGTCATTCTGACCTATCTTCCATATTCTCAGATAATGTACTAATCACTTATTTGGACTTTTGAGATGCTCTATTGGATCTAATATACCTAGTATACTTGTTTGAAGAATCTTCTCCTGGATACTGAAGTATAACTTCTCAATCTCACTGAATGCTTCAATTCTTTTAATACTGAGACTATATCAGATTGTAGACTACTAGACAGCTTCTCTAATTATATTTTCTTCCATCCTTGCAATCATTCAAGTCTTGATGATTACATAGCTTATCTAGAGTCTCTAAACTGTCTTTGTTATAAAGTAGCCTCTTTTCTCTTATCATTATTACTAATACAAGTACTATACTTTCCAGAAACATGTAAACTATCTCTACTATATATTTCCAGATACTAAGCCACCAGATATTATCTTCCAAGTCTTCAGCTAGTAGAACAACTATGTCAGAATTATGAATAATGGACTTAACTTTATTTTATTTCTTTTTTTCTTTTTCTTTCATTTTTGTCTTTTTTTAATTTTAAACTTAGGTAAAAAGTATGATATAATATAATATATGATGGTCACATAGGTCACAAAGTATGATAGAAGCATGATATCTGTCACAATGTAGTCACATGATTATATAACACAGAAAAGATCATAAAAGGTTCTGAAATAGATAATATTATACAATATAGCAACAATATGTTAGCCTTAAAGAAAGTACATGGGTATTAGGATAGGTTAATTGTAGTATATGTACAGACCACAGTCTGAAGTATATAAAGTAGACTAGCTTATACTTAAAACTCTATTAAACTCTCTTATATTACTCAATACAAGTGTTTTTTCTGTTTTATCACTGGAACTTAAGTTATAACAAACTGTTATAATGTACATGAAGACTAACATTTTTCTTTTTCTTTTATTCATTTTTCTTGATTTTATATTTCTTTTTGTTTGAATTTCTTTTTCCTTTTATTGATGATGAAAAGGTATGTGACACTACAGTTACATGATGTGATGTTATAAAAGCCTAGAACAGACTAGAGCAGGCTAGAGCAGTCTAAATGGATGATGTCAAGGAGTATGTTAACTGCATGACTACCTCATAATGTACATATAGTGTACTTATAGACAACACATGGATATTAGGATAGGATAATTATTAAGTAGCACAGACCATGTGTAATTTATATCAATAGAATACCAATTCAGCAGAGACTCCTTGTTGAGTTCTCTTGTGATCTCCACTTGATATCCTACTGAGAAATTTATTACTTGTGTTACTATTAGATGTTGTGTCTAGTGGTTGCTACAACACAAACTGCTCCTAATACTACTATGCTGTTTGCTATAAAACTAGAAGTCTCTAAGGCCACTAGTATGGATAGTGAATGCATAATTCTTATTATTAACTCTCTAGACTCTGCTAGAAAGACAGTAAATATTATAACTTAAGTTAAGACAAAAGACACACTTTTGTATTAAGTAATATAAGAGAACTCAATTACAAACTAATCTACCTAATATACTGTAGACCATGGTCTATGCACACCCTATGACTAATCTACCCTAAAGTTTATATACTTTCTATAAAGCTAACATACTAATATTATACTGTATAATATCATTTGTTTCAGAATCTTCTATAATCTTTTCTGTATTACATGATTATGTGACATGTGACTGTGACATTTGTGACCATCATATCACACTTCTTCACCTGAGTTCAAAATAAAGAAAATTAAAAAAAATAAAGTCAAGTTTATTGTTTATAACACTAATAGTAGATCTCTTAGTATACTTTGGACAGATCCACTCTTTGGCTATCTATTCTATACTTGGATCATTCTTTTGTGGTGGCCTTGGCTATAAAATTGAATTCTAGGATTGTTAGAGTTAAAGATAAAAGATTTTATTTATTTTTATTTTATTTCTTATTTTTATTTATTTTTTCTATTTTACTTTCTTATTTTGGACTTGGAGTTAGGAGTCAGCATGATGTTGCAGTAATACATGACTGTCACAAGTCATGGTTATACAATTACAATTCATAAAAGAATATAAAATATTCTGGAACAATGATATGATATTATATATCAATTATGCATACTCTTTAGAGTTAACCCAATATAAGGTCTATCTTTTGCTCTTATACTTAAGCTTAAGTCATAATAGGGATTTCCTAAGCAAAGCTGAGTAGTCTCTTTATCAAATGGTCCATAACAATGTGACTAATACTAGAGTAACACTAGAGTAACTGCTGAACTTTATTTAGCAATATCTATTGATACTCTTTGCTCTAAGAGTATCACTTCATATCTAGATACTAGGAGAATCTTCTTTAATTATCCTACTATTTGAGAGCACCATTTTCTGACTCTTAGAGGCAATAATTACAAATTTCTTCAGCCTAACTATTCCAAGGATAGTAGTTAGCTTACTTACTTTGGCTAGTCAGTCATATTATATGCCAGAACAATTATAGCTATTCTTAACTATGCTCCTATTAGAAAGTATAGACTGTACTTTTTACTTATAAAGTACATCTAGTGTTCATGTGACCATTACCAGATGGAAATATATTAACACATCTTTGTAAACTGCTTTAAATTTGCTTATAATTCCTAAATTAATCCATCTCCATCAATTGAGAACTTTGTTGACTTCTTGAAAAAGTACCCAAGTGCTTTTGCCTTCTGTAGATAGTTTTATAGTCTGTAATATTAATAAGTAACTCTACTCCAAAGTATATATGTTATCTGTAAGTCTACTATACTGTTACTACAAGGCAAATATACTATAGCTATACTCCTTGATATTATTGTTCTAGTTTCTTCTACAAAGTTTTAGTCTTATAATATCACATCATGTGACCATAGTCATATGCCTCTTCATTGACCAAAAAAGAATCAAGAAAAATAAATAAGAAAAGAAAATAAAAAATAAAAATAAAAATTTAAGTATATTATAACAAACTTATCCTAAAGTATAACTAAGTATTTTTAACAAGTTCTATCATACTCTCTTATTATCTAACTATATGACACATAATATAAAGTCTTATTATACACATCTTTTAGCCAAGTCTAAAAATCTTAAAAACTTCTTATATAACACTTAGAAAACTATATCAAATTCTAAAACTTTTCTAACTCAGAGAAATAGACTTCTCATTATTCAGTTGACAGAGAAACAAGATTTCCTATACAGCCTATATTTCTGAGCAAAATATCCTAGTACTTTAGCAGAAAATGTAAGAGAACTGGTATTATGACTTAAGTCTAAAGAGTTAGGACAAAAAACCACTCTTATATTGAGTAACACAAGAGAACTCAATGTAGTTCTCAGTACAGACTACTCTTTCTTATATACACTTGGTTCCTGGTCCATGCTGTGTTGTATCTAGCCTATCCTAATGTCCATGTGTTATCTATAAGATTAACATACTTTTACTATGTTGTATAATGTTACCTATTCCAGAATCTTCTATGACTTTTTCTGTATCACATGATCTTGTGACTGTGACTGTGACATAATGTGACCATATTGTGACAGTAACATGTGACATGTGACATCATACTCTATCCTAACCCTAAATAAAATAGAGATGAAAGATGAAAAGAGACTAAAAATAAAATAGAAAGAAAAAAATATAGTCCAGCATTCACAACTCTGACAACTGGCTCTTCCAATATTTTTCTCTTCTATGTTTGTTAGCTGATCCATGTTCTGTGATCCTTTCCTACATCTACACTCATTCACTCATATAATTTTCCATACTCCAGACCTCTTCAAGCTACATATCAATACTCCCAACCATTTGGATATGTTATTTACATATCTACTTGTCTGCTTTTCCATGCTCTGAAAGTATCTGCTAAGTACTCTAACACTCTTTTATTTCAGTTTCTCCATTTTAAACTATTCCTGATTACTTAAGTATCATCATTCCTTGCTTATGTAATCATAATTCTGACATATTAGAATAAACCTATTATTATATAAAGTAGTTGTCACCTTCAGAAATTCTCATTCTATTCTCTTAGAATTTTCTGAAGGTAAGTGTATAGTTCAGTAATTTCTTGGACAATAGACTTAGGATTTCCTGGAGATTTGAAGTGCCTTGCTCTTCCACCCAGTTTCCCTAATAGAAAAGAGAAATATAAGAATCTGATACAATAGTAACAGATGTGTTTCCAACCTTCAGACTTCAGAGAAAGACATTTCCTAAAGCTCAACAACATAAACAACAACCTTATAATCCCTTTTTATTTGAAAGAAGTGTGAAAGAAGCATGTTGGACACTCTATTTTCTTATGTACACAGATAACCAGACTCCTTACAAATCATGCATTTATGAATATCATTGTTGGTTTTTCCCAAGAGAATAT
>Ga0157358_1000244_pt1 | contig 22097 bp, 26 predicted proteins | sample AttcapACBM2_FD_111484 | JGI IMG/M metagenome (GOLD analysis project Ga0157358, IMG submission 111484) | Fungus gardens microbial communities from leaf cutter ant in Botucatu, State of São Paulo, Brazil - Atta capiguara ACBM2 | ecosystem: Host-associated > Fungi > Mycelium > Unclassified ... | reverse complement strand
GATCCTTCAGCAGGCTGGTACCTCCGTGCTGTCAAAAGCCAACCAGGTTCCACAGGGCGTGCTGTCTCTGCTGCAGTAAGCCTTACGCTACAAGACAAAACCCGGCTCAGGCCGGGTTTTTTTATGCATCAAAAAGGTTACGACACGCTTACATCAAAATAGCCGTACGGCTACAGCTCTTATTTGTGGGTAAAAATAAAATGCTGTGGCACTTCATCGCTCAAAATATAATCTTCCTCACCTAATCGTTCGGATTCAAAATTAAACGTTTCCTGTAATGCGCCGCTGAACAGCGCCGTGCTTTGCTCGGTTTTGGCAATAATTAGCGTTTTATCAAGGCCGCCGCCGGTCTGCGTTTCGCTGTATTCGGCCGGAAAGGTTAAATTGCCATACTTAACCGTCATTTTTTCCATTATTTTCCCCTTAAAGCGTTAACCAGAAAAAATTCAGCGTCATAACCTGTTAAAACCTTAGAGCAGCCTGGTTAAAAAGTCACCATGCCACGGGCTCGCCTTTCCGCCTTTCGGGACTCAGATCTTAAAATTGGGTTTATACTTCTGTTTCATTCGCTATTCAGGAGGTCACCTATGTTCATTTCTTATTCTAACGATCCGCGCTTTACCGGCTTGCAGAATCGGATCGAAAAAGATCCCAAAGAGCAGAAAGACAGCCCGGACGATGCGCCAGAATCGGGCGACAAACTTCCCGAATAAATTGCCGCGAGTTTTATCGGATCTGTGATGCAGCGCGGGATCGGTTTGGTGCCAGCCTCTATAGTTAACTGACCCATATGGGGTGATGGAGGTGGCTATGTCTGAACGTCCGGATTACCAGGAACCGGTTCCTGATGACGCTGAATATCCAGCCGATGATGACCATGAAGATATCCCTGAAGGCAGCGATGAACTCGTCGATCCGCTGGAAGATGACGAAGAAATTGATGCACCGCTGGAGGATGACGATCTCGTTGAGTCCGATGATGAAGAGGACGACGACGAGGACAGGTAGGAGGATATCTGATTGAACCCGTGTCGTGAGCCGCCTCCGGAAACTGAGGCGGCTCGCTTTATTGTGCCTTACGCTGAGGCGATCCTTGCAGAAAAGGCAATAAAAGAGCCGGTCTGAAACATAATTAAAAGCAGCGTGCCGGCAATCTTTAAAACTAAGAGCCGCTGGCTTTGCTTAGCCGGGCAGTTGCTCAGCGACATGCCAGTCATAAACGCGCGAACGTTTATGATTTGAATGCAGGTCGTCAGCAGGCAGGCACAAAAAAAACCGGCTGGTAGACCGGGTTTTTTGAGGACCTTTAGAAACCGTTACTGAGCGTTCCCGAATACAGCAAACAAGCTTTGACAATAGCGCGACTGGCGTCGGGGAAATGTAAGAGCTGTGCTGGCGCGCCCGCGAAATTTTTAGCTATTGATATGCTTCGCAAAACCCTTTCCGTCCCTGCTATTTCCCTGTTTTTCGTCTTGCTGCTGCCAGCCCGCTGTTTGCCCTTTCTCTCCCGCTGCTTCTACACTGGCATGCTTAACAGCGGACGGGAGAACACAGGGTGGAAGAAGAAAGTCTTACGCAAATCTATCATCAGCGCTCGCAGGAAACGCTGCGCATCTGGCGCGATCCGACAACGGCTAAAGCGTACAGCGGCTTCTATCCGGAAAATCTAAAAGCCATCGCCACCGGCATTCAGCCCGCCTTGACCCAGCCGATAAGCACGTTGCTGGCAGAGCTGCGGGAACAGGTGCTGGACGATCCGCTTGCCGATATCATGCAGCCTGACCATTTTCATCTGACTTTTCTGGCCATCACCCCTTCGTGTTACGACCAACGCCATCAGCCTGAGGGCATCGAGGAGCTGACGCGAATTGCCGCGGCGCACTGCCTGGAAAAAAAGCTTACCGTCCGCGAGCTGCGGCTGGTGGCTTTGCCTAATCAATTACTTATCGCCGGTATAGCGGATGCGACAGATATCGCGAGAAGAGAAGCTTTCTGGCAGGCGTTGCAGCATTCCGGCTATGCGGGCCTGTTAAAAGAGAGGTATAGCGGCAGCGCCCGGCCACCGACGTTCTGGCACAGCACGCTGCTGCGCTATAACGCAGCGGTGTTGCCCGAGCGCCTACAGCAGTTTTTTAAAGCGCGTATGAATCAGCGATATGGCGACATTACCGGCACTATTCAGCTGCGTCTGGTGACCTACAACTGGTCGCAAACCGCCGCGTTGTCCTGAGCATGGCGCAAAGGAATGCGATCGTCATCACAACTTCGTGCGCCACAGCCATTTTATCCATGCCTGTGGACTTTTTAACATAACCTCCGGCCTGCGCGAGTCTGTATGTTACCGGCAGACAGGATAAAACCGGGGTTAAAAAAATGTCTTCAATCAATAACAGTATGGTGCTGCCGCAGGCACGGAAAAACAAAGTCCGGCGGATGAATCTCTTTATTTCGTTTTCGGCAGGCCTGGCCGGGCTGCTGTTCGGGCTGGATATCGGCGTGATTTCGGGCGCGCTGCCGTTTATTACCCAACACTTTACGCTCGACAGCCATGAGCAGGAGTGGGTAGTCAGCAGCATGATGCTGGGCGCGGCAATTGGCGCTATCTGCAACGGCTGGGTGTCGCACCGGCTGGGGAGGAAATATAGCCTGATGGCGGGCGCGTTGCTGTTTATCGTCGGCTCGCTGGGATCGGCGCTGGCGGTCAATCTGGAGGTCCTGCTCGCTTTTCGCGTGCTGTTGGGCGTCGCCGTCGGCATCGCTTCCTATACTGCGCCGCTTTATCTTTCTGAAATGGCGACGGAAAATATTCGCGGCAAGATGATAAGCACCTATCAGCTGATGATCACCTTCGGCATTCTGCTGGCGTTTTTATCGGATACGGCCTTCAGCTACAGCGGCAACTGGCGCGCCATGCTGGGCATTCTGGCGCTGCCCGCCGTTTTGCTGTTCGTGATGGTGATCTTCCTGCCCAACAGCCCGCGCTGGCTGGCGGCGAAAGGCCTGCATGTGGAGGCGGAAGAGGTGCTGCGGATGCTGCGCGATACGTCCGATAAGGCCAGACAGGAGCTGAACGAGATCCGCGAAAGCCTGAAAATGAAGCAGGGTGGGCTGTCGCTGTTTCGCAAAAACAGCAACGTCCGCCGCGCCGTGTTTCTCGGCATGCTGTTACAGGGAATGCAGCAGTTTACCGGTATGAATATCATCATGTATTACGCGCCGCAGATTTTTAAAATGGCGGGATTCCAGAGTACCCAGCAGCAGATGATGGCGACGGTAGTGGTTGGCGTCACCTTTATGCTGGCGACCTTTATCGCGGTCTTTACTGTCGATAAGGCGGGCCGCAAACCTATTTTGAAAATCGGTTTCTCTGTGATGGCTTTTGCCACGCTGATCCTCGGCTATTGCCTGATGAAAGTGGGGCAGGGCGAAGCCACCATGAACCTTTCCTGGGTGGCGGTCGGCATGACGATGCTTTGTATTGCAGGCTACGCGATGAGCGCCGCGCCGGTGGTGTGGATCCTCTGTTCGGAAATCCAGCCGTTAAAGTGCCGCGACTTTGGCATCACCTGTTCCACCACTACCAACTGGGTAGCGAACATGATTATCGGCGCGACCTTCCTGACCCTGCTGGGCAGCATCGGCGCGGCGGGCACCTTCTGGCTTTATACCGGCTTTAATCTGGTATTTATTGTAATTACCTTCCTGCTGGTGCCGGAAACCAAAAACATTACGCTGGAACATATTGAAAAGAATCTGATGGCGGGGAAAAAACTGCGGGATTTGGGGCAGTAATGCTGCTGCCACGTTGAAAATATTGGCCCTGAGCCGACCAGCTTCAGGGCCGACAAATAGTGTTTATGCTTTATTTATTGCGCTGCAAAGTATTATTAATCTGATTAAATAATCAACCGAAAAAATTACATTGAGAAAGATATTAATATATTTCCATTTGCTTTGTATTTGCTCGCATAACGGTGCAATGCTATGTTTCTGCTGAAGAAAATAATTGTCACTCGGCTCCTGTCTTAATTATTGCAATGACCTCGTCAATATCAACGCATAATTTTTTTGTCTGTTTTTCTGCCCGTTAAGCTTGCTGTCACGGCAAAAGCACGACTACCTTTTACAGTGCAGGTTTGCTTTTGTGGAATAAAAAAGACAGGAAGCGCAATGAAGAAAGTTCTCGGCACCTTTTTACCTTTATACAGCACCACGCTGCTGATGCTGTTGGGTTCCGGCCTGCTGACCACCTATGTTTCCCTGCGTCTGGCGCAGGAACAGGTTAGCGGCAGCCTGATCGGCGGTATTATCGCAGCCAACTACATCGGCCTGGTGATAGGCGGCAAGGTAGGGCATAACCTCATCGCGCGCGTGGGGCATATTCGCGCCTATGTCTCCTGCGCAGGCATCATTACGGCTTCCGTGCTGGGACATGGGCTGACGGAATGGCTGCCTGCCTGGATAGGACTGCGGCTGATTATCGGCCTGTGCATGATGTGCCAGTATATGGTGCTGGAAAGCTGGCTGAACGATCAGGCGGAGCCGGGCCAGCGCGGTCTGATTTTTGGTTTCTATATGGTCGCCACCTATCTGGGACTGTCGTCTGGTCAGATCATCCTGATGACCCAGGCGGCATCCGGTAGCGCAAGCCTGCTGATTGTGGCGCTTTGCTTCGCGCTTTGCCTGGTGCCTATTGCGCTGACCACCCGTACCAACGCGCAGCCAATGTCGCCCGCGCCGATGGAGCTGGGCTATTTTTTTCGCGCTATCCCTCGCATCCTGCTGATTACGCTGGCGACCGGCATGGCCGTTGGCGCGTTTTACGGCATGGCGCCCGTTTACGCCAGCCAGCTAGGGTTTACCACGCGGCAAACCGGTTTGTTTATGGCCATTACGATTTTCGCCGGGCTGGTGTCGCAATTCCCTTTGAGCTGGCTCTCCGATCGTTTTAACCGCCATCGTCTGCTTTGCGGCACCGCGCTGCTTTATGCGATAACGGCGCTGTTGCTGACGCTGCCGCTGCATTTCACTTTCATCTGGGTGACCGGCGCGGCATTTATCACCAGCATGATGCAGTTCTCGCTTTACCCGCTGGTGGTGGCGATGGCTAACGACAGCGTGGCTCCGGAAAGGCGCGTTTCGCTGACCGCCTGCCTGCTGATGGCATTTGGCGTTGGCGCCTGCATCGGGCCGATGATCACCGGCGCGCTGATGCAGCCGCTGGGCGGGCATATGCTCTATCTGTTTTTCGCACTTTGTGGCGTAATAATTGCGGTAATGAGCTGGCACCGTAGCGAAATCCAGCAGGAAAATGCCGAAAATCCTACGCCGCATGTCGCCGTACCGGACAGCCTGGCCAGTTCACCGCTGGCCGTCGCGCTGAATCCCTCGCTGGATGAAGAGGAAATTCAGGCGGCAATGGTTAACAGCGAAGAAGATCAGGCCGAAGCGACTTCTTAAAAGCGCTAATCCACTGGCGGTGCCCCGGCATCGCCTTATTGGAATTAATTTTATTTATATGGAATTTTTAAGTTAATAAAATGCGTTAATTCTGGAATGTAAAAATGTTTATCTTTCCTGATATAGCACTAATAAAAAATATTATCAGGCGTTAACTTTTTGAGGGGTGTTGTTAAGCGTTTTTTGTAATTCAAATAGCATTTTTAAAGTTAGTTATTGAAATATAAAGCGCTATTTTATTGTTTATAAATTTAGTGTGGTAGATCCCATATTGCGAAAATAATAAATGGATAGTTAATTTAGTCGCTATATTTTATAGTGGCTCTGTTTCTGACAGAGATAAGGAGCGTCAATGGGAAAATATTTATCATTTCGCGGAAAAGTCTGGCTGAAGATTGTGCTGGGCTGTCTGATATTCTGGATACTGTTGCTGCTGTGGGGGATAGCTTAATGGCTACGCTTCCTGAAAAATCATGCCTGAAGGGCTGGAAAATGAATCAGCAACAGCGACGTTTTCTGGAGTCTTTCTTTCCTGAGGAAGAGGAAAAACCAAACCCGACTGCAGAGGAACCCACCCTGAACATGGCTGAAAAACGTCCTGCAGCAAAGCGGTGAGCTTCAGCCGGAAAGGGCGCGGTGTTCAGGCCGATTTACGCCGCCGCAGCAGGATCTGTTTGCGGGTAAAGAGGCGGGTCATCACCAGGGCAAACAGCGCGAACAGGCCGCCTATAGCGGTGGTTTCCAGACGATGGGTGGCAACAACAATTTGCGACGTTCCCAGGCTGGCGATCATAAACACCACCATCATGGTGACGATAAAGGCAAAGACGAAATAGGATTTAGCGATCAGCGAATAGGACCAGGTAAAGGCGGCGTAACCAAACAGCATAAATCCGCCGATCAGGTAAAGCGGAGAGTCACACAGATCGATAAGCGCCGCCGCCGCAATACTGCCCATCAGCGTGCCCAATACGCGCGCGCGCACCCGCGACAGCGAGTCCCGATAGTTGTTACGCAGACAGATTAACAGCGTCATGCCCGCCCAATAGCCGTTTTTCAGATGGAAAAATTCCACGCCGGAGAGCGCCAGCCCCATCGCCATTAGCGCAAAGAAAACCGACCATTGCAGATGGATTTTGTGTTTATATTTGCCTGTTGTGACGCGTAAAAAACGCAGCCAGGCGCGCGGATAAACGTCTTTCAGATAAAAAGGGTAGCGGCGGAACACCAGATAGAGGAAAAACATCTGGATCAGACCGCCAGCGCCAACCAGCATAGCCCGATCGGCGGCGTGCTCCGGCGAACCGGCAAAATAACCGGAGACCAGCCAGGCGATCGACCATTGCAACAGCATCCACCATGCGCTGTCATCCACGTTCGCCATCGTCACGTAAACGGCCGCATAAAGCATGGCTCCGGCAATATAGAGCGGCGTGATGTTGCCCGCCAGGCAGCCCAGCGCTGAAGAGAGCGCCACCCCCAGCGTGGTGGTAAACAGCAGCGAAAAAGAAGATCCGCCCCAGGTTTTATTCGCACCGAACGCCAGCGTCAGCGCGCCGCTGGCAACCAGGCCTGCGGCCTGCACCTGTCCGAAGGTAAAGCCGGTCAGATAGATAACGAGCAGCGCGGGCAGGCAGCAGAGGCCAAGCAGTAAATCATGTCGCGGCAGGGGAATTAAACGCATGCGGTAGCCAAATCTCCTTGTAGCTAATAACGAAAGCAAGCATAGCGCAGCACGGCTAATCTGCTATAAATTCCAGTAAATTCATGGCAATGCTTCTGATGCCGTCGCTGATGCCGGGCCGTAGGCTTGCAAAAGTTCACGCGACTGATTACGCTCAACGGCCTGAGGCGATGGCGTGCCGCCTTTCCCAACCGCCCCGCTCATAAGGGGCTGATGACGCCTGACAACGCTCTCTTTTAACCAGCAGGAGTGCGCGTCGGGCTTCTTACGCAATCCTCGTCACTCTATTGAGGAAGATGATGTTTAAACCTCTGCTCGCTGTGATTATCGGCGGTTCGGCCGGTTGCGTTATTCGCTGGCTGCTGGCCGTCCGTCTTAACTCGTTGTTTCCAAATCTGCCGCCGGGTACGCTGCTGGTGAATCTGCTGGGCGGATTTATTATCGGCGCGGCGATGGCGTGGTTTTTACGTAATCCGCAGCTTGATCCTGCCTGGAAGCTGCTGATCACCACCGGCCTGTGCGGCGGCATGACCACGTTTTCCACCTTTTCGCTGGAAATTGTTACGCTGATGCAGGCGGGAAACTATCTGTGGGCGATGGTTTCCGTATTAACGCACGTGGTTGGTTCGCTGCTGATGACGTTCGCCGGCTTCTGGCTTATCACTTTAGTGATGGGCTGATGGGCTGATGAGCTGATAGGGCGCACCAGCCCGAAAACCGTATTACTGCGGCGGCTGTTCCTCATCCTCATCGCTATCGAAAGCTAACGCGCTGGCGCTGGCGGCATCAAACAGCGACAGGCTCTCAATCTGACTGAGCAGAATAACTTTACGGAACGCCATCGCGGATTTCGGTTCCGAATCCAGCGTAATATTATGCTCCGCATACCACTTGCTGTAGTTGTGTTCTACGCATAGATTCAGCGTCTTGCCGTCACGATAGCCGCTCAGCATCGGGATCAGCACAATATTAGCGGTATTCTCGATCTCATAGGAAGCCGTATGGATCATACCGATATAGATGCGGCGCGATTTCAGCGTTACCCAGGCCAGCTCGCCTTCTTCCATGCACTGAAACAGAATGCCTTCAACGCCGTTAGAGCGCGAAAGTTCTTTATAAAGCTTTTTGCGGCCCTTGCTGTTCAGCCTGGCGCTGCCGGACCAGTTAGAACGGTAAAGACAAAAGGCGACGGCAAAAGAGAGCATCACCACAACTGGCGCCTGGATACCGAGAAAGCTCCAGTTCATAAATTCCATTTGCCAGTTGTGGTGATGACCGCCCGTAAGCTCAGGCATGATGTTCAGCAGGCTGGAGCAGGCGAGCAGAAAGAGCCAGATTAGCCCGGTGGCGATCACGCCCTGCAAGACAAAAATACAGCCGTAAAGGGCGACCAGAAAGTAGACGTCCCAGCCAAAAGAACGCTTGATTTTAAAGCGGGTGGAAAGGTCGCGACTGGTGTACCAGTAGCCGCAAACCATCAAAACCATAAATATCGCCGTTCCCATTTCAGGCCTCTTTATTTGTTTACCTGCCGTGCAGGCTCAGAAAGTTTCCTTTGTCAGAAAGTTGTGCGCCATCCCTGGCGCCTCGATTAGTTGTCCGTTTGCGGCGCAGGATCGTCCTGGAGATGCTTTTTAAAGTGCTTCTCGATCTGTTCCAGCGTTTTTCCCTGCGTTTCCGGCGCGAACAGCACCGCAAAGATGCCGCCGGCGATACCGATAGCGGCAAAGGCAAAGAAGGTGTTGGTCAGGCCGAATTTTTCCAGCAGCGTCGGGAAAAGAAACGCGATGGAAAAGTTCGTCATCTGCATGGCGAAAACGGAGATGCCGTTAGCCATCCCACGGATACGCATCGGAAACATTTCCGACAGCAGCAGCCAGGTGACCGGCGACAGCGCGCCCTGCTGGAAGCAGAGGAAGATCAGCATGCCGGCCAGCACCAGGTAGCTGCGCAGCACGTCCGGATGACCATCAACCGTTTCCGGCATCAGCCAGGTCAGCAGCCCAATCGCCAGCAGCGTGCAGGTACAGCCAATCTGGCCGGTCAGCAGCAGCGGACGACGGCCAAAGCGGCTCAGCAGCATAATTCCCACGAAGGTCATAATCACGGAAATGACGCCGTTAGCGATGGTCGCCAGCAGCGAGGCGTTAGTGCCCAGGCCGGTCGCCTGCAGCATGGTCGGCGCATAGAACATAATAGTATTTACGCCGGAAAGCTGTTGCAGCATCGCCACGCCGATACCCAGCGCGACCAGGCGCTTCATCCAGGTCGAAATCGTCTTTTTACGACGGGCGTTTTTCTCGCTTTTCGAGGACATCGATTTACGGATCTCGCCCATTTCTTTCTCTACCACGCGCGAATGGCGGGTGCGCTCCAGCACGTCGCGCGCCTCACGGTAGCGGCCGTGCATTGCATACCAGCGAGGCGTATCCGGCAGGAACAGCATCCCGACCCACAGCACAACTGCCGGAACGCAGGCTACGCCCAGCATCCAGCGCCAGGTGGTTTCGCCGCCCCAGACTTCGTTAATCGCGGCGTTGCTGGTATAGGCGATCAGCTGGCCAGAAACGATCATCAGCTCCTGAAGCGTCACGAACTGCCAGCGGCGATTGGCCGGCACGATTTCCGCAATATACACGGGAACGATAGCCGCCGCGCCGCCTACGGCCAGGCCGAGGATAAAGCGGAAGGTGATCATCATCTCCACGTTTGGCGCGGTGGCGCAGCCCAGCGAACCGGCCATAAAGATCACCGCCATCACCAGGATGACTTTTTTACGACCAAAGCGGTCTGCCACGCGCCCGGCGAAGATGGCGCCGATGGCGGAACCCAGAATTAAGAAGCTGGTGACCATCCCGGTGGTCAATGACGTTAAATGCAGGTCGTGCTTCATAAAAAGCAAGGCGCCCGCAATCACCCCGGTATCATAGCCGAACAGTAAACCGCCAAGCGTCGCGATAAACGCGATCACTTTTACCAGGGGTTCGGTCGGGGTACTCGTTTGAGTGCCGGCTGTCCCGCCGTTTGATGTCTGATTCACAAGTTACTCCCTTGCCAACGTTATTATTGTGATAATGATGTGATAAGCATCACAAGATTAAATCTACTCCACGCCGGGCATTTAGCCAGGCGAAACGGGAAATATAATTGCTTTTGCCCAGGGAAAATGGCCATCTTGCTTATAAAATGCGCTAAAAAGGAAGAAAGTGGATCAGAATGCAACAGAAGGTGCAGCCAGCGGCGTTTCAGTTTGCTCGTTTCTGAACGTAATGGTAATTTCTGGGATAATTTATTGCGGGGAGTAATGATGAAGCAGCTGGTTATCGATATCTTAATGAAGATGGCTAAAATTGAAGTTGATGCAAAAGAGCTGACGGCGCAGGTAGAAGCGCAGTCGCTGCTGGTGGCGGCGCTGCTGCTGACGGCCGGAAAAGGCGATGGCGCATCGACGATTTCAGACAACATCCAGAACGCCATCGTGGCGGCCACGACATCCGGCGAAAGCTTTTTGCAGTCGGATATCGATCTGTTGTTGACCCATATTAATCGACTGCTGGCGGTGACGCGCTACGTCGATGAAAAAGCCGAGGCGCAATAGCCTCTCCGCGAGGAAAAGTGATGGCTGAACAGGAACGTCGTTTGCCGCTTCCGCCCTTTACGCGTGAAACGGCAGCAGAGAAGGTACGCCTGGCGGAAGACGGCTGGAACAGTCGCAATCCGCAAAAAGTGGCGCTGGCCTATACCCTGGATACGCAATGGCGTAATCGGGCGGAGTTTATTCATGGCCGTCAGGAAGCGGAGGCTTTTCTGAGCCGTAAATGGGCGCGCGAGCTGGAGTATCGCCTGATTAAAGAGCTGTGGGCTTTCACGGACAACCGCATTGCGGTGCGCTATGCCTACGAGTGGCATGACGATTCCGGCAACTGGTTCCGCTCTTACGGCAATGAAAACTGGGCGTTCGATGACAATGGCCTGATGACCACGCGCTATGCCTGTCTTAATGACCTGCCCATACAGGAAAGCGAGCGTAAATTTCACTGGCCGCTGGGCCGTCGTCCGGATGACCATCCCGGCCTGAGCGAGCTGGGGCTCTAGCGCCGAGGCAAACCAGAAGCGGGCAGCCTGGCTCAGGCCGTCTGCTTCTGGGCTGTTCTGAGTCGCCTGACGGGCGCCGCATGCAAGCTCAACCAATACCTGCCTTCTGCGTTAACATTCATGGCTTTTGAAGAGCCATTCTCACCTTTGCCACTAAACGCCCAAAAAGATTGTCTTACGGGTTTATATCCGTCGTTTCGCTATCATGATTGCGATAGACCTCGCCGCACAGTAATACGGCGGAAGGGCGGCGTTCATGAATACGCTCTGCCATGCGCTCACAGGATGCGCGCGTCGGGAAAATATGTTCGGACACCGGTAAAGCGTCACAGGCGTCGTGGCCGCAGGCGCTAACCAGTAAAACGAAGCCGATTAACATTGTTCCCTCCGTAATAAAACCACATCAGTCCCAAAGTATAGGCGAAAAGCGAGGCGGCCGACGAATGTCAGCTGGCGATGCGGTACAGCCATGGGGTTAAAAAGCGAGGCGGACGTTAACTAAAAGCCGGCCCTTTATGGCTAAAAGGCCGGCTGCGGACTAATGAGCCGTGGTGGAGGTGGTCGTTGTGGTGGTTCCCGTGTTCGAACCGTCGCCGCCGCCGCCCATGGTCGCCAGAGCGATACCGAGCAGCGCGCCGACCGCGCCGACGCCAACGGCGTTGGAGTTACCGTCAGAAAGCGTGGTCGCTTCACTGCCGGCGGCGACGCCTGCGGCGGCTGGTGCTGGTGCGGCAAAAGCGGCATGGCTGCCCGTCATCATCAGGAACAAAGCCAGCGCGGTGATTTTTTTCATTATTTTTATCCTCAGGCGTTATACAGGTGTTGTTGGCGGAAAGCTTAGTTTTAATCCTTTGCGTTGCAAATAGCCGCAAAACAGCCTTTTTGCTTATTTTCTGTTTAAGAATGGCGTAAACAGATCCAGTCATTAACAGAGTATGGAAAGTAAAAAAGGCTGGCGCAGAAAGCGCTAAAGCTGGCGAGTGCCAGACAGTAAGAGGTGAAAAGGTAAAACTACAGAATAATCTTAATGCGCCGGGCGGCGATAAAACGATCGGGTCTGGTCATAAATCAGATCCGCTTTATTCCAGAGTTTTGGCGCAAATTTAAGAATAAACGACGGCATAAAATCCTGGTTGCTAATCGCTGTTGCGACTTAAGGTAAATTTCGGCCCGAAAAATTGTGTGGCGATATTATTTCTCGTTAATAAGTATGACTAAAAGATGACGAACAGGCGCCCGGTGGCTGATTTCATTGAAAAAAGCGAAAAATAGCGACAGCATAACGATAACCAGTTTAAAAGACTGAGAGATGGCAATCTCCCCAGCTTCTGCCAGACTTAAAATTTACCGGCAACAGGAGGAGACGATGAGTACAGATCACGATCTACTGGCTTCGAGCGATGAAGAAGTGTGCACCATTATTGGTAAAGCGGTGGTTGACCTGAGCATAACAGGACAGCCTGTTAATAAGGCCACGCTGGCGCTTAAGCTGTTGGCGATGGCGGATCAGGACAGCGATGAAGAGCGAATTTTACTCTACTGGATTGCGCGCAGAGCAATCAATCAGCCACACAGATTTGCCGCAGCCAGTTACTGACGGTCCGTGGCGCACCGGTAGTTTGCCGGAAGAACGGCCGCTTTCCGAGGCGGCCGTTCTTACTGCTTCAGGCGATCAGGCAGGACGCCCGGGGATGTATCGCGCAAGCAGCCAATGCGGCGTACGAAAGAGAGCCGTCGGAACATCAGGTAATACGACGTACCCAGGGGATCTGCCGTAGCAGCCAGGTAATAGCGGCGGAAATAGCGAAGCAGGCCAGCGCGACGGCCGGAATGGTCAGCGCGGATGAATAGCCTTCAAATTCGATATGCAACAGATGCAGCAGCGACTCCAGCACCATCAGGTGCACAAAGAAAATCCCCAGGCTCAGCCGCGATAGCCCGTGGATAAGCCGTATGGCGCGCTTGCTATAGTGGAAGGGCGCATTCAGCAGCATAAAGAAGCAGGCCAGTGAAACCACCACCAGCGTCGGCGCGGAGTAAAACAGAAAAATGGCGTTAGGCGCAAAAGTGCTGATTGAAAGCGAATAGGTCATTACCGACGTTAACACCGCAGACAGAATAAAGATAATGCCTGAAATCACGACCTTGGGATTGATATCAAAACGCCTCGCCACGCCGCCGATAATATAAAAACCGGACAGATACACCACCATATCAATATTGCTGGGCGCGGGAATGGCGTGGCCTTCCAGCAGGTTCGCCTTAACGTTATCAAACAGCATATAAACCGAAGCCAGCACAAACCAGACGGTAACGGTGTAATTAACGCGCTGCTGGCTACCATTTTGAATAAACGTATTCAGCAACGGTGTCACCAGATAAAGCAGGATCATCGTATAGATAAACCACATATGCGGATAGGCGGGCGTGCTCAGCAGCTCCAGCAGGCTGACCGGTGAAGTATCCGCGTTAACTTGTTTATTATAAATAATATAAATAACGGACCAGACAACCAGCGGGATTACCAGATCCAGCACGCGCGTTTTTAACGTACTGAGCAGCGACTCATTTTTATTAAGAGAAACGTAGCCGGCAATCAGTAAGAAGAGGGGAAAAGCGATGCGCCCGAGCGCTTCATACATCACGGACACTGACCAGGCCAGATGGAAATAGCTGAAAGGAACGGCCGCCGTATGTAGCAGAACAACCAGATAGGTGGCCACCAGCGTCAGCAGCTTAATATTCATTTTTTTCAACACTTAACTCCTTGTCAGGAAGCGTAATCAGACGCGAGCAGTCAGATTATAGCCATTCGGCTAAAGGTAACATACTCCGTCGTACAGACGTATCTCCGGACAGGAAAAAAGCGTTCAGGTTTGGCGCCTGGCCGCCTCGCCGTTAGCGTACCAGGACAAAGCCGATAGGGCGAAGTGCGTGACCGCCTCGCCGTTAGCGTATCAGCGCGAAGCCGATGGGGCGTAGTGCCTGGCCGCCTTGCCGTTTGCGTACCAGGGCAAAGCCGCTCAGATGTGGTGCGTCGCCGCCTCAATAGTTAGCGTGCCGGGGCAAAGCTGGTCAGGCTTGACGAGGCGATATTCGGCCTGGCCCTGGTGGATATACATGCAGGCACGTCCTGCGGATCCGCCATCCTGCTCCTGAGAGAGCGTCAGCGTGACCTGCTGCGCCGGCGCGTTCAGCGGCAGCAGCACGGTAAAAAGCGCTGGCACGGCCAGAGTAAGAAAAGTGTTCGATCCATTCATCATAAACAGCCAGAAGTTAATAGAAGAGGCCCGGCTCTGCTTTTGTGAGGCACTGCCAGTGATAAGCTATGACGGTAGCGTCCCGACACGGCGACCTGCAAGCTTTCACGCATAATATCGGACGAAGCCTGGTCAAATCAGCTGGAAAACTCTTAATATAGCTGGAATCAAAACTTTTGCCGGTTTTGCAAAGAAAGCTCATTAAATATCAACAGGTTTTGATAAGCAGGAAAGCAAATTATTTTCTTTTCAGGGCCAGCGTAATATGAAAAAGGATTAGAAGAGAGGAAATTTGGCTTAGAGGGAAAAAATTGCCTCGGGAAGTGGGAAACCCTACTGCACTTCCTGAGGCTATGCAAATGCATAATACGTTACGCACGGGAATGTAGACTTTTTTAACGCCTTGTACAAGTTTTATTTAATCCTGTACAACTTTTCGTTAATGCATAGTTATGCAGTGGCAATAAACGTGCTATCTGAGGGATCGTGCGAGACAGGATCGCGATCGATCGGGATCGAAAGCTGGCGGCAACGCGTGACAAGTAGCAACAGCCGAAAGCCGATACGGCACTGGAAACAGAGAAAATATTCTGCCGAAAAGGGCGAAAGTTGTTAAAATTACTCTTTACTCTTTTTTCATGGAAGCCGCTATGTCATCAGAAATTGCTCATCCTTCAAGCAGCCCTAAACAGGCCGCGCTCCAGCTGGTTATTGAACTGGTTCGCGCCGGTAAACTCAGCCCGTTACAGGGCGATGCGTCGAACATGATCTCTATTTACGAGCAGTTCAAAACGCATTTTGAGTCCGACAAGCACAAGCACTCTGCCGACTCCGCTATCTCCTGATATCCCGGCGGGCGGTAAACCGCCCGCTTCGCGCCTAAATCTTACTTACCGCGTCGTAGTACAGCATACTCACGCCAATGCTCTGGCGAGCCCCCTGTACGTTGCTGCGTAAGCCAACCAGCTTCTGCCCCTGCAGCGTCACTACGTAAGGCGAATCCTGCTGGATCTGCGTTTGCAGCTGCTGATAAAGCGCGCTGCGCTTCCGGGCGTCGCTCTCGGCCGCTGCGGCCCGCGTCTCCTGGCTCAGCTGCGGAATGGCCCAGCCCAGTCGCCATGCCAGGGTTTTCGGCCCGCCCGGCACGTTATAGGCAAAGGCGCTGGCGTTGGTGTTGGGATCGATATAGTCCGCGCCCCAGTAGATAAAGATCGACTGAAAATCCCGCCCGCGCATTTTCCCCCACAGCTCGGCTTCCGCCACCGGCTGAATAGCCAGCTCAATATCCGCTTTGGCAAAGCTGGCCTGTAGCGCCTGCGCCACGTCGGTGTAAGGTGGCTGGTTAACGATGGTCAATGAAAAGCGCGTGCCGGGCTTGATGCCGCCCTGAGATAAAATGGCTTTAGCCTTCGCCAGATCGTAATGAAAGGGCTGGTTTTCCAGCGCGCCGTCGAAACCCTGCGGCAGAAAGCTCTGATGCACCTGATATTGCCCTTTCAGCAGCTGCTGTGAAATAGCCTGATAATCCACCAGCCAGCGCGCCGCCTGCCACAGCGCCGGATTGCCTAAGGCGGGCTGCTGCTTATCCTGGGTATTGAAACCCAGATAGTAGACAAGGCTGGAAGGGAAGCTGGCAACGGTGACGCCCGGCTGGTTTTTCAGCGCCGCAAACTGATCGGCCCCTAAATCATAGGCGACATCGGCATCGCCCTGTTGCAGCAGCAGACGACGCGAGCCGGCATCGGCCACGCCCTTCAGGATCACTCTTTTCAGCTTCGGCGCCGGGACAGCGTGCGTGTTCTCCTCCAGCACCAGCGCCTGCTGCGGCACGAAGTTGCGAATGCCGTAGGCGCCGCTGCCGGCGGAGTGGGTACGCAGCCAGCCGTTGCCGTAATCGTTGCCGCTGGCGTGTTGTATAGCCAGCCTGCGGTCAACGATGGAAGCCACAGGCGCGGTCAGCAGACGCAGCGCCAGATCGCGGCCGATAGCGGCTGGCCAGCGGATTTCCACCTGATTGTCGCTGCGGCGGATCAGCTGCTGGTCAATGTTTTCCGGCGTCCAGCCGAACTCGGCCAGGATAAATGAAGGCGTCTTATTCAGCTTCACTACGCGACTCAGCGACCAGATAACATCGTCGGCGGTGACCGGATTGCCGCTGGCGAAGGTCGCGCCCGGCTTCAGGGTAAAGATCAGGCTGTGTTCGCTGCCGCCCGGCTGCCAGGATGTCGCCAGCTGCGGCGCCAGTTTAGTGGGATCGTTGCGATCGGCATCGACCAGCTTCTGATAAAGGTTGATCAAGCTGCTGCTGCTGACGGTTTCAAAGCTTTCCGCCGGATCGAAGCTGATAATGCCGTCCAGCGGAATGGCTACGATTAACGTGTCGGCGGGCGTAGCTGCGTAAGCCTGCGCGGCGAACAGGCTGGCAAAAAGAACGGAGGCAATCTTGCGCATCGGCATATCCTGAAGAGAGAGATATCAGGACTATAGGAGGAAAAAAGCGGCGGGGAAATGCGAATTCCGGCAAGGGTTAGCAGTTTAAGAGATTAGCCAGATCAAGCGCTTATGGCTGAACACCGCGTTCAGCCATCGCCCGTTATTTAATGTAGCCGCGCTCCATTCTCACCGCGCGGTCGCACATATGGTCGATCACGTCCGGATCGTGGCTGACCAGCACCATCGTCAGGTTATCCTGCTGCTTCAGCTTGTTCAGCAGGTTGAGGATTTCGGCCTGCACCGACATATCCAGCGCGGAGGTCGGCTCGTCCAGCAGCAGAATTTTCGGCTCCAGCAGCAGCGCGCGCACGATAGCGACGCGCTGACGCTGGCCGCCGGAAAGCTGATGCGGATAGCGATCGGCCAGCGCCGGATCCAGCCCGACATGGCGGAATCCCTGCTCGATACGGTCATCGATATCGCGCACCTTCAGCAGCTTCAGCGGCTCCGCCAGCGTGCGCTTCAGACGATGGCGCGGATGCAGCGAAGCATAGGGATCCTGAAACACCATCTGCACGTCCCGACGCAGCTGCCCGGTAAAGGGTTTGCCGGACGTCGCCTGATGGCCGGCCAACGTCATCGTGCCCTGCCAGTTTGGGTTCAGACCGGCCATGACCCACAGCAGCGACGATTTGCCGCAGCCGGAAGGCCCGACCAGGCCGAAGCATTCGCCCGCCGCAACCTGAAGCGACACGTCATGCACCACGGTGCGCTGTTCATAGCCCTGGCGGTGCGCGACGCTGAGGTTCTGTAAATCAATCATGCTCACGGTAAGCCTCCAGCGCGGCGCGATCCAGCGTCGGCAGCGGTTTGCCCTGCGTGGCTTTACTCGGGCGACACGACCACAGGGTGCGGGTATAGGGATGCGTGGCCTGCGGCAGATTAGCGGCGGGCAGGGTATCCAGAATATTGCCCTGGTACATCACCATCACGCGCTCGCAGTGTTCGGAAACCTGCTGTAAATCGTGGCTGATCAGCAGCAGGCCCATATTCCGTTGTTCCACCAGACGGCGGATTAACGCCAGCACCTGATCGCGCATGGCGTGATCCAGCGCGGAAGTCGGCTCGTCGGCAATCAGAAACTGTGGGTCGGCAATCAGCGCAATCGCCAGCATCACGCGCTGGCCCATGCCGCCGGAAAGCTGATGAGGATAACGCTGCATCAGCTGCGCGGGCTGCGGCAGGCCTACCGCATCCAGCATCTCGCAGACTTTTTCTTTGATTTCGGCGCGGCTGAGGCGGGCGTGCAGCTTCAGCGGCTCCGCCACCTGCCAGCCAATGGTGCGCATCGGATTCAGGGCATATTTCGGATCCTGCATCACCATCGCCAGCCTGCTGCCGCGCAGCTGGCTCCAGCGGCTTTCGCTCAGCGTCAGCGCATTTTCGCCCGCCACGCTAAGGGTGGAAGCCTGTAAATGCAGGGCGGGGGAGAGCAGGCCCATCAGGCTGCGCGCGGTCAGCGACTTGCCGGAGCCGGATTCGCCCACCAGCGCCACGCGCTCGCGGCCCAGCGTAAAGCTGATGTTTTTGACCAGCGCCACACCGGCGGCGCTGCTTATCGTCAGGTTGTCCGCCACAACCAGCGGCGTAGAGTCAGTTGGCATTTCGGGTATCCAGTCGGTCACGCAGGCCATCGCCCGTCAGGTTAAAGGCCAGGCTGGCGAACAGGATCGCGCCGCCCGGCGCGGCGGCTACCCACCACTGGTCAAAGATGACCTTGCTGCCTTCAGCGACCATCGATCCCCATTCCGCCGTCGGCGGCTGCACGCCCATGCCCAAAAAACCGAGGCCGGCGGCGGAAAGGATAATGCCGCCCAGGCTCAGCGCGGCGCGCACCACGGCGCTGGGCAGGCAGAGCGGCAGAATATGGCCGAACATCAGGCGCAGGCCGTTGATGCCCTGCATTCTGGCGGCGGCCAGATAGTCGCTGCGGCGCAGCGCCAGCGTTTCGGCGCGCGCCTGACGAGCGAAAGGCGGCCAGCTGGTTAACGCCAGCGCCAGCGCGCCGTTCAGCAGGCCAGGGCCGAGCATTGCCACCAGCGCCAGCGCGATCACCAGGTTCGGCAGCGACAGGAAAATATCGGTAATGCGCATCAGCACGCGCTCCGTCCAGCCGCCAAGATAGCCCGCGCAGATGCCGACCAGCATCCCGACCGGGATAGTCAGCAGCAGGATCAGCGATACCAGCAGCAGCGTAGGGCGAGAGCCGTAAATCACGCGGGAAAGCAGATCGCGGCCAAAGCCGTCGGTGCCCAGCCAGTGCGCGGAAGACGGCGGCAGCAGGCGCGCCGAGATAATCTGCGCGTTGGGGTCGAAAGGCGCTAATAGCGGCGCAAACAGCGCGGCCAGCAGCAGGATAGCCACCAGCGTGCCGCCGATAGCCAGCGACGTGACGCGTGGTCGACGGCGTCGGCGCGGGGCGGCGAGTTCAAGATCGGTAAGATTTTGCGTCATCGGGTTCTCGGATCGGTGAGATAAGTTAACGCATCCGCCAGCGCGTTCAGCAGAATAAAGCAGCCGCCGATCAGCAGCGTAGAGCCGAGGATGGCTGGCGTATCGGACGCAAACAGGGCGGTAGTCATATAGCGGCCCACGCCTGGCCAGGCAAAGACGGTTTCGGTCAGCACCGATCCTTCCAGCAGCGTGGCGTAAGAAAGCGCCAGTACGGTGATAAGGGTGCCGCGCACGTTAGGAAAAACGTGCAGCAACAGAATGCGGCCCCGGCTGGCGCCTTTTGCCCGCGCCAGCGTTACGTACTCTTTGCTGCTCTCTTCCAGCAGCGCCGCGCGCAGCAGACGGGTAATGCCCGCCATCGCCAGCAGGCCCAGCACCACTACCGGCAGCCACAGATGGGCAACCGCATTGCGGAACATCTCGGGATCGCCGGAAAGCCAGCTGTCGATCAGCACCAGGCCGGTTTTAGGCTCCAGCGTATAGATCCAGATATCGTCCAGGCGACCCGGCCCGGCCGACCAGTGCAGCACGGCGTAAAACAGCAGCAGGCCGAGCAGGCCCAGCCAGAACACCGGAACGGAATAGCCCAGCAGCGAAACCAGACGCGCCAGGTTATCCACCAGGCTGCCCGGTTTCCATGCGGCGACCAGCGCCAGCACGATGCCGAAAAAGGCACCGAAAATCATCGAGCAGGTGGCCAACTCGATGGTGGCCGGAAAGGTGCGCAGCAGATCGCTGGCGACGGGCGAATTGGTCAGGCGTGAAATCCCCAAATCGCCGTGCGCCAGATGCGTCAGATAGTGCCAGAACTGCATCAGCAGCGGCTGATCCAGACCCAGCTCGCTTCTTACCTGCGCGTAGGTTGATTCGCTGGCGTGATCGCCGGCAATCTGCAAAACAGGATCGACCGGCGACAGATGCGAAAGCGTAAAGGTGAAGGCGAGCAGGCCGAGCAGCGTGACCGCCAGCGAGACCAGACCGGTCGCCAGGCGGCCGCCGCGCAGCCAGAACAGCCGGGCGGACCCGGCTTCAGCGGTAAAACGCGCCATTACTTACTGACCTGGCTGTAGTAAACCATATCCGGGTTGATGCCCTGCACGTAGCCTTTAAGATTGGCGCGCAGCGCAATCAGGTTACGAGCCTGTAAGCCGATTACGTAAGGTGAGTTTTTCTGCACTTCGCGCTGCATGTTTTCATACAGTTTGATGCGCTTTTCCTTATCGCTTTCCGCCGTGGCCGCCAGCGTCTGCTTGTTCAGCTCGGGAATATGCCAGTTAGAGCGCCATGCCAGGGTTTTGCTGCCGTCTTCCGGGTTGTAGGCAAAGGCGGAGGCGTTGGTGTTAGGATCGAAATAGTCCGCTCCCCAGGCGTTCAGCGTGGCTTCATACTGATGGGCTTTGACGGCTGTTGCCACTTCGGTGCTGATACCAGGGATCAGCTGAACCTTGACGCCGCCGCGCGCGAAGCTGGCCTGTAACGCCTGAGCGATATCCAGGTAAGGCGGCTGGTTGCTGACGCTCAGCCTGAAGCTGACGTCTTTCAGTCCCGCCTTCGCCAGAATCGCCTTAGCTTTTTCCGGATCGAAGGTGTAAGGATTGTCGTTCAGCGCGCCCAGAAAACCCTGCGGCAGAAACGACTGATGCACCTGGAACTGGCCTTTCAGCAGATCGTCCGCGATGCCCTTGTAATCGAACAGGTAGCGGGACGCTTCCCAGAACGCCGGGTTTTTCAGCGCCGGGCTGGCGTCGATATTAAACTGCATGTAATACAGCGAGGCCATCGGCACCGCCATTGGCTTCACGTCTGTTTTGCCCTTGAGCGACGCCATCTGATCGGCGCCCAGGTTGCGGGCGATATCCGCATCGCCCTGTTCCAGCAGCAGGCGACGGGCAGCCGGTTCCGGCACGTTTTTAATCAGCACGTTTTTCAGCTTTGGCGCGCCCGCTGGTGAAGAAGCGTTAGCGGAAAGCAGCAGCACCTCATGCGGAATATATTTGCGGATCTGATAAGGGCCGCTGCCCGCCGAGTGCGCGATCAGCCAGCTGTTGCCAAAGTCATTTTTTTGCGCGTTAGCCATCGCCACTTTTTCATCCACGATGGAGGAAACCGGCGCGGCGAGCAGGCTCAGCACGTAGGTCGGGCTGACGTCAGCCGTCCAGCTAATCTGCACGTGGCTGTCGTCGATCTTTTTCAGATGCGAGTCCACGTTCTCTTTGGTCCAGCCCAGCTGGGTCAGGATAAAAGAGGGATCGAGGTTAAGCTTGACCACGCGTCCCAGAGAGAAGATCACATCTTCCGGGCGCAGCGGGTTGCCGGAAGAGAATTTCGCGCCGTCGCGTAGGGTGAAAGTCAGGCTGCGGTTATCGCTGCCCGGCTGCCAGGCGCTGGCCAGCGTTGGCTGCAGGTCGACAGGATTTTGCGGATCCGGCTGTACCAGACGCTGATAGAGATTGGTAAACGCCTGTACCGAGGTCAGCTCAAAGCCCTGCGCGGGATCGAAGCTGTTGGCGTCATCAATAGACTGCGCGATAACCAGCGTATCCGGCGGCGTAGCGGCCTGTGCCGCAAAAGAACCTGCCAGCGCGACGGCAATGGCGGGAAGCAGAAGTTTCATGACGTTTCCTTACCCTGTTTTAATTTGTTGGCGAGTG
>Ga0157358_1000242_pt1 | contig 22170 bp, 25 predicted proteins | sample AttcapACBM2_FD_111484 | JGI IMG/M metagenome (GOLD analysis project Ga0157358, IMG submission 111484) | Fungus gardens microbial communities from leaf cutter ant in Botucatu, State of São Paulo, Brazil - Atta capiguara ACBM2 | ecosystem: Host-associated > Fungi > Mycelium > Unclassified ... | reverse complement strand
CTGATAGTCGGGATTTTGTTAAACATTACGATAAAATCTTTAACAACCGCTTAGTAAAAATCATTTTAGGGCAGAAATATGAGGACCTGTTTGCTAAAGACACAGGGATCATGGTTGGCCCGCATGGAGAGCTATGGTATAGCGGTATATGCACGGTCAATGACTGTAGCAAGTTTGATATTAAAATAATGCAAATCAATAATTAGCCATGCATATTGTGCCTGAATAGATACCTTTTTGCGTTGTTGAGCAAAAGCGGTCGCCAGCTCTAAATGGCGACCGTCATTTTTATTCTTGATTTGAGTAATGGAATAGCAAACCTTACTTCGTCCTTACTTCTTTCCCGATGGTTAATATGAAGAAACTCAACACATTCTGGCTAGATAATCTGATCGCTATATACTTTGGTCAGGATTATGATCTGTTTGGTAGTGGGGAAAGCGTAGAGGCTCAAATTGATGCCTGGATCGCTGACAATCCACCAGCTGCAAGGCATGGTCTGATAGGCGATATTGAGCAATTTATTGAGCATAGTGATAACCTGGACGAGGATTTTGAAAGCTGCTATGGCTCAGAATTCTCAACAGAATTATGGGACACAACACCGTCCGGTTTCCTTAGTTTGGTAAAAGAAAGGGTCAGTAATTCCCTCTGATAATGCGAGTGTCAACGCATCCAAAAAAACGGCCGCCAGCACTAACTGGCGACCGTCATTCTGGCGCTTACTAAGTGACCTGTTCCCCGTTGATGAATACACCGCGATATGAGTAATGTTTTCATTATTCACATGAGGACATCCTCATGAAGAAGCGATTTTCCGACGAACAAATCATCAGTATCCTCCGCGAGACTGAAGCCGGGGTTTCGGCCCGGGAATTCTGCCGCAAGCATGCCATTTCAGACGCCACTTTTTACGCCTGGCGCAAGAAGTTCGGCGGCATGGAAGTCCCCGAAGTGAAGCGGCTCAAGTCACCTGAAATTGGGGGCAGGCCACCCGGCTTTGTTTTATGACATATCCAACCGGGTATAACCAACGTCCGCTTTTGGCACAACGCGGACCGGTTTGGGCGTAACATCCGCTATGAGCGAAAAGCAGACGTAATCATATGCAGATGTTCAGGTGTGACACGATTAAAACAAATGTCTGTGTTAATTTGTAAGTGAAGTCGCTAAGCAAAAACGATGCTTGATTCGTTAATGGAGAGATCATGGGCGTAGAGTTCTATATAACACGAGCTGACTTTTGGGCAGAAAATGAAGAAGCCCAAATCACTCATGAGGAGTGGGTTGCCTTCATCGACAGCGACAATGAATTATCGAGGGATCTTAAAAATGGTGATTATCATGCTTTATGGTCAGGGCCTTCATCGCATAATGAGGCATGGCTTGACTGGAGTGAAGGTAATATTTACACCAAATGGCCAGACACGCAGATATACAAAAAGATGTTATATATCGCCGAGTGTCTCCACGCTCGTGTAATGGACGACGAGGGTAATATTTACAGTGCTCCATCTGACTGGGAGTATGATCCTTCTTAGACTCGTTAATGTTTGCTTCTGGTACAAACCGGCCTTCGGAATCGGAAAGTGCCCATAATGAGCCAGAAGCGGACGTAAAGGTAGATCCGTTCAGGCGATTATGCTCCAAGCTATCTGATCAGCATCATTATTTGAAGGATGACGTCTTTGTCATCATCTGCTTCTGGCCTGGCGAATATTATTGAAAAGGACATTGGGATGATAACCATAGAGAAATCAGATCCACATTCTCCAGACTCTCGTTACTTAATAGAAAAACTGTCAGCAGAGCTTGCCTCTATTACCGGCGATAGTGGCAAAAGCAACTTCACGATAGACTCAATAAATGAGGACAGAGCTTTATGGGCACTAGCAAGGGACAGCAGGGGAAAAGCGATAGGATGCGGAGCTATTCGTCCGTTAACTGAAAATATAGCTGAACTTAAAAGGATGTTTTCAGACCGTAGCTTTCCCGGCATTGGTAGTGCCTTGCTTACTTTCCTGGAAACAACTGCGAAGAGCATGGGATATAACGAACTTTGGCTTGAAACGCGGCATGTTAACTGCAGAGCAGTAAATTTCTATATGAAAAACGGATACATACGCATTGAGAATTACGGACCATACCTGGGTCGTAAAGAGGCAGTATGTTTTGCGAAGACCTTGAAAGGCTGACATAAAACTTAATCGACCTAAGCTCGCCATGCTCCTTGCAAGCTTTAAAATCGCGTATCAATGTTCGCTTCTGGCACAAAGCCGGACGTCAGGTTACTGTCCGCTATGATCGAAAAGCGGACATGACGAGGGCAATATAGTCACAGGAAACCATGGCCCCACCCTGTACCAGTAATATTCTTGTATGAAACAAGCAGTGTTTTACCTGAACAACTCAATATTTTCTTTGAGCCAACCAGACAACTCGCGTGGTGGTGACCCGGTTAGTTCTTCTACTGTCAGGGTCCGCTCTGTCAGGACTGACTGATTGAATATGCGATCCAGTCCAAGTAATAGATCGGCAACGAATGGAGAGAGACCTTCGGCCAGTAACGCAGTTCGCTGCTCCTCGGGAGAGCGATCGAAATAGCTAATCGTATAACCTAAAAGACGGGACAATTCCTCTGCGACCTCATGCATTGTCCAGTTATGCGAACCAGTAAGGTGGTACGCACGCCGCGAGTGCTCTGCTACTTTTTCAAGCAATGCGGCACGCGCCACATCGGCTACATCCCGGCTATCAATCAGATTCACACGTCCATGCCCTGCAGCCCCCGCCCAGGTTCCGGTGGTAACATGACTTCCGGCGCGCTTAAGTACATCCATAAAAGTCGTTGGTCGCAATACCGTCGAGGCCACGGATTGTTGGGCCAGATGAGCCTCTATCACTGCATGCCATGCAAAAGGGTTAAGGGGGGTGGCTGGCCCCATTACCGAGAGTTTAACAATATGGCGTACGCCTGTTTTTACCGCAGCGTCAATGAGTGCTATCTCATTAGCCACCTGTTGAGGAGAGGTACCGTGGGCAATAAAAAGCTTATCAGCCCCCCTGAGTCCCGTTTCTAACGTTGAGGGCTTATCAAAATCCACTACAACAGAGGCTATCTTGTCGGAAGTACTTTCAGGGACTTTCTGACGTGTGAGTGAAATAAGCTCTACAGAGTCTGATGAAAGTTGCTTGATTAAGTGTGAACCGACCCGGCCTGTCGCGCCCGCAACAGCGATACGAAGTTCAGGCGCCGGAAGATTTGTTTGAATAAGCATGGTGACCCCTTATTATATGATGGAACGATTGGTCCAATCATCCTGGTACGATCGTTCCAACTTGTCAACGGAGGATCCATGAGCGGTAAACCGCAATATGATGAAAGCACCGTGCTGAATGCAGCCATTAATGTTTTCTGGGGGCATGGTTATGCAAGCGCCTCCATCAGCGACCTTACTGAAGCAACAGGTCTCTCCCGATCAAGCCTTTATCAGCGTTTTGGAGATAAGGACGGGCTTTTCAATGAGTGCCTCAGGCTGTATACGCAGCGCGTCCTGACACGCATGAATTCGATTCAATCTGCTTCCTCAAAAGTGAGAGTTGAAGCATTACTGCGTGAATTCCTTCCTGGCCGCGCCGGGACAAGTCATCACAAAGGGTGTCTGCTGTCTCGCAGCCTGACGGAACAGGAAGACCTGACGGCCGCAGGGAAAATGACAATGAGAGAGGGTATCCACCAGCAGCGACAGGTATTGTTAAACATCCTGGCGGAGGGGCAACAAACGGGTGAAATTGCGCAGGATGTCGATCCGGAACGGCTGGCGTGGTATTACTTTGGCATCCTGCAGTCGGTAATAAATTTGCCTGCAGCCGGAGCAAACCAACAGACGCTTTCACAACTCATTGATACTTCAATGTCTGCCTGGCCAACGAGAGAGACTTCCCCTCCAGACTCCAATGCTACAACCTGAGTTGGACGCATCCCCCGCACTTACCGGAACTTAAAACCTGAAATCGTCGGCGCATCAAAGGGGATTAAAAGGGCAAAAATAGCCCTTTAAAAAAGGCTGTCTGAGCCTGAACGATGAGCGTACATGATGCAATCTCTTCCCGCCCGCTTGCCTCGATAAAGTGCATCATCAGCAGCAGAAATAATATCAGAAGATGAGTCCTCTTTTTGTTTAACGGCTACGCCAATAGTGACAGTAACGCTGATGCTTCCGTTGCCCCCCTCTGAAAGCGATGTTTTTATCTTTCTAACAATATCTTCAGCATCAGCGTTATCAAAAATGACAAACACAAACTCTTCACCACCGGACCTGGCAATAAAAAAATTATCGCTTACGAAATTATGCAGTTTCAGCCCTATAGTTCTCAACACCTTATCACCAGTCTCATGGCCATACGTATCATTGATTTTCTTAAAGTGATCAATGTCTGCAAAGCAAATGGTTCCCGCCCTGTTTTCTATCTCCCTGAGTTTAACGTTCAGATGCCGTCTGTTTGGTAAGCCTGTCAATTCATCTGTTAATGACAGGTTCACCGCAGATTTATAATTATTATTCACATAGGATATAAATTTATTAAATGAATAAATAATCATGAGCATGGCCGGAACGTAGATAAGGGCTGATATTACGGATGCTGTATCCCGCTCAATCAGGTTAAGCCCGCCCGCCATAGAAACCAGAGAGGAGTTCAGGAGTAAAAATAAGCTCATCCTGAAAACCAGCAGATGCATATCGACAGAGTAAATGTTAAACGACTTTCTAATAAACCATACCATTAACATTACAGTGCAAGAATTTATAAAGAAGTAAAAATTCAGTCTTGATGTATCACCCATAGCCCAAAAAAGAACAATAATTAGCGTAGCCATAACGCAGGTGTAAATGATTACCATTCTGTAAAGCAGACCTTCCGGCGATTCAACTTCATAAACAAGTTTGTCGTGTATCTTGAAATTCATCACGTAATCCTGATTTAGTTTAGGAGTAAAATAGTACCACGTGATTGCTTATAAAAGTCATAACGTTTGCTGTTCAGGTCGCTGGCCCGGTGGTTATACATGAAGAAATCACGCACAAAAAAGTGCTGCTGCGAGTAGCCTTTCTACAAATTACACTTAAAAATCATCAACCTTTATCAATGCTGATTTGTGGTGATCAATTTTTAATCCCTGAATCAATCGATTGTCAGTAGTGTCCGCCTCTGGCACCAGGCGGACGGACGCCAGGCTGCTGTCCGCTTTAAGTCAGAAGCGGTCCTGACAGGATGTAAAAGGGTTGTCCATCCTCACTATTGCATCCAGGTGAGGTTTTGATTCTGCATCCCGTTCGGTAGTAGTCTTATCAGGCTACTCATTTAAAAGCATTCAGATACTGTGCCACAGCAGAAAGGCGCTTCTTTTGCTTCTGCTGGCCTGGCGCGGTGCACTCATGTGCCGCCGCCGCATTAATGCCGTGATCCGCACCAAAGATCACTTCAATCTTACTGAGTGACAGGGAAATTACTCATCTGAAAGAAACGGATATTAAAAGTGTTTTTCAAGATGCGCATCGAAACGGATAAAGTCCTCATCGACCTGGGGATTCTTCATGACATCGTATGCCCAGAATGACGGTACTTTCTCAAGGCCAATCCATTTAAAGATCAGGTCTACCGGGAGTAAGAGATCATCTTCGCTGCGACCGGCAAAGTATTTTTCAGCTGGATTATTGAAAGCCTCCTGTGGCGCATTAGCCGTGACGGAGATCATGTATCGACCTTTCAGAAGCCCGCCCATGCCATAATTTTCTTTTGGCGCTGCGGAACTTCGACCATCATAAAGAGACATTTCACCGACCATACCTGCGCCCCAGACATCATCAACATATTTCTTCAAAGACCACGGCATTCCCATCCAGTTTAGCGGCATCTGAAAGAACACCACATCAGCTCGTTTGAATTTCTCAACCTCAGTGGCAATGTCATAGGCCTCTTCGGTCATCGTCTTTTCAATTTCCCAGCCCTTATTGGAAAAATGTGTCTCAGCGCGGTCAATATAACTGGCAGACAGTTTTCCTGGTGAATAGGCGTATTTAAGATGGCCATTAATAATTAATACTTTTTGCATGGAGAAATTCCTCGATAGTTATCTGGCTTATGCCTGGAAAGGGTAAACTCTGCTTCAATGGGTGCTGTGAATGTCATGGTATATTGTTTATACTTAGAGTCAATAAGGCACTTTGAGGTGCTCAGGTATACACGAGGAAACCGCTATGTTAGTCAATTCATTTACTATTCTGCCAGAATGTTTTTCTGCAGATTGTCCTGGTCGGGCGCTGTTTGATCAGGTTGCGGATAAATGGTCGATGATGGTGCTAATCACCCTTGAACAAGGTCCGGTGCGTTTTAATGCGATCAAGCATCGACTGGAAGGCGTCACACAGAAAGCGCTGACTCAGTGCCTGCGTAAGCTTGAACGCAACGGTATGGTAACCCGAAATGTTATGGCGACTTCACCCGTTGCAGTAGCCTATGAAATTACCCCTCTCGGGCGAACGCTGATTGTTCCACTCAGGGCCATGCATGAATGGACGATGGATAAGATGCAGGAAGTGGAGGCGGCGCGGCAGGCATTCGATCAACGCGATACGCAGAACCCTTTGACCAGCATCCGCTGAGTATTGCATGGCGACCGGAAAGTATGTCCGCTTCTGGCACAGAGCGGACGTAAACTGAGAGAGCCGTTCACGAGCAAACATCTGTGTTTTTCATTGTTGCTGACGCTGCCAGAGAAATCAGTGCTCATTAAACTGCCCAGACTTTCCACTCCCCCATAATGCGGTGAAACTCGTCATTAGCGCTGAAAAAATACATGCCGTTTCACTGAATAATCGCTCATGTTGAATTAAGGGGCAGCCATCTCGATGCCGACGCGGCTGAGCGAGTGATTACGCAGCCATCTTTGTATCGGAGCAGAGAGTCAGCAATGGCTTTATCTGATTCCCGCGAGGTGGCAATGCGCTGATAAAAAACAACACTGGGCGAAAGCACCTACTTTTATAGGTTTCTCCACCCTTCAGGACGATGAAACTGCCTGCCAGCAGGGCTAAACGCATTCGACGCGTAACAATTCGCGCCGGACTGTGGTTGAATTCGACCCTTACATTTTTCGTACGTGGTTATCATGCATTACATTCAAAGTTTGATGGATTTTATTGAGGGAAACAGGGTGCTGTTAGTCAGCGTCAGCCTGCTGTTGCTGATCATGGCCGGGATGGTCACTCACCTGATCTGCAAATTTTTCATCGTCAAAGTGATCAGAAAGGTCTTTTTCAGCAGCCATAAACAGGGCGTTCCGCTGGATAAAGATGTCCGCCTCTCTCAGAAACTGTCGAATTTTGTGCCGGTGATTGTGGTCTACAATTTCCTGCAGTTTATGCCAGGCCTGCCTGAAAATCTGAAAGTTGCGATTCAAACTATCTGCGGCATCCTGTTTTTTGTCTATCTGTCGATCTTCTTCAATGAAGTGCTGGAGATTGTTAACAACTCCTATTCGCGCAAATCGAAGCGTAAGAATCACTCGATCAAAGGCTATATCCAGATTGGCAAAATCCTGGTGCATATTATTGCTGCGATCATGATTCTGGCGATTATGTCTAACAAGTCTCCGGCGATTATTATCTCCTCGCTGGGTGCGGTCGCCGCGGTACTGATGTTAATCTTCCAGCATACTCTGCTGTCGCTGGTGGCGAATGTTCAGCTCTCGTCCAACGATGTGCTACAGCTGGGCGACTGGATTGAGATGCCGGATAGAAATATCAGTGGCGAGGTGATCGATATTGCGCTGCATACCATCACCATTCGCAACTGGGATAACACCCTTTCGCGCATCCCGACCAAGAATTTCCTCACCGAGACCTACACCAACTGGCAGGCGATGTTCTCTTCGGGCGCGCGCCGTATCATGCGCAGTTTTTATCTTGATCAGAAGTCGATCACCTTTGTGAACCAGGAGATGCTACAGGCGATGAGCCAGATCCGCATCGCCAGCGAATCCATCACTGAGCTGCTGGATGGACGTGATATCAGCGCAGTCGGCGATCGCTGGTTTATGGAAAACGGCATCACCAACCTTATGGTATTCCGTAAATTTCTGACCGCCTGGCTGGCCCAGCGTGAGGATATTAAAAAAGAGATGTATATCGTGGTGCGTCCGTTAAAGCCGTCACCGGATGGCTTGCCGGTAGAGATCTACTGCTTCACCTCATCTATTTTCTGGGCCGATTATGAAAATACCCAGGCGGCGATTTTTGAGTATATCTATGCGATGGCCCGTTACTTTGAACTGCAGATTTACCAGCATCCGGCAGGATCCGATTTTGCCCGGCTGGCGCAGCCGCGTGCAGAGAGCACCGATGCCCGATCTGGTGGCCCGCAGTAAACTGACTCACGGCAGCGTCTCTTACGCCGCCTGACGTTACCGGGCGCATTTGGCGTCCGTCAGCACCCTATCGTTGTTTATCTGCACCGTCCGCTATGAGCGAAAAGCGGACCTTGTTCATGCTTATGCTGTTGAATTAGAAACCCTGCTACATAACGTGCATAATTGATATGCTATCGGAACAGGAAAATCAGGAAGACATTCATGGACAAGAACACGCTGGTTACACTCTTGAAATTCAAGCGCTGGATTGATGCTGAAACGCTAAAAGCCGTTAAAGGTATCAGCGAATCTGCTTATGCAGAAAAGCGTCATCTGATGCTAAGACTGATGAACCATATTCATGTGGTAGACATGATCTTTAGAGCAAATATTTCGGGTCAGCAGCATGGTTACACTGCCCTTAACACCCCTGAAACTCCCTCAGTAGATGAGCTTGAGATCAAAATGGACGACTGTACAAACTGGTATATCCGGCGCGTAAGCTCAATGTCTCCTGCCGATTTAGGAGAAACTATTAAGTTCAGCTTTGTCGATGGTGGTGAGGGAGAAATGACAGCTACAGATATGCTAAATCACATGCTTTTTCATGGAACTTACCACCGTGGGGCTGTAGGCTGGTTAATTTCTGAGTGCGAAGGGGTTCCGCCGAAAGATGTGCTGACAGTTTTTCTGAGGGATCATAATCACTGACAGATATGTTCTTCAGCCCATCACCTATCCAGCGGCTTCGATGGCCGCTTTGACGAGAAGCCTACCTTAACGACCTGAGATGGCGATAAGTTTGGGCTAAAAATTTGCAGAGATAATGCTTAGAGCTCTCTCAACAGTCTGGCTGGATTGCCAGCATATACTCCTTTCACCAGCAGGGAGCCTGTCTACTCCACCTGAAGGTATCGTGAACGCTGTTCTGCAGACGGTAGGGCATATTAATTTTTTTAATCCTCCTGCGCTTTTCTGACAGTGTGCCGCATCAACACTCAGTGTCCACATTTTCAGCGAGTAAAGTTTCCGAAGTCGCTGCCGGTGTAAACATTTGCTGAGCTTTGCCGATAATCCTGATTCCGCCATGCCGCGGTTCTTTAGAACAATATACTCCTGTTAAACAGGAGAGTTTTTTGCATCAGCGCCATGCATTAATGCTGATGCTCTACAACCAGGAATTAGTATGAATAATATCAGAATAGGGCTGCGGCTCGGCGCTGCCTTCGGCTTTATGGCACTCCTTGTTATGTTTATGGTGCTCATCGGCATCGTAAAAATAAACTCTCTGGGACAGGCTAACGACGCCATATCCGGAAGCCTGTATACCAAAGCCTCCACGTCTCTTTCACTCCGCTACTACACCTCAGACATGAGTCGCCTTGCCCGAAATGCGATTCTTCTTAGCGACGTCACCAAACGGGAAAAAGCCATCAGCGATTACCGTGACGAAAGACGTAAAGTGGACAGTCTCATCAGTCTTATTGGCAGTCAGGTAAACACGCCTCAGGGAAAAGAAATTTTTGCCAGCCTTAAGGCCCGCTCTGCGCTATTCCTGCCCTTTATTGATGACGTGGTTACTCTCTCGCAACAGGGCAAAAGTGAGGAGGCTACACAGCTGCTTTTCGGCTCCCGCTACCAGACCCAGGCCGACTATATGGCTTCACTGAAGGAAATGCAGACCTTTCAGGAAGCACGGATGAGTGCCGCGGCTGCACAGGCGCGTGACGATCGGGCCGGTGCACTGATGATCTTAATCACTGCTGGTGCGGTGGCTCTGTTCCTTGCTGCAGTATCCGCCTGGATTATCACGCGGAGTATCACGCGCCCCCTCCGGGATGCGGTAGAGGCGGCACAGCGCGTTTCCCGCGGGGATCTCAGTGGTGTGGTCCGTACTCAACATCGTGACGAAACCGGCAAACTGCTATCGGCCATCGGTGAGATGCAGGACTCCCTGATTAATACCGTCAGTCTGGTGAGAAGCAATGCTGAAAATGTGGCATCGGCTACCTCCGAGATTGCGCAGGGCAACGCTGACCTCTCGCAGCGTACTGAGGAGCAGGCCAGTGCACTTGAGCAGACGGCTGCGACCATGACGCAGCTCGGGATGACGGTTAAAAACAACGCCGATAACGCCCGCCAGGCAGGCCAGCTGGCAGTCAGCGTTCGTGATGTTGCCAACAAGGGCAGTGAGGCGACAGTAGCCATCACCGGCACCATGAAGTCAATCAGCGAAAGCTCCGGGCGCATTGGTGAAATCACTGCCGTTATCGACGGCATTGCTTTCCAGACCAATATTCTTGCGCTGAATGCCGCCGTAGAAGCAGCGCGTGCCGGCGAACATGGTCGCGGCTTTGCGGTGGTGGCAAGCGAAGTCAGATCGCTGGCGCAGCGCAGCGCAGCAGCTGCCGGGGAGATACGTCAGCTGATTGCGGCCAATGCAGTCACCGTGGGGCAGGGTAATGAACTGGTGTTACATGCGTCTGACACCATGTCGGGCATTCTCTCAGCCGTCGGGAGACTGACAGATACGGTTGAAGAGATTAACTCTGCAAGTGCCGAACAGGCCCGTGGAATTGAGCAGGTCGGCATTGCCGTGACAGAAATGGACACGACCACTCAGCAGAATGCCTCGCTGGTAGAAGAGTCGGCCGCCGCCGCCTCAGGCCTGCGGGAGCAGGCGGCATTACTTCTCCAGGCCGTATCTGTTTTCAACTTAGGCAATCAGGCCACACCTGCTGCTGTTCATGTGCCCGCTGCCAAAGCCAGACCGGAAATCCATACTGCGACCGTAAAAGCCCGTGTGGATACCGCTGACGACGGCTGGACGACTTTCTGATAATTACGCCGCGCTATTTATTGGCGCGGTGCGCTTAAGAATGCTGTCTGCAAGGCATGGTTGCAAAGTTTGTGATGAGGTAGCCTTTAGTGTTAAGGCTAATGCCATTACCCTCGCAGCTTTTCCTCCATTTCAGGCGCATAGCGCCGAATCAGCGAGAAGGGGGGGATTGACATTCACATCGCGTTCGACCGGCATCTCCTGTCGCTCACACTAGCTGATACCGTATTTGCTGTGCCGGAGTACCCCCAAAGCATGATGTCTCGCTGAAAATGTTGGCATTTTAAATGCGTTCATGTACCGCTCCGTCAGCAAAAGTGGGCAATAACTTATCGTCTCAAAATTTTTGCAACAGAGCTAAAATTCCAGGTTTAAGTAAAATTTGATTTAATACAAAGCTACCTGTCGGGGGGGGCAACGTCAGCTAAGAACGAAAAGCAAATCATGGCGTAAATAGAAACTTGTTAAACGCCGGTTCCCGACCGGCGGTATGATACAGCAGCAACGGCTTACAGGCGGTAAATCGAAGCCTGCCATGGCTGAAGATCCAACTGGGTTGCCCCTTCTTCCGCTCCATGCCCGCCGCCGCTATCCAGCACCAGCGCATTGATTACGATCCCCTGCGGAAGCGAATATTTTAATGGCTGTTCGCTGAAATTAATGACCACAAGATAACGCTGCTCGCCCAGCGTGCGCGTATAGGCGAACACCTTCTCATTGGCTGGATCAATATCCTTAAATTTGCCATAAATGAGCGGCGGCGTTTGGCTACGCAGAGCGATCAGGCGCCGGTAATAGTTATAAACGGAACCTGGCTCCTGTTGTTGGGCTGCGGCATTGATCTGCACATAGTCAGGATTGACCGCAAGCCAGGGTTTACCGGTTGTAAAGCCACCATTAGCTTCGCTGTTCCATTGCATTGGTGTGCGTGCGTTGTCACGACTGGTTTGCCTGACGTTTTGCAGATATTCCTGCGCTGGCACTTTGCCGCTAACTACCAGGTCTTGCCACTGGCCCCGTATTTCAACGTCTTCAAAATCTTCTACCCGCTTAAAGGGGTAATTGGTCATTCCCAGCTCATCTCCCTGATAGATGAACGGTGTAGCTCGCTGCGTCAGCATCATGGTCGCCAGAGCCCGGGCCGAAGCTTCTCGCCAACGCGGACTGTCGTCACCAAAGTGGGATACGGCCCGCGGATTATCATGGTTGCTCAGGAAGCTGGTGTTCCAGCCGTTTTCCCCAGAGCCCTTATCTATTTTGGCATAGGTGGCTTTGAGTTGCGGCAGCGTCCAGTCAGTTTTGCGCCAGCCATCGCGGTCCATCCGCACCAGATCGAAGTTAAACAGCATATTCAACTCATGGCGCTGCGGATCGGTGAATTTTTTCGCCTGCTCTGGGGTAACCCCAAACGCCTCACCTACGGTCATGGTGTCGTAATGGGAGAGGACTTCATGATTCATTTCCTGCAGATACTGATGGATGTGCGGGCCGTTGGCAAAAACGTACTCAGGGCGCGCCAGCGCAGCGGCAGGCAGATCCGGCAGGCCTGGCTGTTTAGAAATAAATGGGATAACGTCCATGCGAAAGCCTGATACGCCTTTATCCAGCCAGAAACGCATTATGTCATACACAGCCTGCCGAACCTTCGGGTTCTCCCAGTTAAGATCCGGCTGCTTGCTGGCAAAATAGTGCAAGTAGTATTGGCCGGTTTGCGGGTCCTGCTTCCAGGCGGAACCGCCGAAAAAGGATGGATAGTTATTTGGCGCTTTGCCATTGCGACCGTCGCGCCAAATGTAAAAATCACGGTAAAGGTTGTCTTTTGATTTGCGGCTTTCCACAAACCACTGATGCTCATCGCTGGTATGGTTGACCACCAGATCGATAATCAGTCGCATATTGCGTTTTTTCACTTCCACCATCAGGCGATCAAAATCCGCCATCGTACCGAATTCTTTCATCACTTTGTGGTAGTCGCGAATGTCATACCCATTGTCGACATTAGGTGAATCAAAATGCGGACTCAGCCAGATAACGTTAACCCCCAGCGTTTTCAGATAATCAAGTTTTTCAGTAATGCCATTCAGATCGCCAACGCCATCGCCGTTAGTATCGTTGAATGAACGGGGATAGACCTGGTAAACCACCGCCTCTTTCCACCATGCGGCCTCATCATGCACCGAGTGACCTGCCATATTTTTTGTCATTGTCTTCTCCGGCTCAGACGCAAATGCCTGCTGGCTTAGCATGACTGCCATCAGCGTTGCAGATAACCAGCTCAGGCGTGATGCCGACGTTTTTTTTATCAAGTTGTCCATTTTGCTATCTCTTTGATTAGCCCAAAATACCTTCTGCCGCCGCTAACGGCTGGCTGAACTGAAGTCTTCTTCCGCAGCCTGTTCCCGTTGGGCGGGCTTACTGGTGAAAGAATGTCTTGACGGAAAAGTAATCCCCGGCACTTTTTACCGCGCAGGCTAAGCGCTAAATTTGCGATCGAGATCTAAAAATAACCGTTTACGAGAGGTCTGTTAAAAGGTGAAGTTGTATATATTTATTCGGTAATTCGTTATTCATTTGTGAAAATAAAAAATTAATCAGCCAGTTATACGCATTTTACTTTTGTGAATTTTCAATTGCAGAATGGATAAGAGGTATAAAAGTGATTTACACGCTGATAGCGCAAAAGCTGCGTGAGCGCATTAATTCGGAAGAGTTTCAGCAGGGCGATACGTTACCTGGTGAACTTGTGCTGGCAAAGGAAACCGGGGTTTCACGCAGCACGTTGCGTAAAGCGATTCATATCCTGGTTGAAGAAGGCATGCTCGAACGCAGGCACGGCAGCGGCACTTATATTTTGCAAAAGGATTTACAGCATGATACCTACGGTTTAAACAGTTTTGCCGAGCATATGCAGCAAATTAAACGAGAGTTGAGAAACGAAGTAGTGCAGTTTTGCATCAGGCTGGCCCCCCCGGCCATCGCGCGCCAGCTGCGCATTAAGGCCAACGAACAGGTTTACTATTTCCAACGCATCCGCCACGTAGACGGCAAACCTTACATGGTGGAAGACAGCTATATGCCGGTGCGGCTTTTCCCCACGCTTTCTTTACATTATATGCGCGGCTCTAAATTTGACTACATCGAGAACCAGTGCGGCATCATCATTGATAGCTGTATTGAAACCTTTACCCCGGTGCTGGCTGCTGAACCCTACGCCTACCACCTGAAACTTACAGAGGGTGCATTGCTGCTGCAACTTACCTCCCTTGCGCTGTCCACCGGTGGGAAGTATTTGGACTTTTCGATCATGTATATGAACCCCAGCGAATATCAGGTGAAATACCATATGAAGCGCAACAAAATGCTATAGAGCCACGATGGGCGTGGCAATAAAAACGGCAGGAACCGCTTATACGCGCGGAGATAATGCAGGTGAGCTTCACGATCGGCGGGATAGTGATGGTTCTGTGCTCAGATCATGTGAGGCGCGGCCTCAAAGCCTGAACGAACATCTGCTCCTGGCACAGAGCGGACTGACGGCAAGCAAGGTCCGCTATGAGCGAAAAGCGGACATTCACATCTGGTAGATAGCGGGAAGTTTAATATCTTGACCTGAAGTTTACTTCAGGTTTTAGAATAAAACTTTTGGTTCTGAATAGGTAAATCAGAGATATGAAAGAGATAGACGTTGGTTTTACGCACGTCGCTTTTGTCGTAAGAGAATTAGATAAAAGTATTGCGTTTTATGAGCGCTATGCCGGTATGTCTGTTGTCCACCGGCGCGAACCTGATGTTCCAGAGGCCCGTAAAGTTGCATGGCTAAGCGATCATACCCGCCCATTTGCGCTGGTTTTAGTTCAAGCAGACAAAGTGACTGATACCCCGTTGGGTCATTTCGGTCATCTGGGCGTTGCCTGTGCCGACCGCGAAGAAATTGACAGCAAAACAGGTATGGCCCGAGCTGAGGGCGTGTTACGCAAAGAGCCTGAAGATGCCGGAGAACCTGTGGGTTATTACGTTTTCTTCGCAGACCCTGATGGTAATACTCTGGAGCTTTCTTATGGACAGCAGGTTGGGCTCGAAGCAATCCGAAGTCGTGCTTCTGACTAACTTTTTACCTTATTACACAAAATAAAGATCACTTTAAGGTTGAAAAATGTTAGATATTAGAATGTCACGACCATCTGAAGCATCAGAAATCATACAAATCTGGAAGAGTTCGGTGGATGCTACCCACGACTTTCTGACAGCTCATGATCGACAAGAAATAGAAAAAGAAGTTGTCGGCTTTTTCTCAGAAACTCTTGTATGGGTTGCAACAAATCAGGATGACCAACCGCCAGGATTTATGTTTTTGCATGAGGGCCATCTGGAGGCACTTTTTGTAGCTGCCTCTGCTCGCGGACCTGGCGTCGGAAAACAGCTGATCTCACATGCACTGGCACTGCATCCAGAGCTAAGCATCGATGTAAATGAACAAAACCAGCAGGCCGTCGGATTTTATCAGCATATGGGGTTTCAGGTATCAGGGCGTTCCGGGTGGGATAATCAGGGAAGGCCATACCCCCTTTTGCATCTAAGAATGGCTAATAAGATGTAATATAGGATGCCTCATGGGACAGGGGGAAAGTGCAACTACAGCGGCCTCTTTTACTGTTCCAGCGCCCCCCAAAGGAATCAGGTTTACCACAAAATCTTCAAACCGCTGACGAGACTCTTCTGGCATAAAGTGCCTGAAGTTAGTTTCAATCGGGCCAGGTACATAAAGAATACCGAGCGACTATGTTTTGAGTGTTGTGCTTTTATTCCCATCCCATTTCTTTGTAGGTCTTACTGTCCTGTTCAGGAAAACCAGTTTGATATTCGCCCCAGTTACGGAACGCATAATATTTTTTCATTGCTTCCAGGTGGGAGTCTGCGTCACATATCCATACTAGTCTGTAGTCTGGATCCAGCAATTTCCGAGCAGAGTCTCCACGTGTACCGGCAAGACAAAACAAATCTAAACCATCTTCATTTGTCCATAGCTCATGCTTCATAATTTTGTTCCCATGAACTGCTCCTCTTAAATTAAGATATTGCGATGTTATCAACATCCGCTTCTGGCACAAAGCGGACATAGCACTCCTGGTATTTAGGTCAGTATTCTGTGTGATCGTCTCTGGAATCAGTATTGGCCATCGCTGGATCATGGGCCTTATGCCCCAGCATGCCCCAGACAATGAGCGCACAAACAAACGTTACTGCAGCCAGGACCTGAAACAGTAATGAATAAGCATTGTCATAACTGTCCTGGACTACCTCGCGGGGAATACCGGGTAAAATTGCAATGGCCTGCTTAATGTTACCGCATCCTAGCCAGGAAGCTGCAAGGTGAATCCCCTGTGGCGAAAAGTCATTTACGGTTTCGTTAAGGTTCAGATCGTTCATCTCAGTGAGAAACGCGGATACCATCGCAAGAGCAATACCCTCTCCTGCAACACGAACGGTATTGAACAGGCCCGCCGCCATACCTGCCTTTTTAACCGGAACGGAAGAAATGGCCAGTCCATCCATCAGTCCCCACGGCAATCCCGCTCCCGCCCCCGTTATCAGCATTGAGAAGACAAGAAGAGTTGTGCTGTTACCACGTAACGCGGGACTGAGGAAAAGTAACCCGGCAGATGCGAGCATCAGCCCTGAAGCTGATAATACTGCCGGCGAAAACCAGCGCGTCAGCAGGGCTGAAAAGTAAGGAACGACCAGCATCGGAGACGTGAGTGCCATAAGATAAATCGCGCTCTGAGACTCGCTGAATCCACTCCCGCCCATAAAATGCAGCGGAATGATGATTAACAGAACAACGTAGCAATAGCAGGTGGCTACCGGCAGCAGCAAAGCCCCGACAAAGCGCGGACTTCGCAGCAGGGAGATATCCAGGACAGGATTGCTGACGCGCAGGCATCGCAAGATAAATCCGCCGAAGAGCAGTACAGAGCTGAGGAATAAAGCGAGTGTGAGAAGTGATAAAAATCCGTGTGTGGGCAGGAGCATAACTGCAGTGGTAAACACCATCAGCGCCGCCGTAAACAACGTCAGGCCTGTTTTATCTGAAGGGGACAGACTGCTCTGCTGTGACTGAGGCAAAAACATCATACCAGCGAGCAGCACACATCCTGAAAGCACAGCAAACACAATATAGACCCAGCGCCAGGTGAGCACATTTGTAATGAGCCCAACCGCCAGCGGGCCGAATGCCAGGCCAGCGCCAAAGACGGTGCCCAGCAGGCCGAACATGCGGGTCCGGTCAGCGCCGGTATAGAGCCTGGCCAGCAGAGCGCTTCCGCTGGCCAGTAACATGGCCGCTGCCAGTCCCTGCACACACCTGAGAATACCTGACATCATCAGGTTGTTCGTGAGGACTGTAAAAATACTGCTGAGACAGAACAGCGCTGCGCCGGCGATAAAAACCGGTTTTCTCCCGGTCGCATCTGCCGCAATGCCTGCTGTCAGCAGAAAACTGCCGAATGTCAGCATAAATCCATTCGTAAGCCACGACAGCTCTCCAGGGGATCCACCCAGCATACGCTGTATGGCTGGTGTTGTTACCACGCCGCCGGTAAAACTTAACGGCAGAAGCGTAGCCGCCATAAAAATGGTAAGGGCTGCTGCGGTTTTCTGGGCGCGACAGAACGTGCTGGCTGCAAATGTCATGGTGTGACCTTAATTATCCGGACAGCTGATGAATGAAAACTGCTGCGATGTTATTGCGGACAAAAGCGCGGATAAATAGACTGCAGCTACCTTCTGAATAGACATAAAGTTAATAATTAATGGACAGCCTGATTTCTCTTACCTCTTTTGTACGGACAGCTGAAACGCTGAGCTTTGTGCAGGCTGCAAGACTGCTGGGTATTTCAGCGTCAGCGGTCGGTAAGAACGTTGCCAGACTTGAATATAAACTGGGTGTACGGCTCTTTAATCGCAGCACAAGAAAGGTAAGTCTGACCCCGGAAGGGGCGGCACTATTGGTCAGGTGTAAGCATATTCTTGAGCAGCTCAAGGAGGCCGAATCAGAGCTGACGAACAGGGCCGCTGAACCTGTGGGAAAACTCCGTGTTTCCCTGCCCGTAGCTGGCTACAGGCTGCTGCTTCCCGTACTTTCGGCATTTAATCGACATTATCCGCAGGTCGAAATGGACCTGGATTTCAGCGATCGTCTGGTGAATATCATTGATGAAGGGTTCGATGTGGCGATACGCAGCGGCGAGCTGGCTGACTCAAGGCTGACCGCCAGAAGGCTGGGTGAATTCAGCTTCACTCTCTGCGCCAGTCCTGGCTATCTGGAAGAAAAAGGCATTCCGGCATCACCTGCAGAGCTGGCGGCGCACCGGTGCATTCTTTTTCGCTTACCCTCAACAGGTCTGCTGCAGCCCTGGGAACTGAACGGTCTTCGATCCGGGGCTGCATTCAACCCTGCGTCGGTACTGACGGTGAATAATATTGAAGCTGCCATTGGTCTGAGCCTGATGGGAACAGGCATCAGCTATCTGCCCGATTTTATCGTCCGCGAAGCGCTGGCAGGAGGGCAGCTCAGAGAGGTTATGCAGGGATGCTGTACAAAGCAAGGGCATTTCTCCGCCGTGTGGCCATCGGGCCGCTACCTCTCACCCAGAGTCCGCTGCTTTATCGACTTTATCACTGAGTCGGGTTTATCCGTGTAGCCTGCTCACATGATTCAGCCTATCGGGTTAATATTCTCGTCAGATGCGAAAAGGAGTTTTTATTTGTCTGCTTTGGTATAAAACGGACTGACGGCAGGCTAAGGTCCGCTATGAGCGAGAAGCAGACATATTTTCATATTCCCTCCGCATTTTAACCAGCGTTCAGCCTGCCATTCTTCGTAGCCGCGGAATGGCTGGAATCAACAGATAAGGGAAATAGACTCTTTGATGGGGTATCCTCTGATGCTGGCACAAGGGCGATGAAATAGGTCGGATGCAATATTTCAGTCGTGAGATCAGAGTCACAAGCTGAACAGGAAAAGCGAATTTTCCCGTAAAAGTATCATAAGATTTCGGATATTAGCTTTCGTGCAACCATCTAAAATGCTCACATCTGGCACCAGCCCCGGGCGCCTGAAGTGCAGAGTATGCCTTTCTACATGCAAGACAGTGGCAATACGTCATACCTTATTTTGGAAGTGTCAATCAGGAGCACAATGCAATGGCAGTAACAAAGATACTCCTTACAGGTGCCAGCGGTCGTATTGGACGTACTTATTTCAGGGCAATGTGCGACAGCTATGACTTTATCCTGACAGACCTGAACAGGCCAGATTATACGATCGGTTCCCCGCACACGTTCATTCAGACAGACCTCTCGATACCAGGAGCGGCAAAAAAGCTGTTAGCCGAATCAAAGCCGGATGTAATAGTACATCTGGCAGGCATTCCCGATGCAGATTCTTCGTTCGATAAATTACTGCCCGCTAACATTTTGTCAGTTACATGGCTTTTGGAAGCTGCGGCAGCTACAACCTGTAGACGCTTTGTATTTGCAAGCAGTGCACAGACGATTGAAGGTTATCCTGTTGATGTACAGATACATCCAGGGATGGCGGTATCCCCGGCAAATATTTATGGCGTGACTAAGTGTTACGGTGAGGCGCTGTGCTCTTTTTATGCCACTCAGCACGGACTCTCATGTGTAGCTCTCAGAATAGGTGCTTTTGAACATAAAAATGCGGATGCGCTTAAAACCGCCCGTGACTACAGCGCCTGGCTAAGTCCTGAGGATGCGGTAAATCTGATAACCTGTGCCATAGAAGCTGAAAAGATTACCTTTTTTATCGGCTATGGAATTTCCAATAACCGGTTCAAGAGATTTGATCTCTCTCAAACACGGGAAATGCTGGGTTATCAGCCAGCCGATGATGCTTTCCGGGAGTTTAAACCGGACGGCTCATTGTTTAGATAGCGTACGCAAATAAGTCACTTATAAACAATAATCTGATTTGGCTTGTACAATATACATTAACATATCAGCTTCTGGCATGAAGGTGATGTCTGCTATGAGCGAAAAGCGGAAGTTCAGGACGCGAGAATTTTACTTATACTCAAAGTACTACTCACATCATGGTATGTTAGCCTTAAAGCAATAGAACTATTTAAATCGGGAGGCGTTATGCACGGACCAAATCCCTACTGTACACATCCAATGGAGGGGTTTCCTCAGGTTTGTTTCATTAAAAATACGATAACAAATCCCAACATCATTGTTGGTGATTTTACCTACTACGATGATCCCGAGGACTCGGAAAATTTCGAGCGAAACGTTCTTTATCATTTCCCTTTTATCGGCGACAAACTAATCATCGGTAAGTTTTTCGCTATCGCAAAAGGTGTTCAATTCATAATGAATGGAGCAAATCATAAGCTTTCTGGATTCTCTACTTTCCCTTTTTATATCTTCGGAAATGGATGGGAAAAAGCCATGCCACAAGCCGGTGATTTGCCATACAAAGGTGACACGGTGATTGGTAGCGATGTGTGGATCGGGTATAACGCATTGATTATGCCAGGAGTGACTATCGGCAACGGTGCAATTATCTCTTCACGTTCGGTCGTTACTTCTGATGTACCCGCATATACGGTTGTGGGGGGGAATCCTGCAAAAGTTATTAAAAAACGTTTTACAGATGAAATAATAGCGGCACTGGAAAAGCTGGCGTGGTGGAATTGGCCGGTGGAAAAGATTACTCAAAATATCACGGCAATAATGTCCAATGATATTGATGCATTGCTTAATAAAGGCTTATTTCCCAACGCTGATGAAGATTTATCTTAGTATGTATCATGGGAGCAATTTCTGGTCTTAGTACGGATGTGCTGACGTGTAGGTTAATGTACGCTCCTGGCACAGAGCGGACATTCAGGCCAGGTAGATCTAACTGGACGCATGGCCAATTCAGTCCATTGCTACTAAGAGTGGATTGCTGTATCAGAACTTCATCTATGAAACATGTAGGGTATGTTGTGAGATCAATCCTTATTCCACTGAGTTATCTGACGATTTCGGTTGCACAGGCAGCACCTGAAGCATGGTCGTATACAGAGCAGTTACCCGATGGCGACAGCTGTTATTACACCGCCAGCCAGGCAAACGGCGGGGTGTTTATGGCTGTGGGTAATGCGGTTCCCGAATCACTGATACAGGACTGTGAGAGTAACGGCAGTAAGGAACGAGCTGAGCAGGACTTGCTGAAGCACAGCCATAACAACATCGTACCCGAACAGACTTCACTACCCGTAGATACCTACAAGGCATGTGAAGCAGGTGCGATGGGTCGGGCAACGCGCCAGTATTATAAATATGCCCAAGTTCACCTATCTATTGTCGCCAGATATCCCGGCAACCGAGAAGCTATCACCCGGCTTGTCAGAGCGTATGATTATGGCCGTCTCAGTGCGACCTCTCCGCGCGATTGTGTCAGCTACATCACCGGGCGTTAATGCTGACAGGCTGCAGCTGCGCGTCCAGCTTCTGAAATGCAGGCAACTATCTTTAGCGCCCGCTGGCGCCGATCGCAGAACTGCTGGCAAATCCCTCTGGATACGTAAACCCCATGCTAGCCTGGACACACAGGTTATTTTGTCCAACGCGGGTAGCTCCGCTACAGATACGCAGTCGGTAATGTTCGGCATCTGAACGTCCGCTTTGAGCGAACAGCAGACGTTATTTTCCGGCGTAATAGTCTTTCGGGATGAAATGTCTGATTTGGTGTTATATCTGTGATTGCCATAACCGCACTGTTCTACGGCATGAAGAAGGGTTCAGGAAGAGTAAAACCGGGCTGGTCAGCATTCTGAGCAGCCCGCTAAAACTATTTCAGATGCTCACGAAGCAGACTACCCGCCTGAGTCAGTGAGGCCTGAACTTCAGG
>Ga0157358_1000241_pt1 | contig 22218 bp, 8 predicted proteins | sample AttcapACBM2_FD_111484 | JGI IMG/M metagenome (GOLD analysis project Ga0157358, IMG submission 111484) | Fungus gardens microbial communities from leaf cutter ant in Botucatu, State of São Paulo, Brazil - Atta capiguara ACBM2 | ecosystem: Host-associated > Fungi > Mycelium > Unclassified ... | reverse complement strand
TGTGTTGGAAAGTGCTCATCAAACTGTTTCCAAAAATATATGGTATATCACATAGCAATAAGTATTTATAGAGATACAAGCATATCAATATAGTGATATAATTAATTATCTTCTAAAATTAGCCTGACAGCTGCTATGATAGATGACAGCTTCTATCAGGTACAAGTTTTGATCATGTGATGGCAACAACTTGTGCATGGACCATTACTCTTTTGTATATATATCTTTATATCTGAGAACTAGACCTTAGACTTAATAACATCAATTTACATTAATTGTTCCTATTGATACTACTCATCACCTATTATCATTACCTCCTTGTACTGAACCTCTGAAACATCGTTAAGTTCAAGTATCACAACCAGTGAGTAGCTTATTTATGATACCTTAAAGAAACTAAAGAATTTCTTTGAATATGTATAAGTTGTAATCACAATAATCAAAGGATCTTTGTAGACCAATCTGAGTACTTAGACAAAGTTCTGGTATACTTTAATATTTTCTCTCCTATTATTTAAGTTTCTTTTATTTTTTTATTCCAACTTCTTTCTATTTTTTAATTATTGGACTTTTCATTTATACTAGGAATTCTACTGAGTTTTCTTGTGTTAAACAATACAAGTTTTTTCTCTTATTCAAATTCTAGGACTTGAGTCATAGCACTAATAATAAGCAGTGTAACTCCAGTTTCTATTAAAAGTCCTAGCAATTAAAAGCTTATTCACTTATACTTTTGTCACTTAATAGCTAATGTCTTAAATAAGAAAGAGTATTGCAAAACATTCTGCTTACTAAGCATTTGTATTACAATTAATATTTTGACTAATTAGATAATTAATGTAAATTTTTCACTTAGATTGATTATATATTATCATTTTATTCTTTATTATTACTTGTGCTTTTTAGTTCTTTACTATAGAACTTATTATTAGTAAGTGATTATTAGTTGTCCATACTATACCATGCTGCTTTACATTCTGTTCCTTTGAACATCATGAAACCAACATATTATAATCATACTATATAATATAATCTATTTCAGTAACAGTAGTCAAGCAAAAAAACAATTATGTATCATATCTGCCCTAACCCATAGATAACCTTTTTTCTCTTATCTGTATTCTTTAACCTCTTCTAGTGTATATCACATATCTCTATTTTACCTTGGATATTCTTGCTGAACTCTTACTAACTTTGCAGATTTCTATTCTTTAATATCTAAGAGTTACTAGAAATCAGAGTAACTCACTTAACAGTCTCCATTCCAGATAACTATTCTAGATAGTATACTTAGTATATAATCTAGTAGTTTACTATCCTAAAAGTCAACTAAAACTGATATACTTTTCCAGTATTAGTAATAATACATCTCATTACTCTCAAGTAGTTTTTACCTGCCAAATATTGTTTCAAAATATATAACTAGTGTAGCTAGTAGATATACAGCATAAAAGCTGAAGTCAAAGATCATTCTAACCTGTCTTCTGTATTTTTAGATAATATTATACTATGATGTAACAAGAACTATACAATACTAGCTCTTAACTATATGCTAAAAAATCCAAAGAAGATAATATTAGTATTAGGAAGAGATAAAAATAATAGTACAAAATAAAAATAATATATATAAAATCCCTAAACAAGTATTTGTAAATGCAAAATATAGTTATGAAGGATATTAAAATAAAATATATATCAAAATTGAAGACAATGAACTTAATTTTCTTAATTTTTTCTTAATTTTTATTTTATTTTTCATTTACTTTCTTATTTTGGACTTAGGGTTAGGTATTAGTGTAATGTTACATGTGATTATTACAAACTAACACAAATCTGTCACATATCACAAAAAATATAAAAGATTCTAGAATAATAATATTATACTATATATTAACAGCATATAATATATATACTTTTTAGAGTAGGCTAGGTTTAGTATAGTAAGAACTAATAGCCTAGCATATATAAGTAGAATATATTGTACTTAGGAACTCCATTAAGTTCTCTTATATTAACCCAATATAAAGTTTCTTTCTTACCTTAATACTTTGAGGTTTGAATTGTAACATAATAAGTTTCTTTAAAAAATCTAGTAAATAAATTTTAAAGCTCTTTAAGAGTTTTTAACAATACTATCTATCTTAGATAATATACCTCAAAGATACTCCTTAAGTTAAATCTTATAACTAAAAATACCAACTAATACTTATCTTGCTAGTCTTTCCCAGACTGCTAAAACTCTCCAAAACTTGTCTGAAAGTGAGATACTGAAAATATAAAATAGAAACCAAAACCATAAGGAAGACTACTAAGATCTTGTAAGCATATGGTTCTTTCTTTATTTATAACCTAATATTAACTTAATAGTTGTTTCTAGCTTGCAAGTATTGATTCTATCATCTCTTCTGTCTCTTGAACCTCCATCTTGCATGGTAGCACCTATTAGAGATTTTGGGAATATAACATCTTCTACTATAGCAATACCTCCTACAACTTTAAATATGTCTCCTAACAACAATATGAACATGATCATTGACTCAACTTTTGATCTTTTCAAGAAGAATTGTAATAATTATGACAAGATGAGAGATTGCTTCCTAATACTTAGCACACACCATCCTAGGACACCATCCTTGTCCTCAAGTGAGTGTGATAAGGACTATGTCATGAGAGTCCAGAGAAAAAGTGACAGGATGGTCGAAGACAACCATGTTGCTTTATCTGATAGCCTACAGCTAAAGTATGTGACTCTTAAGAGCTAAGACAACCAAGTCAGTAAGATAGCTAACCCCACTACTAACTCAAGGCAACAACATGTTGTAAACATTAGCCCTGCCTTAAATAATGAATCTACTGCTAGCAACAATGTGGTCAACATCCAGTTAAACTACAATATCAACCAAGCTCTAAACCTTGAGTCTTGGGACAGCAACTTCCATACCATTTCACTTCACAGATCTATGGAATATCTGGCATCAGATGTCAAAAATATAAAAGATTCTCTAATCAGGATGTGCAAATACATACTAGATAAAGCAATTGAAGGTAATAAGACCAATAGTATCAAAGATTTTGAAGGCATTGATAAGGCTGCCTAAAAATTTATCTTGTCTCTCTATAAAGCATGTTGGGACAATTTGATTGTGGACAACTCCAAAATGTCATTTAGAAACAAGATAAAATCTAAACTTAGTCCTCAGATCATCAAGGTACCTGTCAATATCAAAGAAAAAGAATCTGTCAAACCAACTTATATTTCTCCTCTCCTACCTCCTATCCTAGCAAAATTACCAAAGGAGGTCAATGAAATCTCCAAATACTTTAAGAAGAATCCACTCCTTGTTCAGAAAAAGTCTTATACCCAAGTTTCTTCCAAGCTGACTACATCTAACATAGTCATAGAAACTCTGAAAATTAAGGAAGCTTTCCTGAATCTTCAGAACAAAAAATTTGAACAAATACAAAAACTCATTAGCAGTGATAGCAAACCCAAGCCATACATCAATATGATCATGAAGGAACTATCATGTAAACAAGTTATAGTTCTAATAAACATTAATAATGCAAGAAAGTTCATAAAGGATTCTAGTACTTATGTTATCAACATCAACAGGGCCCTCAAAAGCATCAAATCAAATGTCATGGCTAACTTCATCTAAACTGACAATAAGGGCATTGTCATTTCTACTAACAATGTCACTAGTCTCTTAGACCTCCAAGAAATTGAAAGATGAATCAAAAACTCTTTGTGTGTTGAAGCCAACCAGATTGACTCTCCAAGACTTCCACAGTCAAAATCATACCTCAAAATTGTTGGCATTCTTTACCTTACTGAACAATCAAACACTCATTTATCCTCTGACAATATAGAAAAAATCCTGAAAAGCAATCACATCTTTAACAACATTGTCCTAGTCTCCAAACCAAAAGTAATCAAGGTCTTCCCTAAGTCAGACATGTCCATTGTATAGATTAATATATGGGACACACAAAGCAATACCAAAGCCAAGAGCCTCATCAACAGGAGGTTCAATATAGGTAGCTTCATCACCACAATTTATGGTATAAATATAAACCCTAGAGTGCCGCAGTGTAAAAACTGCTGGAAATAGGGCTATACAGCTGGTGTGTGTAGAATTCAGAGATTCAAATATGTTAAGTGCAATGGTCCCCACCAATCAATTTATTACTACCAATTTGTGTGGTGTTGCAAAGCCAATGATAAGATTAACTCACCCAGGTTAGAAACCAAGAAAGGTATCTCTTGCCTATACTCCTTCAAGTATTTGAATTGTAAAGGCAAACACCAAGCCGACTTTACAGATTGCTCATTCTAGAAATACAGATTTAACAAGCAATGGCACACCAAAGAATATGTCAAACTTTAGGAAGACTGGAAGACCTCAATTTGTTTAACTGTGAATAGCAACAAAATATGATTTTGAATGACTTAAAGATTTTTTCACAAAACATTTGGAAGAATAATCTCATTGTAAACACTATTCTCAAGATCAACTCTAACTTCAATAGAATCTTTATCCAAGAGCCATCTTGGTCCACAATTTGATCTATCCCTAGTTCTAGTAACTATAAAGAAGAATCTTTGGTTGGAGTTGCTAACTATCCTAACTGGCTAACCTTTGCCAGAGCTTTTTAATTGGTGAATGACTTCCCTAGGATTGTTATCTATGTCAACATTAGACTATCTTCACTTTGCTTTTCACTTTGCAAAGATGTTATCAATCATAGAGATATTCTCTTAGTCTTGTTTTTTAACAACAATGACATTTTCTGGTTAATGAATATTTATTCTGATTCTTTTCATTCTACTTTAAAGTATATCAAGGATACTGAAGCAAATATTCACAACCTTTTAATTATGACTGGTGACTTTAATATTTGGGATAGTTTATGGGATCTATTGCTCCCTCATCATTCTACTATTAGTGATAATCTTCTTATTGTTGCTGACTCATTTAATCTAGATTTATCAAGCCTTACTAACCAAGTTCCAACTAGGTATTCAGATAATGTTAATAACTCAAACTTGGTCATTGACCTCATGTTCCTCTGTAGTGGGTCAAGTGAATTAAACAACCACTTGATACATCTTGATTGGTGCCTAATGTTGGACCATACTCCTCTCACCATTACCATTACCATTGTTATAAGACAAGAGTATGGACAGACTTTAGGGTTAGGGTTAAGATATAGATAGTAGTATTATTATTAGTCTATGATGAGAGAGAGAGGGCACATGACTGAGAAGTCACATGACATTATGTCATAGGGCCTAGAATAGTCGAGAGTAGTCTAGAGTAGTCTAGAAGAATCAGGAAGAGTCTAGAGATGGAGTGATGTTAAGGGACATGGGTTCCTCATGGTATATACATGGTGCATGCATGTATGATGGAGATTAAAGAGTATGATGTCAGGACACATGGATATGGCATGATGGTCTTGAGGAAGACACATGGAAGATAAGTAATGGACATAAGAATAGGACATGGACATTAGGGTAGGATGATGCACAGTCATAGCATGGACTATGGGACTTTATATAAATAGTTGGTAGAATACTGTTGTGGTTTCCTGTTGAGTTCTCTTATGAATACACAACTTGTGTTTCCCACTAGATATCCCAACTGTGAGATTTACTTGTGGTGCTGCTATTGGACTTTGTGTCTAGTGGTTGCCATAACAAATATCACCATATCCATCAGAAATCTCAACACATCCAACTTGTCTAACATATCCAGTTTGGACAACATTGTCAATGAGTTTGCTAATAAGGTTCAAAGTGCTTGGGAGAAGAATTCCAAGATCATCAATATCATAAGACACTTCAAGAGTTGGTAGAATGAAGACTGCAGTAGGGACTTAGTGAACTATAGGTTATCGAAGAACCTGAAGGATTGGAAAATCTTTTAGAGAACAGTTAAGAATACTAAGTATGCTTTCTTTGATCTCAAAATTCAAGAAATAGCCAATAAAAAATGAGGCCCTTGGAAACTTATGAATTGGGTCAACAAGTGAGAACTTCTGGCTATTGAAGTGATTAAATACAAAAACTAACCATGCTTGGAAATCAATAATCTGTGGCATGCACTTTACTCTTTCTTTAATATAGTTCTACATCACAGTATTGAGGATGATGTCCTTGATGAAATTGATTTAATATTGCCTTTTTCTTGGGCTCCATTCTTAAAAGAAGAATTTACAAACATGCTTGCTAAATACAATAATTCATCTACACCCAGTCCAGACAAGCTGTTGTAGAGTTACCTCAAGTATGTACTCAAGAATAATGTATGCTTAAACAACATTATCAGGATTACTAATGTGTGCTTAGACTTAGATTATTGGCCATCTCACTTTAAAATTTTAACAACTATTGTAATCCCAAAATCTAACAAATTTTTATATAATATGCCTAAGTCCTTCAGACTAATCATTTTGCTTAATACATTAGGCAAACTAATTGAAAAAGTCATTGGTGACAGACTCCAATTTCATGCAATATCCAACAACTTCATCTATCAAAGTCAACTTGGGAGACTCAAGTTGAAGTCTACAATAAATGCAGATATAGCTCTGACTCACATTATTTGCTTGGGATGGGTCAAAAACTTTTCAACTAGTACCCTTGTATTTGACATTGCCTAATTCTTTTCCTCGCTTAACCACCACCTTCTCACTCTCATCCTGGAGAAAGTGGGTTTTAACCTGCAAGTTGTTAAGTTCTTTTCAAACTATCTTATTGGTAGAAAAACACATTACTTTTGGAACAGTTTTACCTCACCATCTTTTGATGTAAACATTGGAGTGGGTCAAGGCTCAGCTCTTTCTCCTATTCTATTGGCTCTCTATCTTTTGCCTTTTCTTTACACTCTTGAAAATTATTTCAAAATTCTCAAAATTTCAATTTCCATTCTATCTTTTATAGACAATGGACTCCTCATTGCCCAAAGCAAATATTTTCATCTATCTAATTCCCTCCTCTTTTGTAGTTACAATGTTGTGTCAAATCTTCTTTCAAAATTCAGTCTTATAGTGGAATATCTGAAAACTGAAGTTTTCTATCTTACTAGGTCACAAGACTCATTTAATCCTCCTCCACTCAACCTCTCTTCTATCGGTGGCCCTATCCTGTGCCCCAAGGATTTCTAGAAGTACCTTGGCTTTATTTTTGACAGAAAGTTATTATTCCATCAATATATTGATTTTTACTCCAACAAGGCAATTTTAATCGTCAAATGCATGAAAATCCTTGAAAACTCAGTCTGAGGCTTGAACCCACATCAAAAACATCTCTTATACAGAAGTTATGTTCTTCCAATTGCTCTTTATAGGTTTCAACTTTGGTACTACAACAGAGCTCCTCTGTCTTACTCTCTGAAAATGTTAGGCAAAATACAAAGTAGAACTGCCATCTAGATTTTAGGGACTTTCAAAACTTCCTCTTTATTTGGTATTGAAGCTATTGCAGGTCTTATCCCTATCAATTTTTACCTCCAGAAACTCAGTGAAAGGTCACAACTTCAAGTGCATTTTCTTCCTTCCAATCACATCCTTCATTCCCTCATGGAGCCTAGAACATGTTCATCATTCAATCAACATTCATCTTCACTTGTACTTCTTACAAGATACCAATATAACTTAGTCAAAGGTCCATTATTTGATATGAATAACAGGTTCAATGAAGCATTTTCCTTCTTTGTTCCTCTTCATCCTGAATTTTCTCCTAGTCATAGAGTTATTGATATTTTCCCTAGTCGTTTCTCTTTCCATTCATTTAGTAAACAAAAAAACAATAGCTTCAAAACACACATTCAGCAACTTAACAATTTGGCTATCAAATCCTCAAGTATTTCTTTGTATGCTCTCATCATTATGGATACTAGCATTAAAAATAACATTGCTACTTTCATATCTCATATGCACATCCATAATAAACCTATTACCAAAACCCTCCATAATGCAGTCAATGTCATAAGCACAGAAGCTGAACTGTTTGCCATCAGGTGTGGTATTAATCAGGCCATAAGCCACAATGTTGTTTCAAAAATCATCATCATCACTGACTCAATCCATACTACTAAAAAGATTTTCAATCCTACTATCACAAACTTCATTTAGTTTGTATCTCCACAACCAGTGGACCAATTTTCACAAACTAAGTTGTGCTAGAAAGCACTAAATAAGAGCCATCTGTACAAAAGCAACAACGAATGACTGAGATATCAGGCTATCAGTAGCTATAAAAGCTTTGTCTGCTAATATCTTACAAACAGCTGAATGGATTCACACAATTGAACTTGTGTTTGAAAGTGCTCATCAATCTGTTTACAATAATATATGATGTGTTTCAATATTGGTAGAGATATAAGCATATTAATATAGTGACATAATTAGTTACCTTCTAAAATTAGCCTGACAGCTGCTATAACAGATGACAGCTTCTATCAGATACAAGTTTTAATCATGTGATGGCAATAGCTTGTGCATGGACCATCACTCTTTTGTATATATACTTCTGTGTCTGAAGACTAGATCTCAGACTTAACAACATTAAATATTCTTGTTGATACTTTCCATCATCTATTATCATCACATTTTTATACTGAACCCCTGGAACACTATTTAGTTCAAATATCACAACTAGTGAGTATCTTATTTGTGATACCTATGTCCCATCCTTACCAGGTTCACATATTATTCATCCTCAAAGAACTTCAAACTTTTTTCTCACATCATCAGAAGAATTTGATTGAATTTTGGGAGTGCCCTAGCCATTGCAATTGGGCTCTTCATAAAGCTGTTGATAAGGAAACAAAATCTTTCAACCCTATTTCTCTCTTCCTTTGCAAAGTGTCATGGAACTTGAGCAAAAGAAATGAATGTGATAACATTGCAAACAAGTGGAAAATGACTTTCCAAGCATCAGACTTAAGGGAAAGCATTTCTATGAACTGTCTTACATCAAAGATAGGTCTTGGCTAAAATTCTTTGACCACTCCAACTCTTTGTATGCTAGAGCCTCAAGGGCAATTACCAATCACACTCTAATTGGCAAATACAGACTTAGATTTCTCCCTAGGAAAGAGTTTAGATGTCCATGTGGGTTATATCCCATCAAAACAAGACATCATATCCTTTATGAGTACAAAAGGTTTAACAAATATTGGAATCCAAAAAGAGATTTGATTAGCCACTTTGTCATATTTCTTAAATCTAACCCAAGTATGTTTGCTTTTCTAAACTCCACTTCCTCATCAGTTTTGAGTAGTTTTCTTTTATTTCTTTTATTTCTTTTTCTCTTCTCTTTCCTGTTTTTATTCTTTATATCTTCATGTTGTTTTGTCTGTCTTGTATGTAGTTCTGACATAGCTACCACAGTCTACCTACATGCTCTGTGTAATAAATTGCTGATTTTTTTAAAAAAAGAATTGATTCTATTTTTTCTTAGTTATTCCTATCAGTTGCCTCTACTTGCAAATCTATTCTAGACTTCTCTAACTTCTGATCTATTGTGTTCTTACCTTATCTTATCATCCAAATGTTCATGGCTATATCAATTGTGCTTATGAACATAGATACTTCATAGCTAATCTTTCATAAGTGCTTTAACTTATCTCTCAAGAATTAAAGGAAAAGTGTACTTGTGTATAGAGTAACACAAGAGAACTTGATAAAGTTTCTACTTTATATATCTTTAGAAGTTGATCTGTATACTTCTAACCTACTCTAAAGCTATAACTAAATTCTTCTAGTAGTTTTTATAATGTTCTACTAAGTTATGTGACTGTGTGACTGTGACTGTGACACTTATGACCATCACACTCTGAGCCAAGTCCCAAGAAAAAAATAAGAAAACTAAAATAAAATAAAAGAGAAATCATAAAAGATTAGAAAATAGGAAAATAGTTAAGAGCTACTATACCATCTCTCAAGTGGGAAATCACTTAAAAGAGCATGATATATTACCTAAGAGCATTAATTGCTAAAATTCTTGAATAAGTCTTAAGTGTTTGAAAACTAGGTAAGTGTTAAGATTGAAGAGTATGGACTTAGTTGTTCCTTTTTTTTCATTTCATTTTCTTTTTGATTTATTTTTCATTTTTTCTATTTTTAGAACTCTAAAGTTAGGGTTAGAAGTGATCTGTCACACTGTCACATCAAAATAATGTCATAACAACATGGACATCACATGTTAGCCTTATGCTTTACACATGATCATTTAGGGTAGGGTATACAGTAACTAGCACAGACTATCTGTAGAAGTATATAAGATAGACTATTTTGTAAAGAGCTTTTTACCAAGTTCTCTTGTGTTACCTAATACAAGATTATCTCATAATCCAACTCTAAGGGTTTTGAGTTATAACAGTAAGAGTATATCTTTCTATAGAAAAACATTTTCTAGTATAACAATGGAATCTTCCATGATCTTTTCCATGTTATGTGATCATATAGCTTATAACTGTTATATAGGATATCATATCATACTCCTTCATCTAAGTCTAAAATAAAGAAAATAGAAATGAAATCCAATAGAAAATAGATGAAGGTAAAAGAGAAATAAAATAAAATAAAAACCAAGTTTATCATTCACAACTCTGATATTAGAGGTATTATAAGAGGAGGTCTCTTCTTTATTTAATTATTTATGCCAAGTATCTGTTGGAAGAGTCACATAACATAAAATAATGTAATGTCACTAAGCCATCTAACAAGTTAATCATATATAATAGAACTTAGTAGAAAATAGATGATATCATATATATAAGAGTAGGATTTGGTTGATAGCATACAGACTAAGTATGATTTGTATAAGTAGTAGTATGATTGAATAGAACTTCTTGTTAAGTTCTCTTGTTATTCTCACTATGTAGTCATTACAGCTTATAAATAGTAGCTATAATATTAACAAAAAATCTAAATATGAAATATTACAGATTGTAGATTTCAAAATCAACAAAAAAGAGCTTACAAACTTTTTTACATTGTCTTGGATATAATACTAAAGATAAATCTGAGTAGCTCTCTATTATTAAACTCAATCATACTCTAAACTTAGTTACTAATTTCTATAGTGCTTGTCTTACCAAACCTAAACCTCTGTTTTACTACAAAGTCCAAATTCTAGTCTCCATACATTTATAATGGAGTTTTTTTTATTTTTTCTCTTATATTATTTACATCATTATCCTTTATTTTACTTATTTTTTTAAAGTTAATATTCAAATTGATAACAAAGAAATTATAATACTAATTACTAGTAAGAAAGAGAAAAAAGTATTTGCATTAACTCCTTATCTTCTCTCTTAACCTTATTCTTTATGGATTTATCTCACACACTCTCCCCAGTCACCTTTTCTATCTCACTCTTTTCCTTAGTCTTATTCTCTCCTTTACTCCCCTCTATGGCAATTTTCCATCTATCTTTAAAGTTACTACAAAGCTTCTACATCTTATTTGTCAAGGTTTTGTTTTCTTAGACTAAATCACTAAGCATCTTTTTAATAGTGCTCATAACTTCAACAATTGTTGGGCCCATCTTCTATAATCTTGTAGCATTTTCTTGGAGAGAAATCCACTGTTATTTGATCTTGACCAACTTTCTTTACAAACTTTTTTAATTTTCTTTCTTTGTACTTTTTTTGATGAACATATTCAAGTATTATCTTTTGAAGAAATCTCAACAATCTCTTTTCTTTTCTTGATGATTACTATTACTAATTTCTCTGCCATATTTTTCTTGTATCCTATAAAAAGAAGAATCTGAATATTTTCTATAATATAAGATCTTCTCTACAATACTGCTATCTTGAGCTTTATAAGCTTCTCCTTACACTATTGGAATTCACCAAAGTGTCAGAATCACAAATAGTAGACTTTATTTTATTTTATTTTTATTTTTATTTTTATTTCAATTTATTTTCTATTTTAAGAAACTAGAATTAGGATTTAGTATGATATCACATATCATTATTACAAATGGTTATATGACAAGACCCAGTATCACACATCAGTCATATAACACAATGAAAGATAGTAGAAAGTTCTAGAAGGAATGATATTATATAACATATATAATACATATTGATCTTAAGGTAAACATATAGTCATTTAGAGTAGGCTAATCATGATAGTAGCACAGATCATCAGTCTAGGTATATAAGATAGATAATTCTATACAAAGTTCTCTATTGAGTTCTTTTATGTTAACCCTAATATAAGATTCTTCTCTTAGACTTGCTTTAAAGTCTTTGAGTTGTAATACAAAGAGGACTTTCCTACAAACACTTTCATTCTATTCTTTATTCTCTGACACATCATATTCTTTTACATGTCATCTCACATACCTTGTTACTCCTAGCCACCAATAATTTCTTGTCACCAACTCCATTGTCTTCCACTTTAGTTATTTTATCTGTTTTTTTTTGCTTTTTTCAGTTTAGTTTTCTCTTTTTTCTTTTATGAACTTGAACAAGAGAGTATGATGTGTCATTAATAGAGGTTAAGTAAAAGTGAATGTTTTACTAGAATGCTACAAGAACTAAGCAATACTAGTTTCCAACTGTATATTAAAGAATTCAGAAAAAAATATTGTCAATGTCAGAAACTTGTGAAAAATATAAAAACAATTCAATAAAAAGATCAACTACAGATAAGAATACTTTTGAATATAAGAGAGAATTGTTAAAAATAATGTCAGAGTGAATGGACAAAGAATATCTACTTACAAACATATTTTTGCTATTACACTTCTAAACAGTGAATTTTATAATTAACTCTCTTAAAAAATCTAGTAGATAGATTAGATAGCTCTTTGAGAGCCTACCTGTCAGAGAAATGGTTCACATCTTGTTATCTGAGATCTAGAAGGGCATCTCAAAAGTTCAGAACTAGGTATTTATGTATTATCTGAGAATACAGAAAATAAATTGGAATAATCTTCAGCTTTAGCTTATGTGTTACAAACTTAAGACCTTAGAGTTGATCAAAAAGAAAAACTCTGTATAGGGTTTACACAAGAGAACTCAATAGAGTTCTATGTACAAACTAGTCTATCTTATATACTATAGACCATGGTATGTGTATATATTACAATTACTTTACTCTAAAGTATATATACTTTCTATAAGATCAATATGTTGTTGTTATACTATATAATATTATTTGTTTCAGAACCTTCTATAATCTTCTCTATATCATGTGATTGTATGGCAATTGTGACAGTGACATATGACATCATACTAACACTAATCCTAGATTCCAAAACAAAAAAATAAAAGGGAAAATGAGAATAAAAACCAAGTCTAATGTTCATGATTCTAATATTATGTACTATATCCCTACAAGTTGCATGGGTTGCATATTTTAAATCAGAAACTAGGGAATTAGATGGTAGAAAACTACTAGAAGGTAGCAAGATATGTTGTCACTAATACTAAAAGAGAACTACTAGTTTTGGTTAATTTTCAAGATATCTACTATAGTATAAACTACTGGATTATATACTTAGTTAGTATACTTAGGATAGTTATCTGGAATATAACTACTAAGTAAGTTACTCTGATTACTAGTGATTCTTAGATATTAAAAGATAGACTTTCATGAAGTTATCTTGGACTAACAAGAATATTTAAGATGGAATAGACAGGTTTGATTCATACTAGAAGAGGTTGGGGAGCACAGATAAGGGATAAGTAATTATCTATGGGTTAGAACAGATGAGGTCAGAATATAGAATGTGATACCACTATAACACTATCTATTCTAGATAATATATTCTAAAGGTATTTCTTGAGTCAAATCTTACAACTAATAATAAATACTCATCTTACTGGTCTTTTTAAGACTGCTAGAACTCTTAAGTAGAGGAAAAAGATAGTGTAGTGAAAATAAACTGCCATTCTATATGGATTATGCCTACCTTAAACCTACTTGAGGTTATGGATTCAATTTCTGAGTAATCCTTCATATTAGAAAACTGTATAAGTAAGGTTAGGGTTGATACACTGTAAATAATCTCCTGTAGGTATGGACTACCACTGCATCTTGTGTAATAAATTGTTGATTTCAAAAAAAAGAACTCTTAAGTAGTGGTATGTAGATAAAAGTCTTTTTTTCTTTCTTCTACTCAGAGCTTATATATTAGACTATAAATATACTAGAATAATAACTAAGAATGGAGACTCAAACAGTAAGAAAAGTATCTAGGATCCTAGAAGAATATAGCCCATTCTCAAATCTATAAGTTAATGCAATTCTAACTTCTTTATTTGTGTTACAAGCAGAAAATACTTCTTTCTTTCTATAGGTCTTGAGTGAACTTGACCACTCATGAGCTAAATATTTAGACCAGATCTTAACTAGTTTAATCTTTCATTAGCTTTTATTCCTGGTATTCTGTTATTGCTATCTCTAACAAAACTTCTAACTTTCTCATAACATACTATAGTCTTGTTTTCACTAAGTAGTTTTAGTGTACTTACAAGCCAATAACTCTATTAAAAATATTCATGATCTCTTTGCTAGCTCTGTCCTAGAAAGATCTTTTTGGGAAGAATATACTAATTCAGGAACTAAAACACTTGCTCTTGCAAGATGGTTTACATGACTAGATGGAGAGCTGTATGATGGAAAACTATCATGTATGGTTCAGAGGGCAGCTATGCTGACCCTTACTATTATACTTAATGAATAAACCTGATCTATACTATGATTTAGCTATAACAACTACCTCAAAGCTTAGTTTGTTTAATAGCTATTACACTATTTCTTAGATTTTAAGGAACTCAAGAACATGGTTCATATCTTGTTATCCAAGATTCAATAATGAGCTTCTTTAAAGTCCAAATAAGAAACTTGTGTTATTCATATATGCAGAATGCAGAAGTTGAAATAATCTTTAGCTTCAGCTTGTGTATTATGTTTCTATAAGTTGTACTGATCATATATTTCAAAAAAGATACTCAGAATGTTGGTGAATAAGTCTATTAGAAGGTAGAAGGTATATTATTGCTAACACCAGAAGATAGTGATAGTTTAAGTCAATTTTCAGAATAAGACTTTTATAATATAACTACTAACTTATATACTGAGTATGCTGCTTAGAGTAGTTATCTAGAAATGGAGACTGCTGAGTAAGTTACTCTGGTTCTAGACGATCTTCAAATATCTGGAATAAAGATCCATGGAGCTGTCAAGGGTCTAGTAAGAATATCTAAGGTAGGAAGAAGATAGAAAGTGTCAATGATAAAAGAAACATTATTTAGAGATTGGAATAGATATAGCCAGATTGAGATGTGACAAGAAGCTAATGCATCACCCAAAAGTGTTATGAGTTCTCTCATTATTGTTTAAAGAAGATCTAAAGATATTTAATTATATTTAATTGCTTGTAGAATGTTATTTTATCATAGAAAATATTTTTCCATATAACAATATTATATATATCACAGTCATAGTCACATGGTTATATGATCTGATGTCAAGTATAAACTATACTTGAGGGAAAATTTTTATGAAATTGGCTTAGTATTTGTATTAAGTATAGAAACTTATACAAAAAGTACAAAGTTATAGACTTTGCAGAATAATCTTGGCTTTAGCTTATGTGCTATGCCATCTATATGTCATGAGAGTATAACTTGAGAAGGATAAGCAGAGTTATTACATACTATCTAATATCTGCACTCTGTCTACTCTCTTCTAGTATAGATTATACTTTATTCCAATTACCTATTAATCTAAAAACCAAGCCTTTTATTTCTTATCAATTTTATGGAGCTCTAAATGACAACCTCCATGGTGTTTGGCAACCTAGAGTATGCATAGTAGTAATATTATTAGAAAATACTTTCTATATTGAAGAATAATAACTATCATATTTAATTCTCTAGTCTGATAATTAACTTGAATTTGTACTAGACTCATTTTATTTTCTTCTGAGTGTCAAGATCGTTGACGGTGGACTTCATTCATTTTTATTTTCTTTCTTTCATTTTATTTTTATTTGTCTTTTATTTTCTATTTTCTATTTTTAGAACAACTCGGGTTAGGGGGTGATTAGTCACGCTGTCACATCAGTCACAATTTGATGGTGTAGTCACAAGACTGATCACAGGACTTAAAAGAATGAAGTAGAAGGTTCTGGAACAAAGTGATGTCATACAGTATGGACAACACATGCTAACCTCATGTAATACTCATGGTCATTTAGGGTAGGGTGCACAGTAGTTAGCATGGATCATGGGGACTAGTATATAAGGTAGACCACTTTGTACTAGAAACTCTATTGAGTTCTCTTGTGTTACTCAATACAAGAGTTGTCTTATCGCTTAACCCTTTGAGCTTTAAGTCATAACACTGAGCCTTTCTTATCCAAAATATGATTATGCAATGAGTAGGCTAGATACAATATTATTTATTGAAACTAAGGTTATTATCCATATACCACTACTTCTAGTTCCTTTCCTATCTTATAATCATTAAGTCAAGTTTTCTGTTTTATTTTCAGCAAGTGTAAATAACCCCTAACATGAGTTCAAAAATTTGAGTTCTGGTAAGAAAGTGTGCTACTATAAAGTACTGGAGTTTAGTATTGAATAATATCTAATAATTAGACTGAAGATTATAGTATATCTACTAGTTTTTAAATACAAAATATTATAAAGGAGAACTTGGATGTCTTATAGTATAGCACTAAGTGAATGTTTCAGTGGTAGAACACTGAAAGGAGTTTGGAATAGAAAGACTCTGTTATAGAAGACCAAGTCTGGAAAGAAGTAAACTCTGTCATAAAAGATTAAGTACTTATAAAGTTTTAACAGAGAATAATATCGCCATAAAAGACAAGTTATAAAATAACACTGCTATAAAAATGGATTATAAATAGATATAATAATGAATAATAACATTATAGAGGACAGGCTATTTTTGGAGTTGGACTTAGTATATAATATCTGATAAGAACATTATAAAACCTTTTAGAAGAACCTAGTTATTATTTTAGAATAAGTTAGGATAAGTTAGTATAGTATATATAAATCAATAAACTAGAGTATATATATAAGATAAACTACCTTATAGTCAGAACTCTATTGAGTTTTCTTATATTACTCAATATACAAGTATGATTTCTTCTTTAATACTTAGAAGTTAGGTCATAATATACATTAGCGTTATACTACTTCCTCAGTACACTTTTTGTCTTTCTTCTCCTTTTGTCTAAGCTCTGTCTTTATGTTCTTTGCTACTTTTACCTTTCATATCTTTGTAATCTCTTCTAGTTAGGCTATTAGTACCTACTCTTCAGCAATATGCTTGATCATTTTTTTCTTTTAAAATAACTTATGAGACAGTTATTTGAGCACTGAGTAACTTAATAGAACTTTAAGGGCTCAACTTAATAAAGAAAATACTATTATATTTCAAAGTCTAACTCTAAATATTGATATCTTCTATAGTGGACTTACTCTTATTTAAAACCTTACAAATAACTAAAGCTTGAATTCTAGCAGTATCTTACTATAGATCAACTTAAACAAACATCTACCTAACTATTGAAACTAGATATAAACACTAATCTCACTTGATGTAAAGAATTACTAGATTATTAAGTAATAACACTAGTCTAGTATCCAAGTGCTTTAAACACTTCTTTTAGTATTCAAGAACCAATAGTTTTATTATATTTCTAATATAATAATCAATTACAACCATAGTTATGACTATTCTTAATACTAAACTCTGGTATTAGTAACAACTGTTATATTACAATCCAGCTATATCTGTTCTAACCTATAGATAACCTCTTTCTTCCTATTTATACTCACAAATCTCTTTTAGTATAAATCAATTATATTAATTAAACTTTCTTGCTAGATCTACTAACAACTTTATGGATTTCTATTCCTCTATTTAAGGACTATTCAGAACTAGAATAACTTATAGTTTTTATTTTAGATAACTACCTTAGATAAAATACTTGGTATATAAGCTAGTAGTTATACTATAAACTCTTATTTTGAAAATTGACTAAAATTGATACTTGTTTTGTTTTGTTTTTTCATTTTCATTTTTCTTCTTTTATTTCTTAAATAATTAAGATACATGTGACTATGATCTATAACATATTATATAACATAATATCATAAGTTTAAAACATTATTGAAAGAATTAGAAGAAATAATAACAAAATATATGTTTATGATATATTCACTTCATAATATGTACATGATGTACTCATAGCTAGTGTTGTACTTGACAAGGAGTCTTTGCTAGACTGCTATCCTATTTATATAAGTTACACATGGTCTGTGCTACAAATAATTACTCCTGCCCTAATATCCATGCATTGTCTATGAGTGTACCATGTATACACTATGAGGTAGCTATGCAGTTAATATCCTTCTTGACATTATCTATCTAGACTACTCTAGTCTATTCTAGACTTTCATGACATCACATCATGTGATATGTCATGTGACTGCAGTATCATGTGCTTCATCATCATCAATATAATAAAGAAAAGTAAATCTAAAGTAAAATCTAATATAAAATTCTAAAGAATATATAAAGAATATTACCACTTCCCCCTTTACTGTATTATAACAGCTAGTATATAGACATTAGGATAATACTTATGATTCCCACAAGAATTTTGTTTTATAAGACTACTTAGTATGCCATTGACTATTCTGGTTAGTAATTATCACACCATTACCTCCAGATAGACTTATTCTCTCTAATTCTCTAAGTATGACTTCTAAAATATGTAACTAGTATAGCTAATAGAGATATAACATATAAGCTGAGGCTAAAAGTTGTTTAACATCTATATTTAATACATTCTAGATAATATATACTCACTTATCTGTCCTCTGAGAATCTAATATGAATTCTAAATATTGAGATATAAACTATAGCTAATATGAACATTATTTATTCATTTTTTGTTTGGGAGTTAATAGCTATGTTCCTAGCTATATTGTTATATTGTATAGTGTTTACAACAAGAGAGAATGATGGAATGTTATCTTTAATAGGCTTAAGATTTTGCTTTCATTCTTTTTGTATAATCAACCAATAATATTATAAACTTTATTCAACTTGTATCTATATAACAAGTAGACTAATTCTCACAAACTAAGTTATACTGGAAAGCTTCAAATAAGAGCTATACATATATATGTGAAATGTATAAAAGTGGCAATAAATTACTAAGATATCAGACTATTAGTAACTACAAGTTTTATTGGTTATTATTTTATGAATGGTTAAACAAATTTACATAATCTAACTTGTGTTGGAAAGTACTTATCAAACTATTACTAGTAATATATAATATATCATATAGTGATTAGTACTTATAAAAATACCAAAATATCAATATAATGATATAATTAGCTACTTACTAAAATTAGTTTGACAACTGCTGTGATGGCTGTTAGTTTCATCAAGTAAAGATAGTGAGTAGAAATCATATAATAACAACAGCTTGCATACAGACTATTATCTTTTTGTATATAAACTTATGTATCTGAGAATTAGATCTCATATTTAACAATATCTTTTATCAATTGTTATCATTTATATTTGTTTATCACCATTTTCTTGAACTTCTGAATTACTCCTAAATCTCTAAGAGTTTAGCTCAGGTTCATATATTACAAATAAGTAAGTAGTTTATTTTTATTTTGTAATAAATGACTTCAAACTGCTTAGCTCAATAAAGACACTTTGGGAGAAAAGAGAGAAGTTCTTGCAAGAGGCAGAATAGCCATAGTTGGAAATATTAGCATATATACTGGAATTCTCTTGAGGACTGTTAGTAGAAATATTAAAATAACTAAGATACTTTTTGAAACAAGTAGTAATATTTACAAGTTTTGTTAGGTACTACTATACAAGATGGTAGTATTAAGCAAAGAAGTAATGTGTATCAAGATTTCATATACCTAATTCTTGTCAGAGTCACTCAATAAATTTCAAAGCCTTGTTATCTTTTTCTTTCTTTTTTCTAACTATTTGCATTACAATTTCAAATTATATCTGATATTTTTTAAAGTCTCAAAAGATATGAGTTGTTTCATATGAATGATTAATTTATTGATCTTTAAGAGACTCATTGTTATAGTTTATATATATTTTAGCAAAGAAATTTTCATAATACATGTTATATAAGTCTAGTAGATAGTATAGCAGCAATAAGAGCATTCCTCACTTTTTCAAACACTAGTTTGCAAAAGCTTTATAACATAAGACTAAAACTAACTTGATATTATAACTTAAGTTCTAGAATAAAGATAAAAGACAACTTTTATATTGAGTAACACAAAAGAACTTAATAGAGTTCCAAGTACAAAATAGTCAACCTTATATATTACAGACCATGGTCTGTGCATACACTATAACTGATCTACTCTCAAGTCTATGTACACTTTATAAAACTAGTATGTTATTATTATACTATATAACATTATTTGTTCTAGAATCTTTTATGTTCTTTTCTTGTGTTATATGGTTGTGTGACTGTGACTGTGACATCTGTCACACATCTGTCACACATGACATCATATCACACATTTCACCTAAGTTCAAAATTAAAAAAGTAAAATAAAACCAAATATAGAATAAATAAAAATAAGAAAAGTAAAATAAAATAAAAGCAAGTTTATCATTCACAATTCTGGCACTCAACTCTTCTGATGCTATATATGACAACATTTCTAATCTTTTGAAATGATACCTACTCAAGTTATTATCACCTTTCTCTTGACTATTTTCATGTTATTTTTTTTTTTAAGTTAACAATTTATTACACAGGGTGTGATGGCAGTCTGTGCTTACAGGAGAAATTATGTATGGAGTATCAATACTTTAACCTTTTTATGTAGTTATCCAATACAAAGGACTACTAAGGAATTGAACCCATAACCTCAAGTAGGTTTGAGGTAGACATAATATATATAGACAGGGGTCTCTTCCACTATACCATCTCTCTCCCATTTTCATGTTATTATGTAGACAGACTATTAGAAGTCATTGGAAAACCTTAAATAAAGATTAAAAGGAAGTCATTGCAGAAAGTACACAGAAAATATTCATGGATATGAAGAAGAAACTAAAAATAAGTGTCATAAACTTCATTCAGCTTGTATCTCCACAACCAGTGGACTGATTCTCACAAACTAAGTTGTGCTAGAAAGCACTAAATAAGAGCCATCTGTACAAAAGCAACAATGAATGACTGAGATATCAGGCTATCAGTAGCTATAAAAGCTTTGTCTGCTAATATCTCACAAACAGCTGAATGGATTCACACAATTGAACTTGTGTTTGAAAGTGCTCATCAATCTGTTTACAATGATATATAATGTGTCTTAATATTGGTAGAGATATAAGCATATTAATGTAGTGACATAATTAGTCACCTTCTAAAATTAGCCTGACAGCTGCTATAACAGATGACAGCTTCCATCAGGTACAAGTTTTGATTATGTGATGACAACAGCTTGTGCATGGACCATCACTCTTTTGTATATATACTTCTGTGTCTGAGGATTAGATCTTAGACTTAACAACATAATTTTACATCAATTTTCATCAATCTTTATTCTTTGTTATCTGTATTGATCTTAATGGTCATTTTTATCATTATTGAACTTCTGAATCACTCCTAAACCTCTGAGAGTGCACCCAAGGTTCAAATATCACAAATAAGTGAGTAGTTCATTTTGTAATAGTAAGAAATTAGCTAAAAGCAGAACTTCCAAAAGATTTCAAAGAAAATCTTACTGAAGTGACTGGTATAGAAGAATAATACTATACTTCAACAACAAGAAAATGAGTAATGGTTAGAAAAAATTTAAATTCATATTAGAGGAGATTAAGAGAAAAAAAGATAACTGAGCTTAGAAATAAGCCAATATCATCATTAGAATCTTCTTGTCCTTCTAGAAAGAGAGAAGCTAATTGTTAGAAGAAAACAAAAACCTCTCATTATTCTCAAACTAAAATCAAATGATCACTCTTATGTAAAATTTTTTGTTACTACAAAATTCTGAGTTAATGTCATTGAAAATCTGAATAGAGTAAAAAATATAACTAAATTTTTAAGGACTGCTGGCTTAACTTTCATGCCTAAAAGGACTTAACTAAATACAACAAGATTGCTCTAGTAGTAATGTTCAGAGATAGATT
>Ga0157358_1000234_pt1 | contig 22607 bp, 18 predicted proteins | sample AttcapACBM2_FD_111484 | JGI IMG/M metagenome (GOLD analysis project Ga0157358, IMG submission 111484) | Fungus gardens microbial communities from leaf cutter ant in Botucatu, State of São Paulo, Brazil - Atta capiguara ACBM2 | ecosystem: Host-associated > Fungi > Mycelium > Unclassified ... | reverse complement strand
TTTCTCAGATAATGGACTCTAAAATCAATCAATGATGGGCATGCAAACTCCTGTATAAGATGATCTGGCTAAAGTATAAAAACACTGAAAACAAATCTGAATGGATCTCTACATCTGAATTTATCTATGCTTTTGGCTTGGTATCTAATTTTCATATTGCATATTTCTCTAAGTCCAGTCTACTTCCTTTGTCTTAATCATACTGTTGCACTTGTCCCCTGCCTTTACATACTTCTAACAGAGATTTTTTTATTTTCAAACTTTCAGACTCTATTTTCATTTCAATCTCTTAATTTTCCTACTCACATAGTATAGACATACCAAAACCAAGAAAATAAAATTCAAAATAAAACAAAACATTACTCTAGTAGGAGGCAGATAATAAGGTTTCTTCCTTAACCTCCTTCTAACTTTCTCTAGGGCTATCCTTAGATTTCTCTTTCTTATCTCCATCTTCTTCATCCTCCTCATTGCTATTCTGTAAGTCCTCCTTCAAACCCCATCTCTGCTCTATCACAGCCCCAATCCTTGCTAGTTGGGCCATATTCTTCCCCTGGTCCTCTACTAAGTCCCAGAGGGACCTTCTAACATTTTAGTACTCCTCTATGAGCTCTCAGAGTACTTTTTCTATGGCATTTAAGACTCTGCCATGGGTAGAGATCATGGCTAGGAAGTTGGTATTAGTGTGGGGTTTACACCACTACTTAAGGGTAATATACATAGTGCATATGAGATAATGGCTTTGAAAGAATCACTATTAGTAGAGAAAAAACAAAAAGAAAATTTTTTACTCATCTTGAATTGTGCACTAAGCAATCCTGTCTGGCATGCATACCTCTTACAGAGGTGAGCACCCCCATCTTGACCCTGGTGTCCCTGCAGTACTTTCCTAGTTGCTTTCCTTTAGCCTTCTTGGAGGACCATTACTCTTTCTTGTTTTCTGAGTTAACCTCCCTGTATTTAGATCCTGTGGTCTGAGAATCTTCAGAGCCTTCCAAAAGAGTGGTGTTTTCTACCAGTACCTTGTCCTAGAGTTGCTGGAGGTACTTTATTCATTTTCTCTTGTATTCTTCTTCTACAAGCCTTCACTTTTTAGCCTCCTCTCTTATCTTGGCCTCTATCATCTTCCTTGCTTTCTGAGTTACACACTCAACATGATGGGCCTCTGCTGCTTCTTCTAATACAGCCTGGAACCATAGCTCCTCTTCATGTCTCCTTTGCATTTCATATCATTGCTCTTCAAGCATATTAGCATCATATTGTAAGATATCAGAGGAGATGGATAAAGACATGATGATACAGAAGAGAGGGCAAAAAAAATTTTCTTTTTGGTTTATGTATTGTTGACCTAGATACCATCATGGAATTCTTTGGATAAATTCAATAGGACTTTGAAGACTCAGTCTTAAAAGAGAAGTACTGTCATATACCAAGTCTACCTATCTGGAAAATACATCCCTATAGTGATACTGCTTTCCCAATGTCTATTATACAAGCCTACCTTTTTTGCAATATACTCTTGTTACAGTAATGTAACAATCTGGATATTCCATCTTTCATGACAGAGATACTCCTATTCAACTCAGTCTTCCATAGCAGGATCATACTTCTGTCAATGTTCTACCACTGAAGCCTCCACTTGGGCAATAGGGGCTATACCACTGAAACCCTAAGCATCTCATATATTATCTACTTGTATATAAGACTAGTAGTTACACTTGTCAGAGTTGCAAATATTAGACTAAATTTTATTTTATTTTTATTTAGGATTAGGGTGGAGCATGACATCACATGTCACATGTGACTGTTACTGTAACAGTCACATGATCACATGGTCATGATAGAACATAGTGGAACATTCTGGAATAATATCATACAATGTACTTAACACATGTTGATCTTATAGTTTACATATAGTTTTTAGAGTAGGCTAGATGCAGTAGTAGTATAAACCATTTATCAGAGTATATAAGGTAAACAACTTTGTATTAGGAACTCCATTGAGTTCTCTTGTAATTAACCCAATCTAAGGTTTACTCTTTTAACTTTAACTTTAAGTCTTCAAACATAATAACACTGTAATTCACTAGTCTTATAATCAACAAAGATAATCCTTATTGAATTTAATCTCCAGTGTTCAACAGCAACACACCAATCAGTACTCACTCCCATCTCAGGCTTTTTCCTCCTATCTAAAGTTGCGATTATACAGCAAACAGACAGTACAGTACATAAGCTGAAGCCAATGTTATTCAGCAAGTCTGCACATTTCTGAGCCAATCTTGTGAACTTTCACCCCTAGTGCAAACCATGCCTAACAGTATTATCAGGCTACTCTTCCTATAGTTACATTCCATTCCTTTTTTACAATAGCCTGAAGTTTGGGCCATACACTCACTATAATAGTATCTTTTTATTTTCCTCTAAGTCCTTGACTAGGACCACTTCTTGATTGACTCTGGGTCTACTAATTTCTCTATAGGCTCTGAATTTCTTTATACTCCCTTTCTTAACATTTTTGCCATCTCTGATATTGAATACTGTTTTTTGAGTGATTTTTCATACTAACATTCTGGAAACTATTACTATGTCTATTCTGAACTTCCATATCATTCTACAGACTTGCCCTGCCTTTTGGTCTTAGATATCTGGCCTACCCAATTTAAAATCCATTTGATTCACTAGAATTCAGGCCTAACATTTTTCTGTTCATCTTTGCAGGAGTTTTTTGCTCTATTCTTGTGCTATAGCCAGTACACCATTGGTCACTTAGTCAAACTTTGACTTTCTCTCTGCTTTACCATCTTTGTGGATTTCCATATCTATCTCATTTCTGGACTTTTAAGTTAAGAAATCTCCAAGCAGTTAAAATTGCTATTCAGCACACTGGTCCCATCCATGTGTTGCATCTGTCAGGTTGACAACACTTCTATCCTGCTCCATTCAACATTCTGTAGGGATATAAACTCTAAAAATCTCCAGAGTTTTTGCAATTTTTGCTGTTCCTCTTCTACTGAATACTAGAAATTCTCTATTACTTGAATAAAGTGGTGGATAGAGTCCCAATTCCATTCTTATGTTCTCAAAGATGTTGGTCCTCTTATCCAACCAAAACTCCAACAATCTCCAGAGTTTTTGAGCATCTTCTGGAATATATTCTTAATTCTGTCTATATTGTACTCCAGAAACTGTATACCTGTCCTTCTTGGGTTTTCATACCCAAAACACAATTTGTTGGGCCCTCATACCCAATTGATTTTCTAGGTCACTCATTAACAGGTACTACAAACTACAAATTCCTTCTCAGTCAACAAACTCTGAAAAACTCCACAAAATTTTGGACTTTTTTGTTCTGTCAAACTCCTTATTCTTGGTCATCTTCTTTTAATCCACTTCTTCTGTGTTTATACTCTTACCTATTTTCCAAAGTCCATATCAAATCTTAAAAGACTTTGAGGGCTCAGTCCTTAGGGGGGTATACTGTCATATCCCAAACTCTGAAACATGTCCAATATTAGAAATGCAAAGATTGGACTCTATCTTATTTGCTTTTCTTTTTTTCAGTCTGTTCTGTTTTTAGAACTAGAGTTAGGAATTAGGAGAGGGTCATAGGTTACACTGTCACACTGTCACATGATCACATACCATAATGAAAAACAGTAGAAGGTTCTGGAAGAAATGATATGATACTATGTGCTATATATATGATGGCCTTAAAGCAAACACATGGTCATCTAGGGTAGGCTAAAGTAGTGTACAGACCAGTAGTCTGAGGTATATAAGGTAGACAATCCTGTACTAAGCTCTCTATTGAGTTCTCTTGTGTTAATCTTAATACAAGGTTCTTTTTTTTGATCAACCCTAAGGTCACTGAATCATAATATCCAAAACATGTTTGACTTCAATATGATATCAAATCCCCATGGTTATTTGGTTTTATTTGTGCCCAAAACTCTGTCAGTGGTTTGGTACTTTATAATGAAACTAATTCCATCAGAAGTCTATGGTTATTTGGCTTTAATTGAGTCAAAATCTGCAGTTATCTTTATCTGTTTCTATTGCCTAATTATCTTCTTCAAACTCTGCAAATTTACTTGGACTTTATGCAGAGTTTTCTCCTCTCAAAATCTAAACTCCTATTTAGTATTTTATTACTAAAACTTGCTTGGAGATCTGTTTTAATTACTCCTTTTGTTATTTTATGTACTTAAGGCTGATGATCACTTTATAATAGCTAGCCTGATAATCATCTAAAGTTAATACTAAATCTCCAGTGTCAATAGTGATATACTTTACTCCTCTTCTTATAACTCCTTACAAGGCCATTCTCTGAAATTGTGACCATATGGCTCATAGGAGGCACAATATATAAGTTGAGGCTAAGGTTGTTCTGACAAGTCTGCATTACTGAGCTCATTGCATGGAGTTTCTACACTCTGTGCATGTCCAAGCCAACTCTGCAGACTTTCACCTTTAAGTGTAAACCATACCTAACAAGTTGGAAGAGAAGAGAAGTCCAAATGGAAAATAATAAAGTTAAGGCAGTCAAAGAGTGGAAGATTCCAACCAAGATTAAAGAAGTGGAAAGCTTCTTGGGATTTGCAAACTTCTACCAATGCTTTATCAAGAATTTCAGTCATATGGCAAAACCACTCAATGAGCTCAAGGGAAAGAAAGAAATAGGATGACAAACACCAAAAGGCATTTAAAGAACTAAAGGACAAAATCACAAGTCAATCTGTACTCATTCTTCCAAAGAGAAAAGAGAAATTCAGAGTGGAAACCAATACTTCAGGACACACAATTTTTTATCCCAAGAACAAGAAGGAAAATGGAAACTCATCACATTTTTATTAAGGACAATACAACTGGCCAAAAAAATTATAACAAAGAATTGCTCACCATAGTGGAAGCCCTTACAAAATAAAGACAATATCTGCTAGATACTACAGAGAAATTTAAAGTCTGGATAGATTACAAGAATCTCAAATATTTCTAAGAACCATATAAACTCAATAGATGGCAAGCAAGATGGTATTTGATGTTACAAGACTATAACTTCATTTTATAACATATTATGGGAAAGACAAATACAAGAGTAGACATTTTATCTAGGAAAGATTAGATAGACATTACAGATGACAAGGATATCAAGATGCTCAAGAATGAGCTATAGACAAGACAAGTTAGCATAAAAGCAGAAGTAATAGTGCTCAGAAGAAACCAAGTAGTAAAAAAAACCATATTATTGGATAAAATCAGAAGAAATCAGACTAGAAAGCAGAAAGTACAGAAGGAACTGGAAAAATATAATGGACAAGCATAGGAGAACAATGGCATAGTCTATGTTGAGAGAATGATTTATTTCCTAAACAACTGGAAAATACAAGAGCAAATTTTATGAGAAAATCATGAACCAGCAGACATAGGACATCTAGAACAACAAAGGATTCTCAAGTTGATCAAGAGAAACTATTGGTGGACAGGGATAATAAATGATATCAAGAGATATGTCCAAGGATGCATAAAATGTTAATAGAATAAAGTACAACATATGAAAAAGGCTGGAGAACTCCACTCATTGGAAACATCTGAAGAACTATGGCAAGAAATTAGTATTGACATTATTGGACCACTTCCAAGATCAAATAACAAAGTTATTGTGGATTGATTCACTAAAATAATTAGACTCAAGATAACAACTATAACAGTCTCATCAGAGGATATAGCCAAAATCTATCAGGATAAAATATGGAAAATACATAGGGTACTATGAAAGGTTCTTAGTGACAGAGGACCTCAATTCATATCAAAGTTCATGGAAGACTTAACAAAGGCACTAGAGACAAAACAAACACTATCTACAGTGTATCACCCTCAAATAGACAGCCAAATAGAAAGAATTAATCAGGAGGTCAAAACATTCTTGTAATACTATGTTAATTACCAACAAGATGATTGGACAGAATGGTTATCAGCAGTAGAATTCCAGTATAATGTCAAGAAACATATAGCTACAGAACATATCCTATTTGAGTTAAACCTTGGAAGACTTTCTTGAAAGACTACAAAGAAGTTGGGAAGCAGCAAAGAAGTCAATGAAAATGGCAAATGGAGCTATGAAGAAACAGTTCAACAAGAAAAGATAGAATCCACAAGGATTGAAGAAAGGAGAAAACATGTGGCTAGAAGTCAAGAATATCTATTCAAATCAACCCTCAAAGAAGTTAGACCATAAAAGATACAGACCTTTCAGAATCACAAAGAACATTGGACAAGAAGTGTTTCAACTAGAACTACCAGAAGGATAGATAATTCACAATGTGTTTAATGAAGATCTGTGTCATATGCCAAGTCCATCTATCCAGAGTATACATCTCCATGGTGATACTGCTTTTGCAACATCTACTATACAAGCTTGCCTTCCACAGTGGCCATCTTTCTTGCAACATGCTCTTATAGCAGTGATGCAACAATTCAGATATTCCATTTTTGATAATGGAGATACTCCTATTTAACTCAGTCTCCTATGGCAGAATTATACTTCTGTTAGTATCTTGCTACTGAAACCTTCACTCAGAGCAATAGAGGCTATACCACTGAAACTCTGAGCATCTCTTATATTATCTACTTGTATATAAGACTAGTAGTTACACTATAATTCACTAGTCTAATAATCAACAAAGATACTCTTATTGAACTCAATCTCCAGTGTTCAACAGCAGCACACTAATCAGTACTCACTCCCATCTAAAGTTGTGACTACATGGCAGACAGACAGCACAGCACATAAGCTAAAGCCAAGGTATCACAAACTTTATTCAGCTTGTATCTTCACAACCAGTAGACTGATTTTCACAAACTAAGTTGCACTGTAAAGCCCTAAATGAGGGATATCTGTGCATATGTGGGATGTACAAAAGCAAAAACAATCAACTGAGATATCAGGTTATCAGTAACTGTAAAATCTTTGTTTGCTAATATCTCATGAATGACTTGACGGATTTGTATGATTGAACTTGTGTTGGAAAGTGTTCATCAAATTGTTTTTGATGATATATGTTATATTATATAGTAATGAGTATTCATAGAGATACAAGCATATCAATATAGTGACATAATTAGTTACCTTCTAAAATTAGCCTGACATCTGCTATGACAGATGACAGCTCCCATCAGATATGAGTTTTGATCATGTAATGGAAACAGCTTGTGCATAGACCATCACTCTTTTGTATATATACTTCTATGTCTGAGGATTAGACCTCAGACTTAACAACATTAATTATTCCTATTGATACTACTCATCATCTATTATCATTATCTTCTTATACTGAACCTCTGAAACACTATCAAGTTCAAGCATTACAACCAGTGAGTAGCTCATTTGTAATACAAGGTTGTTAAACAAGTTCACACATTTTCAAGCTAATATTGCAGACTTTTACCTCTGGTATGAACCATGCCTGACAATTTGCTAATATGATGCAGAGAACTACATTTTAAAGAACAAAATATGGATCTACCACCACCAGCAGATATTATTAATAAAGAAGAAGAATATGAAGTATAAGAAGTATGGAATCATAGAAAATGAGGATGCAATATGTAATTCTTAGTATATTGAAAGAGATATAAAAATGAACACAATTAATAGATACCAGAATCAGGGTTTCCACATACCAGGAAGGTGATTGAAGACTACTGGACAAGGATTTTAAGTTGAAAACCTATAAAAGAAAGAGGTAAAATTCCAAACCAACATTAAGAAATCTAAACAAATAGCCTACCAATTTACCACTGCACCTACCTCTCTGTTAGGAGACTAGCTACAAGTCCAAATTCACAAACTCCACCTGATATCAAAACCAGTTGTGGACTTGTATGCCCAAACTCCACCCTGTTGTTCTCTTGATACAACTGCTCTATTTGCTATTCCTAACCACATTGGTATCATCATTCTATGGTTATGACAGCATTGTTTCACTGAATTGCAATGAATAGTATCCTTATTTAAGATAGTTGTCATCTCCAGAAAATCTTATTCTGTTCTCTTAGATTTCTCCTAGAGATAAGTACTATATCATGCATTTTAGAGAATATACTCTTAGGTTTCTCCTGGAGCTTGGAATGCAAACTCCATGTTCCCACCCAGTTGCCCTAACACTCTCCTAACCCATGCATTGTATGCACTGTAAACAATATGGACCTTATCAAGACATTGAACAATAAAAAGAAGGATTGAACAGGAAAATATCACAAAATAATTTAGGAATCAGAAACAATGGCCAACATTCAACTACAACTCCAAGAAATAGTCAAGTTAACTAATGTTGCAAATATTGAACTTGCAGATATTGAAACTGTCTTACTATAAGCTAGTAATATACACAAAGAACAAATTAGAGGAGACATATATAGTATAATAGATGACATATGAAATATTTTACATGGAGACATGGAGAAACAAGTGCACCACATTCAACTGTTATTAACAGATGAACTGGATCAATGCAAAGAAAAAGAAGATGAATGAGTCAAGAGATATACAAAGAGAAGGTGTGGTTCAAGATGAAGAAGTATTTTTATACAAAATATATGATGTATTATCAAAACCTAGTAGACCAAAAACACTAGAATCTCTTTTTATCCACTACCAGATTATAAAACTCTTTGAAGAAATAGAGAACAAGACAAATACTAGAAAGAAATCACTGTCAAGTTTATTTAAAAAGTACAACTTAGATACAAGCAGACATGGATTTTCAATTGAAATGTTCACAGGAGGGCTGCTACATGAATTTTTCTTCATCACTTTAACATTACAAGGAGAAATTGTCATTGGACCAACAAAGAAGCCAGTCATATTTTATATGGTTGGAGATTTAGTGTTTTTGGACTAGTTCATAGGGATATAAATACTAAAAAGAGAATATTGTTATGATTGATATCTTATATCTTACAGGTGGCTACTTTATGGACAGCATGTTTATTCATTTCCAATTCACTTCTTTACTATGCTTTGTATTAACATCATGTATTATCAGTTAGTGCCTCATGTAATAGTGGAGGCTTCCTTATTTTCTTCCTTATTGTTTCCTCTAGGACAATGTATATATTATTCATGGTTAATAGGTATGTATAGCTATAGATACTATTCTGTATTCTTACACATTGACTCAATCTCTACTCTTTCTCAAGCTTTTGCCTAAGTTGCAATCTGAACCAAGCTAAAGTCATAACATAACCCTAGATTTCAAAATAAGAAAATAAATGTAAAATTTTTTATCTTCAACTCTGATACTTAGATTCTTCTCTTACATCAACCTAATTTACTATCAGAAGATATTAGTTATATCCATACTACAATTTAGCAAGCACTTTATCCACTACATAATGATTATTCTGTCCTATTGCTCAAGATAAATAAGATAGTCTACTGTGTACCTCTACATATGCTTATAAGGGCTATTTCAAAGTTGCTTGTCTTATCTGGAATTTTTTTAGCTGATAATAATTCTAATTAGAAAGATATACCAGAAGTAAGAAACCAACCACTCTTACCAGTACCATTTTCAAATAACTTCTATAAACTGAAACAATTTACTAAGCTGATGAACCTCCTAGTTTAAGTTCTTAGTTAGTTAGTATTAGCAACCAACTTAGGTAATCAAAACTCTTCTCTATCTATAATACAATCATTCACTGTAGCAAAAGTATGATTATTTAATATCTTTAGTAGTATAGAATACAGGAAACTGAACAACATTATCTTCAAATGCCAACTTTATTTCTATACTAACCTAGTGTCAGAGTTGTAAATGATAGACTTTATTTTATTTTTATTTTTCTATTTTTCTTTTCATTTTCATTTTATTTTTGTTTCTCTTTTTATTTAGGATTAGAACTTAGTATGATGTCATAGTCACAACTCTCACAAACCTGTCATGCAAGTTACAGTCACAGTCACAGTCACACAGTCATGTGGTCATAATAGAATATAGTAGGAACTTTTAGAACAATAATATTATACAATATATTTAATACATGTTGACCTTATGGTTTACACATGGTCTTTAGGGTAGGCTAGACACAGTAGTAGTACAGACTATCTAGCATAGTATATAAGGTAGATACTTTGTACTAGGAACTTTATTGAGTTTTCTTGTATTAACCCCAATACAAGGTTCATTCACTTGACCAACTTTAAGATCTTAAGTTTGTAATATCTAGTACAATTCTCTATAGATATTATAAAGATCAACTTTGTAATAAATTGTTTAACTAAAATGATCCAGAACTAGTTTGAAATTGGCCTCAATAAGAAAGAATGAAGTATTTTCCATAATTGGTTCCAGAACCGAAGTATTATGTCTTAAGACTCAGAGTTAGAGTAAATCTTAGATTGGGTTAATTACAAGAGAACTCAATGGAGTTCCTAGTACAAAGTTGTCTACATTATATACTCTACTAGATAGTCTGTACTACTATTGCATCTAGCCTATTCTAAAGACTATGTATAAATTATAAGATTAACATATATTAAGCACATTATATGATGTCATTATTCCAGAACATTTGTCAGGTATGGTTCACACTGGAGGTGAAAGTCTGCAAGATGGGCTCGGAGATGTGTAGACTTGTAAAATAATCTTGGCTTTAACTTATGTACTGCACTGTCTGTCTGCTATGTGGTCATAATTTCCAATGGAAGGAAAAGTCCAAAATGGAAGTGAGTACTGATTGGTGTGTCACCATTGAACACTAGGGATTGAGTTCAATAAAAGTTATCTTTATCAATTATCAGACTAGCAAATTACAGTGTAACTACTAGTCTTATATATAGGTACATACTATAGGAGATGCTCAGGGTTGCAGTGGTATAATCCCTATTGTCCCAAGTGGAGGTTTCAGTGTTGAAACACTGACAGGAGTATGACTCTGCCATGGAAGACTAAGTTGAATAGAAGTATTTCTGTTGTGGAAGACAGAATCTCCAGATTGTTGCATCACTGCCACATAGGTGTGTTGCAAGAAAGGCAGGCTTTTAGATTAGATGTTGACAAGGAGTATCACCATGGAGATGTGTTTTCTGAACAGGTGGACTTGGCACATAACAATGTTCTACTATGTTCTTATTATAGCTATATGATTGTGTGACCATTACTGTGATAGTGTCATATAATATGTGACTTGCATGATATATTGTGATAGGCTTGTAACAGTTATGACCATGATGTCATACTAAGCCCTAACCCTAAATAAAATTGAAATGAAAATGAAATGAAAATAGAAAAAGGAAATAAAAAAATAAAAATAAAATATAGTTCAATGTTTGCAACTCTGATATTACCCCCCCCCTTCAAGGTTTCTACTTCAGAGAAACTTACTTCTCCTTCTCATATCATCTTATCCTTCCCATTCCATCTTTCTCAATTATTCTCCAACTTCTTTAAATACTCATCCTTGAACTTTTATCATTCTACCCATATAATATTTTTGCTGTATATCTCTCTGGTAACTCACTCCTCTTGAACTCCTCTGTATTTGGATTTAGCTTTATCTTTTATATTTTATCTATCCCCTTCTGTCATCTAACCTCTACCTCCAATCTTTCTTCAAACTCATTTACCAACTCCTTTGCATTTTCTAAATCTTCCTCCTTTTCCCATGTATCATTCTCTATTGTAAAACCTTTCCATCTTACCAAATACTTGTCCACTCCTCTTACTTTCCTCTTGTTTAATATCTTCTCTATCTCTTATTCTTTTACTTTATCTACTTTCACTGGTTTTGGTTCCTCTACCTTTTATCCTCTCACTAGTTCTCTGTACCTTTCTATCCTACTAATGTTTACCACTGGACAAATCCTCATAGAGGCTGGCAGCTTCAACTTCACTGCATTCTTCAATACTACTTTCTCTACCTTGTATAGTCCCACATATCTTTCTGTTAACTTTTTTACTGGTCTTTCTTTGAATACTAAGTCTTTTATACTCAGCATCACTTTACTGCTCTTCTTCCAACTCTCTACTTCTTGTTGTCCCCTATCTGCTTGTCTCTTCATATTCTCCTGTACTTTTCTTAATACCACCTCTACTTCCTCTTGTACTTTCTTCATCCTCTTTACAAATTCTGTTGCCTTCTCTACTTTTTCTTTCCTCCTAATATCTGCCCCCATTCTTAACTCTCTTCCATAGTTTGCCATGAAAGCCAAAACCTTTATTACAGTATGAACCTTGTTGTTCACTGCAAACTCTGCTGTCACTAACTACTCTGGCCAATCTCTCTGTCTATACTCCATAAAGAACCTCAAGTACTGTTCTGTCTACCCATCTGTTTGTAGGTGGAATGCTATTGACAACTTTGTCTCTATCCCTAGTATTTTATTCAATTCTTTTGTCAACTCTGCTGCAAACTGTGGTCCTTTATCACTTATCACACTCTCCAGTAACCCATGTAACTTCCACACATTATTTCTAAATAATCTTACTAATCCTTCTGCTATTGTCCCTTCTGTCATTGCCACAAAATGTACCATCTTTGACAACTAATCACATACTACTAATATTGTATCCTTTCCTGCTACTAATGGCAACTTTGTGATAAAATCTACTGTCAGGTGCATCCATGGCTTCTCTGATATCTCATTTGTCATTAAATTCCCTGCTGGTACCTCTGTTCTATTTTTCATCCTCTGACATACATTACATCCTTCTATATATTTTCCTATATCTTTTGTAACTCCTGGCCACCAGTAATTCCTTGTAACCAGCTCCATAGTCTTTCATCTCCCTCCATGTCCTGCTACTGGTATATTATGATGAAGCCAGATTATCTCTGCTCACAACTCTTCATCCTTTGGTATATATAGTTTTTCTTCCTTCAATATTAATCCTCCATCTATCTTCCATTCATCTTCTCTTAGATTCTTCACTCCTGCCTTCTTTATCTCTTTAACTACTCTAACTACCTCTTCATCTTTACCCCTAGCTTTGTTTATCTTTTCTACTATATCTACTTCAGGTCTTTCTACTACTATTTCATATAAATTATGAATCCAATGATCTTTAATAAATATTTGATTACTATTGTTGTTTTCTATACCTACTTTCAAATCTGATCTTCTACTAAGTCTATCTATCTTCCCCATTTTTATTCCTAGTACATGTTTCAATGTGAAATTGAATCTTGACAAATATAGAGCCAATCTTGCTTGTCTTCTATTCAATTTCTGCACTTTCATAAAGTATTCCAGATTCTTGTGATCTGTCCAAATTTTGGACTTGAATCTTGTGCCCTCTAATAAATGTCTCCAGTTTTCTAACCTCCTAATCACTACCAACATCTCTTTATTATCACACTCCATAGATAAAATACCATCTGTTATATAGTCTGATACATTCACCTCTATCCTCATCTTTTTATCTAAGTCTGAAGCTACTAAGATAGGTTCTATTATGAACTATTTTCTCAATGCTTCAAATGACTTTTCTTGTCTCAATCTCCATTCCTATTTTTGCTTCTTCCTTGTCAACTCATACAATGGCTTTACTATCTTTGCAAATCCTTTTATAAACCTCCTATAATAATTTGCCAGCCCTAGGAACTTCTGTATGTCCTTCACTGATTTAGAGACTGGCCAATCTAATACTGCCTTCATCTTTGCTTCCTCCATCTTTATTCCTTCTGGTCCCAATACTACTCCTAAGAAATCTACCTCTCTTACTTTCTATTTACATTTCTCCAGTTTCATATACAAATAATTTTCCTCTAACCTCTTCAATATCTCTGCTACTAATTCATCATGTCCTTCTTCTATTTCTGTCCCCACCATTATATCACCTATAAAACTTCCCACCTTTCCCATGTTTATCAAATCTCTTAGCAACTTATTCACTATAGCCTGGAATATAGCTGGCAAATTTGTTAATCCAAAAAATATGATAGTGGACTTAAAAGATCCCTCTGAAATGGTGAAAGCTACCTTCCACTTGTCTCCTTCTTTTATCCTTATATTATTGTACTCCCATCTCAAATCTATCTTTGTAAATATTTCCTTGGTGCCAATATTCTCAATTATGTCTGAAATAAGTGGTAGTGAATAATTGTTCTTCACCATCCACTCATTGATGTATTGATAGTCTTGTACCATTCTTTTCTTCCCATCCTTCTTCCCTACAAAAAATACTAGTACAGTCTGTGGTGACTTTGATAGTCTAATATATCCCTTCCTCAACTACTCTGCTATAAACTCTCTAACCTCCTCTTTCTCTTCTCTCAACAATGAATACACTTTCTCCTTCCTTAGCACAAATCCTTCTTTTAGCTCAATTGCGTGATCCTAGATTTTTCTTATAGGCATTCTCTTACTCTGTTTCTTGCCAAAAACTTTTATTCACTTTTGAAATCCCTCTGAAACCAGCTTTTTTGCCTTTGCTTCAAACTTTGCTGCTTCTTCTTCTTCATCCCATATTTCCTATTCTTTTGCTACTTTATTTATCTCTATTGTTCCACTTCCCTTTGTATTTTTTTTCTTTTTCTGACTCTCCTTCTCTTTTTATTCTTACTTATCTCCCTCTTCTCTCTTCTTTTCTTCTTCTTTCTGCTTCTGCCATCCTGACTTTCCTTGCTTTGGCCTCTACTGTTTCCCACATTCTTCCAGACATCTTGTCATCTTTACTTCTCCAGTCTTCCAATCTATTTCTAGATTATGCCAAGCCAACCAAGACATGCCCAGTATAATGCTCTACTTCTGTCCTCCTATCACATCTATTTCTGTTCTCTCTCTGTGCCCTTGGTAGTAAATATTCACTTCTACCATATACTCAATAGGTCTCTCCTTGTTGAAAGAACCATCTACATTTCTTACATATATAGGTCTTTCCATTTTCTTCAACTTGAACCACTGCTTTCTTGCAAACTCTGAACTCACCACTAATCCTGTTACCCCACTGTCTAACAATGCCTCCACTGTTACTCCTTCCTGCATATCAATTCTTTCCAGCCCAATCTTCACCATCACTTCTCTTAACATATCCCTATTGTTTAGATTGCAGCAGGATGTATTTTCCATTACTCTAGAGAGCATTGCAAACTTATTGTTACTAAGATCTAATCAAGAACTATCAGATCTTTGTCTCCATTTAAATTATTGCTTTATCTATTTTCTTGCTTAATTCTCCTTCTTTTCCCATTATTCTTGTTTTCTTGATATTTTAGTCTTTTTCTCTTCCCAATTCTGCCTCCTGTTCCTTTGTTTCTGCAATAACTTGCCATATGTCCAAAACTCCCACAATTGTAACAGTTTCTATTTCCCTAATCTACTTTCATGGCATATGAGTCTTATTGAAGTACAAACTCTATCTGCTGATTCAGATGTGCCATGTTTGTTCTCTCTACTCCTTTCATTGGAGTAGGTCATATCAGTACCTACTGTTGAACCTCTTGTCTCCTTGGCCAAACTTAAGATTGTAACAATTGTTGTTTTTGTACCCCTTAATTGTGTTGCATTGGAGCCTATAGTCCCTGCTCTTATTGCTCCCTCAATCTCTCTTTCTCTCTCTCTAGTGTCTGTCTAAGTTAGTGGCATGCTTGTACTACTGATCAATATTAGTCAGAGGCCTTTCTGCCTTCATCAGCTTCCTCCTTATTGTTTTACTCATTCTTCTTTTAAACTCCTCCACTAATACTCTTCCTTTGTATCCACTACTCCTAGCTGCTCTTTGAAATTCTTGTACAAATTCCTCCATTGTTTTTCCTCCTTGCTCTATTCTTCTAAGTTTTGCTATCCTAACCAATTCTTTGTCTCTACCTCCAAACTTCTTTTTTAGCTTCAACAAAAATTCCTCTGCTAACCCAAATTTTGCTTCTCCTATTTCTAAGTCCTCTAACAAGTCTTCCTTCCATATGTCTGCCAATCCCCCCTATACATATAATAGTACCCATTGGATTTGTTCTTCTACTGTTATCTCCCTTATCTTCATTCTCAGATATAATCTGCATGCTATGATGAATTCTCCCACTTTCTCTGGTTCTCTATTGAAGACTGGCTTGGCCATCTCTATGTTGGATTCTATGTTGGATCCCTCCATTGCCCCTCCTTTTCTTGCCACTGCTCCTCCTGCAATCAGAGCCTGAATCTGTACCTGCATTATCACTAACTGTTCCTGCTGCTGTCTAATTATTTAATGGAGGTCATGTTGACTCATGATATAGTTGTTATAAGAGGAAGGATTGATTGGTGTTGGTGGTGAGAATGTGTATAAAGAGAGTGCAAAACTAGTGCTATTTTTGCTTTCTGACTCATATTTACTGCTTGAATCTATCTTATTAAGTGTTAGTGGGCCCTCTTTCTGTCCCACCTTATACCATCTACTGACTACTGCTTTTTAAGAGAACTATAAGCAATTTTGGTTTAAGAAAACTGTTCTACTCTAAGCAAGATTTTAAGAATTCCTACTATTCTCCTGCATAAACAAGTCACAAGTGAATCTATAGCACAGAGCTGATAGATGAAGAATTTTACAGCTAACATATCCACACAAGGTAATACATCTGAAATACACTAGTGGGCTTTAGTATAAATAAACAGCTAAGCTTTGTCTGTTTAGCTAGTATATCTCTTGAGCCTAGGGTCCAGCTATATCTTCTTAACTAGAAAGTGGTATTGCTTTCTGGTCAAGAATGGTAAAAGAGTAAGTGTAGAGAGAACTTAGTGTTGAGTGGTCCCAAGAAGTGGAATCAAGTTCTAATATTATGTTTTAAGACTCAGAGTTAGAAAGTTGTCTACCTTATATACTCTACTAGATAGTCTGTACTACTACTATATCTAGCCTACCCTAAAGACCATGTATAAACTATAAGATCAACATGCATTAAGCACATTGTATGATGTCATTATTCCAGAACATTCCACTATGTTCTATATAATTGTGTGACCATTACTGTAATAGTGTCATGTAGTATATGACTTGCATAACACATTGTAATAGGCTTGTAACAGTTATGACTGTGATGTTATGCTAAACTCTAACTCTAAATAAAATAGAAATGAAAATAAATAGAAAATAGAAAATGAAGATAAATAAAGGAAAATAAAATATAGTTCAATATTTGCAACTCTGGCATTTACTGTCAAGAGTACAGTATGAAGTACATATATAGTACTAGCTAGATGTCAAAGCTAAGCTTGACATTACATACTTTTAGCATAACTAGTTCGGTAGCTAGTCTGTTTCTAACATGAAGTTATTTTACATGAAGTTCAGTAAAAAAATCTTTATCTATAACATTGAGTTTATGTAGTACATCCTCAAACTCAGTTAGAGAGACAATGTTCTTTACCATTAATATTACTAGGGACTTCTGAATTATATTCAAGACCCTATTACTATATAGAAAAAGAAGAAACCATCTTTTTTCCAGGCTATATACTCTCTAGCTACAATAATTAACAACAGATACTAAAAGCATAAAAGAGAGTATTAGAGTGACTGAGTGAAAACATGGAGTTTTTACAGAGTTTGTACTCTAGAAGAACACAAGTGTTATAAACTTAAGCTTAAAGGTCAAAGCAAAAGTACAACTCTTGTATTAAGTAATACAAGAGAATTCAATGGAGTTCTCAGTACAAACTAGTCTATTTTATATACCATAAATCATAGTCTGTGCACCATTTACTCTAACCTATCCTAATATTATATATATACTCTATAAGACTAATATATCTTAGTCATATTTTTATGATATTAGCTATTATATATCTTCTTCTTAATTTTACTATGTGACATGTGTGACATGTCATGCATGATGTCACATTACTCTTTATACTTTGATAAGAAAAGATAAGAAAAAAGAAAAGAAACATAAAAGTGAAAAGTGTTCAAGTTTATTTCTGCAATTTCTGACATTATCTTGCTATATACAATACAGTACTTACCTACCAGACTTGAAAATAGTAAACTTGTTGTTTTTCTATTTTTTTCCCTTATTATTTAATTTCTTTTATTCTTTTATTTTTATTTTTCTTTATTTTTAGCTTAGCTAAGGAAAGCAATGTGACATCACAAGTTGGTCACAGTCACAACATCATATGATATGGAGAAGAGTATAGAAAATTATACATTATATAATATAATGACTCTTATATATATAACTTATAATATTTAAAATAAGCCAAATGTAGGTATGTATAGACCATGCTTTAGAGGTATATAAAGTAGACTTATCTATACTACAAACTCTATTGAGTTCTTTTGTGTTAACCAATACAAAGTTTATCTTTTGTTCTGACTTTTGAACTTAAGTCATAATATTATCTTTAGAAGAAATTAAGAAAATAGGATGACTATTCAAAGTTCATCAAGTTTAGTATAAATAAAGTTCATTTTTTTTAACTTTGACATAGATTTTCAGCAAAAAATACATCAAGCTTCAATTATTTAGCTAGTAACAAACAATATAAGAAGACCTCCCCAAGATAGGCTTAAACTACACTGACAAGAATCAAAGTTAGAAATTATTGTAAAATTTACAGAGTAGATCAATTCTGTGCTAGAAAAAGCAAAGTTTGCCATCTATAAGTTATAAGAAGACATAATACTCTACTACAACTGAAGATGAATTCTTGTAAAGAAACCTACTACTCTACCAAAACTTAAGTCTTGAATACTATCAAAGTCTATAACCATTTTCTCTCTTTACCTACAAGCTTCAAATGCTACTACTAACAATTAATTTTGCAATGACTATATCAAATTGTATAAAGTTTGTATGAAAATATAGATAATATTGAAATAAGAAATTATTAAGCTTGTTAGGCTTAGTGCCACTCAAAATATTGAGAATGTAGGCTTTAGTTCTTCTAAGATTAGTATTAGGACTAGAGGTCTGATTATCATTAAGTATAATAGCAATATGATCAAGAATATTGGCTAATTGTTTATTAGTTAAATTATTACTATGCTGGGGTTTTGATTGTAAGCAAGTAGAAGAATGGTAAGAAATATTAGAGTGGCTAGTAGAGTTAGTAATTGGAGCATCCCCTCAATTAGGATTATTGTCCATAAGGATAATACTAGGGTTTAAAATAGGTGAAACTATCTAGGTAGGTTGAATAGTACAAGTAAGAGACCTAAGAGATAAGCAACCTCTTTGATGAATTTGTTTTGATTGCTGCAGATTATTTGAAGGATAAGCTCCAGTGAGATATTTGATAAGATAAGAAATGGAACTAAAGAATATTTCAAGTAGTAGAACTAGAATTGATCTAAAGTGGATTGAAGAGTTATGGTGAAAGAAAGCTATTAGACTTGATGAAGTATGATTTGCAAGCCAGAGAAGTTGCAGATAGAACTATAATAGAGAATCTAATAGATAAAACTACTCAAAAGCAACAGCAAACTTGAAAGTCTGATAATACTGCTAAGTGCAGTTCATATTAGAAAGCAAAAGCCTGTGGGGTTGGCTTGGTGATGTATAAGATATGGAAATCCCATACAAAGTGCATAGTGATGTATATATGTACTTTCTAGAATGATCTTGGTTATAACTTAAGTTTTTAGATTAAGACAAAAAATATACTCTTATATTGAGTAATATAAGAGAACTCAATAAAGTTCTAAGTATAAACTTATCTATCTTATATACTATAGACCATGGTCTGTGCACACACTATATTTAACCTATCCTAAAGTATATATGCTTTCTATAAGACTAATATACTATTGCTATACTATATAATATCATTTATTCTAGAACCTTTTACATCCTTATCTGTATTATATACTTTGTCTAAGTCTAAAATAAAGAAAAGTAAAAATAAAAACCAAAAATAAAATAAAAGAAAAAAATAAAAATAAAAGAGAAATAAAATAAAGTCCATTGTTCACAACTCTGACAACCTTGGTTTTAGCTTATGTGCTATGCCATCTATTTGCTATATAATCATAATTTTAGAAGATAGAATAAAGTCCAAAGAAAATAAGTGTTAATAGTATAACTACTGGTCCTATATATAAGTATAAATTATTCAGAGTATAGCTCCAAGTAGAGATTTCAGTAATAAGATACTAAAAGGATTTAATAGAGAAACTTTACTGTGAAAGGCTAAGTTCAATAAGAGTATCTTTATTGTAGAAGACCAAGTACTTAAGGGGTTCAGAGTTGAATACAACACTATTATGGAGGATATGTTGTAAAAATATGGCTATCATAGAAGATGGGCTTTTGTCAGGGATCAAACATAACATTACTACTATAAAGAATAGTCTTTGGAATGGGTAAACTTAGCATATAACATCTTCTCATGCTTTTCTTATTCTTTTCTTATTCTTTTCTCAAGGACACCTTCCTCTCTTTTTCTGTACTCAATTTTTTGCCTAAGTTGCAACTTGAGTCAAGCTTAGAATCATAATATTTGGTAAAGCATTATCAGGCCTATCTTGCAAAAGAAGAGTGTATTATGGTTAGACCACTGGAATATCATAATGGTTAGGCCATTGAAGATTATAAAACAAGACAATATTGTAGTAGAAACTATAAACAGACAAGAAGCTACAAATATTGAGGCATTTAAAGAGATATTGGAATCATTGAGGATCACTGAAGAATACACCTTGAAATGAAATAGAACTATAGAACTAGCATTAAAAAATATGTCAATAGTACTAGCACTAGCAGTATATAATAAAATAACACAGGTAGTTATACCAAAGAGCATGGTCCCAGACTCAGGGTAGTTTGATGGTGACTAGATGAAGTTTAAAGACTGATGGAGAGGAATACAATTATTGTTCAAGTATAACAAAGTCATAGCAATAGATAATAAGATCATAGCAGTGTTAGCCTAACCTAGAAGGAGTATAGCAGAAATTTATGTACAGAAGAAAATTGATCAAATAAAAGATGAAAACAACATCTAAGACTGGGATTATTTTGTCAAAGAAATCAAGACATTATTCAGTGGTAAGAGCAAGGTAGTAGATACTAAATATAAGATTGAAACCTTCAAATAAGAGAAGAAATACATTGCAGATTTTATGATAGAATTCAAAGTATTAGCTATGAAAGTGGAGATAGATGATATACATGCCATTTTCTTATTGAAAAAGAATGTCAGAACTGATATAATCCAGAGAATATTGAAATATTCACCTATAACAGTACTATAATTACTCAAAGAGTGGAAAATAGCAATTACCTTAGTAGAACAAGAATATAAATCAACTAAAGAAAGACAAGACTACAAAACAAGATTATAAATTACCTATAGAGGGAAAGAAGCACCTATAAACATTGGAAAGGCTAAAGATAACTATAACAAAGATAGAAAACTCAGATACCAGAAAATAGAAAAGAAACTAGATCTAATAAATCCAGAAGATTTAATAGAATATATTTAATCTCTTACTTATCTATTTTAGTGTATATATGGGAGACACTTTGTACTTGAAACTCTATTGAGCTCTCTTGTGGTTACCTAATTTAAGGTTCCTTTCTTTGATCCACTTTAAGATCTTTGAATTGTAACAATGAATCCTTGTAAAGAAACTCACTACTCTACCAAAACTTGAGTCTTAAACACTGCTAAAGCCTACAGCATTTTTCTCTCTCTACTTGCAAACCTTAAATACTGCTAGTAACTCTATAAGTTTGCTGAGCAGACATTTCTATCTCAATACTGAAACACTGTTTCTAAGACAATTACAATTCCTTCTCTTTAACCATTGTCTAATAAGCTTTCTGCAATCTGGTCAATGTTTGAGATTGTTCTGTTTGGGTTCCTAACCACCTAGTTGTTACAACTTAAACTTAAGTAATGAAGTAAAATAAGGGTTTTGTATTGGTTAACATAAGAGAACTTGGTAGAGTTTTTAGTATAGATGAGTCTACTCTATATATCTCTAGTGCATGTTCTGTACATACTTTATATCTAGCCTACCCTAAATGCTATAAGTTATGTATATAAGAGTTATTATATTATATAATATATAATATCATCCTTCTAGATTCTCTTAAATATCACATGATGTTGTGACTATGACTGTGACATGTGTGATTGACTTGTGACAGTTGTGACAGTCATATATGATATCTTGTTTCTCTTTACCAAGTCTAAAATGAAGAAAGAATAGAGAAGAATCAAAATATAAAAATAAGAAAAGCTTAAATGATAGAAGAAAGATAGAAAAGACATCAAAACTTCGTTGGCACCTTTCAAATTACTTATTATACAAATCAAGAAAGACAGTTGCCTATAGGAGAATTAGTGAATATATTATTTTTCAATTCCTCTTTAAACATGATTCTTCCTTGAAATACTATATTACCAACTGTGAATCAAGTCAACAACACAGGAATGGACATTCTGAAAGGACAAGCTCCTGACAACCATGATGAGGTGAGAGATAGAATTCTCTTACAAAAACCGAACATTTCTAGAGACACATCAATGTCCTCTACAATTTCTGCCAAGCCATATCACAAAAGAATGACTCGGAACAATGATATGGACATCGACGTCAATGACAACAACAAAGACACTTCCCCTAAGTTGTTCTACAAGACACCTCAAGAGAAAGCAATTCGTCTCAGTATAGTGGCTG
>Ga0157358_1000231_pt1 | contig 22783 bp, 19 predicted proteins | sample AttcapACBM2_FD_111484 | JGI IMG/M metagenome (GOLD analysis project Ga0157358, IMG submission 111484) | Fungus gardens microbial communities from leaf cutter ant in Botucatu, State of São Paulo, Brazil - Atta capiguara ACBM2 | ecosystem: Host-associated > Fungi > Mycelium > Unclassified ... | reverse complement strand
TTGGTGTCGTTGGGCACGGCGATGCCGCTTAAATCGCGATAGCTGTCCGCGCCCAGCGATTTCATATTAAAGCTGCTGTAGTTGCTCAGATCCCAGCGGTTCTGGCGGGCGAAAAAGACCAGCGCACGACGGATCTGCGCATCCGGCAGATCCTGATAGCCACAATCGTTTTTCAGATAAACAAAAACAGCGGTCAGATCCGCCAGATCCTCCGCTTCCGACTCGCTCAGCGCAAAACTTGTCGATGAGAAGCCAAACAGACTCAGTAACAACAGAGCCTTGATGCTTTTCTTCATAACTGTACTCAAAAGATGTCAATACTCTGACGTTAGCACAGTTACTGGCCGCCGACAGTCAATTTCAGCAGAGAAATATCCTTAAAGGGCTATTTTAGTGGGCGCAGAGGGGAAACTTGACCTTCCCTTGGGGGAAGGGTTTATGCTGCGGTAATCACTACGAGCCGGGTTAAGGAAGAATTGATGCAACGTCGTCATTTTATGAAGCTGAGCGCCGCGCTGGGCGCGGCCAGTGCATTACCGCTATGGAGCCGATCGCTGATGGCGGCGCAACAGCGCCCCGAGCTGCCCATTCCTGCTCTATTGATGCCGGATGCGCGAGGCGAGATGACCGTAACGGCGCAGCAGGGCAGTACCCGCTGGCTGGACAAAACGGTGCCGACCTGGGGTTATAACGGCAGCCTGCTCGGCCCGGCGATTGTGCTGGAGCGCGGCAAGCGGGTGACGCTGAACCTACGTAATAACCTGCCAGAAGCCACGACGGTTCACTGGCATGGGCTGGAATTACCGGGTGAAGTGGACGGCGGCCCGCAGGCGCAGATCGCGCCCGGCGCCGTACGCACCGTCAGCTTTACCCCCGATCAGCCCGGCGCGACCTGTTGGTTCCATCCTCATCAGCATGGCCGTTCCGGGTATCAGGTTGCACAGGGCCTGGCCGGGCTGGTTATCTTAAAAGACGAGGCGACAGAGAAACTGCTGCTGCCGAAAATTTGGGGTATCGACGATATCCCGGTGATCCTACAGGATAAAAAGCTGTCGGTGGATGGTGGCAAGATTGACTACGAGCTGGACGTCATGAGCGCCGCCGTAGGCTGGTTTGGTAACACGATGCTGACCAACGGCGCGATTTATCCGCAACATGCCGTGCCGCGCGGCTGGTTACGGCTGCGGTTGCTTAACGGCTGCAACGCCCGTTCGCTGAATATCGTCGCCAGCGATCGGCGCCCGCTCTACGTGATTGGCGGCGACGGCGGGCTGCTGAGCGAGCCGGTAAAAGTGACTGCGCTGTCGATGATGCCGGGCGAACGCTTCGAGGTGCTGGTCGACACGCTGGACGGCAAGCCATTCGATCTCCAGACGCTGCCGGTGCGGCAAATGGGTATGTCGCTGGCGCCTTTCAATCAGCCGCTGCCGCTGCTGAGTATCCAGCCGCTGCGGGTAATGGCCAGCGGATCGCTGCCGGATAAGCTGGTGGACGTGCCACCGCTGCCCGCACAGTCTGGTCTGAAAAACCGCTGGCTGCAGCTGTCTATGGATCCCGAGCTGGACCGTCGCGGCATGGTAGCGCTGATGCAACGATACGGTCACGCGGCCATGGCTGGCATGAGCGGCGATGCGCACGACGGCGAATCGATGCAGAACATGGCGAACCCCGCGGCGATGGCGGGCATGCAAAGCGATGCACACAGGGGCGGCGGCGCGGATCACACGATGGCGCATTCAGCAAGCGGTGCGCATCAGCAGCCGGAGGGGTACGATTTCCATAACGGCAATAAGATCAATGGGGTTGCCTTCGACATGACCAAACCAGCTTTCGATGTGAAGCAGGGCATGACGGAGAAGTGGACGATTTCCGGCGAGGGTGACGAGATGCTGCACCCGTTTCATATTCACGGTACGCAGTTTCGGATTGTTTCTGAAAACGGCAAGCCACCCGCCCCCCATCGCAGCGGCTGGAAAGATACGGTTCGTGTGGAAGGCTGGCGTAGCGAGGTGCTGGTGCGCTTTGATCATCTTGCGGACCGTGACCGGGCCTATATGGCGCACTGTCATCTGCTGGAACATGAAGATACCGGCATGATGCTGGGCTTTACGGTAAGCGCGTAGCGCCTGGAGGCGGGGGAGAGACTTTTAAAAAGGATCCCTGCCCCTGCTATTGGCACGCTGACAGGTGGAGTGCCTGAAGGCCGGGACAGGTTTCAGGCAAACTTCCTGTCAGCCTGAGCTTTATCGGTACGCTTTAGCCACGCGTTTATCACGCGCAAGTCGCCAAAAAACTGCCCCGAAACTGCGAACGGCAAACAGGCACCACACGGCGCAAAAGCGGTCGTTTTGGCACACCAGCGTCGCCCGATATAAAAGCAATTGTTTTGGCGCGTAAGCGTGGTTGGTTTAACCAGCAAACGTCACGCGGTATAAAGCAATTGTTTTGGCGCATAAGCGTGCCTGGCCTGGCACGCCTGCATTACGCTCCATAATGGTTGGCCTGGCGCAAGCGTCACGCTCCATAAAAGCGATTGCGTTGATGGGCAACCGTCGGCGCGCCTGTTAATCGATAACGTGTGGTTACGCCTGAGGAAGATTTAACGCATCATAATTTTTGCGCCGGTAATTCACTACCGAGAATCCCCAGGCGGCGACAAAAATGGCCACGCAAAGGTAGCCGACGCTGCCCATATTACCGTTCAACGTTGCCACGGCCGTCCACACGCGCCCGTGCAGATCCAGCTTCTCCGCTAACAATCCCAATGCTTCCAGGCCGCCAATCAGCAAGGCTATCAGCACGCTGGTCGCCGTAATCATCATGTTATAATAGAGCTTGCGCACCGGCTGCTTAAACGCCCAGCCATAAGCCCCCACCATCATAAAATTGTCCAGCGAATCCACCAGCGCCATGCCGCTGGCAAACAGGGCCGGAAATATCAGGATGCTCCAGACCGACATGCCGCTGGAGGCACCTGCCGCCGAGAGACCGAGCAGGCCGATTTCCGTTGCCGTATCAAAGCCGAGGCCGAATAAAAAACCGACCAGATACATCTGCCAGCTTTTATTCACCAGATTAAAGGCCCGGCCAAACAGCCTGCTCATTAAGCCGCCCTGGAAGACGGGCTGAACGCTGAATGTTTTTTTCTGCTTCACCTGCTGAAAACGGCGATACACATCACGCAGGATCAGCGTATTCAACAGCGCCATCAGTAACAAAAAAAGCGCGGAAACCAGTGTGCCGATGACGCTGCCGTAGTGATGCAGCCAGCCAATTTCGCTGCCGGACAGCAGAGAGGCCGCGGCAATCGCTACACATGCCAGCACCACGATGCTGGAATGTCCGAGCGAGAAGAAAACGCCGACGGCCACAGGCTGCTGATTTTGCTGCATCAGTTTGCGGGTCACGTTGTCAATGGCGGCGATATGGTCAGCATCTACCGCATGGCGCAGGCCGTAACCATAGGCAAGCACAGCCGCGGCAATCAGCGTGGCGTGGTGGCGGAACATCACCAGCGCCCAGCCCCAGGCCAACAAATTCACTACCAGCAGGCTGCTTAACAGCCAGAAAGCCCGGCGATGAGGACGAAAAAAATCACAGTTAATCATAACGATCCTTGCTAACAACAGAGGAAGTCTGGTCCTGCAAGCGAGCGCAGGCGATAACGGCCTGACCCAGCGCCAGGCCACCATCACCGGCCGGAACACGCTGCGGCATCAGCACGTGAAGAGGAGATAAATAGCGCGCCAAAAGCTGGCGCATCAGGCGTGACTGCAGGACACCACCGCCGACAGCGACGGTGTCTGTACCGGTTTTCCCGGCGTGGTAAAGGGCCAGAGCGGCAAACCCTTGGGCCAGCGCATCGTGAAAGGCAAAAGCGCGAGCCTCCGTTGCGGCCTGCCAGTCAAGCCACTGCTGCCAGAAAACGGCCAGATCCAGGCCCGTGCCTGTTTCCATATGGCGCAGCGGCAACGTAATGGGATGGCGTAGGCCTTCTGCCTGCCTGGCCATAGCTTCAAGGCGACAGGCGGCTTCTCCTTCCCAGCTAAGCACATCGGGTGCGCAGCCCAGCGCGGCGGCGACAGCGTCAAACAGACGTCCGCAGGAAGAGGCCAGCGGCGAGTTCACGCCAGCGATAATCGCCCGTGCAAGCGGCTGCCAGGGCTTGTCCAGCAGCCTCTTCGCCTCTGGCCGCTGCTGCCAGCCCGGGACAAACGCCTGCCAGTGCGCCAGCAGGTTGCGCCAGGGCTCTCGTGCCGCACGATCGCTGCCAGGCAGCGCAACGGCAGGCAGCCCGCCGAGATGCTGACAGTGCTGATAATCGACCAGCAGGCACTCGCCGCCCCATAGCGCACCGCTTTCGCCATAGCCCAGCCCGTCCAGCGCCAGGCCGATGACCGGCCCCCGCGCCAGCGGCCAGTGATGTTCAGCCAGGCAGGCGGCAATATGGGCATGATGATGCAGCACCTCCAGAACAGGCCGGGCGTCTGGCGGACTGCTGAGGTAAGCGGGGTGCGCATCCTGCACGATTGTCTCGGGCGTGCAGTGATACAGCTGCCGGAAGTGGGCGATGGCCTGCTGCTGCTGGCACGCAATATCGCTGTTGGCCAGCGAGCCGAAATGCGTGCTGAGAATAGCCCGCTCGCCCTGCACCAGACAGAAAGTGTTTTTCAGATCGCCGCCCATCGCCAGCAGCGGCGAACGGGCCGTCAGACCCACAGGCAGCACGATTGCATCTGGCACATAGCCCCGGGCACGACGCAGCGTTTCAACGCCCTGCGGCCCCATGCGAACCAGCGAATCATCAGCCCGCTGGATAATATCGCGATCGTGCAGCAGCCAGATATCCGCAATGCCGTCCAGCTGGCTCAGCGCCTCTTCGTTAGTCAGCGCGGGCGCCCGGTCGGCAGCATTGCCCGAGGTCATCACCAGCGGTTTCCGGCAGGCCTGCATCAGCAAATGATGCAGCGGCGTAAACGGCAGCATTAATCCGGTTTCATCCAGCCCGGGCGCAATGGCGGCACACAGTGGCGAGGTGGCGCTTTTTTCCGTCAGCACAATGGGCGCGGCGGCAGAGAGCAGCAGGTCTTGTATCGCCTGATGGCTCTTGCCGCACCGTGCCAGCCAGCTTATCTCCGGCAGCATTACCGCCAGCGGTTTGGACGGCCGCCGTTTGCGCAGACGCAAACGCCTGACGGCCTGCTGCTGCGTGGCATCACAGGCAAGATGAAAGCCACCGAGTCCTTTAATCGCCACAATTTTGCCTGCCAGCAGCGCAGTTGCAGCGTAGTCGATTGCCGCACGCTCTCGGGCCAGCGGCACGCCATCCTGCCCGGTGGCAAAAAGCTGTGGCCCGCACTGCGGGCAGGCGATGGGCTGGGCATGAAAGCGACGGTCAGCCGGATCCTGATACTCCTGCTGACAGGCGGGGCAAAGGCGAAACGAGGCCATGCTGGTGCCTGAACGGTCGTAGGGCATCGTGCGGATTAGCGTAAAACGCGGACCGCAGTGGGTACAGTTAGTAAAGGCATAGCCCGAACGACGATTGCCCGCGTGCAGGATCTCCTGCTGGCAAGCCGGGCAGGTTGCCGCATCAGGGGCAACCTCGGTCATCATCGGGCCCTGCTGGCTTGCCGCGATAGTGAAAATCTGCGGCGAAGACGGCCAGGTAAAGGGCTGAATAGTAAGGCTGTCGATCCGCGCCAGCGGCGGCGGTTCCTGGCGGAGCCGCTCGATAAAAACGGGGACGGCGGCAGACTGAAGCAGACGTATTTCTACGCCCGCGCTGTCGTTGCAGACTTCGCCGCGTAGCTGTAGCCGGTTGGCTAACTGCCAGACGAAAGGCCGAAAGCCGACGCCCTGCACTTTGCCGCTGACGCGAACAGAGACTCCTGAAGCAGACATAGTCAGTTCCTGAAGGACCGGGCTGCCCGGTCCTGAATCAGCTAAGCCTGAACCTTTGCGGCCCTGAATCCGGTATGCCCTGTCCGTTATGGCTCCCGATATGGCCGCATGGTTACAGTGCTTAATCGGTTACGGTCATCGGCGTCGCGTCATCTACCGCACTGCGCAGGCGCGCTTTCATCTCACTGTAGGTTTGCCGGGCGTAATTCTCTGCCCAGGGCTGATCGGCAATGCGTTCAACCTTCACCGCGCAGTATTTGGTTTCCGGCGTTTTGGAAATAGGGTCCAGGTTTTCCTGAGTCAGTTCGTTACAGGCCCCGATCCACCATTGATAGGTCATGTACACTGCGCCCACGTTAATACGCTCGTTGTGGTTGGCACGTGAAATGACTTTACCGCGGCGGGAGCTGACCCACACCAGTTGCCCATCGCGGATGCCCAGCGCCTGCGCATCCTGCGGGTTGATCTGCACAAAACCCGGTTCATCGGCCAGCGTCTGCAGCGCGGAACAGTTGCCGGTCATCGAGCGGCAGGAATAGTGGCCGACCTCACGCACGGTACAGAGAACCAGCGGGTACGCTTCATCCGGCACCTCGGCTGGCGCACGCCACGGCGCAGCAAAAAGCTGACCTTTACCGGTAGGGGTAGTAAAACGGTTGTCCTGATAAAGATAGGGCGTACCGGGGCTTTCCAGCGTGGTGCAGGGCCACTGCACGTGTCCCAACGCCCCCATTTTTTCATAGGTAGCCCCGTAGAACAGCGGGCACAGCTCCCGCATTTCATCCCAGATTTCCTGGTTATCGCGGTAGTGCATCGGATAACCCAGTTCCGTGGCGAGCAGGCTGATAATTTCCCAGTCGCGTTTGACGTTATTTTTGGGTTCGATAGCCTTTTCAAAACGCTGAAAGCCGCGGTCGGCACAGGAAAAGACGCCGCCGTGTTCACCCCATGAGGTCGCGGGTAAAATCACATCCGCCTGCTCGGCAGTTTTGGTCATAAAAATATCCTGCACCACCACAAACTCCAGCGCCTCAAACCCTTTGCGCACCAGGCTTAAATCGGCCTCGGTCTGGAGCGGATCTTCTCCCATGATGTAATAGGCTTTGACGTGTCCTTCCAGCGCCAGGTGAGGGATCTCGGTAATGCGGTAGCCAATTTCCGCATCCATCCGATCGGCGTTGATGCCCCAGGCGTCGGCAAATTTTGCGCGGATCTGCGGGTCAGTCACCGACTGATAGCCGGGGAACTCATTGGGCAGCACGCCCATATCGCAGGCACCCTGCACATTGTTTTGCCCGCGTACCGGCCCGACGCCAACGTTAGGTCGCCCCAGGTTGCCGGTCAGCAGCGCCAGCCCGGCCAGGCCTTTCACCACGTCGACGGCCTGGCCAAACTGCGTGACGCCCATTCCCCACATAATGGTAGCGGAGGGCGCCGCGGCAAAGGTGCGCATGGCCTGACGGATTTGCTGTGCGGATACGCCGGTCTGTTCAGCCACCGCTTCCGGCGAATAATCGGCCAGCTGGCGACGATACGCGTCAAACCCTTCCGTATATTTTGCAACGTAATCACGATCGTAGAGATCTTCTTCGATCAGCGTGTAGGCAAAGGCGTTGACCAGTGCCATATTACAGCCGTTTTTGATCTGCAGATGCTGATCGGCGATACGGGCCGTCTCAATGCGGCGGGGATCGCAAACGATAATTTGCGCCCCTTTCTCTTTGGCCTTGATCACCCGACGGGCCACGATAGGGTGGGAGTCGGCACAGTTATAGCCAATCACCAGCAGGCATTTGGAATTTTCAATATCGTTGATGGAATTGCTCATGGCGCCGTTGCCGAGTGTGGCCTGGAGACCCGCCACGGAAGGGCCATGGCAGACGCGGGCGCAGCAGTCGACATTATTGGTACCGATGACTGCACGAGCAAACTTCTGCATGACGTAGTTCGTTTCGTTGCCGGTTCCGCGGGAAGAACCGGTATGCATTATCGCGCGCGGGCCGTGCTGCTCTTTGATCTCTTTCAGGCGCTTAGCGGTATAGCGGATAGCTTCCTCCCAGCTGACCACCTCAAATTTTCCGCCCCTCTGTCGACGGATCATCGGCTGCGTCAGGCGTGGCGTCAGCAGTTTGGTATCGTTCAGAAAATCCCAGCCATAGTAGCCTTTCAGGCACAGCTCGCCCTGATTGGTCACGCCGTCAGCCGCCTCGGCCCGCAGAATTTTATTGTTTTCTACCACCAGATTCAGTTTGCATCCGGCCCCACAGTAAGGGCAAACAGTCGTCACTTTTTTCATCCTGATTCTCCTCTTTTCCGGGTTAAAACAGCAGGCCGGAAGTGCTGGCAAGCGCCGCACGGCGGCGTTTTTCTACGTTCATTTCCTGTAACCGATTGCGGTCAACGGTCAGCAAGGCCTTGGTCGGGCAGACTTCCTGACAGGCCGGGCCTGCTGCACGGCCATCGCACAGATCGCATTTGTGCGCTTCCGCTTTATCGGCGGTAGCGGTCATGGCCGCCGCGTTCTGGCGAAAAAGAGGCTTAACCACCACTTCCATCGCGCCATAAGGGCAGGCGACCACACAGGTTTTGCAGCCGATACAGTGCTCCTGCATCACCTGAACATGACCGTCGCGGCGGGTGATGGCGCCGTTTGGGCAGACGTTAGCGCAAGGGGCGTCTTCACACTGGCGGCACATCACCGGCGTGCTGAGGTTGACGCTTTTGATGACATGCAAACGAGGCGTAAAGGTGGTGATATTGAGCTGCGAAATATCCTGCGACGCGCTGTGGGCCATCACACAGGCGATTTCACAGGTACGGCAGCCGATACATTTTTGGGGATCGGCAATGATGAACCGGTTCATCTGACTCTCCTGATTTTACCGGCCGGCGGATCCCGGCCCGATGGCGGAGGTAATGCATAAAGCGTTCCAGCCAGCAGAAATTATTTTTTGCTTCACTTTCAATCTATTAACGCAAGGGGGAGAAAGGTGACGAAGGGCGGGTGAGTATGTCGACACTTTCCCGACACTTTTGTCAGGTCGCCTGTGGATGAAAGCGCGCAATGCCCAGGCCCGTTTCCAGCCGAGGAAGCCGCTGATAAAGCTCGCCTACTGCCTGCTCAACCGCCGGGCTGAGCGGCGCATAAAAGGCCACCACATCAGGCTGAATGCCAACAAAAGTGATGTGCGGAATGGCTTCCCGCAGCTGTTGAATCAAAAAAGTAAGCGGCAGCGTGTGGGTGGTCATGATGAACATGTCGGCGATATCGCTTTCGTCGATAAGCCGCATTTCGCCGGGGGCCAGCCCCATGTCGGTGGCGTCCACAATCACCAGGTGGTCGGGACGCTGCTCGCGCAGATAGCCGATATCGTTTTCCGGCACGGCTCCTCCATCGACCACCGTCCAGCCCGGCAGCGGGGCGGTGGCACAAAGTTCTGCCAGGCGTGGCCCGGCACCGTCATCGCCCATCATGCTATTGCCGACGCACAACAAAGCGTAGCGGGAAGAGGCATTACGCATCATATCTCCTGACCATCAGGTACATAGCGGGGTCGTTTTCAATTTGCTGGAGCAGCGCGATCAGCCTGTCGCTCCAGGCTTGCTGCTCAACGCTCATTTGTTCCCGGGCAGCACGCAGCGCCAGGGCCAGCAGATGGGTGTGGCTGCTGTCGATAGTGATTTCGCCAAAGCGGCGGACGCCTGCCATTTTTCGCTGCGCCTCGCTGTTTTCTGCCAGACAGGCCACCCACTGCAGATAGCCCGTAAGCGGGCAGGTCAGCTGGGGTTGCAGACAATCGATCACGCCCACGTGGTGACCTATCGCCAGGCTGTAATAAACCACCTCCTGTACTTTCTTCGAGCTGCGCTTTTGCGCGGATTTTTCATCGACAAATTTGCTGCCCAGTGCGTAAAACACCACTTTGTCGTGCAGGGAGGGCGCCGACGGCTGGTGCCGGGCGTAACGCTGCGGATCGGTCAGGGTGCTCACAGGCGAACCTCCCCACGCATAACTTGCTGATAAATTAGTTGTAGATGACCGACTATTTCAGCGAGACGCAGATCGTTCTGCTCATCCAGCCACGCGGTAATGCGCTGTTCCACGGTTTGTATGCCAGGCGCGGCTACCGCCTGCATAAAACGATCGGCAATCTGGCGGCCATAGCGATAACCGGCCATGCGTCGTGCTTCCCGATCCAGTAGCACCCGCAGCGGCTGCGGTAGCGTAGGGTGCAGCAACGCCGCCGGTTCTGCCGCCTCGTCGTGCTGCTGACCTTTTATTTTTTGATCGAGCAGGCCGAGCGCCATGGCAAAACCATAAATAGTGGCAGCGGGCGTGGGCGGGCAGCCGGGAATATAAACATCTACCGGAACAATCTTGTCCGTGCCGCCCCAGACGCAATAAAGATCGTGGAAAATGCCGCCGCTGTTGCCGCAGGCGCCGTAAGAAATGCAGATCTTAGGGTCTGGCGCAGCGTCCCAGGCACGCAGCGCGGGTACGCGCATGGCGCGGGTGACGGCACCGGTAAATAACAAAATATCGGCATGACGCGGGGAAGGAACCACCTTAATACCAAAGCGTTCAGCGTCAAACAAGGGCGAAATAGCGGCAAAAATTTCAATCTCGCAGCCGTTACAGCCGCCGCAATCAACCCGATAAACGTAGGCGGAACGGCGGATCTTATTCAACAATGTACCCTTCAGGCCAGCGATACTCTCGTCAAGCGTAACGGGTATCGGCAGACCGTTTTCATCACGTGGCCCATGCAGGATCTGGCTCATGGCTGTGCCTCCTGGGTCAGATGACGACCCATATTTGTCTGGTCGGAAGAGGGCAGATGGTGCTTTTTCTTGCAGGCCGGGCAGGTTTCATACTGCTCGCGACGCGCCGCAATTTGTCGCTCGCTCAGGGCAGCGTTTTCCTGTAACAGAGAGAGCGCAAAGTCGATCTCTTTCTGCACGGCGTAGGGATGGCCGCACTGCCGGCAGTGGCAAACCGGAAAATCAGCGGTTTCAAACAGATCTTCTTTACGCCATACCGCCAGTTCAAAGGCCTGTGACAGTTTGATGGCGGCTGTCGGGCAGACTTCCTCGCAGCGCGCACAGAAAATGCAGCGGCCTAAAAACAGCGACCAGCGAACCCCGTCACCTTCCTCCGTATGGGTCATCGTCAGCGCGTTGGACGGGCAGGCGTTGGCGCAGGCGCCACAGCCGATACACTGCTGCGCGTTGTACTGTGGCTTGCCGCGGAAATTTTCCGCCATCTCCAGCGGCCGGGCCGGATAGGCTACCGTTGCGGTACCGGTCTTCAGCACTTTTTTAATCAGCTTTAACATGCTGTTGCTCCCTAAAGCGGCGAGTTTTTGCGTTCAATGCCATAACGTTCGATCTCTTTGTAAGGCACGACCCGGGTGGTTTTCTTACGCACGTCAACCACCGTCATCCGGTCGGTACAGGAATAGCAGGGGTCGAGGCTGCCGATTATCAGCGGCGCGTCCGAAACGGTATTGCCGCGCAGCATATAGCGCAGCGTTGGCCAGTTGGCATAGGTCGCCGCACGGCAGCGCCAGCGAAACAGCTTCTGGTTGTCGCCGGTCATGCTCCAGTGCACGTCATCGCCGCGCGGCGCCTCGGCAAAGCCCAGCGCGAAGCGGTGAGGAATATAGGTAAAGCCTTCGGTGATCAGCGGGCCTTGCGGCAGATTCTGCAGGCCAAATTCGATCATGTTCAGCGAGTTAAACACCTCGTGAATGCGTACTTTCAGGCGTGAGTAAACGTCGTTACCGGTTTCGCTGTGAAGCTCAAACGGCAGGCTGGCATAGCCGGCATAGGGATGATCCGCTCGCATATCGCGGCGGTGGCCGCTGCCGCGGATCATCGGGCCGACATTACTGAAATCGCGCGCTATCTGCGGGTCTAACAGACCAACCCCCACGCTGCGCTGTTCGGTATTCGGCGTACTGAGCAAAATATCCACCAGATCGTTCAGCTCGCGCCGCATGCCGCCTGCCAGCGCAATGGTCTGGATCATATCCGCCTTCAGAATGTCGCGACGCAGGCCGCCTATCAGGTTCATGCCGTAGGTCTTGCGGGCGCCGGTCAGGATTTCCGCCATCTTCATTGACTGCTCGCGCACGCGGAAAAACTGCATAAAGCCGGAATCGAAGCCGACAAAGTGACAGGCCAGCCCCAAATTGAGCAGATGGCTGTGCAGACGTTCCACCTCCAGCAAAATTGAACGGATGGTCTGCGCACGCTCGGGCACCACGATGCCCATCGCATTCTCAACGGATGAGGTATACGCCACGCTGTGGGTAAAGCCGCAGATGCCGCATACGCGATCGGAAAGAAAGGTAACCTCGTTATAGCCCATGCGGGTTTCAGCCAGTTTTTCCATGCCGCGGTGCACGTAAAACAGCCGGTAGTCGGCGTCGATAATGTCTTCGCCATCGACGAAAAGACGAAAGTGTCCGGGTTCGTCAGAAGTGACGTGAAGGGGGCCAATTGGCACGATCGCGCTCCCTTCCTTTGCTTCGGCAATAAAGGGATAGGTTTCATTGTCGGTGGTGGGAGCGGGACGCTGACGGTAATCCATCGCGTCTTTACGCAGCGGATATAAATCGTCAGGCCAGTCATCCGGCAGGACCAGGCGACGCTCGTCCGGCAGGCCAACCGGATGCAGCCCATACATATCCCGCACTTCGCGTTCGCCCCAGACGGCTGCCGGCACACGCGGCGTCACTGACGGGAAGTCCAGAGAGACAGGATCCACTTCGACGCGCACGGTAATCCAGCACTTCACGCCCTGTTCCATCGACAGCACATAATACAGCGCATAGTGACCGCACAGCGTGCGTTCATCATTGCCAAACAAGACGGAAAGCCAGCCGCCCTGCTGGTAGTAGAGCCACTCCACCACTTCCGGCAGCGAATGCAGTTTAACGGTGACCGTCGCTTGCGTATCGGTCTGCCATTCACTGTGAAGCAGCGCTGCGGGAAACTGTTTCTCCAGCGCGGCCAGATAGTGCAGGCCCACCGGATGTTGATTTAATTCAGAAGCAAACTCACGCATAACCAACCCTCTTCCCGCCGGAGCGGAATAAAAAATATCAGCCCGCTATCAGCCAGGAAACCAGCGCCAGAAACGCCAGTCCGAACCCCGTCCAGGTGGTACGGGAGGTTTTTAAAAAGCGCAGGCGCGCTACGCTGTTTTCAATGAAGGCCACCAGCAGGACGGCGATCAGCAGTTTTGCCAGGTTGAGCAGCAGGGCCACCAGCAGAGCAAGCGGCGTCGGGGCGGCTGCCAGGCCAAAGGGAATAAACAGGCCGAGGAACAGCTGCAGCACCACCAGCTGCTTCAGGCTGATGCCGATTTTCAGCACGCCCAGCGCCGCGCCGGCATATTCGGTCAGCGGGCCTTCCTGCACCTCCTGCTCAGCCTCGGCCAGATCGAAAGGCAGTTTGCCCATTTCGATATAGGTGGCGAAGGCGCAGGCCAGCCCAGTCAGTAGCAGCGTCAGCGAAGAGGCAAGCGGCCAGTGCACTACCCGCGCGCTAATCGCGCCGAGCGAGGTCGAACCGGCAACCAGCGCAGCTATCCACAGGCCAAGCAGGAGAATGGGCTCCACCAGTACGCCCAGCACGGCTTCCCGGCTGGCCCCGATGCCGGTAAAAGGGCTGCCGGTATCCAGACCGGCCAGCACAAACACAAAGCGCATCAGAGCGAAGAGATAAATAAGGGTTATCAGGTCACCCGCACCAGCCATTGGCGAGGCCAACGTCACTACGGGCAGCGCGGTAGCAATAACCAGTAATATGCCGGTTAACAGCCAGGGCATACTGCGGAAGGCCAGGCCGGATGCCGCCGGAGCCACGCTCTGACGCTGCAACAGCTTGGCGATATCGCGGTATTCCTGTAGAACGCCAGGCCCCTGGCGGTTATGCATTCTGGCGCGCAGAACGCGGCTGACCCCGGTAAACAGCGGCGCGACCGCCAGCAGCCCTGACGCCTGCAGTAGCGCCAGCGGCCACAGTGAACCGGTCAATATCAAGGGAAAAGTCATCATCAGTTCCTCAGGCCAGGGCCGCGACCAGCAGCACAGCCAGTTCAATAAAAGCCAGGCGGCGGCACAAGGCGGCCAGCCCGCCCTGATGCAGGGCCGTTACCAGCGCCGTGGGCAGCAGGCGCTGGCGCAGAAGGTAAAGCGGTGCAAACATCACGCGCAGCGGCTGAGCAAAGCCGGTGGCCGTGACCACCATGCTGGCGGAATGACCGTAGCCGCAGGCCCAGGCATCGCCTCGCTGACGGTTCGGCAGGCGGCTCCCGCGTAGCGCAACGGCGATGAGCCAGGGGAGCAGCGGCATTGCCAGCAGTAAAATCGTCACCATCGGGACGGAAACTGACGATGCAGCCGGAGCAAGGGCGGCATGCTGCGTGATGATAAGGGGCGTCATTTGCAGCACGTCGGTGGCAACGAGGGAAAACAGGGGCACGATCCAGGGAGAAGCCACGCCAAAGACCACGCACAGCAGCGCCGGGAGAACAATGCTGAGCCTGACTGCAAGGGGAGCAGACGTCGCCCTGGCCGCTGCAGCGCTGCGTGGGTCGCCCAGAAACGTGACGCCGAAGACTTTAGCAATACACATCAGCGCCAGTGCGCCAGTCAGCGCCAGCCCGACGGCAAGCAGCGGGCCGAGCAGGCGAGTCAGCCAGAACGACGTGGTGCCCAGCTGGAAGAAAGACTGATAGAGCAGCCATTCGCTGGCAAAGCCATTCAGGGGGGGCAACGCGGCCATCGCCATCAGCGCGATCAGCATCGCTCCCGCCGTCCACGGCATCAGACGCGCCAGCCCGCCGAGCCGCTCAATATCTTTGATCCCGGTCTGCCGCTCTATTTCGCCCGCGCCTAAAAACAGCGTGGTTTTAAACAGGCCGTGGTTAAAGAGATGGAACAGAGCAGCCAACAGCGCCAGCGTCGCCAGCAGCGGCAAACGCAGGGAGACGCCGATCATCGCCCCGCCCACGCCAAGCAGAATAATGCCGACATTTTCCAGCGTGTGGTAAGCCAGCAGGCGGCGAATATCATGTTCCATCAGGGCATAAAGTCCGCCGATAAAGGCGGTCAGCATCGCCAGCAGCATAACCAGCACGCCCCACCAGAGCGGCGGCGTACCCAACAAATCCAGGCCGATTTTGATTACCCCTAAAATGCCCACTTTCATCAATGCTGACGAAAACAGCGCGGCGGCATGAGCGGGGGCGCTGGTATGCGATTGCGGCACCCAGCCATGCAGAGGAATCAGGCCGGCGTAAAGCCCGAAGCCGGTTAGCGACAGCAGAAATGCCGCCGACCTGACGCTGGCAGAGAACTCGCTGTGGCGGATGACGTCGAAGTCCAGACTGCCGCTGGTGTGATAAAGCAGGCTAAAAGCCAGCACCAGGCAGAGCGTACCGACCCGTCCGGACAAAAACTGATTCAACCCGGCGCGACGGCTTTTTACCTCGTCATTCTGGACAATCAGCAGCCCGGCGCACAGCGCCGCCAGCTCCATCGACAGCAGCAGCTGCACCGCATTGACGGCAAGCACTGCTGTAATCAGCGTCGCCAGCAGTAAATTGCACAGGAAGCCAGCCCGCGCGCGGACAGGCCGGCCGACGCTGCGTAGCCATACCCAGGCATACAGGCTGCAAAAGAGTGCGGGCAGTGAAACAGCCAGCAGCAGCAGCCCGTTCAGCGGACTAAAGGCAGCCAGAAAGGAGAACGGCGGCAAAGCCGCGGTAGAGGAGGCCCCCGTCAGGATCGGCAGGGCAGCCGCTATTGTTGCCAGCGAGGCCAGCAGGCCGCCGCTGCTAAAAATGGCCGCGCTGAAACGGGCAGTGCCGGAAAACAGCCAGCCAATGCCGCCGCTCAACAGCAGGCACAGCAGCGCAAACGTCAGCAGCGGCGCGGGCGAGAAGGCAAAAGTCATGATGGGTTCTCCTGGCCAGAGGTAAACAAATTGACAGGAAGCGAGCTGGCCGCCTGCAGGCGCTTCTGTTGACTGGCATGAAGTGACAGATCGGCGGTAACCAGCTGGATGGCCTGCGTCGGGCAGGTTCTGACGCAGGCAGGCCCCGCTTCGCTGAAACTGCACAAATCGCACTTCACGGCCACTGCCCGCACGCCGGGCACGCAATCCAGGAAAGCACTGAGTGGGGGGGGCGGCAGCGGGGCGGGCAGGGCTTTCGGCGTATTGCACTCGCGGGGCGTGGCTACCGGCGTGCTGCCGGAAAAGGTGATAGCACCAAACGGGCAGGCGATGCCGCATAGTTTGCAGCTGACGCACAGCGCCTCATTCAGCTGCACAGCGTGCTCACGGAGGGTAATTGCATTTACCGGACAGACTTTGGCGCAGGGTGCGTCCTCGCACTGGTGACACATGACCGGCGCGGAATCCAACGCGTTGCGCATGACTTCCAGACGCGGGGCGGCCTGAAGGCCATAACGCTGATGTTCCTGCGAGCAGCTGGCCATGCAGGTATTGCAGCCGATACAGCGGCTGGCATCGGCTATCACATAATGATTCATGGCGGTCGGGCGGCGCATGAAGTCTCCTTGATATTTCGTCAAAAATGTCGAAATTGACGGTAATAAGAGGATGTCGACATTTATGTCGTCACCTCTTGCCCTTTACGCGGCTAACAACAGGCGTGTTGCCGGGCAAATAAGGGCAGGCCCTTTAAAATTTTTTAATTAATTTTTCCAGCTGCGGGTGTAGGGGCGTGTTGCTATAAATAGCGTCATAAATACATTGGTAAAAAAGCGCGATTTTATTGATGTAATGTTCCAGCACGGCCTGTCGGTCATGGATGTCGATGGTGTTATCAATTCGGCCCTCTTCCGTTAATGTCGCCCAGGCAAAGGCCTCAAAATCGTTCGGTTCTCCCGGCTGGGCCATATTCAGGCTGTAGACGACCCGCTGACTGTAAAAATCAGCCTCTAAATGAATGCTGATAATAAAGTGATTAAATACCGTGAAATGGATGCCGCGTTCGTTACTACAGGTAAAGGTGTGATTGATACGGGGGCCTGACAGCGTTACGGCCTGAGTAAGAACGTTTTGGTAGGTATGCCAGTGCGCCTTCAGTGTGTTGTTTTTACTGGCTATATACTCAGCCTGGTTGGTCAGTTCGCTAAGGGTGCTCATAATTATTACCGCCGGTTAAGGTGAACAAAGTGCCGTTTCGACAGGGAACGTATGTTGACGAAACAGATGGGCTGTCACCCTATTGGCATAAAGCGTGCCAGACGATAAAAATATTTTACAATGACTTTTAATTCATCAGGTTAAATAAATAATAACAGTATTTTTGCTGCGTGAATGCCTGTTGTAGGTGTCAAAAATATGTCACTTCGTCATATTTGACGTCTGCGCTGAACAGGCTTTTTAAATGGGTGATGCCCTCTTTTGCGCCGTTATAAATAACCTGTCGAAAATTTATGGCATCAATATTGCAGAATATTCTTCAGCCTGTCTGGAGGAAGAAAATGCACGAAATTACTTTATGTCAAAACGCGGTGGAAATAATGCAGCAGTTTGCCCGGCGTCATCATGCGCTGCGGATTACCTCGGTGTGGCTGGAGGTCGGTGCATTTTCCTGTGTCGAGCCAGAAGCGCTGCGCTTCTGCTTCGGGCTGGCCTGCCGACAAACGCTGGCCGAAGGCTGTGAACTGCACCTCGACACGCCTGCGGCGATCGGCTGGTGCCACGACTGCCAGCGCGATATCACCTTCCCGATCCCAGGGGTGCTGCTCTGCCCGGATTGCGGCGGACACCGTCTGCGGGTCGTTGCCGATGACGGCATGAAAATTAAACGTATCGAAATAGAATAGCGGGCCAGTGCCCGGGGAGAACACTATGTGCAGTACCTGCGGCTGCGCCAGCGGCGAGCTTCGTATTGAAGGCGTGGAGGGCGATGCCCTGCATTCTCATGATGGCGATGATGCTGTTCATCACCACTTTCATCATCACGGCGATGCGGTTCACCGTCATGAAGGTCACGCATCCGGCCTGCCTTACGCACCACGCCGCCTGGTTGATATAGAAACCGATATTCTGGCTAAAAATAATCAGATTGCCGCCCATAATCGCGAGCATTTTGCCGCTGCCTCTATCCTGGCGCTGAACCTGGTTTCCAGTCCCGGCTCGGGTAAAACGACGTTGCTGACCACCACGCTGCTCCATCTTGCGCCGCTGAGAGCATGCGCGGTCATTGAGGGCGATCAACAAACGGCTAACGATGCCGAGCGCATTCGTGCGACCGGCGTCCCGGCGATTCAGGTCAATACGGGTAAAGGCTGCCACCTGGATGCCCAGATGGTACATCACGCGGTACATCAGCTGGCTCCCAAAGATAACAGCCTGCTGTTTATAGAAAACGTCGGCAATCTGGTCTGTCCGGCCAGTTTTGACCTGGGTGAACACTGCAAAGTGGCGGTGTTGTCCATCACGGAAGGGGAAGACAAGCCGCTGAAATATCCCCATATGTTTGCGGCATCGCGCTTGATGATCCTGAACAAAATCGATCTGCTCCCCTATCTGAATTTCGACGTTGACGCCTGTATCGCTAACGCGCGGCTGGTTAATCCACAGATCGAGGTGATTCAACTGTCGGCTACTACCGGAGAAGGCATGGCGCGCTGGCTGGCATGGCTGGAGCAACAACCATGTGCATAGGCATTCCGGGACAGATTGTCGCGCTGCATGAACAGCTAAGCGACCATGCCTGGGCCGAGGTCTGCGGTCTGCGCCGCGAGGTCAATATCGCTCTGGTCTGTGGCGAGAGCCGCGAGGCTTTGCTCGGGAGCTGGGTGCTGATCCACGTGGGTTTCGCACTGGCCCGGCTGAACGAGCAGGAAGCGCAGGAGACGCTGGCTGCCCTTCATGCCATGGAAGAGGTGGAGGCTGATGTAGCGCTGTTCCTGGCGGGGGGGAGATAAACTATGCGCTTTGTTGATGAGTTTCGCGATCCGACGCTGGCGAAAAAGCTGCTCGAAAAGCTTACCCGGCAGGCGGCGCAGCTGCCTTTTACCGCTGAAAAACCGATGCGGATAATGGAGGTGTGTGGCGGCCATACCCACGCCATTTTTAAATTTGGTCTGGATAAACTGTTGCCACCCCAGCTGGAATTTATCCACGGGCCGGGCTGTCCGGTGTGCGTGCTGCCTATGGGCAGAATTGATGCCTGTTGTGACATTGCCGCTTTGCCGGAAGTGATTTTTTGTACCTTTGGCGATGCGCTGCGCGTGCCGGGTAAAAACGGCTCGCTGTTACAGGCCCGCGAACGAGGGGCGGATGTTCGCGTGGTTTACTCGCCGCTCGATGCCCTTAAGCTTGCGCGGGAAAACCCACACCGTCAGGTCGTCTTTTTTGCGTTGGGTTTTGAAACCACCATGCCGGTGACGGCCGTGACGCTGCAACAGGCCAAACGGCAACGGCTCGGCAATTTCAGCGTGTTCTGTCAGCATATCAGCCTGATGCCTACGTTACGCAGCCTGCTGCAGCAGGACGATGTGCGAATTGACGCGTTTCTGGCACCCGGCCACGTCACCATGATAACCGGCACCGCACCGTATCAGTTTATCCATCAGCAGTTCGGCAAGCCGCTGGTGGTCAGTGGCTTTGAGCCGTTGGATATGCTGCAAAGTGTATTGATGCTGGTGCAACAGGCAGGTGAAGCACGCTGTGAAACAGAAAACCAATATCGACGCGTGGTGCCGGAAGAAGGTAACCCGCTGGCGCAGCAGGCAATCCGGGAAGTTTTCCGGCTTGCTGGCAGCAGTGAGTGGCGTGGACTGGGGCTGATCGAAGCGTCAGGGATATCGCTTGCCGAAGCCTATGTCAGTTTTGACGCCGAGCGGCGGTTTAAACCGGGCAGATATGCCGTGGCCGATCACCCACAGGCACGCTGCGGTGATGTGCTCACCGGACGGTGCAAACCGCACCAGTGCCCGCTATTTGGTACCGGCTGCACGCCACATAATGCGTTTGGCGCGCTGATGGTTTCTTCTGAAGGCGCTTGCGCGGCATGGTATCAGTATCGCCATCAGGAAACGCTAACGGAAGGGCAGCCACAGAGGGTAATCGGATGACGTCAATACAGACAGTAACCATGGCGCATGGCAGCGGTGGCCGGGCCATGCAGCAGATGATTGAACGAATGTTTCTGCAGGCGTTTGATAATCCCTGGCTTAACGAGCGGGAAGACGGCGCACGCCTGTCGTTAGCAGATTTTACCCGCCAGGGCGATCGGCTGGCTTTCACGACCGACAGCTACGTTATCGATCCCATCTTCTTTCCCGGCGGAAATATCGGCAAGCTGGCGGTATGCGGGACGGCGAACGATCTGGCGGTCTGTGGTGCAATACCCGCTTACCTCTCCTGTGGTTTTATCCTGGAAGAGGGCCTGCCGCTTGCCGATTTACAGAATATTGTCAACGCCATGGCGCAAACCGCGCAGCAGGCCGGTATCGCCATCGTTACCGGTGACACCAAGGTGGTTCAGCGTGGGGCAGCCGATAAGATCTTTATTAACACGGCGGGGATCGGTGCGATCCCGACGACGGTGCACTGGGCGGCTCGTAACCTTCAGCCAGGCGATAAGATCCTGGTCAGCGGCACGCTTGGTGACCATGGCGCCACTATCCTGAACCTGCGTGAGCAGCTGGGTATGGATTTAGATGTGCAAAGCGACTGCGCCGTTCTGGCTCCCCTTATTGCCCCGCTGCGCCTGCTGCCCGGCATACGGGCGCTACGTGATGCCACGCGTGGCGGCGTCAACGCTATCCTGCACGAGTTCTCCGGGGCCTGTGGGTTGGGTATCTCAATAGAAGAAAGCGCTCTGCCGGTAAAACCTGCAGTAAGAGGCATCTGCGAGCTGCTGGGGCTGGAGGCACTGGATTTCGCCAACGAAGGCAAGCTGGTGTTGGCGGTCTCCCCACAGGCAGAGCAGCAGGTATTACGCGTGCTGCGTGACCATCCGCTGGGCGTGGATGCGGTCACTGTCGGCGAGATAACGCAAAATCCGCAGGTCTGTCTACGTGGTGCACTGGGCGTTTCCCGTCAGTTGATGTTGCCTCATTCGGAACCTTTACCGCGCATTTGTTGATATCAAATAAAGCGTATCGGGCTCAACGTACATTACTTTGGCAATGATCTTTCTTATTACAGGCTATCCAGGCTAAAGCTATGCAAAGTGCAACTCTGAGCAACACGAAACAGGAAGGATTATTGACGCTGACGCGAACGCTGCTGCGGCAACAATCTATGAGCTCGCTGTTGGAGGCTCTGACGCAGGTGGTGCACCGCGTGAATATGGCGGAAGCCGTCACGCTGATACTGTATGGGCGTAATGCTCGCGTCCATTTTTACGGCACCGATGCAATGAGCCAGCCGATCGTTTATGAAGATGAAACACTGCTGGCAAGCGGGCCGGTATGTTCGCTGCGTAAAACGGCAGAAACGCAGATCTGGCGTAGTGAGGCGCTGCATCGGCACTATCCGCAACTGGCCGCGCTGAACCTTTATCCGCCGTTTACCGACTACTGCCTGGTGCCGCTCACCGGGCCATCAGGATTGCTGGGCGGATGCGAATTCCTGCGTCAGACCGGCCAGGCGTTTACGGCGGAAGATAAAAAGGCGCTGAACGAGCTTTGCCTGCTGGCGGCCGTTGCGGTTGAACAAATCCAGCTGCATGAACATGCCCAGCTGCAGCAGTCGCTGCTACGCCATGAGCGGGATGATTTTCGTCTTCTGGTGGATATAACCAACGCGGTTATCTCCCGCCTGGATCTTGACGAACTGACCGGTGAAATTGCCAAAACGATCCATCAGTTTTTCCATATCAACGCCATCAGCATCGTATTGTGCGACGTGGATAAAGCGAGCGAGCAGGCAAATGTTTACACCACTCATTATATAGAAACGCATGTTGCCGAGCGCGAACAGTCCCGCATCACGCTGGCCGGTACGCTGGAAGAACAGGTCATGAAAAGTGGCGAAAGCCTGCTAACCAGCGTGCCGCCGGCAAAAGGCGGGGAGAGCGTACAAAAGGCGCTGTTTCAACAACTGTGGCGTAATCAGGTCAAAACGTTGTGTCTGTTGCCGCTGCGCTTCAAAGACAAAACGCTGGGCGTGCTGAAGCTGGCCCAGACGCAGCCGGATAATTTTACGCCAGCCAATCTGAGAGTACTGCAGCAGATTGCCGAGCGCATCGGCATTGCGGTAGATAACGCGCTGGCGTATCAGGAGATAAAAAGCCTGAAGGAAAAGCTACAGCATGAGAATCTCTATCTGACCGAGCAGATTAACAGTCATAATCCTGACTTCAGCGATATCGTGGGGCGAAGCCCCAGCATGTCAAAAGTGTTGAAACAGGTGGAAATTGTCGCAAAGAGCGACTGTTCCGTACTGATCCTCGGGGAAACTGGCACGGGTAAAGAGCTGATTGCCAGAGCCATTCATGCTCTGGGCGATCGGCACGATAAGCGTATGGTCAAAATGAACTGTGCCGCAATGCCGGCAGGCCTGATGGAAAGTGAGCTGTTTGGGCATGAGAAAGGTGCCTTTACCGGTGCCACGGCGCAGCGCATGGGCCGTTTTGAGCTGGCCGACCAGGGCACGCTCTTTCTGGATGAGGTCGGCGAAATTCCTTTAGAACTGCAGCCCAAGCTGTTGCGTATTCTGCAGGAACAGGAGTTTGAGCGGGTAGGCGGCAGCAAGCAAATTTCCGTAAACGTACGGATAATTGCCGCGACTAACCGCGATCTGAGCCAGATGGTGGTCGATAAATCCTTTCGCAGCGACCTTTATTACCGGTTAAACGTCTTTCCCATTGTGA
>Ga0157358_1000230_pt1 | contig 22793 bp, 9 predicted proteins | sample AttcapACBM2_FD_111484 | JGI IMG/M metagenome (GOLD analysis project Ga0157358, IMG submission 111484) | Fungus gardens microbial communities from leaf cutter ant in Botucatu, State of São Paulo, Brazil - Atta capiguara ACBM2 | ecosystem: Host-associated > Fungi > Mycelium > Unclassified ... | reverse complement strand
TGATGGGAGCTGTCATCTGTCATAGCAGCTGTCAGGCTAATTTTAGAAGGTAACTAATTATGTCACTACATTGATATGCTTGTATCTCTACCAATACTTATTGCTTTGAGACACATTATATATCTTTGTAAACAAATTGATGAGCACTTTCCAACACAAGTTCAATCATGTAAATCTGTTCAGCTGTTCATGAGATATTAGCAGATAAAGCTTTTACAGCTACTGATAGCCTGATATCTCAGTCATTCATTGTCACTTTTGTACATCCCACACATATGTGGATAGCCCTCATTCGGGGTTTTCCAACATAACTTAGTTTGTAAAAATCAGTCCATTGGTTGTGGAAATACAAGTTGAATGAAGTTTGTGACAATAATGATCAGACTTTAATAAAAGAATAATGAATTCATAGTTTAGCAAAAGTAGTAATAGAAGGATTAGAAGTAGACATAGTAGAAAAAATAAAAAAAACAAGAAGCAAGAATGAGGAAGTAGTTAGAGTAGTAGAGAAGATAAAAAAGGCAGGGATAAAAGTGCTACAAGGAGATGAGTGGCAAATTGAGGGAGATTTGGTGTTAAAAGAAGGAAAGATGTATGTACCAAAGAAGGAAGAATTAAGGGTTGAGATAATCTGGCTACACCATGATGTACTAGTAGCAGGACATGGAGGGAGATAGAAAACAATGGAATTGGTAATAAGGAATTACTGGTAGCCTGGAGTAATAAAGAATATTGGAAGGTATGTAGAGGGTTGTGATATGTATCAAAGGATGAAGAACCAAATGGAGGCACCAGCAGGGAAGCTAAAGTTGAGTGAGATACTAGAGAAACTGTGAACATATCTGATGGTAGATTTCATTATGAAATTGCTGTTAGTAGCTGGAAAAGATGCAATTCTAGTGGTCTGCAATAGGTTGTTCAAAATGATACATTTTGTGGTAACATCAGAGAGAACATTGGCCAAGGAATTAGCAAGGTTTTTAGAAACAATGTGTGGAAGTTGCATGGCTTACCAGAGAGCATGGTGTTAGATAGGGGACCTCAGTTTGCAGCAGAATTAACTAAGGAGCTGAATAGAATGTTGGGAATCAAAACTAAATTGTTAACATCTTTCCATCCACAGACAGATGAACAGACTGAACAAATGAACCTAGAATTAGAACAATACCTCAGATTCTTCATAGATAATAGACAGAAGGATTGGCTAGAATGGCTAACATCAGTAGAGTTTGCAATCAATAATAAAACACATTCAGCAACAAAGGTATCACTGTTCATAGCAAATTATGGTAGAGAATTAAGAAGGGGGCAGATAAGGAAAGGTGAAGAAAGCAATAGAGTTTGCAGAGAAAATAAAAAAGGTGTAAGAAGAAGCAGGGGCAGCATTAAGGAAGACACAAGAGAAGATGAAACAACAAGCAGATAGAAAGAGGGAGAAGAATGGGGATAAAGTGATGCTGAGAACAAAAAAACTTGGTATTCAAGAAAAGACTAGCAAAGAAATTAGTGAACTGATATGTTGGCCTATATATCATTGATGAAGTAGTATCTACTAATGTGGTCAAATTACGACTGCCAACTTTAATGAGAATTCACCCAGTAGTAAACATGAGTCAAGTAGTATGATATAGAGAACAAGTAGAGGAACAGAAAGTAGAAGAAGTGAAACCAGTGGAAGTAAAAGAAATAAAGGAATAGGAGGTAGAAAAAATTTTAAATAAACGAAAAATAAGGGAAGTAGTGAAGTACTTGGTGTGATGAAAGGGGTTTATAGCAGAGCATAACATATGGGAGAGAGAGGAGAATTTAGGGAATGCAAGGAAAGTTGTGAAGGAATTTGAGGGAAGAATGAGTACTAAAGTAAGAAGGCAAGAGAAGTTGGTTATGATAGAGGAAAAAGACTTTAGAAGAGGGGAGTTACTAAGGAAATACACAGCAAAAATGTTGTATGGGTGGAACAATAGAAAGTTTGAGGAAGAATATCTAAGGAAGTTAGAGAGGAACTAACAAAAATAAAAGTCAGTTTCTCGAGAGAAGAAACCTTGAAGAGGGAGTAATATTAGAGTTCAAGATGGTGGACTCTAACTATTTTATTGTCTTTTCTTATTTTTTATTTTATTTTATTTTATTTTTATTTTTGGGAACTTAGGGTAAGGGTTAACATGATATTACTATCACATTATCATATGACATGACTAGGTATTACACATCAGTCACATGACAATATTATAGTCACAGTCACACAGTCACATGTCACATGGAAGAGCATAGAAGGTTCTAGAAGGATGATATCATACAGTGTCAAAGCTAAAAATAGTAAACTTAACTTTTTTATTTTCTATTTTTAGAACTAGAGTTAGGGTTAGAGTGACAAGATCATGCTGTCACACATCAGTCACATCAGATAACATGGTTACAGTAATGGTTACAAATCACATGATTTATAAAAGGATGTAGAAGGTTCTGGAAAGATGATGTTATATAATACATATAATATATGTTGACCTTAAGGCTAATACATGACTATTTAGGGTAGGTTAGAGATAGCTAGCACAGACCATGTGGATTTAGTATATAAGATAGACTATCTTGTATAGAGTTTTTTATTGAGTTAATCCTAATACAAGGTTCTTTCTCTTGATCAACCCTAAGATCTTGAGTTTGTAACATATAGCATGTTTAACACATGTTAACCTTAAGGCAAACATATAGCTGTTCAGGATAGGCTAGAAGTAGTTAGCACAGACTATGAAGTTTTAGTATATAAGGTAGACAATCCTATATAGAGTTTTCTATTGAGTTCTCTTGTGTTTTATCCTAATATAAGGTTTCTCTTCATTGACCCACTCTAAAGTCTTTGAATTGTAATAATATATACTACATGAGATCAAAATGCTATTAATATGTTGTATGATATTATTTTATTAGAATCTTCTATGTTCTTCTATATATCATATAATTGTTTGACTGTGACTGTGACAGTTATGTATAATGTCACACTATAATCCTAACTTTAAGTCTCAATAAACAGAAAAGAAAAAGAGAATAAAAACAAAGTCCACCATTTTTAACTTTAACAGAGGGCTATATTGAACTTACTAATATAACAATATATTATAACCTTTAAGCTTGGCTTAGGTTGTAACTTAGGCAAAAACTTGAGTAAGAGTGAGAGATAAAGTCAATTAGGAAAGTATAAGAGTATAAGAGTGTATCTACAGCTATATATATCTAGAGACTATATATTGTATATGAAACAAACAAGTTATAGTATATAAGGAAAGCATAAGAAAGTCTTGCCTACTACATGTGGCATAGCCAATCATTGAGTTATAAAGAAGTAACTCTAATACCTATAGTCTATGAGCTAGCCACATTGAAAACATAAGAGACCAATTGTAACACAATAATTTCAGTTAGACTTAACATATCTACTCTTTCTAATCTTTATTCCCTTTTTTTGTTTTTTTTTCTTACTTTTGGTTCTTAGTCAGGATTACTTTAGTAAAAATTCTATTTTGTGCTCTTATTAACTCTAGGTTTACTTATTATTCTATAAACTCAAAGTTCATGTTATTACAATTCAAACCTCAAAGTATTAAGATAAGAAAGAAACCTTATATTAGGTTAACACAAGAGAACTTGATAGAGTTCCTAATACAATGTATTTACCTTATATATACTAGACTAAACATGAGTTTTGGCCTACCTTAAAGACCATATATATTATATACCATTAATATATAATATAACATTATTATTTTAGAATCTTTTACATTTTTTCATATATCATATAATTGTATGACTGTGACTTATACTCATGTGATATGATATATGATATCTTTTGTTACAATGTGTGATAGTTGTGACAGTCACATGTAATGTCATATTAACCTTTAATCCTAAGGCCAAAAACATAAAAATAAATAAAAATAAAAATAAAAATAAGAAAAGAAATAAAAATAAATAAAGTTCACTATCTTCAACTTTAACATATGTATACTCACAATCTAAAGATCTCTTCAATCTTACTAGTTGAACTCTGCTTGTTTAACAGTTTGTTAGATAATTTATAAAGTTTTTATTATATTTGTAATCTTTTTTTCTAGTGAATATATGAATCTGGACTTTTATATTACTCCAATTAATTTTTTCTATTCTTTGGTCCTTGGATATAACTGGCTTATCCAACACAATCTGTTAATTAACCAGATAAATAGGTTAATAATTATCTGTTTATCTTTGTAGGAAAATTAAGATTTGTTATACATTATACTATTGATAACTCTGTTAATTACTGACACCTTTCACTTTCAGGCTCTCACAATTTTCAAATTTATCTTTACTTAACTAATGTTCAGGCAAACTCTATATACAAAGTGGAGTCTGCTCCCAATTTTTCCAAAATTTCTCCTAGGTACTATAAATTTGCTAATATCTTTAGTAAATTCAAAGCTGAAGTCCTTGTATCTAATTAGTCTTATAATCTCAGGATTAATCTGGAAAAAAGTGCTTAACTCCCAGTTGGCATTATTTACTCTCTTTTAGTATCTAAATAAGAGACTCTAAAAGAATCCATTGAGGAAAATCTGAACATAAGATTCATCTGACTAACCTTTTCTCCTCATAGTACTCTAGTCCTTTTTGAGTGACTTGTTGAGGCTATAGTACTTCTAGACTAAGTTCCTGAGTGCTTATTACTACTTATTTACTGTTGTATACTAGGCACTCCTATTCAGCTTATACATACCTATTATAGGAGTTGTCTTCCCCTATTTTCACTGGCTTCTCCTTATTTCTATAGATTTTCTTTGGCTACTTTTATTTTGCTTTCTTTAATAGCCACTTAAAGGTCTGATCTTGTGAAAAAATCTTAAGAACCTCCTTACTTCTCTTCTGGCCCATTATAAAAGAGATCTCAATGCTTTCTATCATATTGGACTTCTTCTCTAATACTATCAATCAGAGTCTTTTCAGCTTCTTCTTCTGCTGCTGATATATCTTTTCCTTAACATACTTCCTGTCTGCTTCCTTTTTCTGCTGTAACTATGCTTGATTTCTCATTTTAACCTTTACCACCAACTGAGCCTTTTTAGCTATTCTTTCTTCCCATCATGTTTTACTACTACTTCCAGGTAGGCTATGAGTGCTTGCTCCTTGACCATATACTTTATATTCTCTTCTTTTTGAGATTCTAGAATCTTAGCTTTTATGGCCAAAAAGTTAATGACATAGTAGAAAATTGTAAGAAGACATATTATTTAGAAAAAAAGAAGCATAATTTTTTTCTTTTGTATTTACTTATGGAATAGTTATGTGTTTTCCAGATAAACTAAATAGAACTTCAAAGGTTCAGTATTAAGGAAGGAATACTGTTATATGTTGAAGTCTAGCTTTGTAAATAACCTGTCTTCTCTGACAGTGTTATTTCTCTCCAAATCTCATGAGTACTCAGTCTTTTATAGCAGAGTTTACTTCTATTCCAAACTCATTTCTAGTTATTTATTTACAGATCATTTCAATCAAATATCTGCTCAGCTTGGAGCTAGACTTAAATACTGGTCTCACTCAATGTGGATAATTGCTAGACTATGTGATAATAGCATCACTTGAGTTTCCAAGTGTTTTATATACTTATTCTAGTATTTAAGGACTGGTAGACACTTTGTAATCTCTAATCTGATAATCAACTATAGTACTTGACTAAAGTTCCACTACTATTAACACTTAACTCTAGTATTAAAGACAACACACTTTATTCTATCAGAACTCTCTCTTTTTTCAACTCCATTTCACTCTCTGAAGTTGTAACCAAGTGATACATAGACAGCACAGAACATAAGCTAAAGCCAAGGTACTGTCTTTTTGATAAGTTTCCATAATTGTCAAACTTTAACTAACACTGTAGACTTTTGCCTCTAATTGTAAACTATATCTAATACTTTATCACAAATTTACTGTTAGTAGCAGAAAAGAATATAATTTTGGTAGTATATGATAGGTGTTGTAGCAACTACTCACTGGAACGGCACTCGTAGTATGCTAACTTCAGCAAAGCTCTTAGTTGGCTATCTAGTAGTAGGGATTACAAGAGAACTCGACAAGGAGCCCTCACTATATTATCTACTATATATATACATGGCTCCTGGTCTGTGCTACAACAATATCTATCTGGTCCTTAAGTCCATGCCACAACCTCATGTCTATTACTTATCCACATGTGTTTTCCTTAAGGCCACCATGCTTCCTATATGTGCTCTAACATCATACTCTTAATCTCTGCTGTACATGTACACACCATGTGTACACCATGAGGAACTCATGTCCCTTGACATCACTCCTAACCCTAACTCCTTCTCTAGACTCCTCTCAATCCTTCTAGACCCTAAGTCTTTCCAGACTACTCTAAACTTTTATCACATGACTTCCCAGTCATGTGCTCTTCATCCATTGTAGACTAATAATTAATTACTTATCTATGTCCGGCTAACCCTAACCCTAGCCAAAGTCTGTCCACACACTCGTCTTATAACAATAGGTTGTTGGAGATAATGTATTTTATAACAACAATAAAAGAAATATTGGTAGAGAAATTAGCAAGACTGTTTAGAAACAATGTGTAGAAGTTACATGGATTTCTAGAGAGTATGATATCAGATAAAAGACTATAGTTTGCAGCAGATTTAATAAAGAGATTGAATAAAATGTTGGAGATTGAGATAAAGTTGTCAATGGTATTCTATATATGAATAGATAAACAGAAAAAATAGATGAACTGTTAGATATGGCTTATATCTGTTATGACTAATTCACACTTACTGAGGATATCCATAAATATAGCATTGAAGACAGGACAGAAGACTCAACTTAGTGAGTATGAGACAGAAAAGAGCTCAAAGATAGTGCTATGTAGATAACAATCTTGGCTTCAATGGATAATGTTACACCTAGCCTACTTGTCACATGGTTGTATTTTAGAGAAGGAAGATTTGGAAGGAAGTGAGATAAGTGTGACACAAATTCAAGTTAATTATCAAACTAAAAAATCTATATGATGACTATTGTTTTTAAATACAGAAAATCTTTTTTAATAATACTACTACTGCATATACTCTAAGTTGTTAAACACTATGGGAGTTGTCATTTGGAATTTCATGCAATTGATAAAAGATAGAGAGGTTTGGTTCTTGGGTTTATTAGGATGGAGCATAATTTATATTGAAAGAGAGTGAATAGGTGCAGATATCAAATAAAGTCAGATGGTATGTGACAATACCTTAGTAACCAAGATCTATAACAGATTCTTAGAAAATGGATAAGTAGCAAACTTATCTAGAATATATGGAACACAAATATCAAACAATTTTAACTTCAGCTTATATACTATATTTATACCTATCTTATATATTTTGGAGAATATACTTAGAGAGATTGAGAAGGTGATTCCATCTGAAGAATGAAGAAGTATATTTTTGATAACAATAAAAGATAGTGTTAGTTTTAGTCAATTTTCAGGATAAGAATTACAATGTATCTATCTAGCTTATACTAGATACTCTGCTTAAGAAAGTATCTAGGGAAATAGAAACTATAAGCAATTAATCTGGGTTTGGGTAGTTCTTGGATGTAAGAATAGAAATCCATGAAGTTACTGGAAAGTTTAGCAAGAATGTTTAAGAAGTAGTCCTGTCATATCCCAAACTCCAAAACATATCCAAGACATGTTTAACTTTAATACAACATTAAATCCCTGTGGTTATTTGTACTTATTTGTGCCCAAAACTCCGTTGGTGGTTTGATACTTCATAATAGACTTAATTCTATCAAAAGTCCATGGTTATTTTGCTTTATTTGAGTCAAAATCTGTAGCCATATTCATCTGTGTTCATTGTCTAATTATATCTTTCAAACTCCACAAATTTACTTGGACTTTACATGGAGTTTCCCCTCTCCAAATATAGACTCATATGTAGTATTTTACTAGTGAAATACTCACTCAGAGATCCATTTTAGTTACTCCTTTTGTGTATTTAAGGTAGGTGATTACTTTGTAATAGCTAGCCTGATAATCAACTAAAGTTGATGCTAAATCTCTGGTATCAATGGTGATATACTTTACTCCTCTTCTTATAACTTCTTACAGGACTATTCTTTGAAATTGCAACCATGCAGCTTATAGAAGGCACAATAGATAAGTTAAGGCCAAGGTTGTTCAAATAAGTCTGCATCACTGAGCTTATTACATGGAGTTTCTATACTCTATATATGTCTGAGCCAACTCTGTAGACTTTCACCTTCAAGTGTAAACCACACCTAATAAGTCCATATGAAATGAATGGAACTGATTTATACTAGATGAGATTTAGAAGTGTGAATAAATAAATAGGCATTATTCATGGGTTGGAACAGATATATTATTTTATGAACTTAGGCTTAGTATTATTAAGCATAGTTTACACTTGAGAGACCAAAGTCTGAAGAAAATACATAAAGTTTTGACAAATATGGAAACTTGTTCAAGCCTAATAAGAATTTAGACTTTTCAGAATGATCTTAGCTTTAAATTATATGTGGTATCTCTTATTAGCCATCAACTTTCATAGTTTCAACTGAATTATGAAAAAAATAATTATTTACTCTTTCACATCTCTAATCTGCTAAACTTATCTTACAAAGTCTGAGTGTATACCAAGATAGATCTTCACTATGCTTACTACCTAGTTTACATTACCAATGGTAATAAATAAAAGACTACTTTTAAGACCCATTATAGATCATTTAAGTGGTCTATAATGTCATCTTGTCTGATCAATGCTGTGGCAGCCTTTTAGTGATTCATAAATAATCTTTTCTCTGATTTTTTGGATGTCTGCATTATAATAATCTATCTAAATAATATACTCATCTACTCCAATAACATGTCTACATATTGTCAGAATATGAAAGAAGTACTTAAATATTTTTTCAAGGCTAGTCTTTATATTAAAGTAGAAAAATATAAGTTCTATTCTGAGTTGGTAAAGTATCTAGGGTATATTCTTTCTCCTTCTGATCTCACCATGTCTAATAACAAAGTGAAAATTATTTAAGACTGGTTAAAGCTCAAAAAAGTCAAGAACATCTGGTTCTTCTTAGATTTCACAAATATTTACTACTGGTTCATCTTATATTACCCAGTATCATAATACTTATATTTTATTTTGATTTTCTCTTCTTTTTATCTATTTTATTTGACTTGATTTTTCATTTTCTTTTCTTGGATAATAAAGAGGCATGTGACCATGATCAAATAATATAAGGTCATAAGTCTAGAACATAGTAGAAGAAACTGAAACAATGATGTCAAGGGTATAGTTGCAGCATGTTTACCTTATAGTGATAGTATGGTGGACTCATGGATGACACATGTAATTCATGTAATTTATGGTAGGACTCATAATAGTAGTGTCAGGATTGCTAAAGGTGGACTTAATTTTTATTTCTCCTTTTTATTTTTATTTTATTTTATTTTTCATTTTCAATCTATTTTCTATTTTTAGAACTAGGGTTAGGGTTAGAGTGACAATATCATGCTGTCACACAGCAGGTCACATCAGATGACATGGTCACAAGTCACATGATACATAGAAGGATGTAGAAGGTTCTGAAAGGATAATGTCATATAACATGTGATACACATGGTTGTTTAGGATAGGCTAGAAATAGCTTGCACAGACTATTAGGTATTTGTATATAAGGTAGACAATCCTGTACAGAGTTCTCTATTGAGTTCTCTTGTGTTAACCCAATACAAGATTTATCCTCTTAACCAACTCTAAGGTTTTGAGTTTGTAACAAGTAGTATATATATAGTATAGAAATATATATTGGAAATTCTTTGTTAAGTTCTCTTGTGATTTCCATGAGATTCTCATCTTGTAAGACTATTTAGTATAATATTGATTGTTTTAATTAGTAATTGCCATAACATCCAGAAGAGTATCTCTTGGAAGTCTGACTTCCCCTGCCATTATACTTTCAACTCTCTAAAGAAGGCATTTATCTCTGCTCCTATTCTTATATACTAGATCTCTGATGTCTAGCTCATTGTAGAGACTAATGCTTCTGACTATGCTTTTACTACAATCTTTTCCATTGAAAATAAAAATAATAAAGTTTATATGATCACCTTTCACTTCTATACTTTCACTATAGCAGAATTGAATTATAACACTTATGATAAGAAACTTCTTGTTTTTTTTGAGACTTTCAAAATTTGGCAGCACTATCTAAATGTCAGAATTATAAATAATAGACTCTGTTTTATTTTATTTTATTTCTTATTTTTATTTCTTCATATTGTATCTTTTATTTTAGAGTCTAGGATTAGAGTTAGCATGATATCACAAGTTACAGTCACACAATGCTGTCACAGTCACATTGTCACATAATCACATGTCACAAGAGAAAATAATAGAAGATTCTAAAAAGAATAATATCACTACAATATGTTTGACATATGTTGATTTTATAGGTAACATATGGCTTTTAGGGTAAGTTAATGGTACTATAGCATGGACCAGTAACTTAGTGTATATAAGATAGATAGTTCTATACTAGAAGCTTCATTAAGTTCTCTTATATTAACCCTAATACAAGATTTGCTCTTTTGACTAACTCTTAGATCTTAAGTTTATAATATTAAAACTCAATTCCACTATCTGGGACTGTTCAATACTGAATCCTCCCATACTTATTCTCTATTCATCCTTGACAGAAGACAACACTACTCAAAGTCAAGAAAACAAAGCTAGACCCTAAGTCTAAAAGGTTAGTAGCAGCTATCAGAAGATTACTATAGGTGGTAGTGACTAGACCCAGACCACTATTTAAACATACTCATTATTTAAGTAGGTAGTTTTGTTGTAGCATACTTATAAAAATTTTGGGTAAAAGCTCTGTACTTGTCAAGATTAAAGAATATGGACTTAGTTTTTTCTTTATTTTCTTTCTCATTTTATTTTTTTTTCAAGTTATTTTTCATTTTTCTATTTTATATTTTTAGAACTCTGGAGTTGGGGTTAGAAGTGATTGGTCACATTAGTCACATCAGTCACAACTGATGGTGTGGTCACAACATTGATCACAGGACTTAAGAAAAAGAAGTAAAAGGTTCTAGAACAAAATGATGTCATAACAACATGGACACCACATGTTGGCCTTATGCTTTACACATGGTCATTTAGGGTAGGGTACACAGTAGCTAGCATGAACTATCTATAGGAGTATATAAGATAGATTATTTTGTAAAGAGCTCTTTATCAAGTTCTCTTGTGTTCACCCTAATACAAGAGTAGGTTCTTTTATCCAATACTAAGGATTTAAGATCATAACAGTACTATAGTGTCTACTTGTGATCTGTACATGCAAGAGAATGGCAGATATCCCTAAGACCCTGTTCAGAGTAAAACAGTCTTCTTAGATCAAAAAGTCATTTACAATTCAATTAGAGTAGTAGTTAGTAGTTGAGATAGTTAGTAGATAGTAGAAAGCAGACAAGAAAAATGCCACTACCATCTATCAAGATAGAGCCAAGTTCTAAATACAAGCCTGAAGAAAAGACTAGTACAGGTTTTGCCCTTTCTTTATACACCTCATCACTGCCTACATCTCTACCACTATTATCTTTACTTTCAATACTATCACTACTATCATACAATATGAGTCAACATGGCTTAATCAATTACAAGCAAATAATCTAGCAGCAATAGAAGCAGCTTGTGGCAATACAGGCATAACTTCAAACACTGTTGGAAGCATAAGGAGGAGTAGGAGCAATACTCAGACCCAACACAGGATCAAGTACAGAAGTGGCTAGACTACAAGCATTTGATGGAACAGTAGGAAAGGTTTCAGGATTTTTGGCAGTATGTAAACTATTCATGAGTATAAGGATGAGAGAAGATTCAGTGAAGGAATAGATTTAGTGAATATTGTCTTACATGTAAGGAGAATTAGCAAATGTGTGGAAATAAAACATATTATAATATTTGGAATACAAAAAAGCAGAGGAACTTTTAGCAGACCTAAGAAAAGAATTCAGAGAAAGAGATGAAGAAGTAGTAAAAGTAGCAGAGTTAAAGAAGTTGGAACAAGGAGAAAATATAATGGAGGCAGAAATTTAGGAGAGGAGTGAAGAGAAGTAGTTGTGAAGAAAGACTATTAATTGAAGAGTTCAAATGAGAGATAAATGGAACTATCCAGTGAAGACTCATGGAGTCAAAATACCAACCAGACTCTATTAATCAATGGTATGAATGAGCAATTAACTTAGACAAAAATTAGAGGAAAAGTAAGAAAGAAGAAGAGAGATTGAGGAATAAGAGAGACAACAAGGTTCAGGCTCTAAGGCAGAACAATAATGAGATACAATAGCAAATACTGCCACAGCCTCAAGTTTGGCCAAGGAAAAAAGAGACTCCTTAATAATAGATACCAACAGGACCTGCTCTTATGGAGGGAGTAGAAAGAAAAAAAGTAGCAGTAGTAAATCTGAATCAACAGGCAAAGTTTGTACCTCAGTATAATCTATATACTATGGATATAGATTATGGAAGGAATTGTTACAATTATAGGAGATTTGGACACTTGGCTAGAAATTGTAGAAATAGGGGAATTATTGGAAGAGAAAGGAGGTTGGAATATGAGGAAAATAAGAATAACTAAAAAAAGAAGAATTGAAGGAAGTAGTGAACAAAACATGTTTTTATTTTATTTAGGATTAGGATTTAAAGTAATGTTATGGTCACAACTGTTGCAAACATTCACATGATGTGTAGCACATGTCACAGTCACATGGTCATGATGGAAGAAGATAGAAAGTTCTAGTATGATAATATTATACAGCATATTTAGCACATATTGATCTTAAGGCAAACACATAGTCATTTATAGTAGGCTAAAGTAGTAAAGCACAGACCATGAGCTAGTAGTATATAAGATAGACAGTCTCATACCAAGTTCTCTATCAAGTTTCCTTGTGTTAAACCCTAATATAAGAATTTTCTCTTATTGTCCCATTCTAAGGACTTTGAGTTATAACAGAAGATGTTTCAGAAGTTGAAATTAGATTATGTAATGGGAGGAGTTCTATTTATAAAGTGTAAAGATGAAAGATAAAGACTAGTGGCATTCCTTTCAAAATCTCTCAATGAAACAGAAAGAAATTATGAAATTTATGATAAAGAGATATTGGTAGTTATAAGAGGATCAGAAAACTAGAGCTATCTTTTGGAGGTGCAAAATTCAAGTTTGAGGTTTATACAGATCATGAAAATTTGGAGTACTTTAGAAAGGCATAGAAGTTGAATTAAAAACAAGCTTGTTGGGTATTGTATCTATTTAGGTTTGATTTCACTCTGAAGTATATATCAGACACAAAAATGGAGAAAGCAGATAGACTAAGTAGAAGATCAGACTGGAAAGTAGGTGTTGAAAAGAATAATGAAAACCAAACATTAATAGAAGAACCTAAAGTAGAAATAGTAGAAAAAATAAAAAAAAGCTAGGAATAAAGACAAAGAAGTATTTAGAGTAGTGGAAGAGATGAAGAAGACAGGAAATAAGTAGCAGATAGAAGAGGACCTAGTATTGAAAGAAGAAAAGGTTTATATACTGAAAAATGAGGAGTTAAGAGTAGAAATAATCTGGTTATACCATATTGTACCAGTAGTAGAACATAAAGGAAAATAGAAGATGATAGAGTTGGTAATGAGAAATTATTAGTGGCTAAAAGTGACAAGAGATATAGGGAGATATATAGACAGTTGTGATATGTGTTAGAGAATGAAGAATTGGATGGAGGTACTAGCAGTGTCAAAGATAAAAGTGGTAGACTTAATTTATTTTCATTTTCATTTCTATTTTCATTTTTCTTTTGATTTATTTTTTTATTTTTCTATTTTTAGGACTTATGGTTAGGGTTAGAGTGATGAGATCACACAGTCACATCAGATGACATGGTCACAAGTCACATGATTCATATAAGGATATAGAAGGTTCTGAAAGAATGACATTATACAACATATGCAACACATATTGACCTTAAGGCTGATACATGGCTGTTTAGGGTAGAATAGAAGTAGCTAGCACAGACCATGTGGATTTAGTATATAAGGTAGACTATCTTGTATAGAGTTCTCTATTGAGTTCTCTTATGTTAATCCTAATACAAGGTTCTTTCTTTTGACTAGCTCTAAGATCTTAAGTTTATAACAGGCAGGAAAGTTAAAGTTAAGCAAAGTATCAGAAAAACTATAAACTTATCTGACAATTGATTTTATAATAAAGTTGCATTTAGTAGCAGAAAAGGATGCAATCCTGGTAGTTTGCAATAGGTTGTTAAAAATGATATATTTTGTGGCAATAATAGAGGGAACATTAGCAGAGAGATTAGCATGGTTGTTTAGAGATAATGTATGGAAGTTGCATAGGCTACTAGAGAGTATGGTGTTGGATAGAGCACTGCAGTTTACAGTAGAGTTAACAAAGAAGTTGAATAAAATGTTGAGAATTGAAACAAAACTGTTGATAGTCTCCTATCTACAACCTGATGAACAAACTAAATGAATAAATCAGAAGTTGAAACAATATCTCTGATTCTCTGTATATTATAGACAGAAGGATTAGTCAGAATGACTAACCTCTGTAGAATTTGCAGTTAACAACAAAGTACATTCAGCAACAAAAGTATCTCCATTTATAGCAATTTATAGTAAAGAATTAAGAATAGAAACAGATATAAAATAAAAGAGAAAAAATAGAGAAAGCAACAGAGTTTGTGGAAAGAATGAAGAAAGTGCAAGAGAGAGCAGGAGCAGCATTAAAAAAAGCATAGGAAAAGATGAAGAGATAGGCAGACAGAAGAAAAAAAAATGGAAGAAAGGAGATAAGGTGATGTTGAGTATGAAAGACTTAATGTTTAAGGAGAGACTGGAAAAGAAGCTACTGGATCAATATATGGGACCATATTTCATCAACAAGATAGTTTCTACCACCACAGTTAAACTATAACTGCCTATTTCAATGAAAATTCACCTGGTTATGAATATCAGTCAAATAGTACAATATAGAGAACAAGTAGGGGGACAAAAGTTTGAGGAGATAAAACCAATAGAAGTAGAAACATTCAAATAATGGAAGATTGAAAAAATATTAAATAAATAAAAAATAAGTGAAGTAGTAAGATACTTGGTATAATGGAAGAGATTTACAGTAGAGCATAATAGTTGGAAGAAGGAAGTAGTAGCAGAATTTGAAAGGAGATTGAATGCTAAATTAAGGTAGCAAGAAAAGATAAATATGATGGAAGATAGAGACTTTAGAAGAGGAGAGCTATTGGAAAAGTATATGGCAAAAATATTATATAAATGGAATAACAGAAGATTTGAGGAGAAATATCTAAAGAAGTTGGAGAGAAACTAGTAAAAATGGAAGTTAGTTTCTTCAAAGAAGAAACCTTGAAGGGGGTGATGTCAGAATTGCAAATGATAGACTCTGTTTTATTTTATTTTCTTTCACATTTTTATTTCTTTTTGTTGTATTTTCTATTTTAAGGTCTAATATTAGGGTTAGTATGATAACACAAGTTATAGTCACATATCATCACAAGTCTGTTACAGTCACATTGTCACATGATCACATGTCACAAGGGAAAACAGTAAAAGATTCTAGAAGAAATAATATTATATATGTGTCAAGATCGTTGACAGTAGACTTTATTTTATTTTTCCTTTTTTTATTTTTTATTTTTTATTTTTCTTTTCTTTTTCCTTTTTAATTTTCTATTTTTAGAACAACTTGGGTTAGGGTTTATCTGTCACGCTGTCACATCAGTCACAAATTGATGGTATAGACACAAGACTGATCACGAGACTTGGGAGAAGGAAATAGAAGGTTCTGGAACAAAGTGACATCATACAGCATGGACAACACATGCTGGCCTCATGTTATACTCATGGTTGTTTAGAGTAGGGTGCACAGTAGCTAGCACAAACCATAAGGAATAGTATATAAGGTAGACTACTTTGTATTAGGAACTCTATCGAGTTCTCTTGTGTTACTCAATACAAGAGTTGTCTTATTGCTTAATCCTTTGAGCTTTAAGTCATAACAATATGGCTTGTAAGATAGGTTAATAGTATTGTGGTACAGATCAGTAACTTAACATATGTAAGGTAGATAGTTCTATACTAGGAGCTTCATTGAGTTCTCTTGTGTTAATCCTAATACAAGATTTACTCTTTTGACCAACTCTTAGGTTTTAACTTCATAATACTAAAGAGTTTTCTACTACTAAGATATTAACCTAAAGACAAGTATAGTAGTTCAAAAACCTTTCACAGTTCAATCTTGTCATTATGTTCTGCTCTAAATGTCTTGGTACCAAACTAAATATTCTTACTAAACAGTGGAATATCTATTCTAAAGAGAAGAATATTAGTTATGCCATAGTCAACTTTCATAACTTTAAGCTTATTTTTACCCAAGAACAACTTGCAGCCTCTGTATGAACAATGGTCTTACTCTTTTCATTCTTTTACACAGCTATAATTATTGATCTTGACACACTGTACTGAAATATTCATTTGGTACTCCTAAATGATTCTACTAATGCAAAAACATATTCTTGCAGATAGCTAATAATTTATAGACTCTATCAGTCTTCTTCTTCTTGATAGTAAAATTTATATACTCTCTTCTGGTAATTTTCACATATATATTCTCCAGTATAATTGTAATTATATTCTAGCTAGCTATTTAAGTCAGAACAAAATACTAGAATTAGTTTACCACAGTTATTCCTAGCCTAGTCTCTGTGCTGATGTATAACAATTCTACAAGTCCTGTATTACTTATATGCAATCTAAACCCTAACATCACAAGCTCTATAGATCTCTCAAAAAAAATTCTTATTTCTGAACAACTATGAAATTTCTGTTATCCTTTAAATTTGATATTATCTAGCATATCTGTTTGTACTCCATATATTCTATCTCATGTCATCTTTGATAGATATTTAGAGTGTATGTTAAGATTTTTCCATTCTTTAAGCATTGTTCCAGATATATAGCTTTACTTTACTTCAGACTACTACTTTGAAAATGATGAACAAACCAAGTATACAAATTGGATCTTAGAGTAATATCTTAGTGTATATTGTAACTACTAACAAGACAACTAGTCTGAGCTCCTGTCACTTGCAAAGTTCTCTTACAATAATGCTTCTAGTACCACCAGTAATATCTTTTCTTTCTTCACTAAAAAGCCAAATATCTCTATTTGCCCTGAATGTGATATTGCTTCTTTCTAAGCTCATAACTTTGCTATAGATTTCAATGAATTATAAAATATCAAGCTGAAATCACTATAGTTTAACAGTACTATTAAAGGTCTGCTAATACACAATACTTTCTCATATCTGATTTCAAAGTAGGTGATAAATTTTTAGTTAAAGCTCAATTCATTAGGACTATATGGCTCTGAAAGAAGCTATCCAAAAAATATCTTAGATCCTATGAAATTATTTCTTAGTTTGAGACTTGTTATGATTGGTACAATCTATATCTCATGTTCTATAGATGTTTGCCTTGTAATGAACATATGTTGGAGTTTGTTTCATCTTTGTCTCTTAATTACTATGTCTTGCATTATCCTTATGGAGTATTAGTCAGCACCTTATATAGTAGTGAAAGTTTCCTCATGTTTTTCTCACTTACTCCTTATTATTTTCTTAAGGGTGCCTTTCTTATTACTCATGTTCTATAGTTTGTCTTCATTACAATCTGAGCCAAGCTTAGAATCATAACAAGACTTTATTATTTATCCTCTATCTATTACATACTATCTGATATCTGTACTCTTTCTACTCTTTCAGTATGGATTATATTCTATTCCAATCACCCATTAACCTAAGGATCAGACTTTGTATCTCTTATCAATCTTATAGAGTTTTAAATGACAACCCTGAGTATATGCAACAGTAGAGTATTATTAGGTTATCAGTTCTGTATTTAAGAACATCATCTACCATGTACTATTTCCTTAGTTTGATTATTGACTTAGATTTGTGCCACACTTATATTAAGTATCTGAACCTCTTTTCCAATGAATATAACCACATGATGAGTTAGCTAGGTATAGTAATCTTCTATTGAAGCCAAGGTTACCTTATCTGTGTAGCACTTTCTTGATCTGTTTTCTGATCCAATACATCTTTTATACTATCTATTGATAACCCCAGTGAGTATGAATCACTCTTAATACTATCTTTCAGAATCTATGTGTTCTATACATTTAGTTTTCTATATCTTCATATTTAAACCTGTTACTTCTAACACTTTTTATAAAAGAATACAACTAGCCCCCATACTGGTTATAATTGACAAGGAACCTGAGTACAAAATCTTACAGATAGTGGACTTGTAAATTAATTGCTGATGGACATACAAGCTTTTCTATAAGGTTATTTGGCTAGAGTATAAAGACACTAAAGACAAATCTGAGTAGCTTACTACCACTGAGCTTACTCATACCACTGACTTGGTATCTGATTTTTATATCACATATTCCACCAAGCCCAGTCCTCTGCTATTATCTTGATCATACTGTTGTAACTCAACTACAGTCTCTATGCTAATAGAAATCAGACAGAAAAGAGATTATGCTAAGATGCAACAAGAACTATACAATACTAGTTCTTAACTACATGCTAAAGAATTCAAAAAGAATAATATTAGTATTAAGAATCAAGTCCAAAATAAGTTAATAAGTGTTATCTAAGAATACAAAACATAGAAGTTGGGATGACCTTTGGATTTAGCTTGTATGTTATATCTCTATAAGTTACACTGGTTACATATTTTGAATGAATTGCTTTAGGTTATGACTAGTGGATAAGTCTATCTTAAAGATGGGAGATGTGTTGTTGCTAGTACCAGAAGTTGCTGATAGTTTTAGTTGATTTTCAGGATAAAGCTTATATACTAAATATACTATCTAGGATAGTTATCTAAAATATAAACTGCTAAGTGTTGCCCTAATTTTTAGTGATCCTTGAATATCAGGAATAGAAATCCATAAAGTTGGCAAAAGCCTAGCAAGAATGTCTAAGGTGGAATGAAAACAAGTAATCTACACTAGAAGAGATTAGGAAGTATAAATAATGTTAGAGGATATTGGTAGTATTGTAAGTCTAGATCTACACTACAGAGGCCTTAGTTATACTTCTAGGCTAGTATCACAATATGAACTACTCACTTATTTGTAATATCTGAACCTTGAGTACACTTTCAGAGGTTTAGGAGTAATTCAGAAGTTCAATAATAATGACAATGATAATGATGAATAATAATGAAGATTGATATCATTAAGTCTGAGATCTAATCTTCAGATACAGAAGTATTTATATGAAATAGTAATGGTCTATACACAAGCTATTTCTATTACATGATCAAAACTTGTACCTAGTAGGGCTGTCATCTGTCATAGCAGATGTCAGGCTAATTTTAGAAGGTATCAAATTATGTCACTACATTGATATGCTTGTATCTTTATAAATACTTATTGCTCTGAAATATGCTATATATTATTAGAAACCATTTGATGAGCACTTTCTAATACAAGTTTAATTGTATGAATCCATCAAGCCATTTATGAGATATTAGCCAACAAAACTTTTACAGTTACTGATGGCCTGATATCTCAATTATTTGTTGTCACTTTTGTATATTTTGCATATGTGTAAATAGCCCTTATTTGGGATGTTCCAGCATAACTTAGTTTGTGAAAATCAATCCACTTGTTGTGGAAATACAAGCTAAATAAAGTTTATGATAGTTAGTTACTACCTAGACTAGCTCCTAATGAACTGATAACTACATTTACCTTATTCTAATCCCTTATCAGGCATAGTCCACACTGAGGATGAAAGTCTGTAGAATTGACTTGGAAATATATGAACTTGTGAAATAATCTTGGCTTCAGCTTATGTGTTGTGCCATCTGACTACTGTATGATTACAATTTCAGATGAAAGAAAGAAGTCTAAGATGGAAGTAAGTACTGATTGGTATGTTGCTATTGAACACTAAAAATGGAGTTCAATAAGAGTTATTTTTGTCGATTATCAGACTAGCAAATTATAGTATAACTACTAGTCCTATATAATCTAGGAAATACTCAGAGTTTCAGTGATGAGACACTGATAGGAGTATGACTCTGCTATAAGAAACTGAGTCAAATAAAAGTATTCCTGTTATAGAAGACATAATATCTGGATAGCTACACCACTACTGCAAGGACATGTTGTGAGAAAGATAACCATCATAGAAGATATACTTTGTATAGTAGATGTTGAGAGGGCAGTATCACTGCAGAAATGTATTCTCTAGATGAGTGAACTTAGTATATAATAGTTTTTTATAGTATTCCATTATAACATGTAATTATGTAATCATAACTTGTGAGAGCATCATGTGACTGTGACTTGGTGTGTGACAATTTGTAACAGTTATATATAACATCATGCTAACCTTAACCCTAAGTTCAAGAAAAGTAAAAAATAAAATAAAAATTGTCAAGTTCACTATCTTTAACTATGACAATTCCTCCATTCAAGTTGGGAAATAGAAAGTTCACATTGTAAGTGGAAATTCTATTACTATATTTCATATAGATATTATCCAGTATATTGGCAACTTTGTCTATAAGATGTTAGATATGGTTTATACTATATTTGAGATCTGTGGTAGACTCTTGGAAGACAGATAAGTAGTATAATTGATTCAGGATATATGGAACATAAATATTGAACAACCTTCAGCTTTAGCTTATATACTGTACCTTTACTAGTCATACTAGTTGCATATTTTAGAAGTTATACTTAAAAGAGCTGGAAATAATTAGTCTATCTAGAAGTAGAGAGGTATATTATTATTAACACTAGAAGTAAGTATTAGAGTTATCTAGAAAATGGAAACTGTAAGCAAGTTACCCTAATTATAGATAGTCTTCAAATAAAGAAATGAAGATCTATGAAGTTGTTAGAAAATCTAGCAAGGATGTCTGAGAAGTGATCAACAGTGATTATAATAGCAGTTCCATCTACTCTTCTTGTTCTTTATTCTATTTTATGGTCTTTTCTAATGTTATTCTTTCAATACAATTTCTTAACTTACTCTAGGTCAAAACTTGTGTTAAAGCAATTTATACTTGCTAAAGATCTGCAAATATAGCATAGAAGACAGATTGGATAGTGAAACTTATTGAAAGAAGACATAAATATGAGTTGGAAGTAATATAATATGTGAATAATAACCTTGGCTTTAACTAAAAGAAGTTATGCCTAGCTTAACTTTATCACATGGTTATAATTTGGGGAAGAATTCAGAAGCAAACTGAGAATGAGTATGGTACTTAATCCAAGCTAATTATCAGATTAAGGAACTATACATGATGACTGCAGTTTTTAAATACAGAAAGAGTCTTTTTAATAATAGAATACTATGCTTACTCTGGATTTGTTGGAGGTTATTGCTTGAAACTCCATAAGATTTGCTATGGAATGAAAAGGCTCTTATCCATAGATTGATAGGTAATTTAAATAGAGTGCAATCTATACTGGAAGAGAATGAGTAAGTATGGATGAGTTTGGTGTTATCCCAAGATAAATAACAGATACAGTCAGTTAGTATGTAATACCTTGTTCCATTACTTGAAACACTATTTAATTCTATCACTCATCTGGGCAAACATCTTACTGAAGCCTTTCTACTAAATATTTTATGCTGTTCAAAATAAATTAATTAATAGAGACATTCTTCTTTCCAATGTCCAATTTATACTATTGTTAGGATATAAACCATACTTGAAAGGAGAAAACATTGACAGAAAAGTTATAGAAGATGTTGGATGAAGTGTAGAAACTTTATCTAAAATATATAGATGTAAATTGGGAATAATCTTGGCTTCAGTAGATATACTATGTCTTTATATATTGTGATAGTTATATTTGGAAAGAGTGTACTAAAGAGTAGTGAAATATGAGAGAATTCAAGAATCTAAGTATGAATATTCAGATCAGTACACAACTATGGTTGATTTTTAAGGTAAGAAACTACAGAGTATTTATGTATTTTAAATACTAGTACTTAGTAACTAAGACTATATTCAAGGATTAGAGAAAATAGGTAACTACTCTTGATATACTAAAGTCCTTGAAATGAAGTCTGGAGTTTTATGGAGATTATGAGGAAGTCATGTGATAAGTTTGAAATAGAACAGATATTAGGTATACATTATCTGTGATAGGAATTGGATAAATCAGATATGTTTGGGTTGATATATAACAACTATTCAATGTATGCAATAGCCTCACTCTATTGTAGGTTCTAGTGTCATTTATAGACAACAATCCAAAATATTCCCAAATTTTTCCAATCTTGTAACATTTGACAATTTTCTTCAAGCTTTTACTCAAGATATAGGTATGGCCAGTAATTAAACAATCAGTTGGCTGATATGCTTGGTTACATTACTAATAATCTCAATAATCAAACCTCTACATCTTTTTCAAATCTATAAAAAACCAAAGCTAGAATTTCTAACATTTTTAACAGTACTAAGTAACATAAGTGTTATGATTCAAGACTCAAAGTGTTAAGTCAAGAAACAACTCTTGTATTGGAGTGAAACAAGAGAACTCGATAGAGTTCCTGGTACAAATTAGTCTACCTTATATACTAGTACCCATGGTCT
>Ga0157358_1000228_pt1 | contig 22819 bp, 16 predicted proteins | sample AttcapACBM2_FD_111484 | JGI IMG/M metagenome (GOLD analysis project Ga0157358, IMG submission 111484) | Fungus gardens microbial communities from leaf cutter ant in Botucatu, State of São Paulo, Brazil - Atta capiguara ACBM2 | ecosystem: Host-associated > Fungi > Mycelium > Unclassified ... | reverse complement strand
TAACTAACTGGCCAAAGTAAGTAAGCTAACTACTGTTCTTGAAGTAGTTAGATTAAAGAAATTTGTGATTCTTGTCTCTCAAAGTCAGAAAATGGCATCACTGGACTGTAAGACAATTAAAGATAGTTCTTCAAGTATCTAGACATAAGAGAATACTCTTAGAGAAAAGAAAGGCAATAGAAGTTACTAGATGATGTCTAGTAGCCACTCTAGTATCAGTTATATTATTATGGACTATCTGGTAAAGATACCACTCAGTCTTGCTTGGACAGTCCTCAAATTCAATCTTATGGCTAAGGCTACTACTAAAGAACAATCTAAGTATTGTGGCAACCACTAATCAAAATAATCAATAGTATACTAAAATAGTCTTAAGCTACAAGAGTCTTATGGAAATTATAAGAGAACTTAACAAGGAGTCTCCAATGTATTCCTATACTATATATACTACTAACATATAGTCTGTACTAATGATAAATAACCTTACGCTAATGTTTATATATTAGCTATGAGGTGAACATGTTGTAGACATGCACCTTGATGTTATCCTTCTAGCTCCTTCTTCTAGATTCTAGGCCTATGACATTATGTCCTGTCATGTGTCATGTGACTACAATCATGTGCCTATTTATCATCCAAGAAATAAAAGAAGCAGAAAAGGAAAAACAAAGAAAAAACAAAGAAAATAAATAAAAAGAAAAGAAAATCAAAATCAAAGAGTTCAAGCATACTATGACACTAAGTGCAGAACAGACAGTGAGTGAGTAGACTCATCCAGAATGCACTAAAGAGTTTACTGCTCTTTTAGCTAAGTCTAGAGAGTCAGTAATGAGAATAATGTGTTCAACATCCGTACTAGTAGTAGTCTTGGAGACTCTCAGTCTTATAGTAAACAGCTCAGTATTAGAAGCAGTTATTCTACCAGCTAGGGCCTTTGAAGATGATATCTGGTAGCCTAGTCTTTATAAATGTACAGTAGAGATTGCCTGAATATTCCTAGAAGGTGCAGCACTTACATCAATGATAACAATAAGAGTAAAGGAAGAGAAAGAGGCCTTAAGAAAAAGGCAGTATAGAGACTTCAGATGGACTGTGTGATTATTAAGGCTTAAACAACTGCAGGAATGGGAAGAAATGGGATCAGAAAAGCTATCTAGCAGCCTACAATCTAGAGTAGCCTTAGTATCAAAGAGATTGAAATATTCAGTGAGATTGAGTAGTGATGTTTCAGTATCCAAGAGGAAGCTCTTTAAATAAGCATACTAGGTATCATTTAAGCAAGCAAGCAATTGTGGGTGAGAGCTAGCACTCTTTGAGTTTCCAGCACTAAGAAAGATGAATTGGAATAAGACATGTTAGAGCCTAAATTTCACCAATGAGTAAAGTTTAAAATGCATCCAAAGATCTAGAGAGTAGCCTTGTATTGTATAGCTACTAAAAGCAACATCTGAGCCTTGGTAGATATACTAGCAAAGAACTAGAGCCAAAAACTATAAGTAATAATAGAAATGATACAAGAGCAATACAAAAGCTGTTTCTAAAGTAGTAGTAGACTTCTTGTTGAGTTTCCAAGCATGCCTATTGTTTTAATAGTAAATAGTGCTTTAGTGAAGTCGTAACAAACATGTTCCTTGAAGGACAGGCAATGATCAAAGTAAAAGTCCAAGTATCTCCAGTATATCTTAGGCTTAAGAGTAAGGGTGTCAAGCATAGTTCATACTAGAAAGAAAAAGCCTGTGAGATTGGCTTAGAAATATATGGAGTGTAGAAACTCTGTACAAGAAGCTTGGTAATGTGAACTCGTTAGAATGATCTTGGCTTCAGCTTATATACTATGCTGTCTATCTGTTATATAGTTATAACTTCAGATAACTTGATGAAGTCCAAAAAAGAGTTGAGTGCTGATGGTGGTGTGTTACTATTGAATACTTGTGACCAAGTTCAATAAAGTTTATCTTTGTCAATTATCAAACTAGTAAATTACAGTGTAACTACTAGTCTTATATACAAGTTAGATATTTAGAAGATACTTAGTTATTTCAGTGTACAGCCTCTAACAGAGGTTCATATTCTAGTTGTTAAAGTACTAAAGGGGGTTAGAATAGAAAAACTCTACTATGGAAGACTGAACTCAATAGGAGTATTCCTATCATAGAAGACTATATACTTGATAGATTGCATTACCACTGCAAGGGTGTATTGTAGAAAAAATGGCCATCATAGAAGACAGACTTTTGTCAGATATATTTGAAGAATATAATTACTGTGGAAATATATCTTCAAGATAAGATCTCTGACTTATTATGCTCCATGACTAAGCCAAACAACACTATCAAGTCTGTAACTATTCTATAACTACTATAAATTTCTGGCAGAATTGTATCATACATTTTTCTCTAAGAGATTAGAAGATCATCATCAACAAATAGAAGAATATAAGTATTTAAGTTAAGAGCTTAAACTCTAAGTTCAAAGATGTAAATAAGAGGTGTAATATAAAGTGCTGAAAGAGTGTAGAAACTTGTTCCACACCTACATCTATATTACAAATACTAAAAAGAAATGAGTTCCAGGAGTGTTGAGTTGATATACTTACAAGATAGTTGGAAAAGAAGTCTATAATGCAGTCTGGAAATCCAAAGTGTCTAAGAATCAAAGTAAGCATACTGTGGTTCAAAGAGAGAAAGAATTGCACAATATCAAATGCTACTACACTTGTTTTGAGTCTCTTAGCATAGCTAGCATAAACTAAGTATATTAGAAACATATCTTCAGTGAACCATTGACTCATACCTTCAAGCTGGTTAGGATGAAGAACACTATACTTGATAGTATCAAACTGAAGTTACCTAACAATTATTTTCTCAATAAGCTTACCAAGCATGTTAAGCAAAATAATAGGACTGAATACCTTGGGTGTTATAAGACAAAAGTATAGACAGACTTTGGTAGGGTTAGGGTTAAGATATAGTTAGTAGTATTATTACTAGTCTATGATAAGAGAAGAGAGGGCATGTGACAGGGAAGTCACATAACATAATGTCATAGGCCTAGAGGAGTCTAAAGTAGTCTGGAAGGACTTAGGGTCTAGAAGGATCAGGAAGAGTCTAGGGTTAGGATGACATCAAGGGACATGGGTTCCTTATGGTGTACATATAGTGCATACATGTATGACGGAGATTAAAGAGTATGATGTCAGGGCACATAGACATGGCATGGTAGCCTTGAGGTAGATGCATAGAAGATAAGTAATGGATATGAGAACAGGGCATGGACATTAGGGTAGGCGTAGAGAAGTTGTAGCATGGACCATGAGGACTTTATATAAATAGTAGGTAGAATACTGTTGTGATGTTCCCCACTAGATATCCCTCCTATGAGATTTACTTGTAGTACTACTATTAGACTTTATGTCTAGTAGTTGCTACAACATTGGGGGTATCATAAGCAGATTTACCTAGCTTGGTTATAATAACATAAACTGACTTTTTAAAGTATCTGGGCCAATATCACAGTAATAAACATACATTGGCCAAAGAAAAAATATCTATAGCATAGGTGTTATTGGCAAGAATAAACTTGAGATACTACTAGATAATATGGTTAGGACCTAGAGCAGAAATATTAGAGTAGGCTCCAAGTACCTTCTGCATTTTCAACATTGAAAATGGTACCCAAGAGTAAGAAGCCTAGTTAGAGATCTCATTTAGAACAGAAAGATCAATAGAACAATTAGCTGTAGCATTATTGTTATAATCCTAAGCTTGGCTCAGATTGCAATTTAGGCAAAGACTTGAGAAAGAAAAAAAGAATGATCAATTGGTAAAGTATAAAAATACATGTTATGACTTAAGACTTTAAGTAAGAACAAAATAAAACTCAATAGAGTTCCAAGTACAAGTTGGTTTATCTTATATACTACAGATCATAGTCTGTATGTACACTATATTTAACCTATTCTAAAGTTTATGTACTTTCCATAAGATCAACATATTGTTGCTATATTATATAATATCATCTATTCTAAAACCTTTTACATTTTTATTTGTGTCATATAATCATGTGACTGTGACTGTGATAAGTCCAAAATAATAGAAATGAAAATGAAACTCAAAATAAATAAAAATAAAAATGAAAAAAATAAAAGAAAAGAAAAGAAAAATAAAATAAGTCTAAGTTTAATATTTATAACTTTGCCTTCACTACTATATGAAGCACTGACTGATATATTATAAGAAATAAGTAAGATATAGTAGATTGTAGTAAATATGAACCAAGAATAGAACAAACTCCTACATATGTCCAAGTCATGTCAAATACAAGACAAACATTTGTAGAATATAAGATAGTAATCATGACAATATTCTTATTTTAATGTTTAGTAGGTCTGATGACCATTATCTCTTAGAAAGTCAATACTATGAAGAATGGTTTATTTGGTGGTCCTCCTGAATATATTTCAATTGGAAATTCATAATAACTTGTATCTGGATTATACTTCTATTTTATGAATTTAGCTATAATTTCTTTCTAATATTGAATATTCATTTCTCCATCTAGTTAAATATATTTATAGTAAGCTGAAAAAATGAATAATATGGTCTTTGTTGGAGATTGTAGTTTCTTTAATGCTTTTTCTAGATTGTTGATTTTTTCTTCTAATAGGATTGACTCTGGTATTAGTAGTCTGTTTGATTTTTCTTGAAACATTTCTTGAGGTGTTCAATATGTTTCTTGATAAGCTTCTTATAATACTCTGATATGTTCATCCACTGCTTCTGTTTCCTTTTCTTTGCATTGATCTAATTCATCAGCCAGTAGTACTTGAATATAGTGAGCTTGTCATTTTATGTCTTCATGAATAACATTTTTCAATTCTTCAGATATACTGTAAATATCTCTGCCAATTTGTATTTTATGAGTTTCTCCTATTTGTAGTAAAATATTTTCAATATTTACCAACTGATTTTTTGCTGTATCAGCTATCTTAACAATTTTTTGAATCTGTAGTTGAATATCCACCATAGTCTCCAGTCCTTAAATTATTTTGTGGTATTTCTTTGTTTAGTCTTTCTTCTTTTTGTTCAGAGTTATAATGAGGTCTATACTGTTAGCAGTGGAATAAATGTAGGAGTTGGTAGAAGGGAGAGCTGTTGCAAATTAATAAGACATGATTTAGATTTCCTAATTGCTTGTAGTGCTTTGAGATGTTAATTTGAAGTTTTACCTTTTTTATAGATTTCATTTTAAAAGCTTTGCCCAAAAATCTTGAATCACCTCTTCAGTGTGTGGTAACCCTATTTATACTATCCATTGGTCATGTTCATTCCCATATCTCTTCTAGTGAACTAAGAATTATGTATTATATTCTTATTATTTGTAATTTTGTACTTTTTCAACTTTGTATTCTTCTTCCTCATTGATAATGTCTGGTGGTAGTACTAGTTTCCTGCATCATGTCAGTAGGTCTTCATTCAACATATTATGTATCACTCATCCTTCTGGTAATTTTAGCTGAAATCTTCCTTGTCTAATATCTTTCATGATTTCAAGAAGTTCATATCTTTTTTGGTCTAGCTTCTTTCAAAGTTGTTTTTGATTAGATGTTCTCTACTTCCAATCACACATTATCTTCTTGTTTCAGTCCTTGAGAGTTTTGTTTTTCCTTGTCAAACTGTTTCTTCATAGCTTCTTTTGCCTTTTTTATCAATGATTTTGCTGTTTTCTAACTTTTCTGTAGTTTCCCAAGGATAGTCTGTAGTTTTGGTAATTCCATCTCTATTGTTGGGTCTCCCTTCCACAGATGTCTTTCAAAGTCAAGTTCAAATAGCATGTATCCTATAGCTGAGTGTTTTTTTATTGTACTGAAATTCCACTGTTGATAACCATTCTATTCAATCATCTTGTTGATAATTGATATAATATTGTAAGAATGCTTCAACCTTCTGGTTGATTCTCTCTGCTGTTTGAGGATAGTATGCCATCAATAATGTTCTTTCTTGGTATTCTGTGAATTTTCCATATATTGTCTCTATATATCTTGGCTATTTTCTCCAATGACACTGTTGTTATTGTTGCTTTGAGTCTAATCATCTTTGTGAATAAATCAACTATAACCACTATCATATCTTTGTTATTTAGTCTTGGAAATGACCCTATGATGTTGATACTGATTTTCTGTCATGTTTCTTGAAATGTTTCCAATAGATGAAGTTCTCCTACTTTCTTCATGTGTTGAACTTTATTCTGCTGAAATTTCTGGTAACTTGAAATTCTAGATGTTCTATATCTACTGGATCATGATTTTCCTGTAGAATTTGCTCTTAAATTTTCTAGTTATTTAGAATATAGATTTTTTCTTCCATATATACCACTCTGTTGTTTTCCCATATTTGTCCATCTTCTTTCTTGAGTTCTTTTTGCACTTCTTGTTCTCTAGTATTTTTCTTTTAAATTTCTTCTAATAGTCTAGTTTCTTCTATTATTTAGTTTCTTTAAATATTGTTATTTCAGCTTTTGTGCTTATCCTCTTTTTCCATAGTTTGTCTTTGAGCATCTTGCAAGATGATGTCTCTGTTGTCTTCTTTAGTATCTACTTAATCTTTTCTTAACAAAATGTCCACTCTTGTATCTGTTTTTCCTAAAATATATCATAAAATGAAATCATAGTCTTGTAACTTAAAGTACTATCTTACTTGTCATCCACCTACCTGATATAGTTTCCTGAAATACTTGAAATTTTCATGATCAGTCCAAACTTTAAACTTTTTTGTAGTGTTCAACAGATATTGTCTCCATTCTGTTAAAGCTTCCACTATAGCCAATAGTTCTTTGTTATATATCTCATAGTTTCTTTCAGCTACTTGTATTGTCCTTGATAAAAACAAAATTGGTTTCCATTTTATATACTTGCTATGCTATATAACATTATCTGTTCCAGAACCTATTATAACCTTCTCTATATTATATGATTGTGTGACTGTGACCATGACCTATGTAACAACACTGTGACATGTGTCACACCTTCATGACTTGTTTGTGTAATATCATATTACACTTTTATCTAAGTCTGAAAATAAAGAAAAGAGAAGAGAAACTTAAAAGATAAAATAAAGGAAAAGTAAAATAGAATAAATTTAAGTCCACTGTTTACAACTCTAAAATTACTCCCCTTTTAAGACTTGTTCTCTGGAGAAACTGACTTTTATCTTTACCAGTTTCTCTTTAGTTTTTTTAAATACTTTTTCTCAAACTTTCCATTATCTTATTTATACAATATTCTCATTATATACTCTTCCAGTAATTATCCCCCACTAAATTCTCTCTCTTCTACTATATCCAACTTCTCCTATCTTCTTACTTCTATATTTAACCTTCCCTCAAACTCAGCTACTACTTCTTTTGTATTTTCTAAATCCTCCTCTCTTCTATATAATATATTCTACTATAAATCTCTTCTATTATACCAGGTACTTCACTATTCCTTTCACTTTTTTTTAGGATTTTCTCCACTTCTCACTCTTTGAATCCTTCTGTCTCTACTGGTTTTACTTCTTTTACTTTTTGTTCCTCTATCTGTTCTCTATATCACACTATCCAACTAATATTCACTATCAGATGGATTCTCATTGAAGTGGACAGTTGTAATTTGACTGCATTGGTAGACACTACCTTGGCAATGAAATATGGATCCATATATCAGTCCACTAGTTTCTTTGCTGGCCTTTCTTTGAATACCAAGTCTTTTATACTCAACATTACTCTATTCCCTTTCTTTTATTCCCACACTTCTCAGGATATCTTATTATCTTCACTTCTTCCATCTTCCAATCAACCTTAGGATTGTGTCAAGCAAGCTATGGTATTTCTAAGATTACATTCCACTTTTGTCTTTTAATTATATCAATTTCCATCTTTTCTCTATGACCCTTATAATAAATATTGACTTCTACAGTATGATCTATTAGCTCTTTCCTATTAAATATTCCATTCATATTCCTCATATAAATAGGTCTTTTGATTTTCTTCAATTTGAATCCTTTCTTTCTTGCAAATTCTGAGCTCATCACTAATCCTGTATCCAACAATACTTCTACTATTATTCCTTCCTATATATCTATTCTTTCTAATCTAATCTTCACTGTAACTTCTCTCAGCAACCCTTCTTCTCCTGTTTTTCTTACTTCTACTTCTCTTTCTTCCTCTTTTTTCTTTTTCTTTTTCCTCTTTTCTTCTCTTAGAATTGTCTTTCTATCTTTGCTTGCAGATTCCTCTCAATTTGAGATACCAGCTTGCATTACCCTAGTAGCTAGTACATTAAATCTATTATAGAAGTTTAGTTAAGGACTATAAGACTCTTCTTCTTTTTTAAATTGTTTGAAGCATTCAAATCATCTCTGTATTCTATCCTTTTTTCTTGGCCCACTAAACCCTAATTTCTACAATTTCTTGCTAGATGGCCAAATCTTCCACAACTATAAAAATTTCTCCTCCTGTTATATTTATTCATTCTACTTTTTCCATTGGAGTAGGTCTGCTAGCACCTGCTATATCTCCTGCCTCCTAGGCCATACTTGAGGTGGAGATATTCATGGTTTGAATTCTCTTTGATTATTTCCCATGCTCATCTGTCTTTGCTCCCAATTTTTACTTTTTTTCTTTTCTCTTAGTCTTTCTTTCTCTCTCCTACTCTTCTTCCAATGTCTATTCAAATTAGTGGCACATTCATACTACTGCTCAATGCTAGTTAGAGGTCTTTCTACTTCTATCAACTTTCTTCTAATTACTCCATTCATTCCTCTTTTTAACTTCTTTATCAATGTTCTTCTCTCATACCTAGTTTCTGTTGTGGCAATCACTAGTCACAAAATATTAGGCATAGTTCATACCAGGAGATGAAAGTTTGCAGAGTCAGCTTAGAAATGCACAGAGTATGTAACTCTGTGGAAAGAGCTTGGTGATGTAAACTTATAAAACAACCTTAGCTTTAGCTTATGTGTTGTACCATCTGTTTATTACATAGTTACAACTTCAGAGGAATAGATGAAGTCTAAGATGGAAGTGAGTACTAATTGGGTGTGTCACTGTTGAACACTAAGAAACAAGTTTAATAAGAGTTATCTTTATTAATTATCAGACTAGTGAATTACAGTATAACTACTAGTCTTATATACAAGTCAGACATATAGCAAATACTTGGAGTTTCAGTGTATCACTCTGAGTGAAGGTTTCAGTGGTGAGACATTGACAAGAGTAAGATAGAAAGATTCTGCTATAGAAGACCAAGTTAGATAGGAGTATCTCTATCATAAAAGACTGGATATCTGGATCATTGCATTACTATCATAAGGACATGTTGCAAAAAAGATGGCTATCATGGAAGATGGGCTTGTATTGTAGATATTGGAATGACAGCATTTCTATGAGGGCATATCTTCAAAATGGGTGGACTTACTATATGATACAAAAACCAATAGTGTTACTAAAATAAACTTAATAGGAAAGTATTTCATAAGGATTATAAGAGAATTCAACAAGGAGTTCCTGATGTATTTCTACACTATATATATTAGTACACATGGTCTGTGCTAATGATAAATAACCCTACTCTACTAATTAAATAACCCTACTCTAATGTCCATGTATCTGCTATGAGTACACAATATATATACTATAAGGTGAACATACTATTAACATGTATCTTGATATCATCCTTCTAGCCTCTTCTCCCAGATTTTAGGCTTATGACATTATGTTATGTAACACTTCATCCAAGAAATAAAGAAAAAACAAAATAAGAGAGAAAAATTTAAATCAAATCAAAGTAAATAGATAAAAGAAAATCAAAATCAAAATAAAATAAAATATAAGAGTTCAAGCATATCATGATACTTTTTCAGGCTATTCTTCCAAACTCTTGTATCAATTCTTCCATAGTTCTCTCTTCTTGCTTTATTTTTTTAAGTTTAGCTACTTTAACTGACTCTACATCTCCTTTACTGAACTTCTTTTTTAATTCTAACAAAAATTTTCCTACTGATCCAAATTCTACTTCTCCTGTTTCCAAATCTTCCAATACATTCTTCTTTCAAACATCAGTCAATCCTTTCTGTACATAGAACAATACCTATTGAATTTGTTCTTTTATCAATGCTTCACTTATTCTCATTCTCAAATATAACTTGTATACTATGATAAACCCCACAGCTCTACTTGCTTCTCCATTAAATACTAGTGGCTTAACTACCTCTATGTTAGATCCTGTATTAGATTTCTTTATTGCTTCCTCTCCTTTTTCTCCTGCCAGCAATATTTGTATCTGTGCTTGCATCACTGCTAAATGCTCTTGCTGCTGCCTGATAATTTGTTGTAAGTCATATTGACTTATTACTATTGTTGTAAGAAAGCAGTGAGTCAATGAGTGATGGTGTTGAAGGTAAAGACATATAAAGAGATAATAGAGAGAAGCTAGTACTAGTCTCACTTTCAGACTTATATTCCAAACTTGAAGTAATCTCAGTAATTGCTAGTAGGCCCTCTTCTTGTCCTACCTCATACTATCTACTAACTACTTAAGCTACTAACTACTATTTTAAAGAAAATATAAATGATTTTGGTCTAAGCAGATCATTCTATTCTAGGCAAGATCTTAAGAATACTTGCTATTCTCTTATATATACTGGTCACAAGGGAACCAACAGCTAATAAAGAAAGAAAGTATTGAATATGTCTATAGTATAGGAATGCATCAGAGACTCCTTGTTGAGTTCTCTTGTGATTCTCACAAGATACTTTGTTCTTGAGTTTACTTAGTGATCTATTGGCTATCTTGACCAGTAGTTGCCACAACAATACTTAGGGCCCAACAATTCTTCTTGACTAAAAATGGTGTTATCTTCAGTCAAGAATAGTGAATGAATAAGAGAATAGAAAGGATTCTATGTTGAACAGTCTCAGTAAAGGGTATTAAATTCTAATATTAAAACTTAAGCCTTTAAGTAAAGATAAAAGACTACTTTTGTATTAAGTAACACAAAAGAACTCAATAGAGTTCTAAGTACCAAACTAGTCTTTCTTATATACTACAGACTGTGGTCTGTGCACACACTACTACTAATCTACCCTAAAGTATATATATATATACTTACTATATTATATAATATCATTTGTTCCAAAACCTATTATGACCTTCTCTATATTATATGATTGTGTGACTGTGACCATGACCTATGTAACAACACTGTGACATGTGTCACACCTTCATGACTTGTTTGTGTAATATTATATTACACTTTTATCTAAGTCTGAAAATAAAGAAAAGAGAAAAAAGAAATTCAAAAGATAAAATAAAGAAAAAGCAAAATTGAGTAAAATTGAGTTCACTACTCCCAATTCTGATAATGAGACCTAGAAAAATGAGTCTTACTTATAGAAGGGTTCTAAGTACTATCAAAAAAGTACTTAAAAAACTTGTAGAAGAGTACTTTAGAGTAAGTAAATCTCTCTAAAACTTGATAGAGAGATAAGACAGAAATACAGCTAAGTTGGCAAATATCCAGACTATGGTCAATATAAAGTAAGAACTGGTCAAGTCCATAAAAAGTAAGAAAGAAGAATTATAAGAGAATAAACAGAAAAGATCTACAAAGAGACTAAAAGAAGTAAAGAAGGAGAAGAAGATAGTATAGATGCTATCTCTTACCTTCTATTAAGTAGATTATTTTGTCTCTGATTAACTAAGTAAAATAAGTAAGTAAAAAAAGCAATTAGGATGATTAGAGGAAAAATAAGATAAGAAAACAAAGACAAAAGAAAATCCCATAAAAGTATACAAAAACCAGAGTTGAACTTGCAGCAGGATGATTAAGACAAAGAAAGAAGATCAGGCTTGGCAAGGTAAGCAATATGGAAATCAACAACCAAGTTTATAGTATGAGTAAGTTCAGTAGTAGAGAGTTACTTAAATTTGTCCTTAATGTTTTTATATTCTAGCCAAATAATCTTGTAGAGAAGCTTACAAGCCTCTCTTTGGTTAATCTTAGAGTCCACAATCTACAAAATTTCATACTCAAGTTCTCCATTAATAATTACTGAAGCTGGAGTAAATTGAGTTCTCTCAGAGAATATATTGGGAATGGCTGGTTTAAGCATGGAAATATGAAAGACTAGATATATGAAGTATATAGACTTTGGGAGGTAGAGGGTAAATAACAAAAGCACTGAGCTGTAAGATAATTATATAAGGTCTAAGGTATTTTTCAGAAAGTTTTTTAGAAGGCTAGATGGTTCTAAAGAATTAAGTATTTATAAAACTATATTACTTACTTTGAAACTGAATTTAGAGAAATACCATACATCAATGAAATTCTGATAGTATTGTTGGACTACAGAGATTTTAGCTTTAAGTATACTTTGGAGATTAATGGCAAAGTTACAGGCTCAGGTTCAAGAGAAAGCAATATTGTGTTCAGGGTGCATTAAAATACTAAAATAGTAGTCTTTATTAGCAAAGAACAAAAAGATACTACTGGTAGCACTGAGAGTATTATTATAAGAAAACTCTACAAGAGGCAAAAGTTTAGACTAGTTATCTTGCTAGTAGTTACAATATATACAGAATTATTGCTCTAGAGTTTGGTTAATGTATCTGGCTTATTTATTACCTTCAAAGTAGTAACTTGAAGTAAAGTAAAGATATATATCTAGAGTTGTGCTTAACAAATAGAAAAAGTTGAATACAAACTCTGAACTGTGGTCAGAGATAATATAAAATAGAATACTGTGCTTGGAAAACACATGAAGAATGAACAGACATGCTAGGTCTATGGAGGTTATAAGCAAGGATGAAAATAGCCTGCTTAGTAAGCTAGTCAACAATTACTAGAATAGTGTCAAATCTAGAGAATAATAGAAGTTTCTTGATGAAATCTATGAACACTTGGAGATGGAAAGTTGCTTGAGAAATCTATAGGGCTTATGATACTGAGGTTTGAATTATATATAAGTGACATAAAATTTGCAAAATCATTATACATTTGCATAGAGGCTTGGCTAGAAGTATCTATAGCAAATTAATTCTAGTATTTTGTTTTGACTAAAGTGGCCAGCTAAGATTTGTTCTGATCATGATTATACTAGAGAATATATATATAGAGTTTTATTATTAAGTAGAAACAGACTGATAGAGTTTGCATACCAGTAGTCTTCTGCAGAATTGTGTTTCATAGTAGTAAGGTTACTTGAAAGTACTATATGAATGTCTTGGTAAAGAATATTGAGATCAATAAATGTTATTACATAAAGTAAAGAGAAAAGTAGAACAATTGCTTGGACAAAGGCTATAAGCCATTTATGGATGAAAATAGGTTTGAAGTTGTGAGTGTTGATTATGATGTATCTAGTATTTCCTCCTTTAAGATAGATGTTCTATTATCTAGTCAGAGCATTTATTTTAGTGCTGAGATGTTTAGGGCAGGACTAGATAATAAGGTTAAACTACAAAAGGTATACTCAGACTACTATATCTGTTTACTAGTTAACACCTTGATAGTGGAAAAGTACTCAAGGTTCTTATAATCTGTAATAATATCAATAGAGAAGGCTGGACTTTCAAGATAATAACACCAAATTTTGAAGACTTCAAAAATGGCCAGGAGTTCCTTGTCATGGATATCATAATTCAACTTCATAGAGGTAAAAGTCTGAGAGTGAAAGGTAAATAGGTGAACTGTTTTATCTTTGTCTATAATAGAAAGAATGGCAGTGAGAATATAGTCAGAGACATTTGTCTCTACAATGGGCTAAGCATTGGAGATTTAGTACATAAGAATAGACATGAAGGCAAATATCTTCTTTAGAAAGTTAAAAGCATCATGGTAGAAGTTGTCAAACTTCTAGAAAATGTTCTTCTATGTGAGATAGGTCAGATTATGACAATATCTGAATAGTTGAAGATGAATTAGTGGTAAAAATTTGCAAAATCTAAAAAAGACTAAACATCCTTGACTTTCTTTAGTTCTGGCCAATTCTGGATAATCTTCACTTTATTATTGGATATAGTAAGTCTAAAAGGAGAAAGAATATGTTTTTTAGATGCAGTCTACATCTTGTTATCCAAGACCTATTAATAAGCTTCCAGAAGTCAGATTGACAAGTATATGTTATCTAGATATATAGAATATAGATGTTGAAACAACCTTTGGCATCAGTTTATATACTATATTTCCACTAGTTGTACTGGTTACATATTTTAGAAGAGCTACCTAGAGTGATTAGAGGACAAGTCCACTAGAAGATGATAAGGTATATTGTTACCAACTTTAGAAGACAGTTTGGTTGATTTTCAGAATAAGTGTTAAGTAAGGAACATGTCCAAAAGAAGAAACTATTTGCAGAAAGATTATAGAAGATATTGGAAAAGTGTGAAAACATTATAAAATATCTACATATGTGAATGCAGATTAGGGCATAAAATATAAAATAAGAGTGTATAAGTAAACAAAGAAGATAATGACAAAGAGAAGTGTTTTGTTAGAGGTTTGGAATAGACATAGTACAATGAACCTCTGTATATAGTAATTTCCTAAAGAGTTGATATATTATCTTGTAAAGGAGATACTAGTCAACTTAGAATGTATTCATACTGGAATTGATAAACAACTAGTGAAAGAAGAATAGATTAAAATAAAACCAATGCATAGATCATTTGAGATTTTTAATGCAAATAGAACCAAAAATAGAGAAGTAATGTAGTTTGCACTACTAAAATTGGAAATCAACAAATATATGGAGGAAATCAATATGACAGTGATGGATTTAAATAGCATAAACATATTCTTAGAATATGACTGATTAGTCAAGCATAATCCAGAAGTTAATTGGAATAATAGAACAATATAGTTTACAAAATGCTCAAAGAAAATGCAAAATACAACATCAGAATATTGTGTTTATATCAACAATAGGAAAAATGAAACCAATGGAAGAAATAGACAAAGAACACTAGGAAATAGGCAAGGAACTGGATTCAATAAATCCAGAAGATTTACCAGAGTATGTTTGACTATTTATGTATTTATTTAACAAGAAACTTAAGAAACTACTAGAAAGAAGAGAATAGAACCATGAAAATAATCTACTGAAAGATATGCTAAAAAAGTTAAATGCAAAAGCTTATAATAATGGTCAAGAAAGATAAAGCTTTAAATCAATAGCTAGAAAAATAGCTTAAGGCAGGATTAATAGTAGAATCAAGTTCAAGATATGTGGCACCATACTTTTATATTCCAAAGAGGGACAAATTCTTATAATTAGTATAAGACTACAAAAAGTTGAACCAGCATATGATAAAAGATAAGATACTATTACCACTAATTAAAGAAGTAATTAACAAACTTAAAGATATAAAATACTTCAACAAACTGGATCTTATCTGGGAATACAATAATGTATGAATGAAAGAAGGCAACAAATAGAAAATGACATTTTTAATGAACAAGGGACTATTCAAACCAAAGTAATGTACTTTATACAATTCACTAGAGATATTTCAATAGATGATAAATAGTATATTCCAAGAGCTTTTATATGAGAGAATATTGGCAAATTACATGGATAACTTTGTAATACTAGCCAAAACCAAGAAGGAATTAGAGGAGAGAGCTGTATAATTCTTGAAGATGGCAGAAAAACACAATCTTTGTTTTATATGGTCAAAGTACAACTTTCATGCCAAAGAAATATCTATTCTAGAATTTATAGTTGGACAAGAAGAAGTACAAATGGAAAACAACAAAGTCAAGGCAGTCAAAGAATGGAAAACACCTACCAAGATAAAAGAAGTGGAAAGCTTCTTAGGGTTTGCAAATTTCTATAAATACTTTATTAAGAACTTCAGTCATATAGCAAAAGAAGAAACCATATTGTTGGAGAAAATTCAAAAGAACAATATGAGAGAACAAGAAGTGCAGAATAAATTGAAAAAGGAAGATAGTTAAGCATGAAAATATAATAGAGTAGTATACATAAAGTAAAAGATCTACATTCTAAATAACTGGAAAATTTGAGAATAAATTCTATAAGAAAATCACAAACCAGCAGATGTAGAACATCCAGTACAACAAAGGATGCTTGAATTAATTAAGAGGAACTATTGGTCACTATAAATATGAAATATCATTAGGAATATATTTAAGGATACCAGAAATATCAGTAAAATAGAAAATAGAAGAACTTCATCTATTGGAAATATCTCAAGAACTATGGCAGGAAATCAGTATTGATATATCTAACAATAGAAATAGAGTTACCAAAACTAGAGACTTTCCTTGAAGAACTACAAAGAAGTTGGGAAATAATAAAGACATTAATAGAAAAGGCAAAAAAAGCTATAAAGAAGCAATTTGACAAGAAAAGGCAAACTTTTCAGAGACTAAAGCAAAGAGACAACATGTGGTTAGAGACCAATAATATCCAATTGAAACAGCCTCCAAAGAAGCTAGACCAAAAAAGATACAGACTTTTTGAAATCACAAAGAATATTGAACAAGAAGTGTTTCAGCTAAAATTACCAGAAGGATAAATGATACACAATATGTTCAATGAAAACCTACTGACACAATATAAGAAATCCCAATTCAAGGGATAATACATGAAAACAGCACTACTCTCAGACATTATTAATGAGAAAGAATAATATAAAGTCAAAAAAGTACAAAATCATAGAAAACAAGAATATAGCATACAATTCTTAGTTCATTAAAAGGGATATGGGAAAAAACATGACCAATGGATAGCAGGAACAGGGTTACCATATGCTAGAGAAGTAATTTAAGACTATTGGGCAAAACTTTTAAAATAAAACCTATAAAAGAGAGGAGTAAAAATCTAAGTAGATATTTCAAAACACTATAAGCAACTAAGAAACCAGGTCATATCTTACAAATTTGTAACATCTTCCTCTTTTCCCAACCTCTACATTGCTTATACTGTTAACAATATAGATTTTATCATAACTTTGAACAAAGAAAAAAAAGACTGGACAAAGAAATACCCAAAATAATTTGAGGACTAGAAACTATAGTAGATATTCAACTACAAATTCAGAACATTGTCAAGCTAGCTAATGTAGCAAATAATCAGTTGGCAGATATTGAAACTATTTTACTACAAACAAAAGAAACTTATAAAATACAAATTGGTAGAGATATTTATAGCATATCTGAAGAATTAAGAATCACCATTTATGGAGATATAGAACAACAAGCTCATCATATTCAAGTATTACTAGCCAATGAATTAGATTGATACAAAGAAAAAGAAGAAGAAAAGGTAAATGAACACATTAAAACTTTATAAGAAGCATATCAACAAGACACTTCACAACTAATGATTATTAATAAAAAAACAAAAGGAAGGCATTATTTAAGATGAGGAAGTATTTCTTTACAAACTATACATTATATTATCAGAACCCAGCAGACCATTAGCACTAAAACCAATCCTATTAAAAGAAGAAGTTGAAAATCTCAAAAAGACATTACAATCATCCAATGAAGACCATACCATTCCTCTCTCTAACACACTATAAATCCATTTCTCTAGATAGAGAAAAGAATATTCAATATTAAAACAAAATTGCAGCAGAATTTATAAAGAGAAAGCACAATTCAGATACAAGTTGTCAAGGGTTTCCAATTGAAATGTATTTAAGAAGAACTACTACATGAACTATTCTTCATTGCATTAACTTTATAAGAAATGATGGTTATTGGACCTACTAAAAAGTTGATGGCATTATATGTGATTGAAAACTTAGCATTTTTAGATTAAATGAGTTTATGGGAACATGAACATTAAAATAGGAGTATTGTTATAAACACTACCTCTTACTCTACAAATATTTGCCTTGTATTTGACATGCTTTAGATATATGCTAGGATCTGTTCTATTTCTGACTTATATTTACTATATTTTGCATTCTCCTCATATTTTATTAGTCAATACCTCATATAGTAGTAGAGGCATCTTCCTTATTTTTTCCTCAAGAACACTATACATATTTCTCATAGTCATTAGATATATATGATAGTAAATCCAGACATGTACCCTTATGCTTTATCAATTGATCATTTCTCTTATTCTTTCTTAAGTCTTTATCTAAGTTGCAACCTGAGCTAAGCTTAAGATCATAACAGAGAGTATAAGAGATAAAGATGTATAAAGGGGTAGTATGTTATGGTATGCTTGGACTGTTTTATTTTATTTTAATTTTTATCTATTTTAATTTTTCCCTTTTCTTTTACTTTATTTTTTGTATCTTTCTTGGTTGATGAAGAGACATGTAACATCATATGTTATTCTTATAATATATACATAGTAGACTTATAAATGACACATGTAGTTAAACTTGTAATAGTAGTGTATAGTATAGGAATATATTAGAAACTTCTTGTCAAGTTCTTTTATAGTTCTCATGAGATTCTTTGCAATATAAAATATATATTATTGACTATCTTAGTTAAGTAGTTGCCACAACATAAAATAGAGCTAATACTAACTTCTCTCTCTAACTCATATTCTGAGCTCAACTCAATCTTAGTAAGTGTTATAGGCTTTCTTTAAGTCATATCTCATACTGTCTACCAACTACTTTAACTACTAACTACTACTTTAATCAAACTGTAAGCAATTTTTTAAAAAAGATATTCTACTCTAAACAGTATCTTAGAGATATCTACTGTTCTTCTGTATGTATATACAGGTTATAAGAGGACACTATAGCATAAAGCTACTACTTGAAAAAAATACAAGTATACTACTTAAACATTACATAATTCAACAATGAGTACATTTAGGAAGAGGCCTATGCTTGATCTCAACTATCTACAACAAGTCTTTTAGTAGCTGCTACTCTTTTCTTAAACTTAGAATTTAGTTGTGTCCTCTTGACTAAAGAGCAATGTTGCCCTTTAGTTAAAGATGAGGCAAATAGAATAGAGAATTCTCTAAGTTGGATAATTTTAAAAGTAGAATTAAGTTCTAATATTAAAACTTAGGCTTAAAAGATGAAGTAAAAAAATAATCTTGTATAGAGTTTACACAAGAGAATTTGATAAATTTTTTAGTACAAAGTGTCTATAAATTAGCTAGTGGTCTATAAGAGACTAATACTAACCTATTCTAAAGGTTATGTATTATCTATAAGGTTAATTTATAGTAAATATGCTATATGAGATCATTGTTTTAGAATCTTCTATATTCTTTTATATATCATGTGATTATATGACTAATATATGGAACCTTGTCATAATATATAACAGTTATGATATCATACTATAATCCTAACTCTAAGTCTAAAATAAGAAAATAAATAAAAATAAAAATAAAAATCACAAAGGAAAATAAAACAAGTAAAGTTTATTATTTTCAATTCTAATATTACTTCCTCCCAAAGTTTCTTCTCTAGAAAAACTGACTTCAATTTTTGCCAGTCCCTCTCCAACTTCTTTAAATACTTCTTTTTAAACTTTCTATCATCTTATTCAATATGAAATTTTTATTATATATCTCCCTGATAACTTTCTTCTTCTGAAGTTTTGTTTCTTTGCTATGTTCAATTTTTCTTGTTTCCTAACTTTTGCACTTAGTCTTCCTTCAAATTCTGCTACTATTTCCTTTGTATTCTTTAGATTCTTCTCCTTTTTATTTAATATTTCTCTATCTCTTATTCTTTAACTCCTTCTACCTTTATTGGTTTCACTTCTTCTATTTTCTACCTCTTTACTAGTTCTCTATATCTTATTACCTGACTGACATTCATATACCACAAAATGTGCTATTTTAGACAATCTATCACAAACTACCAAAACCACATTCTTCCCTGCTACCAATGGCAACTTAAGTCTGCTATTAAATATATTCACAGCTTCTCCAGTACCTTATTTGCTATTAACTTTCTTGCTAATGCCTCTGTTCTATTTTTCATTTTCTAATATAAGTCATATTCATCTATATATCTCCCTACATCTTTTGTTACTTCTGGCTACCAGTAATTCCACATTACCAACTCCATTATCTTCCATTACCCTCTATGTCCTATCAGCAGTACATCATAATGTAACTAGATAATTTCCATCCTTAATTTTTTGTCTTTTGATATATAAATCTTTCTCTCTTTCAACATCAATTCTCTATCTATCTGCTATCTATCACTTTTCAATACTTTATATCTACTTCTGGTTCTTTTACTACTAAACCTCAAATCCATTCTTTTTTTATTAGTTTTTGTTTTTATTGTTATTTTCTACTCCTATTTCCTAATCTAGTCTTCTACTCAGTCTGTCCACTTTTCTCATTCTTGTCCTTAGTACATTTTTCAAAGTGAAATCAAATCTTGACAAATATACAGCTTATCTCACTTATCTACAATTCAATTTCTGTACTTTCATGAAATACTTTAAATTCTTATGATTTGTCTAAACCTTAAACTTAAACTTTGTGCCCTCTAGTAAATACCTCCAATTTTCTAATCCTATGATCACCACTAATATCTCCTTGTCATGAATTTTGTAATTTCTCTCTGTTTCATCTAGAGATTTTAATAGGTATGCTGCTGGTTTCCATTATTCATCTTTACATTCCATTAACAAAACCTCTCTCATTACATAGTCTAATATATCAACTTTCATCTTTGTTTTTTTATCTAAGTCTAGTACTGCTAACACCAGTTCTTTTGTAAGTTTCTTTTTTAATTCTCTAAATGTCTTTTCTTATCTCTCTATCCCAACCCATTCTTGATCTTTTTTCACTAGATCATATAATGGTCTAGCTATGGATGGGTAATCTTTAACAAACTGCCTGTAGTAGTTGGTAAGTCCTGAAAACTTCTAAACATTCTTGACCCCATCAGAAGTTAGCCAATATAGTACTATCTTTTCCTTCTCTATTTTTACCTCTTCCAGTCCAATTACTACTTCTAAAAACCCTATTTTTCTAATATTCTACTTGTACTTTTCTGACTTTATATATGAATTATTTTCTGCCAACTTCTTCACTACTTCTTTTACTACTTTATTATACCCCTCTTTCTCTTTTGTTTCTACTATCACATTATTAATAAAACTTACCAATTTTTCAGTATTAATCAAGTCTTTATTAAACACAGTTTACACCTCATTATCCAGGATCTAGTAGGGTATCTTAGAAGTCCAGATAAGTGATTTATGCATTATCTAAGAATATAGAAGACAGGTTAGAACAACCTCTAGCTTTAGCTTGTATACTGTATCTCTACTAACCATACTGGTTGCATATTTCAGAATGGAACTTAAAGAACTTAACAAGTGGAAAACCACTGAAGGATGGTGAGGTATGTCATTGTCAATACCAGAAGTAGGTGTTAGTTTTAGTCAATTTTCAGAATAAACTAGTATAATATAAACTACCGGATTATATACTAGGTAGTATATCTAGAGTAGCTATCTGAAATATAACTACTAAGTAAGTTACCCTGATTTCTAGTGATCCTTGGATATTAGGAAATAGAGGTTTATAAAGTTAACCAAGACTAGTCAAAACATCCAAGGTAAAGTGGAAAGATAAATGGAAAGATATAATCCATACTGGACAAAGATGAGAAGTGTGGATAAGAATAAAGAAATTATCCATGGGTTGGAACAGATATAGTCAGAACAGGATGTGACAGTCCTATAGAATCTTGTTCATCATCATTTAAAATATTGCTGGAGAATTAGTAAGTCTAAAAAATATTACTGTAGGTTCAAATGATCTTTCTGAAGTTATGAATACTATCTTCTACTTATCTCTTTTCTTTATCTGTACATTATTATAGCTCTAACATAAATCTAATATAGTGAATACTTTCTTAGTACCAATATTTTCTACAATATCTGAAATCAAAGGCAAGGGATAATTATTTTTTACAGTTTATTTATTTAGATACCTATAATTCTAAACTATTCTATTTTTACTGTTCTTCTTTCCTATAAAGAATACTAGTGTTGTTTGAAATGAGTTTAAGGGTCTAATGTACTTTGTTCTCAATTGTTTATCTATGAACTCATGCACCTCTTTCCTCTCTTCTCTTGATAATAGATACATCTTTTCCTTCCTCAGTACAAACCCTTCTTTCATATTTATTATATGATATCATATCTTCCTTATTGGTATCCTTTCACTTGCTTTCTTTCCAAAGATATAAATTCACTTGTGAAATCTTGGAAGTACCAATTTCTTAGCTTCATTCTCCAACTTCACTAATTTCTCCTTATCTCAAATTTCCCATTTCTCTGCTATCCTATTTACTTTTATTGTCCTCTCCTTGTTTGGTTTTTTCCTCTTCTTTTCTTCCTTCTTCTTTCTCTCTTTTTTCTTCTCTTCCCACATTCCTCTAAACATTTTGTTATTTTTACTTCTTCTGTTTTCCCATCAATTTAAGAATTGTGGTGTGCTAGTGTTAGACATAGTTTATACTAGAGGTAAAAGCTCACAAGATAGACTTAGAGATGTGCAGACTTATAGAATGATCTTGGTTTCAGCTTATACTGCACTGTCTGTCTACTACATGGTTGCAACTTCAGAAAGAGGAAGGAGTCTAAGATAGGAGTAAGTGGTGTTACTGTTGAATACCAGAGATTGAGTTCAATAAGAGTTATCTTTGTTGATTATCAAACTAGAAAATTACAATATAACTACTAGTCTTATATACAAGGATTGACTATAAGAGATGCTCAAGGTTTTAGTGGTAGAACACTGACAGGAGTATGACTCTCCCATAGAAGACTAAGTCAGATAGGAGTAT
>Ga0157358_1000227_pt1 | contig 22875 bp, 16 predicted proteins | sample AttcapACBM2_FD_111484 | JGI IMG/M metagenome (GOLD analysis project Ga0157358, IMG submission 111484) | Fungus gardens microbial communities from leaf cutter ant in Botucatu, State of São Paulo, Brazil - Atta capiguara ACBM2 | ecosystem: Host-associated > Fungi > Mycelium > Unclassified ... | reverse complement strand
CCCATCCTCACCATCGCCCGATACCAGGCTCCTCTCTGAATCGACCAGCGCAACCCGACCGCAATCGCATTAATCTTCCGATCAATCATCGCCTGCTGAAAGCGCCCTGTCTCACGGCCGGACATCGCCTGCGCCCATGCCGGCATCAGCCCGAACCCCGACATCAGCATCACTTTCATCACCGGTTTCGCCTGCCAGCTCGGGGCTGGCGCATTCATCAGCAGACGCGTCACTTCAGCGGTGCGCGCATCAAAGCGTAATTCCGGACGCATCTGCTGCAGATAATCCGCCACATCCACGACGCTTTTCGGCACCCGCTCCGCGCCCAGCGACTCAGCAATCAGCGCCGCTTCCTGATAGTACCGATCCTGTTCGGCGCGCGTGAGGTAGGGATTTTTGTAGCGCAGATGGGCCGCCAGGAAACGGCTGGTCTCTGCCACATGCACCCAGGTCAGCAGATGCGGATCGCTGGCGGCATAGGGTTTGCCTTCGCTGTCGACGCCGCTGACTTTAAGGTGAATGCGTTTCACCCGGTCGATCAGCGTCTGCGCATCCTGCTGATTACCGTAGGTGGTTACGGCGATGAACTGACTGGTACGCCGCAGCCTGCCCATCATATCTTCGCGGAAATTGGAGTGATCCCAGACGCCCGCCAGCGCCGCCGGATGCAGCATCTGCAATAGCAGCGCGCTGATCCCGCCGCACATCATGGAGGTGAAGTCGCCGTGAACGCGCCAGATTACGCTGTCCGGGCCAAACAGGCCGGGATCGCCAGGCGGCTGGGAGAGGTCAAACTCATTCATCGACAGGCCGTTAAGGCGAAAGACCTGCTGCTGAATACGGTCTCGCAGATTTATCATGGTGGCTCTAGTGAAATGACGCGGCGCGCCGTAGCAGGACGCTAACGACGCGCCGCACCCCCTTTCTCAGGAGAAAGGGGAACGGTTACAGATAGTTGAACTGCGCATCCTGAGTACGAACGGAATCGAGTCCAATCATCACGTTGAATTTGCCGGGCTCCGCCACATGCTGCATCTGCTGGTTCCAGAACTTCAGCGCATCGACGTCGATCTTAAAGGTCACGGTCTGAGACTCGCCCGCTTTCAGCATGATGCGTTTGAAACCACGCAGCTCCTGCACCGGACGGCTGATGGAGGCGACCGGATCGTTGAGGTACATCTGCACCACCGTCGCACCGTCGCGCTGACCGCTGTTAGTCACCGTCACGCTGGCCTCGATGCTGCCGTTACGCGGCATGGTCGGCGACGACATTTTCACCGGAGACACGGTAAAGCGGGTGTAGCTCAGGCCGTAACCAAACGGATAGAGCGGGCCGTTAACCGCATCATAGTAGTGCGACGTATATTTGTTCGGCTTAGCAAAGTTGTAAGGCCGGCCGGTGGGCAGATGGTTGTAGTAGATCGGAATCTGCCCCACGGAACGCGGGAAGGAGACCGGCAGCTTGCCCGACGGGTTATAGTCGCCAAACAGGACATCGGCGATGGCGTTACCGCCTTCCGTCCCGCTGAACCAGGTCTCCAGCATCGCATCGGCCATACGATCTTCATTCACCACCGATAGTGCGCGTCCGTTCATCAGCACAATCACCAGCGGTTTGCCGGTGGCTTTCAGCGCGGCCAACAGCTTCTGCTGGCTCGGCGGGATCACCAGGTCGCTGCGGCTGGAGGCTTCGTGGGCCATACCCTGCGCTTCACCTACGGCGGCAACAATGACATCCGCCTGCTTAGCTTTGGCGACCGCGTCGTCGATCATCTGCTGCGGTGAACGCGTGTCGATGGAAACCGCCGGTTCATAGAGGTTCAGGAAGTCCTGAATGCCCTTATTATCGGAAACGTTGGCGCCCTTCTCATAGAGCAGCGTCGCTTTGCCTTCGGTGGCGTTGCGCATCCCCTGCAGCAGCGAGACGGATTGTTTCGCCACGCCCGCCGCGGACCAGCTGCCCATAATGTCGCGCTGGCTGTCGGCCAGCGGCCCGATCAGCGCAATGGTGCCCGATTTCTTCAGTGGCAGCGTTTCCAGCCGGTTCTTCAGCAGCACGATACTCTTGCGCGCTACGTCGCGCGCTTCGGCGCGATGCAGACGGCTCTCCGCGTTGGTGTCCTGCGGGTCGCTCTCTTTCGGCCCTAAATGGCTGTAGGGATCGTTGAATAGCCCCATATCATATTTGACGTTAAGCACATGACGCGCCGCATCATCAATTTCGGCCATGCTGACTTCGCCGCGCTTCACCAGATCCGGCAGATATTTGCTGTAATACTCGTCGCTCATGCTCATGTCGACGCCCGACTTCAGGGCGATGCGCACCGCGTCCTGCGGATCGCTGGCGACGCCATGCTTAATCAGCTCTTTAATGGCGCCGTGGTCGCTGATGGTAATGCCTTTGAATTTCCACTGACCGCGCAGCAGATCCTTCAGCAGCCAGCTGTCCGCCGTCGCCGGTACGCCATTAATGGAGTTCAGTGCCACCATGACGCCGCCGCTGCCCGCATCCAGAGAGGCTTTATAAGGCGGCAGATAGTCCTGGAACATGCGCTGCGGACTCATATCCACCGTGTTGTAATCCCGGCCGCCTTCGACCGCGCCATAGAGCGCGAAGTGCTTAACGCTGGTCATCACGCTGTAGCGATCGGCGGCGCTTTTACCCTGCATCGCCTGCACCATGCTGCGGCCCATCTCGCTGGTGAGATAAGTATCTTCACCAAACCCTTCCGAGCCACGCCCCCAGCGCGGTTCACGGGTGACATCCACCATCGGTGCCCAGGTCATATTCAGGCCATCGTCGGCTGCCTCATAGGCGGACACGCGCCCCACCTCTTTCACCGCATCCAGATCCCAGCTCGACGCCAGCGCCAGGGGAATAGGAAAAATGGTGCGCTGGCCGTGGATGACGTCGAAGGCGAAAAAGAGCGGGATCTTCAGCCGGCTGAGCTGCATCGCCTGATCCTGCATGGCGCGGATATCCGGGCGGGTCACCGTGTTAAAGATCGCACCAACCTGACTCTTCTGAATCATGTCGCGAATCGCTTCTTTGGGATTATCCGGTCCGACGCTGATTAAACGCAGCTGACCGATCTTTTCGTCCAGCGTCATTTTTTTCAGCAGCTGGTTAACGAAGGCATCCCGCGCCTGTTCGGTCATCGGGTGGTGACCTGGCACGGTCTCAGCCAGTGCCGGTTGCATCGCGAGGGAAACAGCGAGACTAACAGAGTAAATCCATTTCATCAGGTTGGGTTCTCTTAAGTAACTGCGCAATATCGTATTAACAGGCGGCAGTGTGCCACAAGATGAGAATAGCAGGTAGCCTGCCGCTGTCACACTGCGAGGAGATGAGCGGACGTGCTACAGTTAAGGCGCACTGATAAGACAAGGGAATTGCTCATGATACCAACCTCTGCCCTGCTTTCTGACCTGCGCCGCCTGGTCGGCCCCTCTCATCTGCTGACTGAACCTGAACAGACCGCCCGCTATCGCAAAGGCTTTCGCTCCGGCGAAGGAGATGCTCTGGCCGTGGCGTTTCCCGGAACGCTGCTGGAGCTCTGGCGGGTTCTGCAAACGCTGGTCAGGGCAGATGTCATCATTCTGATGCAGGCGGCGAATACCGGCCTGACTGAAGGCTCGACGCCGCACGGCGATGACTACGACCGCCCGCTGGTGATTGTCAGCACCCTGCGGCTGGATAAGCTGCAGCTGATCGACAACGGCCAGCAGGTGCTGGCTTTCCCCGGCAGCACCCTCTATCAGCTGGAAAAAGCGCTGAAGCCACTGGGACGCGAACCGCACTCGGTGATCGGCTCCTCCTGCATCGGCGCGTCGGTCCTGGGCGGCATCTGCAATAACTCCGGCGGATCGCTGATCAAACGCGGTCCGGCCTACAGTGAAATGGCCCTGTTCGCCCGAATCGATGCGGAGGGCAAACTGCGGCTGGTGAACCACCTGGGCATTGAGTTAGGCAGCACGCCGGAAGAGATTCTGGGGCGGCTGGATGACGATCGCTGGCAGCCCGGTGATGTGCAGCACGATGGCCGCCACGCCTCTGACCACGAATATGCTGACCGGGTGCGTGACGTGAATGCCGATACGCCCGCCCGCTATAACGCCGATGCGCGCCGTCTGTTCGAAGCCTCGGGCTGTGCCGGCAAGCTGGCGGTGTTTGCCGTGCGACTGGACACCTTTGCCAGTGAACCTCAGCAGCAGGTGTTCTATATCGGCACCAACGAGCCTGGCGTCCTCACCGATATCCGCCGTCACATTCTGGCGCACTTCACCCATCTGCCGGTGGCGGGTGAATATATGCACCGCGACATCTATGACATTGCGGAGGTCTACGGCAAAGATACCTTCCTGATGATCGACAGGCTGGGCACCGACAAAATGCCGCTGTTCTTCACGCTGAAGGGGCGGGTCGATGCCTGGCTGAACAAACTCGCCTTCGTTAAACCGCACTTCACCGACCGCCTTTTGCAGCGCCTGAGCCGGCTGTTCCCGGCGCATCTGCCCAAACGCATGAAGCAGTATCGCGACAGATATGAACATCATCTGATGCTGAAGATGTCTGGTGAAGGCGTTGCGGAAGCGCGTAACTACCTGCGCGACTACTTCCGTGAAGGCGGAGGCGAATTCTTTGAGTGCGAAGGCAAAGAGGGAGCGCACGCTTTTCTGCATCGGTTCGCGGCTGCAGGGGCGGCCGTGCGCTATCACGCGGTGCACGCTGACGAGGTCGAGGATATCCTGGCGCTGGATATCGCCCTGCGTCGCAACGATGCTGACTGGTTTGAAACGCTGCCTGAAGCGATCCGCGCTTCGCTGAGCCATCGCCTCTACTATGGTCACTTCTTCTGTCACGTCTTCCATCAGGATTACATCGTCAGAAAAGGTGTCGACGTGCACGCCCTGAAAGCGCAGATGCTGGAGATTCTGCAGGCGCGCGGCGCGGAATACCCCGCCGAGCACAATGTGGGCCATCTCTATCAGGCGAAACCGCAGCTGGCGGCCTTCTATCGCCAGCTCGATCCCACCAACAGCTTTAATCCCGGCATCGGCAAAACCAGCAAGCAAAAAGGCTGGGCAGTAAAGCAGCCGTAATCGGCTAACCGGCCCGCCTGCTCATCAGAGCCGGCGGGCTGGTTAAGGCTATTCAGATAACATCCGCATTAAAAACAGTTAACCTCCTTTCTGATATTCTCCCTGATTATTTATAAAGCGATTCTGTTCTGCGTAATATCTCACAAAAGATTGCCCTGCCAATTGATCATCCGCCAGCCGGAAAATAGAGTGCCGCTGAAAAATAACAGAAAAAGAGAGAATGCCTTATTCAGGCAGCGCTAACCCTCACGGGTAGCGCACTATCCGTTTCAGCAGGGATGAATCATGATGTTAAAGCGATACCTTATGGCGCTCACGCTGCTGAGCCTTACAGCCTCAGCTTATGGCAGCGCCTCAGTTCAGCGGGGAGTGAATCCAATCCGTCACTTCAGGCTCATCTGTCAGGTCAACGATAATCAGGCTGCCCTTCATGGCACCGACTGTGCCGCAGTGGGTGGCGACTTCGCCGCCTGCAATCGCGCCACACTTACCCTGACTAACAAGGGCCCGGCCCTGACGGACCGGCACTGGGCCCTCTACCTGAGCAACGTCCACCAGAGGCTGCGGGTCGAACATGACCAGTTCAGAATAACCCACCTTATCGGCGGTTTAACCCGGCTGGAGCCGACAGAGAAGTTCACCGGCCTAGGCGCAGGCGAATCGGTGCAGGTTCCCGTCGTCCGTGAATACTGGCAGCCGTTCGCGCACAAACGCCCGGACAGAGCAGAGGATCGCCTCCTCGCCTCGCTGCGCTCGCGGAACGACGATCAGGGCCGGCAGAACCCGGCCCTTTTGCCTTAAACCAGCTTCTCTTCGGGTTCTGCATCCGGCTGCTGACGGCGTTCGATAATCATGGTCTGCGGCGTGGAAAGCAGGATGCCCTCTTTACGCAGGCGCGTCAGGATATCGAACAGCAGATCGCTTTTGGCGCCGGAAATCTGGCGCTGTCCGGCCACGTTACCGGTCACGCTCAACACAATGCCCTGCTGGGTCAGATCTTTAAACGAAACCGACGGCTCTGGCGTCTCCAGAATGCGTTCGTTTTCGTTGTAAACATCGAGCAGAATATCGCGCACTTTCACCGGATCGATGTTGAGCGGGAAGGTCAGCGTAATCGTCACCACCCCCTGCGCATTGCCCATCGTGGCGTTGCGCACGTTCTGCGAGATAAACTGCGAGTTCGGCACGATGACCGTGGATTTGTCACCCAACTGGATCTCGGTGGCACGCACGTTAATCCGGCGGATATCCCCTTCGATGCCGCTGATGGTCACCAGATCGCCCACCTTCACCGGCCGCTCGGTTAGCAGAATCAGGCCCGAAATAAAGTTCTTCACGATCTCCTGCAGGCCGAAACCGATACCGACCGACAGCGCACTGACGATCCAGGCCAGCTTGTTCCACTGCAGCCCCATGATCGACAGGGTCAGCAGGATGATCAGCACGTAACCGATGTTGCTGAAAAGCGTCACCAGCGACACCCGCATCCCCACGTCCATGGTGGTTTTTGGCAGGAAGTCGGTGTCGAGCCAGCGGCGCACCGAGCGCAGCACATAGATGCCGACAATCAGGCAGATCAGCGCATTAACCATGTGTGCCGGAACGATATTCAGGGACTCCAGCCCTTTCCCGCCCCAGAACTCAATCACCTTCTGTAGCAGCTCAATCGGCGTTGAGGAGGCAAACGTCCCGTTGACCAGCGCCAGCGCCACAAACAGCACCAGGATGGTCTTACCAATCGCCGTCAGCAGCGTGGCGGTTTGCTGCAGATGACGCTCATTGATGTTGAGCGAACTCTGAATGCGGCGGCCGGTTGCGTTGCTGGTCGAAAAAAGACTCTCACAGCCATCGTTGAGCAGATGGCTCAGGAAGTAGAAGGAGCCAAACAGCAGGCCACACCAGATCACCTCATAACTCAGGAAGCGTGCCAGCGTGACATAACCCACCAGCAGCGAGATCAGGATCGCGAGCGCGGTCAGGGTCAGCCCCAGCTGGATCAGCCCGACCAGCGTAGAGCGGGCTTCCGGCGGCGTGCCTGCCAGCGTCATGCGACGACGAACGCGGTTGGTTCGCATGCTGATGGCCAGCGCGGTGCTGCCTATCAGCAGCGCCGTCAGGCCGTTGGCGAAAATGGTGGTATTCAGACTGGTGCCGACGCTGTAGTTAAAGGCCTCCACCGTCTGGAAGATAAACACCAGCACCGCGGTAATGGGCGGGAACGGTTTGAGCGCCAGCGCCACTTCATTGGAGATGGTGGGCAAACGCCAGCTCGGCCGCCGCGTAGAGAGAAACGCACGCCCCAGTCCGGCGATCAGGCCACAAAAGACGCTGAGCTGAACCAGCCGATCGACAAAGTCCTGCACATTTTCCGAGACCTCATCGCGGCGGGTAAACGCCAGAGCGATAAAGTTAAAGGTGAGTACCACCGCCACCAGCGTGGTCAGGGCTATCGCGGCCGCCAGGAAGCTGCGGCGCAGTTTGCCTTCCGGCATTTTATGAATGCTGACCCAGGCGAGAAACTCCTCGCTGTAGCGACGACCCACCGTCATCACCAGCAGCGCCGCCAGCAGCCAGAGCGTACTGCCTATGCGCCAGCCCGGCTCCCAGGAGAGCGCCGCGGTGTCCTGCAGCTCCTGCAGAAACTCGCCGATCTTCTCACCGTCCAGGTCCTGGCTGTTGGTCAGGGGAGACCAGAAACGCGCACCGAGAATGGTACCGGAGTTGAGCGCCAGCTGACTTTTCAGCTGGTCACGGCGCAGGTTAACAATCTGCGACGACAGCGTTAAGGCACCATTTTTAATGCCCTCTGCCTGCTTGATCTGATCGTCGAGTTTACTTTTCTGACTCTCCAGCGCGTTTCGCTTGCGCGTCACCTCCGGCGTCTCTTTTACCCCGCTGTCAGCTTTGGGGGCCGGACCCAGCACCTGCAACTGCGCTTCCAGCTGCTGGCGATCGGGGATCAGCGCCTGACCCAGCGTGTCGGCATTGCCGGAAAGCTCCAGCGCCATCTCATTCAGCTGATTCAGTTTGTTTTCGCCCGCGTCGCCTGACACCTGGCTCTTAATCTTATCGAGGATCTTCTGCATTTTCGGCAGTTCAACCGAAGCATTCAGCTTCGGCTGGGCATCCTGTTCCTGTTCCTGTGCCGCCGCGGTGATATCATCCGCCGCCTGCGTCACCGCCGGGGCAAACGCCACCAGCGTCAGCATTAACCATGCAAAAAAGGATCTTATAAACATATGAGTAAAATTCCGGCAGCTTATATCAGGCGATCGTCCCTCGCCAGTCGCGCGTAGTGTAGGACTTTGCAAGGGATGGCAATATAGGAATAACGGGTATTTTTCGGGCTAATTCCGGGCAGACCGCGCGCGTTACGCCGCTGCCCGGCTCGCCCGGCGCGCCTGCTCAGACAGCAGACAACGCCGGGTAACACAGCAGACGTTCTCTGCTCTCTTTACTCCACGCCGGCACTGCTGTCCCCGTTGCTGGCGACCTGGCCCGACTTCTGCTTTTTGTACGCCAGCGCAGCCGCAGGCACCGGCGCGGCTTTGCCGGTCTCGATCCAGCTACGCAGACGGTTGGCATCCGCGAAATGGGTATATTTGCCGAAGGCATCCAGCACCACCAGCGCCACCGGACGATTGTTGATCATGGTGCGCATCACCAGGCAGTGCCCCGCCTCGTCCGTGTAACCGGTCTTGGTCAGCTGGATATGCCAGTCATTTTTGTAGACCAGATGGTTGGTGTTGCGGAACGGCAGTGCATAGCTCGGATGGGCAAACACGGCCGTCTCTTCTTTGGTGGTGCTGAGGGCGCCGAGCAGCGGATATTCGCGCGTCGCCTTAAGTAATTTGACCAGATCCTGGGCGCTGGAGACGTTTTGCGTCGACAGGCCGGTCGGCTCCACGTAGCGGGTCTGTTTCATGCCCAGCGACCGCGCTTTGGCGTTCATCGCCCGGATAAAGGCGTTGTATCCGCCCGGATAGGCATGAGCCAGGCTGGCGGCGGCGCGGTTCTCCGAGGACATCAGCGCAAGCAGCAGCATGTTGCGGCGGCTGATCTGGCTGTTGAGCTTAACGCGTGAGAAGACGCCACGCATTTCCGGCGTCTGGCTGATATCGACGGTTAACATCTCGTTCATCGGCAGGTGCGCATCCAGAACCACCATCGCCGTCATCAGCTTGGTGATAGAGGCAATCGGCCTGACCCGATCCGGGTGACTGGAGAAGAGCACTTTATTATTGGTGAGGTCGACAATCATCGCACTGCCAGAGGCAATCTGCGGCTGAGCAATAGGCGTAAGCTGCGACAGGGAGGTGGTCGCCTGAGCCGGAAGTGAAACAATCTGCCCGGAAACGAGCAGTGCCAGCGAAAGCAGGCTGGAACGAATTTTTGCAGACATCGTAGAAAAACCCGGTTGGTGTTATGTACTGTGCCAGAGAGACACAGGCCGCCCGCCTCAGTCACGTCGGCGCGCGGGCTGGCAGCAGCATCATACGCGGAAGGTTAAGAAATTTCCTGGGGAGAGTGTATCCGGGCGTAAAAAGAAAACTGCCGCCAGGCCGGCGGCAGCGGTTGTCTAGAACAGGCGGGGACCATATCCCCACAGCACCACGGTCAGGGCCAGTAACACTTCAAACACCAGCACGCCGATCGCCAGGGTAGAACCGGAGAAGCGCAGGCTCTCTTCACGGTCGATGTTCAGAAACAGCGGAATGCCGATATAGAGCAGGTAGCCGGTGTAGAGCAGCGCCAGCGCACCCGCCAGCACGCAGAGCCAGACCAGCGGATAGAGCGCCACCAGCCCGCTGAGAAACAGCGGTGTCGCCACATAACCCGCGAAGACGGTACAGCGCTGCACGCCGGGCCGCTGCGGATAATCACGTGCCATCCAGTGGATCACCCGCCCCATCACCGCGACGCCACCGAGAATAATCAGATAGAACAGGATGCCGAGCCCAAGCCCGGTCGCCAGATTAAGTTGCACATATCGCCCCTCGCCCAGGTTCCACCCCAGCTGAGTGGTCCCGATGAAGGCGCAGATCACCGGGATCGCCGCCATCAGCAGAACATGGTGGGTATAGTGGTGCGATACACTCTCATTCTCTTGCTTAATATCACGCATTTCCTGATTCGGATGCGCCAGAAGTCCCCAGACATGGTTCATACAGTCACTCCTCTGATGCAGTGGGCCGCCCGATGAGCATGCGTCTTTGGGGGCAGCGTCTTCTCAAGTATAAACGGCAGCAAAACTTTCGTGGCGACCGGACAAAAAAACAGCAGAAATAAACGCACCCGCGCGGCCCGGGCGGAAGCGAAGCCAATTCGCGTATAGACTTGAAGAAACAGCCACCGAACAGGGAGTGTCACTTTGCATCTGGATATCAACGCATTAATTACGCAGTACGGTTATCTGGCACTGTTGATTGGCTGTATTGCCGAGGGGGAGACATTTACCTTACTGGGTGGCGTGGCTGCCCATGAAGGACTGCTGCACTATGCGGGCGTGGTGCTGGCTGCGATGGGCGGCGGGATCATCGGCGACCAGCTGCTCTACTGGGTTGGCCGCCGCTGGGGGACGCGCATCCTGCGCCGCTTTAAAAAGCATCAGGATAAGGTGGTGAAGGCGAACCGCCTGATCAAACGCCGTCCCAGCCTGTTTGTGATCGGCGTGCGCTTTATGTATGGCTTTCGCCTGATTGGTCCCATCATCATCGGGGCCAGCCGCCTCAATCCGATGAAATTTTTTATCCTCAATATCATCGGTGCGGCCATCTGGGCGCTGATCTTTGTCACGCTGGGCTATTTTGCGGGCGGCATTATCGCGCCGTGGCTGCATAAACTCGATCAGCATCTGAAACATCTGCTCTGGCTGGTGGGTGCGGTGGTGTTCGCCTTTGTCCTGCGCTGGGTGATCCGGCGCTGGCATAACCGTCGGGCCGATCAATAAGCGCTGACAGCTGCCCAAACGAAGCCGCATCGGCATGCTCAGCTATAGTTAACAGCACACTGACAGGGAGATGAGCATGAGTAAGGTAAAACGTAAGATTGAAGAGCATGGCGTCATTGGCGATCTCCGCACCTGTGCACTGGTGGCGAATGACGGGACGATTGATTATCTCTGCTGGCCTGAACTCGACAGCCCGTCGGTCTTCTCTGCCCTGCTCGACAGCGACGATGCCGGCCTCTTCTCCCTCTCGCCGGACTGGCCCGATGCGCGCCGTCAGCAGCTCTACCTGCCAGACACCAATATTCTGCAGACCCGCTGGCTGGATGAGCAGGGGGTCGCAGAAATTACCGACTATATGCCGATTTGCGATGACAGGGAGAAACTGCCGCGTCTGATCCGGCGGGTCAAAATGGTACGCGGCAGCGCGACCTTTACCCTGCGCTGTTCACCGCGCCACGACTACGCCCGGGCGCAGACGCGCGCCGAGGCCCATCACGGCTGTATCGATTTTCATGCCGAAGGTCAGCCCTCGCTGCGCCTCGCCGCCAGCGTGGTCATGACGCTGGAGGATGAGAGCGCGACCGCCGTCTTTACCCTGCAGCCGGGCGAACATGCGCAGTTTGAATTTGGCAGCGTCGACGATGCGCATATCGAAGCGCTGGCGACCGAACACTGCTTTGAAGATACCCTCAACTACTGGCGACGCTGGAGCGCAAAGAGCACCTATCAGGGACGCTGGCGTGAAATGGTGCAGCGCTCCGCGCTGGTGCTGAAGCTGCTCACCTCACATCAGTATGGCTCCATTGCGGCGGCGGCAACCTTTGGCCTGCCCGAAGAGCTGGGCGGTGAACGAAACTGGGACTATCGCGCCTCCTGGATCCGCGACGCCTCATTCAGCATGTATGCCCTGATGCGGCTGGGCTATACCGATGAAGCCAAACACTTTACGGAATGGGTGGGTCGCTGCGTCGAGAACAGTCATCACGACGAGATGCGCCTGCAGGTGATGTACCGGCTTGACAGCGGCACCGAACTGCATGAGATGGAGCTGCTCAACCTCTCCGGCTACGGCGATTCCCGGCCGGTGCGCATCGGCAACGATGCCTGGCAGCAGACCCAGCTCGACATCTATGGCGAGCTGATGGATGCGATCTATCTGGCCAATAAATATGGCGAGGCGATCTCTCAGCGCGGCTGGGAGCACGTAGTGAAGATGATCGACTGGCTGAGCGAGAACTGGGATCAGCCCGATGCGGGGATCTGGGAGATGCGCGGTGAACCGGAACATTTCCTGCATTCCCGCCTGATGTGCTGGGTGGCGATGGACCGCGCGCTGCGTCTGGGCATGAAGCGATCGCTGCCGATGCCCTATCAGCGCTGGGATGAGGCGCGGCGTAAGATCCGCGAAGATATCTGGGCCAATTTCTGGAACGAGGAGCGCGGGCACTTCACCTCCACACGTCACGGCGACTATCTCGACGCCTCCATGCTGCTGATGCCACTGGTGCGCTTTGTCGGTGCCACTGACCCGGACTGGCTCTCTACGCTGGACGCGATCAAAAAGGACCTGGTCAGCGATGGCATGGTGCGGCGTTACAATATTCATGAAACCCCGGCCGATGGCCTGCAGGGAGGAGAAGGCTCTTTCGGTGCCTGTTCCTTCTGGTATGTGGAGTGCCTGGCGCGCGCAGGCCGGATACAGGAGGCGCATTTTGAGTTTGAGAAGCTGCTGAGCTACGCCAATCCGCTGGGTCTTTACGCCGAGGAGTTTGACAGCCACGGCCATGCGCTGGGCAATACGCCGCAGGCGCTGACGCACCTGGCGTTAATCAGCGCCGCCTTTTTCCTGAACCGGAAACTCAGCGGCGAACAGACCCAGTGGCAGCCTTAGTCATCGCGGTTTTCAGCGCCCTCTTTTCCCGAAAGGCGCTCATCTCTGCACGGTTTTAGGTAAAGTATTACTGTCAGGTTAAAATCCTGATTCACAACATCAGATCAATGAACATATAATGCGCAGCAGGTCACATTGGCCGGCATGAATTCGATACTTTGACCAGCCTGAAACAGGGCGATAAAGACTTGTAAAATATGAAAATGATTCGCGCTTTCGCTTCAATCGCACTGGCTCTGGCGGCGTTCAGCCAGTCAGCCTTTGCTGTGGTTTACCCGTTACCGCCGGCTAACAGCCGTCTAATCGGGGAAAATATTGAAATTACCGTTCCTGAAGACAGCAAATTGCCGCTGGAAGCTTTTGCGGCGCAGTATCAGATGGGCCTCAGCAACATGCTGGAAGCCAATCCGGGCGTTGACGTTTATCTGCCGAAAGCCGGCAGTAAAATGATTATCCCACAGCAGCTGATCCTGCCAGACGCCCCGCGCGAAGGCATTGTGATCAACAGCGCCGAGATGCGTCTTTACTACTATCCGAAAGGCAGCAAAACCGTGGTTGTCCTGCCGATTGGTATCGGTGAGCTGGGTAAAGATACCCCGATCAACTGGACCACGGCGGTTGAACGCAAAAAAGATGGCCCGACCTGGACGCCAACCAAAGGGATGCACGCCGACTACGCCGCTCGCGGTGAAACGCTGCCTGCCGTCTTCCCGGCTGGCCCGGACAACCCGATGGGCCTCTATGCGCTCTACATCGGTCGTCTCTATGCGATTCACGGCACCAACGCCAACTTCGGTATCGGCCTGCGCGTGAGCCACGGCTGTGTGCGTCTGCGTGCGGATGACATCAAGTGGCTCTATCAGAATGTGCCGGTCGGCACCCGCGTTCAGTTCGTTGACCAGCCGGTGAAAGCCTCGGTTGAGCCAGACGGTTCACGTTACCTTGAAGTGCACAACCCGCTGTCGACCACCGAAGAGCAGTTCAACTCCCGTGAGCTGGTGCCGATCACGCTGACTCAGGCCGTGACCAAAGTGCTGGCTGATGGCAGCATCAATCAGGATCAGGTTAACGCCGCGATTCAGGGCCGTACCGGTATGCCGGTAAAAGTGAACGGTGTGGAGAACAACGTTCAGACTGCGCCTGTTCAGGTGCCGGAAAACTCACAGGCCGCCCCTCAGGAGCAGCCAATGACTCCGGTGACGCCTCAGGGTGCCAGCAGTGATGCTGCGCAGCCTCAGCAGCCTGCGACAGAAGCGGCCCCGGTGACCCCGGCCGCCCCGGCTGCCGCAACGAATAATAATTCGTAACGGACCGCCTGTTGTCAGAAGCCAGCGCCTGTCGCTGGCTTTTTTATTGCCCGCGCTATACCGTCCGACCCGCCCTCTCCGGCTAAATTTCCTGCCTGCCCATCATTTTTCTGTCATAGAAAGCGCGTATCACACAGCGATAACCCGGTGCAAATCAGCATCCGCTATCCGCCACATGAGGTACACCATGAGCGAAAACAGTCTCCCCTCATCCGTCCGGGGCCGGCCTGATTTCAACGGCAAAGGCAGTCGCTTCAGTAAACCGCTGTTTTTTATTCTGCTGGTCGCGGGTCTCGCGTTCGCCGGCCTCAATCTGGTCAGTGACGTTGAAAAGACCAACATGCCGGTCACCAGCCTCCTGCCCTTCTTTCTGCTGGGCCTGGCGCTGCTGATTGCGCTCGGCTTTGAGTTCGTCAATGGCTTTCACGACACCGCCAATGCCGTCGCCACGGTGATTTATACCCATTCGCTGACGCCCGGCGCCGCCGTGGTCTGGTCCGGTTTCTGTAATTTTATGGGCGTGCTGCTCTCCAGCGGCGTGGTGGCGTTTGGCATTATCTCGCTGCTGCCGGTGGAGCTGATCCTGCAGGCCAGCAGCGGCAACGGCTTCGCGATGGTCTATGCACTGCTCTTTTCCGCCATTATCTGGAATCTCGGTACCTGGTATTTTGGCCTGCCCTCCTCCTCCTCCCACACCCTGATTGGCTCCATCATCGGCGTCGGCGTCGCCAACGCGATGCTGCACGGGCGCAACGGCCTGAGCGGCGTGGACTGGGATCAGGCGCTGAAGGTGGGCTATGCACTGCTGCTCTCGCCGGTGGTGGGTTTCGTCTGTGCCGGGCTGCTGCTGTGGGTCATGAAACGCTTTATCCGCAATCGCCAGCTTTACCGTGCGCCACAGAGCGATCAGCCGCCGCCGGTCTGGATCCGCGGCCTGCTGATCCTGACCTGTACCGGCGTCTCCTTTGCACACGGCTCTAACGACGGGCAGAAAGGGATGGGACTGATTATGCTGATCCTGGTCGGCACCATGCCGATCGCCTACGCCCTGAACCGATCGCTGCCCGCCGACCAGATCCCCCGCGTGGCGGCGCTGACCGAAGTCACCGCACATCAGCTGCGCCAGCTGCAACCGGCGGCGGCACACCCTCCGGCGGCCCGCGACGTGCTGACCGGTTTTGTCGGCAGCAACCGGATGAACAGCGAGGTGTTACCGGCGCTGGCGATGACGCTCAATGAAGTGGGTGATGAGATTCGCCGCTATGGCTCGATGGATAACATTCCGGCGCAGGCGGTGACCAACACCCGCAACCAGATGTATCTGGCATCAGAGTCGATCAAGCATCTGCAGACCGCAAAGGTCACGCTGCCGCAGGAGACGGAACGCAATCTGAAAGCCGTGAAAAGCGAACTCGACAGCGCCACCCGCTTTATTCCGATGTGGGTAAAAGTGGTGGTGGCGATTGCGCTGGGGCTTGGCACGATGGTCGGCTGGCGGCGGATTGTGGTCACGGTGGGAGAACGCATCGGCAAAACCCATCTCAGCTATGCGCAGGGCGCCAGCGCCGAGCTGGTGGCGATGGCGACCATTGGCGCGGCGGACGGTTTCGGTTTACCGGTTTCCACCACCCATGTGCTCTCCTCGGGCGTGGCGGGCACCATGGCGGCCAATCGCTCCGGCCTGCAGCTTGCCACGCTGCGCAACCTGGCGGTCGCCTGGGTCTTAACCCTGCCGGTCTCCGTTCTGCTCTCCGCCCTGCTCTACTGGCTGTTTACCCGTTTCTGATGACCCGGCGGCTCACCCGCTGGTGAGCCGCTATTGAGCGCAGAGCCGCAGGGTAATCAGCAGCGCACCCAGGACCATGATCGCCGCCGCGAGGTAGACCGACTGCATGCCCCAGTGTCCGATAAAGATTCCCGCCACCGGGCCGGTTAAGCCCAGCCCCAGATCGAGAAAAGCGGAGTAGGTGCCGAGCGCCGATCCCTGATCCTGACGCTCAACCCGCTTAACGGCTTCCACCCCCAGGGCCGGAAAGACCAGCGAAAAACCGCTGCCGGTCAGAAACGCCCCCGCCCCCACCAGCCAGGCGCTGTCCGCCTGCCAGATCAGCAGCAGTCCCACACACTCCAGCAGAAAGGAGAACAGCGAGACGCGCAGTCCGCCAAAGCGGGTGATAAAGCGCCCGAAGCCGAGACGCACCAGCACAAAACCCAGGCTGAACAGCGTCAGCGCATAGGCCGCGCCCTGCCAGTTGCGGCTGGCAAAGTAGAGGGTAATGAAGGTGGCAATCACGCCAAAGCCGATAGTGCCGAAGCCCAGCGCCAGACCGTAGAGCCAGACGCGGGAAAAGACGCGATGAAACGGAATGCGCTCGCCCAGGCTGACGGTGACGGCGGGTTTGCGGCTCGCCATCAGATAGCCTGCTATCCCCATCACCGCAATCAGGCCAGCAAAGCCGCTCATGCCGAACTGACCGTTGAGCATCACGCCCAGCGGTGCGCCCACCGCCATCGCCAGATAGGTGGCGACGCCGTTCCAGGAGATCACGCGGGCGGTCTGCAACGGCCCGACGATGTTCATGCCCCACAGGGTGGAGCCGGTGCTGCTGAAGCTTTCACCCACCCCAAGAAACAGCCGTCCGACAGCCAGCAGCGTCAGGCTCAGCCACGGCCAGCTGCTCAGCAGGGCGGCGACGATGGTCAGCACCCCGCTCATGCCGCAGCAGAGCAGCCCCAGCATCACCACGCGTTTAGGGCCAAGCCGGTCGGCCAGACGGCCCGACTGAGGACGGCTGAGCAGCGTCGCGAAATACTGAATACTGATAATCAGCCCGGCGATGAATGAGCTGAAGCCGAGATGATTTTTGACAAAGCCAGGCAGCACAGCCAGCGGCAAGCCGACGGAGAGATAGCAGAAGAAGGTGAAAACGACAACGGAAAGGATACGTTTGTTGAGCTGGCTGTTGCTCAACACAGCGGTGTCAGACATAGCAGAGTTGCGGTGAAGGAAATTTGGCTCACTATACCGTCAGGCCGCTAAGGGGTCGCCTGATTTTTTATCACAAACCATGAACCGTCGCGTGACGATCGATCGCCTGTGCAATGTCGCCCGACGATTTTAACGCCCGGATTTCGCTGAACAGGCCATCCGCTTCTGCATACGCTTTGCGCAGATAGCCAAGCCACTGTTTGATGCGCGCGACGTGATAGAGTCCGGTGTCACCCTGCTTTTCCAGCCGGCTATATTTCTGCAACAGGCGCACCACCTCAGGCCAGGCCATTGGCGGCTCGTTATATTTGACCACCCGGCTCAGGTTAGGGATGTTCAGCGCACCGCGGCCAATCATCACCGCATCGCAGCCGGTGACCGCCATACAGTTCTGCGCGCTCTGCCAGTCCCAGATTTCACCGTTAGCAATCACCGGAATGCGCAGCCGCTGACGAATCTCGCCAATCGCCTGCCAGTTGATCGCCTCGGCACGATAGCCCTCTTCCTTGGTTCGTCCATGCACCACCAGCTCACTGGCTCCCGCCTGCTGAACAGCATCGGCGATCTCCAGACTGCGGGCGCTGGAATCCCAGCCGAGCCGCACTTTCACCGTGACCGGTAAGTCAGCAGGCACCGCTTCACGCATCGCTTTCGCGCCGCGATAGATCAGATCAGGATCTTTAAGCAGGGTCGCCCCGCCCCCGCTGCCGTTGACCAGCTTAGAGGGACAACCGCAGTTGAGATCCACCCCCCAGGAGCCCAGCGCCACCGCACGGGCGGCGTTCTCGGCTAACCATTCGGGATGCTGCCCCAGCAGCTGCATCCGCACCCGCGTGCCGGAAGGCGTGCGGCTGTTGTTATGCAGCTCGGGGCAGAGACGATAAAAGGATTTTACCGGCAGCAGCTGATCGACCACGCGCAAAAACTCGGTGATGCAGAGATCGTAGTCGTTCACTTCCGATAACAGCTGGCGCACCAGCGAATCAAGCACGCCCTCCATCGGCGCCAGTAAAACCCTCATACTCAGACGTTCCCGGTGCGCTTCGGTGCCGGACGACGCGGACGGGAAGCGGGCTTGTCGCCCTGAGGCGCAGGCTGTCCCTGACGACGAGGCTGAGAACGCTTGTCGCCGGATGAACGTGGTGCACCTGCACCCTGTCCGCCCTGACCACGACCGCGCCCGCCGCCTGCACCGCCGCGCGACTGCTGCTGGCGACCGTTGATGATAGGCTCTGCTTTGATGCTCGGATCGGGTTCATAACCCGGAATCGCCAGGCGCGGGATTTCACGCTTCAGCAGGCGTTCGATATCACGCAGCAGTTTATGCTCATCGACGCAGACCAGTGACAGTGCCGCACCGGTGGCCGCCGCACGGCCGGTACGGCCAATACGGTGAACATAATCTTCGGCGACGTTGGGCAGCTCATAGTTGACCACGTGTGGCAGCTCTTCGATATCCAGGCCACGCGCCGCGATATCGGTCGCCACCAGCACGCGGATCCCGCCGGATTTAAAGTCAGCCAGCGCACGGGTACGGGCACCCTGGCTCTTGTTGCCGTGGATCGCGGCGGCGGTAATGCCATCTTTGCCCAGCTGCTCGGCAAGGTGGTTAGCGCCATGCTTGGTTCGGGTAAAGACCAGCACCTGCTGCCAGTTCCCTTCGCCAATCAGCTGCGACAGCAGTTCCCGCTTGCGCTTCTTATCCACGAAATGCACCTGCTGAGCAACCTGTTCAGAGGCGGTGTTGCGGCGCGCCACTTCCACCATTTCCGGGTTGGTCAGCAGTTTTTCAGCCAGGCCTTTGATCTCATCAGAGAAGGTGGCCGAAAAGAGCAGGTTCTGACGCTTAGCCGGCAGGCGCGCCAGCACGCGACGGATGTCGTGGATAAAGCCCATATCGAGCATCCGGTCTGCTTCATCCAGCACCAGAATTTCGACCTTAGAGAGGTCAACCGCATTCTGATGCGCCAGATCCAGCAGACGACCCGGTGTCGCCACCAGCACGTCGACGCCGCCACGCAGTTTAACCATCTGCGGATTGATGCTGACGCCACCAAACACCACCATCGACCGCAGCGGGAGATATTTGCTGTAGTCACTGACGTTTTCGCCGACCTGCGCCGCGAGTTCACGGGTCGGGGTCAGGATCAGGGCGCGTACCGGGCGACGGCCGCGCACCGGCGTGGTGGTCGCAGAGAGTTTTTCAAGCAAAGGTAAGGTAAAGCCGGCCGTCTTGCCGGTGCCGGTCTGGGCGCTCGCCAGCAGATCGCGGCCTGCCAGCACCACAGGAATCGCCTGGCGCTGGATAGGTGTAGGTTCGCTGTAGCCTTGTTCGGCGACCGCGCGCAAAATATCGGCACTCAGGCCGAGAGAGTCAAAAGACATTACGTGATTTACTCCGGTCCGCTCTGTCCGTGATTCACGGTGTAGTTTTCAGAGGGATAGTGACGGCAGCTGGGGCTGACGCGTGAAAAGGGCACAAACTACGATGCGTAAGCGGGCGAGTGTAGCAGCTTTAGAGCAAGTGTGCGAGATAGCTCACATTTACACACACATCTTCCCCGCCCCATAAACAGGAAGGCCACCTTTCGGTGGCCTTCAACTTAGCTACGTTTTTTTTCGATGCGCCGTGGCGGTTCTTTCGCCAGCAGCGACACCAGCGCCGGACCCAGCAACATCACCACGCCGAGGCACGCCAGCAGCAGGTTGTTGTGGTAGATCCGCGACACCAGGAACAGTGTCATCATGGCAGCGCCAAAGTAGTAAGTGGTGGTCGCTTCTTCAAGATAATCGCCAAGGGTCCGTAAACGGGCGATGCGCTGTGTTGCCAGCATGGCAACAAAAACCAGTGCGTAGACGGCCACCAGCGTGCTGCAGACATCGACCAGGGCCTTGTGCTTCCAGCCCCAGATCAGCGCAGCGATCACCAGCAGATGCATAGCGATATGCATGTACGTCTGACCCGTGATGATTTGAATACGATTAGACCATTTCATTCAGTTCTCCTGGCAGACCCAACAGGTCGCCCAAGTGCTACCGGCACAAGCCGGAAACGGTTTCCTCAATGTAAAACAATTTTCGGATAACGCCTTAATTATCGCCCTCTCTCACCACCCATTTGTGACAAAGACTACACTTTGATTCTGGTGATGATGAAAAGGAGTGCGTCGCGAGTATGCCACAAAACACGCAAGGATTTTCAATAAAAGTCCTGACGATCAATACACACAAGGGTTTTGCCCCGTTTAATCGCCGCTTCATCCTGCCGGAATTACGCGAAGCCGTTCGCGCAACGTCGGCGGATGTGGTCCTTCTGCAGGAGGTGATGGGCACGCATGCCATCCATCCGCTTAACCATGACGCGTGGCCCGAGGCGCCACACTATGAGTTTCTGGCCGACACCATGTGGAACGATTTCGCCTACGGCCGCAATGCGGTCTACCCGGAAGGACATCACGGCAATGCCGTGCTGTCGCGCTTTCCGATTGCAGAGTATGAGAACCGGGATATCTCGGTGGCGGGCAGTGAAAATCGCGGCATGCTGCACTGTCAGATCGCCCTGCCCGAGCCGCATGGCACGCTGCACGTTATCTGCGTGCACCTTGGCCTGAAGGCCTCGCACCGCCGCGCGCAGATGAAAATGATATGTGAAATGGTCACCTCGCTGCCGCCCGACGCGCCGGTTGTGGTGGCGGGTGATTTTAACGACTGGCAACGACGCGCTAACGCGATCTTAAAACAGGGCGCAGGCCTGAAAGAGGTATTCAGCATGAAAACCGGACGCCCGGCGCGCACCTTCCCGGCGCGCTTCCCGATTCTGCGGCTCGACCGCATCTATGTGCGCAATGCCACCGTCACTCATCCGTGGGCGCTGCCGCGTAAGCCGTGGTCCCATCTCTCCGACCATGCGCCGCTGGCCGTGGAGATTCACCTATGAATTTCAGCTGGCAGGAAGGCAACCGGCTGCTGTTGCTGGAAAATGGTGAGGCGTTTTTCCCGCGCGTCTTTGGTGCGATACAGCGGGCCGAGCGCACGGTGCTGATTGAAACCTTTATTCTGTTTGAGGATGAGGTCGGCAATGCCCTGCATCGCGAACTGCTGGCGGCGGCCCAGCGCGGGGTGCGGGTTGAAATCATGGTCGATGGCTACGGCTCCGCCGAACTCTCCGACAACTTTGTGAACAGCCTGACCAGCGCGGGCGTGCGCTTTATCTACTACGATCCGCGCCCGCTGGTGATGGGCATGCGTACTAACGTGTTCCGCCGCCTGCACCGCAAAACCGTGGTGGTGGATGATGTGGTGGCCTTTGTGGGCGGCATCAACTTCTCTGCCGAGCACAACACCGACTACGGCCCCGAGGCCAAGCAGGATTATGCGGTGCAGGTCAAAGGGCCGGTGGTAGGCGATATCGCCCGCTATCTGCAGCAGGCGATTGGCAGTGAACAGCCTACCCGCCGCTGGTGGGGGTCGCGTTCTCACCGTCCGGCGGTCAATGCCAGGCCCGGCGATGCCCAGGTGCTCTATGTCTATCGCGACAATGACGAACATCGCGACGACATCGAAATGCACTACCTTGAGATGCTGCGCGAGGCGAAGCGGGATGTGATTATCGCTAACGCCTACTTCTTTCCCGGCTACCGGCTGTTGCGTGAGATGCGCAACGCGGCGCAGCGCGGCGTCAGGGTGCGGCTGATTGTGCAGGGCGAGCCGGATATGCCAATTGTGAAAGTGGGCGCGGAGTTGCTCTACAACTATCTGGTCGATGGCGGGGTTGAAGTCTATGAATATATCCGTCGTCCGCTGCACGGCAAGATCGCGGTGAAGGACGATCAGTGGGCCACCGTCGGCTCCAGCAATCTCGACCCGCTCAGCCTGTCACTCAACCTCGAAGCCAACCTGATCATTCACGACCGGCCGTTTAACCAGACGCTGCGTGACAACCTTGAAGCGCTGCTGGCAAATGATTGTCAGCGGGTGCAGGAGGATCGTCTGCCCCCGCGCAACTGGTGGCAGCTCAGCAAAAGCGTGGTGGTCTTCCACTTCCTGCGCCATTTCCCGGCTATTGCGGGCTGGTTACCGGCGCACACACCGCGGCTGGCCCAGGTGGCTGCCCCGGTGCAGCCCGAGATGGAGACACAGGATCGCGTAGAAGCCGACAACCAGGGAGCAAAATCCTGATGGCAAAAAAACATCCACGCTGGCAACTGGCAAAAAAGATCCTCACCGTGCTGTTCTTTATCGCGGTGGTGGTGCTGCTGGTGGTTTATGCCCGCAAAGTGAACTGGGAAGATGTTTATGACGTCATCGTTAACTATAACCGCTTTGTGGTGCTGACCGCCGCCGGACTGGTGGTGCTGAGTTACCTGGTCTACGGCTGCTATGACCTCATCGGGCGCGCCTACTGCGGACATAAGCTGGCGAAGCGGCAGGTCATGCTGGTGTCATTTATCTGTTACGCCTTTAACCTGACGCTGAGCACCTGGGTCGGCGGTGTGGCGATGCGCTACCGGCTTTACTCCAGACTCGGTCTCGATAGCGGCACCATCACCCGCATCTTCTCCCTGAGCATCGCGACCAACTGGCTGGGCTATATTCTGCTGGCGGGCGTGGTGTTCAGTGCCGGCATGGTCTCGAT
>Ga0157358_1000226_pt1 | contig 22946 bp, 12 predicted proteins | sample AttcapACBM2_FD_111484 | JGI IMG/M metagenome (GOLD analysis project Ga0157358, IMG submission 111484) | Fungus gardens microbial communities from leaf cutter ant in Botucatu, State of São Paulo, Brazil - Atta capiguara ACBM2 | ecosystem: Host-associated > Fungi > Mycelium > Unclassified ... | reverse complement strand
GGTTGTTCACTTCAAAAGAAGGGGATCATGATGAGGTAAGCCTCCATTGGATAAGATAACCTCTGTCAGGGCGACTCTGGGCAAAAGTGCAGAAGAACTTCAAAACTCTGGGAAATCCCAAGTTTCATTGTATACAAGAACTGGTGATCTAACAGAAACAACTGAGTCAAAGTACAAAAGTTTCAAACTCTGTGAGAAGTGTTCATTCCAAGGTAATGGTCATGCTTATATAATGTCAATATATACACCAATTCCATTCTTCTTGTTAGAGACAGATCACACTTAGTAGTGAAGTCTATGAGACAGACTATAGCCTTGGCTTTAAATTTTGTGTGCTGTGCCTAACTATCTGTTGCATGGTCATAATTTAGAATGAGGGAATAAAAGAGATTTGTCAGAAATTACAGAAGCAGACTTGAATGCTTTTCCCTGTTTATTTTTCTTTTCTTTTTCCTTTTATCTCTTTTTCTTATGTAAGCAGGAAGGGTAATTTACCGGTCATGGTCATAGTCATATATTGCATAGGAAGATTAGTAGAGGAGATCTATAGTAAATAATATTATACTAGTATAGCTAAGACATGTTTGCCTTATAGAAAGTACATGTAGCATTAGGATAGGCTAGAACAGAGAAAGCTTAGCTATTTGTAATATATCAAAGCTCACTGGTACATTATAGACATATGTTATAACTTAGGCCCAAGAGTTAGAAACAAAGTATACTTATATATTAAGGAATACAAGAAAACTTAATAGTGTTATAAACTTAGGCTCAAGAGTAAGAGCAAAAAAACAACCTTATATTGGATAATACAAGAGAACTCAATGGAGTTCCAAGCGCAAAATGTTTACCTTATATACACTTGGCTAATAGTCTGTGCTACACTAAACTTAAAGGACATGTGTACTATATGCTATTAATATATAGTATAATATCATTATTCTAGAACCTTCTTTGTTCTTTTGTGATATATAATTATGTGACTATGACTTATGACAGTGTTGTGTAACTTATAATAGATGTGTGACACCATTTCATGTCATGTGACAGTTTATAACATCACACAAACCCCAAAACTAAGTTTTAAATAAGAAAATAAAATAAAATGAAAATATAAAAGTAAAAGAAAGTATAAATAAATAGAGTCCATTGTCTTTGATTCTGACAAATAGAGTTTCTAGTACAAACTAGTCTATCTTGTATACTATAGACTATTTGTATACACACTTCTTCTAGCTATTCTCAAGTATATATACTTTCTATAAGATTAACATACTATAGTTATATTATATAATATTATTTATTTTAGAATCTTCTATAACCTTCTCCAAGTTATGTGATACTGTGACTGTGATATTATATCTTTTAGTTAAGTCCAAAAAAACTAAAATAAATGTAACTGTCTTGTATGAATATATTAAATAGTATTTTTTGTGTAGGAGCTCTATACTATAGATTTCTTTTATAAACTATACATATAGGGGAAAAAAATAGATATTTATAAAAAATGAAATATTCTTCTTAGAACAAAATCATTTAAAAATTCAACTAGAAAAGTTGTTATGGTATGCTTGAACCCTTATATTTTATTTTATTTTTATTTTATTTCTTGAATAATAAATAGATATATGACTGCAGATATATGATATATCACATAATATTATGTCACAGGTCTAGAACTTAGAAAAAGAGACTGGAAGGATAATATTAAGATGTATGTCTATAGTATACTTATCTTATAGTATATGTACAATACTCATAGCTAATATATTAAAGACTTTTAGTCAAGTTCTCTTATAATTCCTATGAAACTCTTGTTGTTCTGAACTTAAGATCTTGAGTAAGATTAAAAGAACAACCTTAGATTAGGTAAACATAAGAGAACTCAATAGAGTTTCTAGGTACAATGTATCTACCTTATATACTAAGACTGGTAGTCTGTACTACTAACTTACTCTAAATGACTATGTATCTACCTTAAGGTCAACATATGTAAAACATATTATATAACATCATTTCTTCTAGAACCTTCTACATTCTTTTATTATGACACATGATTATGTGACTGTGATAATGACAGTATGACCATAACATCATACTAAACTTTAATCTGAAAATAAAAATTGAAAATGAAAATGAAAATAAAATAGTATCACAAACTTCATTCAGCTTATATCTCCACAACCAGTGGACTGATTTTTACAAACTAAGTTATGCTGTAAAGCCCCAAATGAGGGCTATCTGCAAATATGTGGGATATACAAAAGCAACAACAAACAACTAAGATATCAGGCCATCAGTAACTGTAAAATCTTTGTTTGCTAATATCTCATGAATGACTGGACAGATTCACACAATCAAACTTATGTTAGAAAGTGCTTATTAAACCATTTCCAATGATATATGGTATATTTCATAGCAATAAGTAATGATAGAGATAAAAGCATATCAATATAGTGACATAATTAGTTACCTTCTAAAATTAGCCTGACAGCTGCTATGACAGATAACAGTTCCCATCAGGTATGAATTTTGATCATATGATGGCAATAGCTTGTACATGGACTATCACTCTTTTGTATATATACTTCTGTGTCTGAGAATTAGATCTCAGACTTAATAACATTATTTATTATTATTCTTTATTCTTTATTATTTGTATTGATCTTAATCATTATTGTCATCATTATTGAACTTCTGAATCACTCCTAAACCTCTGAGAATGTACCTAAGGTTCAGATATCACAAATAAGTGAGTAGTTTATTTTGTAATAGAATAGAAAAATAAAATAGAGTCCATTGTTCACAACTCTGATACTTGTTCTATAAAGACTACTTAATTATGTTATTGATTGTTTTGATTAGTGGTTACTATAATAAAAGTTGTTAGTAGTTAGGTAGTTAGTAGACTGTATAAGATGGAACAAGAAGAGTGCCTACTAGCTATTAGGGCAACTGGACAGAAGAGCAAAGCACTTTAAATCTCCAGGAAATCCTAAGTCTATTATCTAAGAAATTACTAAACTACATATTTACCTCCAGAAAATTCTAAGAGAATAGAATAGGAATTTGTGAAGATCATGACTATTTTATATAATAATAGGTCTATTCTAATGTATCAGAATTCCAATTACATAAGCAAAGAATAATAATACTCAAGTAATTAGAAACAGTTTAGAATAAAGAAACCAAAATGAAAGAGAGTTGGAGTGCTTAGTAGATACTTCTAGAGCATAGGAAATTGGATGAGCAGATAAGTACAGATGTGGAAAGGGGTTACAGAACATGGATTAGCCAAAAAATGTAGAAGAGAAAAGTTTCAGAAAAGCTAGTTCTCTTATACTAGTACTTATTGAGGATTTTTTTGAGTTTGGAATATAATTTAGAGAGTAAGGCCAGCATAGGCTTGTTTTTAGTACTCTTATTCATATTACAACTTAAACCTCAAAGTTTTAAGGTAAAAGACAAACCATGTATTAGTTAACATAAGAGAACTTGATAGAGTTCTAAGTATAAAGTGACTATCTTATACATACTAGCTAGTTGGTCTGTATAAGACCTTATCTAACCTATCCTAAAGGCTATGTATAATCCATAAGATCAACATGTGGTAAACATGTTATATGATATCATTGTTCTAGAACCTTCTGCATTCTTCTATATAGTATATAATTGTAAGACTTGTAACTGTAACTTGTAATATTACACTAACTTCTAATCCTAAGCTCAAAAATAAGAAAATAAATGGAAAAGGAAATATAAATAAAATTAAAATGAAAATATATTAAGCTTACTGTCTTTAACCTCTACTACTATTATTACTATTCTCTCTCTAATCTTACTACTACTACTATATATATTATGATTCTAAGCTTGGCTTATATTGCAACTTAGACAAGAATTTGAGTAAGAGTAGAGAATATAATCAATTGGTAAAGTATAAGGATACAAGATTGTATCTATAACTATATATACCTAATAACCATGAGAAAAGCATATAATATCTATGAGTAACATATAAGAAGAAAATGAGGAAAACATAATGAAGCATCTTCTACTACATAAGATACTGACTGATCAAACATGAGAAACCATGTAAGGCACAGTAAATTGCAACAAATATAAGTCAAAGATGAAATGAGCTCTAACATGTATTTGAAGTATGTTGATTATAAGATAAACATTTATAGAATATAAGGTAGAGATTGTAGTAATCATAATAATATATTACAATAAGTTAACAAGTATCTATTGATCAAATAGAGCAGTTGGAACTTTTAATTGCACAACAAGCAAAGTAGTTGGCAGTAATAACAAGAGAAGACAATATTAGTCCAGGATTAAGGTTTATGGGAGAAATAAGAAAACCTCTTGCATTTGATAGAGAAGCAAGTAAAGTTAGGAGATTTGTAGCAGCTTGTAAACTTTATACTAGGATGAGAATAAGGAAGAAATCAGTAAAGGAGTAGGTACAGTAAATCTTGACTTATATAAGTGGACTTCTTATCAATGTCAAATTCTATAGTAATTTCACTTCTCACTAGTTATTTCTCAATTCTGCTGGTCTTTGTAGTCTCTCTCTCTAACCCCACTAAATCCTGCCAAATCCTATAAGCACACTGTTGATCTCTACTCTCAAGCTTTTCTTGTGCACTTGCTGTAAATTTTCTTTTTTTCTCTTCTAGTAGTATTCTAGTTGTTTCTATTAGAGTTTCTGACTATCTGGTTATCATTATTCTTCTCTAATGTTAATACTATTATACTGTATTAAAATGAACTCTATAGTATTTAGGATAGTTGCTACTCTCAGAAGTTCTTATTCTATTCTCTTAGAACTTCTTGAAGGTGTATGCTGCTTATACTTATTTGTTAGAACAATATACTTAGAACTTCCTAGAGATAATAAAGTTTGTGTGAACACTGCAAATTCTGCTAGTTGTCCTAACAACTTATATGTAGGGAGGGTTGATAAATATTTAGGAAGATAGCATACTGGAAGACTTGGAGGTAAGGAATAGAGTTTGCAATAATAGGGGAATTTTTAGTGGAATTGAAGAAAAATTTTGGAGAAAGATATAATAAATTGGTAAAGATAGTGGAAGTAAAGCTAAAGAGGATAGAAAAAGGTCTAAGAACCATAGAATAACTTGTAATTAGAAGAAAACTAATGGAGGTAGAAAGATCTTTAAGAAGTATTAGCTAGTAGTATAAATATGGCATTAACTTAAATCAATACTGAAGAGAGTAAGAGAAAGAAGGAGAAATTATGAGAAAAGAAAGAAAATAATGTCTAAGAGCAAAAAAATAGTAGTAAAGATGATGACATTAGAAAGACTTAGGCTGTATCTATTTCTATCCCAAATTTGGGAAAGGAAATAGAAGAAGTACTAGATACTAATAAGGCCTGTACTGATAGCAAAATTTGAGAGAACATGTTGTACACTAAAGAATTCAAAGAAAACAATATCAGCTTCAGGAATCAAGAGAAGGTGTAGAAATAATAATATAAAATAAGATTAGAATATATAAAACCCTTAAAAAGACTCTCATGAACATGAAAGAATAAAGTTAAGAAGGATATTGAAAGAAATATATAAGTAACATCTCACAAATGCTTTCTCTTGATAACACACTTCTAAACAGTAAATTTTACACTATATAATAAGTTTCTTTAGAAAATCTAGTGGATAGATTGCAAAGCTCTTTCAGAGCCTCCAACAACACTATCCATTTTAGGTGATGTATTCTAACATCTCTTAAGTCAATCCTTATAATTGAATATACCAACTGATACTCATCTTGTCAGTCTTTCCCAGACTACTAGAACTTTTCAAAACTTACCAAAAAGTAATAATAGGTACTAACAACACTCACTCAATAAAATGGAAGTTAAAGACTGCTCTCAAGTGAAGGAACTTTTACTTCTCTTCACTTATAGCTTATGTATTAGTCTAAAAATACAGAGAATAGAACTAGAGAATAGAGACCAACACTATAAGGAAGCTCTCTGAGATTTTGCAAGTATATAACTATTTTTTTATTTGTAACCTAACATTAATCTGACAATCACTTTCTATTCATGAGTGCCTATTCTATTTCTCCTTTACTATTTCTATAGTTGTCCTTACTTGCATAACTATTATGAACTCTATTAGTTTCTAATCCAATATGTTCCTATCTTATCCAACTATCCAAATATTTGTAACTATATAAAGTACTCTCACAAGTACTTATGCTTTATAGCTAGTTATTTGCAAGTGCCATTTATTATTCCTAAAGACTCTGTCTTTCTGAGATCTGGTTTGATATATAGTTACTATACCATTCCTTAAGTTGGTGTCTACTCAAGAAGATCTGAGGTATCATCTAGGAGTATAAAATCTTCTCACTAATGCATTTAAAGAGGTCTTATATGCTTAATAACCTTCTGAGAGTATATGCTTTCATAAAAAAAGTGTTTTCTGGTGTAACACTGAGAAGTTGTACAATAAGATCTTAGAAGGAGAATAACATGGATTATATAGGTCTAGTAGGTAGTGTAGTGCTACAAGGATATTTCTTTAGTTTTAGTTTAACCACTAATAAACCTTGCTTTTCCAAATACTGGTTTATAAGAGTTTCATAATATAAGATTGAGACTAACTCAACTTCTCTGATATTATATATGCTAGTATCTCTAGCTCTTCAAAATGATACCCACTCAAGTCATCATTGCCTTCCTCTCAACTATCTTCATGCTATTATATAGACAGACTATTAGAAATTACTGGAAAGCCTTGAATGAAGATCAGAGGGAAGCCACTGTAGAAAGTACCCAGAGAATATTTAAGGCTATGAAGAAGAAACTGAAACCAAAAAATCAGCTAAAAGCAGAACTTCAAAATAATTTTAAAGAAAACTCTACTAAAGTAAATAACTAGTGCAGAAGGATAATTCTATAATTCAACAACCAGAGAATTAATGATAATTAGGAAAGAATTGAATTTGCATTGGGAAAGATTAAGAGAGAAAAAGATATCTGAGCTCAGAAGTGGGCTAATACTGCTATCAAAATCTTCCTGTACTTTGAGAAAGAGAGAAGCCAATAGTTAGAAAAGAAAGAAGAATCTCTTAGAGAAGAAGACATTGAGAACTTCATGAACAAACACCATTCTTGAACTAGAATCAGATGATCACTTTTATGGAAAGCTTTTTTGTCACCACAGAATTCCAAGCTAATGCCATCAAGAACCTGAAAATAGTAAAACAAGATAGCTGAATGGTTAAGAACTACTGGCTAGACTCCTGCACTTGGAAAAACTTAACTGGATACAATGAGATTGCCCTAATAGAGATTTTCAAGAACAGATTAAATACTTGTCTAGTTTGCAAACTAGTAGAAATAGAAGGAATGAATGAAGAACTGACCTTAGAAGAGTGATATCTCAAGGCAGTCAAGTTTGAGAGAGCAAGATGAGTAACAGAAGGTATCTTTGGAATACAAGCTATTAAGCTATTGGGATCAGTGCCCAGAATAGAGAAAATGCCAACCCCAAAGACTGGAGAACATGATTTACTAGTTAAGAACTCCAATTCAATGGATATTGATGTGATAAGAAGACAAGGTATTTGTTTCAACTATAAGAAAAAAGAACATATCACAGCTTGATGTCTCAAACCAAAAGAGTCTAGAAAGTACTTCAGAAGAAAGCTCTAAATGAAGAAATCAGTAGATAATATAATAGAGGGAAAGCTAAGAGAATTTGTGAAGAGACAAATAGAGGATTATGGGATTGATAGAAAGTAAGCATCTACTTATCTGTCAAAATAATAAAATTAAAGCTACAAATCAATAAACTAGTTGATAATGGGAGCTTGATCTATTTGGGTGCTAGATGCTTTTGGAAAAAACAAAGAATACTTAGTAGAGTAGATAGTGAGAAGAATTAAAGAAGAAAACAAGTCTAAAACAGTGAAAATACTAAAGACATAGGCCTATTCTTCTAAGAAAGATGACTACTTGACAACATTAGTCTAGAAACTGAACCAGCTAACAGACTCAGATATTATTCTAGCCCTAAAGGTAATGGAAATCAAAAAATGGCAACTAGATATTAAGATCTAGCTTACCACTCTTAACACTATGAAAAAGTTCAGTATAATAGCATTGACTCAGAATATACAAACTCATGTATAAACAGTACATTTATAGAAAAGGAAAAGATTAACATATGAAAATATGAGAACCCCATTCTATACTACAATATAGATAGCTTACAAAATAAGGCTGAGACAATTATAGAATTCATAGAAGTAAAACTCAATATAGGAGATTACTCAGAACAAATTTATCTAGTAGTGGTGCAATTGGTAAAGGTAAGCTTATTTCTGGAATATAACTGGCTCTAGAACTATAATCTGGTTATTAACTGGAGCAAATCTACACTATTATTTGAAAGATATTCTTTTTATGGTGGAAGAATATTTTGGGATAGAGAACTAGAAGAAGAAGAAAGAGAAGTAGAAGAGCAAGAGGAATAAATACTACTAGTAAATGTGAGGAATGAGGTAATATTATTTTTGATAAAAAATATTTGATAAGCTCTTTCTACAAAGACTATGGGATCATGTAATTGAAATCATTCTAGAAGTCTTACTAAAAGACTGTAAGGTTTACCTATTAACAAATAAAGAACAATAGAAACTTGTTAAATTCCTTGAAAAGCATTTGAAATTAGAAAGAATCTAACACTCAAAATCCCTATGTGTAGAACCATTCTTTTTTTTGAAGAAAAAGAATAGCTTATTACAGCCAGTTCAAGATTATCAAAGACTAAGTGAAATCACAATCAAAGAATGAATATCTCTTACTCTTAATTTAGGAACTGGTTAACAAAATTAAACAAGCTAATTACTTTACTAAACTCATTATTTGATGGGGATATAATAAAATGAGAATAAGAGAAGAGAATAAGTGAAAAGCAGCTTTCAGAACTAATAGAGGGCTATTTGAGCTACTAGTGATATATTTTGAACTGTGTAATTCTCTAGCAATCTTTCAGCTGATAATAGACTCTCTTTTATGAGAACTTATAAATACAGGAAAGGTTGTGTCAGAGTTGAAGACAGTAGACTTTATTTATTGCTATTTATTTCTCATTTTTATTTTATTTTCCATTTATTTTCAACCTAGGATTAGTTAGTATGATATCCTAGGAACTTAGAGAATTCTTTTCTAAGGACACTCATAATCATATTAAATTTTGGGACTACCCTAGCAAACAACAGTAGCCTCTATACCATTCAGTAGACAAAGACATCAAGAATATGATCTCTATTCTATTGTTCCCATGCAAATCATCCTGGGATTTCTGCAGAAAATCTAAATACAATTCAATTCTCTCTTAATGGAGAATGATTTTCCAAGTAGCAGATTTTAAAGAGAGATATTTCCTTGACTTACTAGATAATGATCTAAATTCTATTGAACTGTCAAGTACCAAAGGTGGTCTATGGCTTCAACACTTCAGCCATTCTAACATGCTATGTGCTTGAGCCTCTAGAGCTATCACTGATCACACTTCAATAGGAGAATACTAGTTAAGATTCTTTCCTAGGAAAGAATTTGATTGCCCTTGTGGTAACTATCTGATTGAAACAAGATGACATATTCTTTATAAATGTCAAAGGTTTAACAATTATTGAAATCTGAGAAGGGATACTATCATCCACTTTGTGCTCTTTCTCCAATTTAACTCAAGTGCTTTTTTGTTTGAATAATCACTTTTCTCTAGTCTTACTTATAATATTGCTACATTGGTTTGATTTTCTTTTATTCCCTTTATTTATTTTTTTTTCTCTTCCTTTTATTTTTCCTTTTCCATGTTGCTTTTGTCTGAATGTACATAGTAACAAAGTAGCTACCACAGACTGCCCTTGTGCTCTGTGTAATAAATTGCTGATTTTTCTTTTACTTGTACCACTATCTTGTATAGTAGTGCCTAGTAGTGAATTAGCAAATACATCTTTTTCCATAAATCTAAATACCCTTAGCATATACCAAAGAGTATACTAGAATTATGAAGAGTAGAAAATTGAGTCCTAACAAAACTCCTTATAACAAACTGTTCTAGGGTCCCCATTACAAGAACAATAGTATTTCTATTTCTCTTCTTACAAAGAAGAGTTCTTTAGTTTCTGATAATTTCATGCCTATAGATCCTCCTATTACAAATACTTCTTTGAATATTGGAAACAGCAAGATAATATCTGATTTCTTATCTCTTTCTCTTCTTTGATCTCCTGCAGTACAACCTGTAAGAGTAAACATGTTTGTAGCAAGTTAAACTACAGGGTCTAACATGTCTAAACTTTAAAGCCACCTGGAGGCTTCTATAATATCTTATTCCAATAATCAACCCATGGACCTAGATCTCTGGAACAGTGTCTTTTCTCCTATTTTGTTATTGGAGGTTGATAAATTTATCAGAAGTGATGCCCAAAACATTACATGTTTGCTTCTCAGAATAGGAATGTTTATCAAATAATATCCCTTAGGTAACAAACCAACAAAGGATTTTGTTTTATTTTTGGTGGAAATTGGTGTTGCTTTGTAGTATTTAATTAATGCCATTTTTGAATTCAATCAAGTGGAATAGACTTTCTGTGAATGAAGACAAAAATTTGATTTGCAAACAAATGGAACTTCCTAGTGCTCTCATTCTCTCAAGTGACAACCTAATCACTTCTCCTCAGCCAAGCAAAGAGTCTCTAGTCAAATTGAAACAGTCAAAACCATTGACTAGAGTTAACAGCAAAAAGTCATATACATAAGCTTCAAAATCTAATATGGAAGATATTATCCATATCAAAAATGCTTTTTTAAGCCTTCTCATCAAGAAAATTGTTGAAGTAAATAACATATTCAACAAATCAAAGTCAGTCAAACCTTGAATAAAGATGACCACTAAAAGACTGTTAAGAAAACAAATCATTGTTCTAATGGACAAGATGAATGTAAGCATTATCATCAATAATGCTAATGCTTTCATCAGCAAGATTAAAAATCATCTTCATAATTCAAACTTGAACACTAGTGCTAACTTCATTTGATTGGAAAATAATAAAGTCATAATCACCACTAATCAAATCACTTCTTCTCAAAACATAAACATTATTAAGAAATGCATCAAGGAATCTGAGAACATCAACTTGGAAAATATTGATAACCTACAACTTTCCAAGTCAAAGTTGTATTTAAAAATCTTAGGTCTTTTCTATCTAGTAGAAAATCAACTAATTACTTCTGAAATTATTTCAGAAGCCATTTAACAGATGTATATTTTTAGTGATGTAGCTCTTGCTTCAAAACCTTACATAATCAAAGTGTCATTCAATTCCAATTTGGCTATAGTCTGGGTTAATATCTGGGACTCACAAAATAGTTCCATTGTTAAATCTATTGTTAACCAATACTTTAACATTAGAAAGTTTATCACAACCATTTGTAGGACTAATGTAAACCCAGGTGTTCCACAATATAAGAACTGTTGGAAATCAGGTCACTTAACACTTACATGCCAGTCTCATGTATTCAGATATGCCAAATACAATAGACCTCACAATACTGAATGCTATAGAGAGAAGATATGATACTGTAAAGAAAATAAGAAAACAAATTCCCCAAGGCTTGCTACAAAGACAGATGAGCTTTGCCCTCATATCTTCAAATATGTCAATTACAAAGGAGACTATCAAGTGGATAGTAACATATATTCTTACTAGCAAAACTATTTTAACAGAAAGTAGTACAGTAAAAAACAATAGAAACTTTACAAAAGTAGAGTATAGTAATATAGCAATCCTGATATCTTTGGGTATAGTTTTCTTTTCTTTTTTTTTTCTTTCTTTTCTTTTCAATTCAATTTACATGTTATTTACTTTTTAAATATATATAGTATTAGAAATACAAAGATTGGACTTTCTTTTATTTTATTTTATTTTTCTTACCTTTTAGTCTATTCTATTTTTAGAACTAAAGTTAGGAATCAGGGAGATGTCACATATCACTGTCACACTGTCACATAATCATGTGCCATAACAGAAAATGGTAGAAGATTCTGGAAGAAATAATATTATATTATATATTATATATATGATAGTCTTAAAGCAAATATATAGTTATTTAGAGTAGGCTAGAGTGGTAGTGCATAGATCAGTAGTCTGAGATATATAAGGAAAATGATCCTGTATAGAGTTCCCTATTGAGTTCTCTTGTGTTAACCCTAATATAAGGTTTTATTCATTGATTAGCTCTAAGATCTTTGAATTATAACATATAGCTACAAAGTAGATACTATAGACTGCCATTATGCTCTGTGTTATAAATTGTTAATTTAAAAAAACACTATGTCATATATTTGTCACATGTCACAGTCACAAGTCATATAATCACATGTTATATAAAAGAATATAAGGGGTTCTAGAACAATAATATTATATAATATGTTTATTATGTGTTGATTATATAGATTACACATGGTCTTTAGGATAGATCAGATAAGGTTACATACAGACCAACTAGCTAGTATATATATGTTGTAGCAACTACTAGCACAAAGCTAATGATAGTATGAATGAGTAAAGTTCTCAGTAGGGCTATTTAGTAGTGGAGATTACAAGAGAACTCAACAAAGAGCCATCGCTGCATTGCTACTCTATATATACTTTTATACTATGGTCCATGCTATAACAATATCCTACTATGTCTCCTGCCCTAAAGGCTATATGTCTACCTTATGTCTACTCCACAGTGACTGTGCAAGACTGTGCATCTTGCCCTAATGTCCATGTGTTCTACATATAGTAGCAATGTGGTTAATATGCTCCCTGACATCATCATCTAGGCTTTTCTAGCCTCATAGACTCTTCTAGACTTATAGACCCTTCTAGACTACTTTAGACCTATGACATCATCTTGTTATGTGACTTCCAGATCACATGCCTCTTTCTGTTGTAGACTAATAACTATAACTAAATATAACCAACCACTGTCCCTACTAAAGTCTGTCCACACTTTTGTTTTATAACAATATAAGCTAGACACTTTATACTTAGAACTCTATTAAGTTTCCTTGTGTTAACTTTAATACAAAATTCTTTTCTTGAATTTACTTTATAAGTCTTGAATTATAACAGATTGTAGTCTATATAAATGATATTCTTATTTTTACCAAAACTCTAGAAAAGTACTGTAATATAGTTGATTAAGTACTTGTAATTTTAGAAAAAAATTAATAAATCTTACAATTAAAGAAATATTTATTCTATTAGACAAAAATTGACTATCTAGATGTTATAATCTCTAAAGACAGTATTGAAGTTGATCCAAATAAGATAAAAGGAATATTAGAATAGCTAGAATCTAAGAATTAGTGAGAAGTCTGACAATTTTTAGGATTTTTCAACTTTTACAGACATTTTATTAAAGAATTTGCCTATATAGCCAAACTACTCATAGAGATAGCTAAAAAGAAGAAATGAAGGTGGGAAGTAGAAGAACAAGAGGTATTTAGAAAGCTGAAGAGATTGTTGATAATAACTCTAGTGCTAGCAGTTTTAAATAATGGCTATAAGTTTTAAATAGAGATTGATACTTCAGGATATACAGTTGGAGGAGTCTTATCTCAACAACAAAGTAATAACTTCTGGCAACCAATTGCCTATATATTTTAAGTCTTAAATAAAACCAAAAATAATTATAAAATCTATAACTAAGAATTATTAGTAATTATGATAGGGCTCAAACAATGGCAATATTATTTAGTAGACTCTAAGTTTAAACTATGTTCAGACCACAAGAATCTCAAATATTTTCAAAAGTTAAATAGTGATAAGCTTAATAGTTTTCAGAAATTTAAGACTATAATTAACCTGATCTACAACCTAAGGTTTACTATGAGAAAGGTAGATACTCTATTCAGACAGTCTGACTTCAACTAGAAAAGATTAGATAACAAGAGGCAAACAAACTTTAAAATGAGACCTATTTAGCTATATAGAGTAGATAAAGGAAATAAGTGATGGAAAGAACTCAAAGATATGGAAGATTATATAAAGAAAGAAGTAAAGAGAATAGTAGAAAGCAAAGAAAAGGAATAAAAGAGAGGGAAAACTAATCTTTTGAAAGAAATAAGCATATATCCTAGACTTAACCACTCTTTGAGAATAAATAATTTAAGATTACCATGAATAACAATAACAATAACAATATTAATAAAACAAAAGGATAGCTAGTCTAATTATCATAAAAAATTTATTTTATTTGGTTTTGTTTGACTTTTTCTTTATTAATATTATATTATATTTTCATTTATTATATTTTATAATATATAGATGTATTCAAATGAATTGTGATTATTTAGGTTCAATAGATAGAAGGTTTAGCTGATCTTTTTAATTTGATTGCTTATTAGTATGATTTTAAATCTAATAATATATCTTATAAATTTTATTATTATTCAAATGTTAAATTATAACTATAAACTAGCAAAATATCTAGGCTATACTAAAATTCATAAACTCATTATATATTAGAGTTATAAATAGTGGACTTGATTTTATTTTGTTTCTTCTTATTTTTTATTTTATTTTTATTTTTCTTTTATTTTAAACTTAGGATTAAAGTTTAGTATAATGTTACATATTACTATTACAAATTGTCACATGATGCTATCACAGTCACTCAGCCACACAATCACATGTTACAATGAAAAGTAGTAAAAAATCTTGAAAGAAATGATATTACTATAGTATGTTTAATATATGTTAACCTTATAAATAATGCATAGTCATTAGAATAGATTAATAGTATGGTAGTATAGACTAGTGGCTTAGCATATATAAAGTAAACAAGTTTGTAGTAGGAACTTTATTGAGTTCTCTTATAATCACCCAATTTAAAATTGCTTTTTTGACTTAACTCTTTAGTTTTAAGTTCTTAATATTATAAGAAACTACTGGTGGCCTTATATACTCTTAGATATCAAAAAATATGTACTTGGTTATGAACAGTGCCAGATTACTAAACTTGGCCAACAAAGAAGATAAAATCCACTATATGTTATAACTTAAGCTTTAAGAATTAGAGTAAAAGATAAATCTTATATTAGGTTAACATAAGAAAACTTAATAGAGTTCCAAGTATAAAAGTGTCTATCTTATATATGCTAGACTACTGATCCATACTATACTAACCAACCTTAGTCTATTCTAAAGGCTATATATATTATATATATGAAATAATATTATTGTTTAAGAACTTTTTATATTCTTTTATATAACACATGATTATGTGCCTGTGATATGTGACCAATGTGTGACAGTTTGTCACAGTTATATATAATATTATACTAAACTTTAATCCTAAGTCCAAAATAAAATAAAATAAAATAGAAAAGAAAATGAAAAAAGTTAAGTCTATTATCTTTAACTCTAACATTATGTCCAAATGAGATTCCTTACTAACTATGAAATATTATAAGCCTAGATCTTGTGAAAATCTTACCAATTTTAAGAGAATATAACAGAATAATAGTAGTGATTGATAGATTCTCAAAGATAGCTTGATATATCCTTATAATAATGAATATAACATCAAAAGGAGTGAACAAGAGTCTATGGGAATAAGTATTCTCTAAAAGATTATAAGTGACTAAAGTCTTTAATTTGTCTTGAAATTTATAAAGAAGCTTTTCAGCTAGCTGAGAATTGAATAAAACCTTTCTTCAGCTTACTATCTCCAAACTAATGGATATACTAAAAGAGCCAATTAAGAGATAGAACAATATCAATATCTTCAACTATATATTATTGATTGATAAGATAACCTAAGCTGAAACCTTATCACAGACCAACATTCACTCAGCAACAGGAAACCTTACTGACAGTCATCATACCCAACCATGAGAGCTCCATATAGGAAGTAGAAAGAATCCTAAATTCCAGAATACAGACTGTTCTCTGGAATAGACTATAATATCTTGTCAAATGGCAAGGGCAATCATTTGAGAAATTCACATGGGAGGACTGAAGTGAAGTCACCAAAGGAGCCTCTTGACTATATCAGGATTTTCACAATAGCCACCCAGATGTATCCTTAGTTCTCACAATCCAGATTCTAGAAAGATTGTACTGTAATGTCATGAAGACACAAACTTAGTAAGAAGATAATGTTATAACTCACACATGTCCTAGCAGAGAGAGCTCTGTGACATCATCACTTCTTTCTCTTGTACCACCATCTTGTATGGTAGCACCTATAAGAGAATTAGTGAATAAACATCTTTCTACTTCAGCTTTCAACTCAATATCTTTACAAATGGTCAGAATACCAGCTAACAAGGTAATAAACATTGACAATTATAATGATATTAGGGAAAGGACAACTTCTTCTAGAAAAGCAAGCTCAAGAAGTGCTTCAGTTACTTCTAATGTTTCATCCATCCCATATTATGAGAGAATGGAAATAAACAACAACCTTCCAGATAAAGAGTTCAGAGATCTTATCAACAGTTCCCAACTGTCATACAAAGGCAACAATGAAGAAGAAAATCCTGTTAGTGAGGTGACTGACAATAGTCCTATAAGGAACCTACAATATGTTTGAAATGAGGCTCCAGTCCTAAAGAACACACCCAAACTACAAGACAAGGATATTTCTGTAAATAATACTAACATGAGTCAGTCAGATGATGTCATTAACATTCAATGACTGTATGAACCAAATCAATCTATAGAACCAGAATTATAAGATGGAACATTCCAGCCCATTTTCTTTCATAGCTCATTAGAACATTTTCTATCTGACTCCAAGAACATCAAAGAGTCATTGTGCTGTATAGCCAAATACATTGAGAATAAGAAAATCAATATCAACAAGTCTAATGATGTCACAGAGCTCAAAAGTATAGGTAATACAGCTTGGAAACTCCTTTTAGCAATATATAATTCAGGATAGGATTCACTTATTACTAACAAGGATAACAATTCTTTTAGGCAGAAAGTAGCATTCAAATGCACCCCAAGATTAAACCCAGTCAAGACCAGAAAGAAAGGAAAGAAGAATATAAACAAGTCTGTGAGCATTGAAAGGCTGCCTTTGTTTATCTTGGCTAAATTGCCCAAAGAGGTCAAAGAAATCTCTAAGTACTTCAAAACAGTGGGCTCTGCTCAAGCAAATACAAGCAATGGAAAATCATATGCTTAAGCTTCAAAATTCAGAAGCAGTACCAAGGAAATTCTCAAAATTAAGAAGACTTTCCTATATCTTAAGGCAAATAAGATTGAAAATATATAGAAAATCATCAAAGGCAATGGTAAGCCCAAACCAAGGATTTACATAACCACAAAAAGCCCTTCCAGAAAGCAAGTCATTGTTCCAATAAACAATGACAACAATAAAATTTATAGAAGATAGTAGCAATCATGTTACTTACTTAAACAGAGCATTGAAAAACATCAAGTCAGAAATTATAGTTGACTTCATTTGACCAGACCAATCTGGTATCACTATCATCACCAACAAAGTCATCTTATCTTTAGAACTCCAGATTATCAAGAATTATATCAAGAATGCAAATTGTATCAAAGCTGAGGGTGTTGAAGTCTCTCATTTACCACAGTTAAAGTTGTATTTCAAAATCATAGGTATTCTATACCTTATAGAGAATACTAACATACCAATCATGTCAGTTGTAGTAGAAGACATTATCAAGAAAAACCACATATTCAACAATATTGTATTGGTTTCAAAACCACATATAATCAAAGTTTTCCCAAAGTTGGACATAGCCATTATTTGGCTTGATATTTGAGATGTCCAGAGTAGAAGCAAGACTAAAGGCCTTATCAATGGGTATTTTAATGTAGGGAGCTATATAGTAACTGTTAGAGATATAAATATGAATCCTGGAGTACTCCAGTGCAAGAATTGCTGGAAATGGGAGCATGTGACATTTTTATGCAGAATTCAAGAAGCTAAGTACATAAAATGTAATAGTCTTCATAAATATGAACATCGTCAGCATTTCACTTGATGTTGTAAAGCAAACCACAAAACTAATCCTTCTAGGCTTGAAACTAAGCAGGGTGAATTATGCTCCCACTCTTTCAAGTGCCTAAACTGCTGAGGTGATCATCAGGCAGACTTTAATCTGTGTCTCTTCTGGAAACATAGGTTCAATTGTGAATAACACACTAAGAAATGCCATGAGCTTTGTGAAAACAATAAGCAATTAATTTATTTAGCTGTGAATGGTATTTAAGCATGATTATCAAAATTTTCTCTCAAAACATTTGCAAGAACAACTTCATTATCAACACTATTCTTAAAATACAACATGCTTTCAACATTATCTTCATCCAAGAACTGTTTTGGTCTTTTATATGCTCTATAGTGAGTTCAAAGAACTCAGAGGGTGAAGAATTGGTAGGAGTGCCCAATCACTCTAACTGGACTACATTTTCCAGGAATTTCTCTCAAGACAATGACTCCCCCAGAGTCATAACCTAAATTAATATCTAATTGTCCCCTCTCTGTTTTTCTCTATGAAAAGACATTCTTAATCATAGAGACATTTCTTGTGTTTATTTTTTCAACCATGGTTTAGTTTACTTCTTGATTAACATATACTCAGATTTATCTCAGGCAGCTTTGAAGTATTTTAAGGACACCAAAGCCAATATTGGCAATGTTCTTATCATGACTGGGAATTTCAACATCAGAGACAGTAGTTGGGACCTATATTTTCTGTATTATTCTTTTCACAGAAATACTCTTGTTGAAATCACAGATTTTTTTCACTTAGATCTGTCTAGACCTACTAAACAAGTTTCTACTAGATATTCAGACAACTATCAAGACTCTAATTCAGTTATTAATCTCATGTTCCTCAGGCTGGAATTTTGGAACACAACAATCATACCATCTATCTTGAATGGAGACTGACTTTGGATCATGCTCCCCTTACTATTAACATTTCTATTTTTAAGGAATATATTCAAACCAGAAAACAAATATTAGTCAAGAATAGCAAAGAAGAGGAATACTTTGTTAAAGAACTAATGGAAGCCATCAAGAGTCTTAATATAGAGAATATTCAAAGTAAAGAAGTTCTTGAACAAATTGTTCAATTGTCACTAGTGATACTGAAATAATATGGTATAAACACTTGAAAGTCATCAATATCACTAAACACTTGAAGGATTGGTGGGACAAAAATTGTTGCAGAGATCTCAAAACCTATAAACAAAACAAACAAATCAAAGACTAGAGGTGATTCAAGGGCATGGTTAGAAAAACAAAATGTAATTTCTTTGACTTAAAAATTCAAGAAATTGCTAATAAGAATTGTAGGCCATGGGAACTCTTGAACTGGGTTAAGAAATACAAGCTTCCAGCAATCAAAGCTATTCAATATAACAGTAGACCATATATCAAGCTTGATGTCTTGTGGCAGGCTCTCCACCTGTCTTTTAATTCAGCTCAAGATTATCAAATAGATTCTCAATTACTAGAAGAAATTTCTAGTAAAGAAACTACAAAATGGAATTCTTTCTCAAAAGAGGAGCTTATTAGCATAATTGAGAAATGCAATAATTTCTCAACTCCTGTACTGGACAAATTGTCTTGGAGACACCTCAAGAGAATTGTCAAAGATGTTGCATGTCTCAATAAATTTATTGATATTGCTAATATGTATATTGATATAGGTCATTGGCCATTATATTTTAAAGTCTTGACAACTATTGTTATTCCCAAACCCAATAAGGAGTCCTATGATTCTCTTAAAGCCTATCTACTTATTATTCTGCTTGACACAATCAGCAAACTATTTGAGAAGGTTATTAGTGAAAGATTGTAGTTTCTGTTGATTTCTAATAACTTCATTCATTTGTACTAACTAGGTGGACTTAAACAGAGGTCTACTACAGATGTAGACATTGCACTCACTCACTTCATTTGTATGGGTTGGGTTAAAAACCTCACCACTAGCACATTAGCTTTCAACATTGTGCAATTTTTCTCCTCACTAAATCACCAACTCCTTCTATTAATACTGGACAAAGCTGGTTTTGATCTCAAAATCTTATCCTTTTTCTGAAACTACTTAGTAGATAGAAAAACCAAATACTTCTGGAATAGTTTTCCCCCCCCCTTTTTTCAATGTTAACATTGGAGTAGGCCAAGGGTCTGTTCTTTCTCTGATTCTTTCTGCCTTATATCTTTCTCCTATATTTCATATTTTTGAAAATTGGTTAAAAAATCTAAAAATTCCTGTTTCTATTCTTACATTTGTAGATAATGAACTTTTTATTTCACAGAATAAATCTATAGTGACTTCTAATATAAATATCTTTTGTAGCTACAATATCATTTCATTTCTTCTTACTAAATTCAGACTGATTATAAAATATAGGAAAACAGAGGTATTTCATTTTTCTAAATCATATGGAGTTTTCAATCCTCCTCCACTGGACCTTACACCCTTAGAAGGACATGTTCTGTACTCTAAGAGTACTTGACACTACCTTAGGTTCATATTCAACTGGAAATTATTGTTTTGGCAACATATCAATTTTTATGCCAACAAGGCCATTTCAATAATCAAATGTATGAAAATGCAGGGAAATTCATTGAGAAGTCTAGTCACTATCCAAAAGAGATATTTATACAAGTGTTGTGTTCTACTTATAGCCTTATACAGCTTTTAATTGTGGTATTATAATAAGGCTCCTCTCATATACTTCCTTAAAGAGCTTAGAAAAATACAAAGAAGAGTGGTCTTATGGATCTCAGGCACTTTTTGTATATCTTCTACATTGGATATTGAAGCCATTGCTAGTCTAATCCTTATCCACCTTCATTTGTAAAAACTCAATAGAAGATTCCATCTCAGAGCACTTTCCTTACACTCAAACCATATTATTAAATTGATCCTAGAAACAAGAGATTCAAAAGATTCAGAACCCTATCAACTATCACTTGAAAGGCTTATACCTAAACAATGATTGATCATCAAAGAATTTTTGTTAGATATGGATAATAGATATAACAAAATTTTTCCTTCCTTTTCTCTATTTAATAGTAAATTCTCACCAGGAAACAGACTTATAGATATTTTCTCTAATCATTTTTTGTTCCATTCTTTGAATAGGAAAAACAATCATGATGTTAAGAGTCACTTATACCATCTTGACAACATTACTCTTCAAGTATTATCAGACCCTCAATCAGTAGTTGTTGTAATAAATGCTAGCATTAAGAATCAGGTTGCTATGTTGATATTACATATCTATATCCATGACAATCCAGTTATTAAGACAATACATTATATAGTTAATGTCATATCTACTAAAGCTAAACTCTTTGTGATAAGATATGGTATTAATCAAGCTACTCATCTCCCTAATGTTAATCAAATTTTTATCATCACAGATTCCATCCATACTACCAAGAGAATCTTTGATTCATTATTGCATCCATATCAAATACACTCTGCATCTATCTCCTACAAACTCAGAGAATTTTTCAAGAAAGACAGTAACAATCTTGTTGAGTTTTGGGATTGTCCCAGTAATTAGAAGTAATCTCTTTACAATATAGTTGACAAAGAAACAAAGAAGTTTGACCTCACTTCAATCTATCCCTGCAAATCATCATAGGACTTCAGCAGAAAAAACAAATGTGATATCATTCTCAATACCTGGAATATGTCTTTTTAGACACCAGAGGACAAAGAACAAAACTTTCTAGAACTACTAGACAATAACTTAAAACTAGTTGAACCATTGATATCCAATAGTAGACTGTGGCTTAAATAATTTGGCTATTCTAATTTGCTTTGTACTAGAGCTACAAGAGCAATTGTCAATCATGCACCAATAGGTGAATATCAACTTAGATTTTTCCCTTGGGAAGAGTTTAAGTGCTTATATGGTCTTTATCCCATTGAATCAAGGTACCATATTCTTTATGAGTACAGAAGGTACAACAACTACTGGAACCCAAGAAGAGATTACATTGTGCACTTTACCCTGTTCTTAGAATTTAACAATAACACTTTTTTCTTTGGAGAAAGAATTACTTAATTGAAATGCATTCAAGCTTTTCTGATTTTCTTTTTCCTTTTATTTCTTTTCCTTTTATATATATATATATTTCTCTTCTTTTCTCTATTTATGCAGTGTATGTCTTCATATATGTAATTACAAAGTAGCTACCATGGACTACTCTTATACCACATATAATAAATTTTTGATTTTTTTTAAAAAAAGAGGGCCCTGTGATATAGTCACATGGGTCTTGTTGTTGTTGTTTTTTTTTTTAATCATCAATTTATTACATGGAGCATGAGGGCAGACTATAATAGCTATTTTGTAACTATGTACATTTAGAATAAAGCAACATGGAAAAGAAAAGAAAAGAAAGAGATGAAAAGAAAAAAAAACAAAAAGGAAAAATAAATAAACAGAAGAAACAAGAAGAAATCAAATCCATATAGTAATTCTAAATGAAAAACTGAGGGAGAGCAACTATTCAAAAGAAAAGGCACTTGTGTTAAATTGAAGAAATAGTATGAAATGGGCAATGGTATCCCTTTTCAGATTCTAATAGTTGTTAAACATTTTGCATTTGTGTAGAATGTGTCATCTTGTTTCAATAGGATAATTGCTACAAGGGTACGAGAATTCTTCTCTAGAAAAGAACTTAAATAAATATTCTCCTATTGGAGCATAATTAATGATTGTTCTAGAGGTTCAAGCACACAACAAATTTGAATGTTCAAAGACTTGTAGCCAAGAACCATCTTTGATGCTTGACAGCTTAATTAGATTAAGATTGTTATCTAATAGATCAAGAAAATTTCTCCCTTTAGAATATGCTGCTTGAAAAAGCATTCTCCATT
>Ga0157358_1000225_pt1 | contig 22994 bp, 9 predicted proteins | sample AttcapACBM2_FD_111484 | JGI IMG/M metagenome (GOLD analysis project Ga0157358, IMG submission 111484) | Fungus gardens microbial communities from leaf cutter ant in Botucatu, State of São Paulo, Brazil - Atta capiguara ACBM2 | ecosystem: Host-associated > Fungi > Mycelium > Unclassified ... | reverse complement strand
TGAAGATGACGCATGGACTTAAGGGCTGGATAGATATTGTTGTAGCACAGACCAGGAGCCATATATATATATAGTGGATAATATAGTGAGGGCTCCTTGTCGAGTTCTCTTGTAATCTCCACTACTAGATAGCCTACTGAGAGCTTTGCTGAAGTCAGCATATCATGAGTGCTGTTCTGGCGAGTGGTTGCTACAACAAGAAGAGCTGGTTAATAGAAAAAGAGAATAGTAATGATACTAACCCAATGTTTTAGAAGTAGTACTTTTCTGCTATAAGAAGCTTCTTGGTGAACTCTACCATCAGAGCATAGTAATGAGTTATAAGGGCCTTAAAGAAAGAAAAAGCAGTCTCCATGCAGTTTCAGGCAGCAGTGAGGGAGCATAAGTAAGATGAGATATGTAAAAGAAAAAATGAATATTAGTAGAAAAGAAAGTTGAGAAAAGAAAGGCCACTCACAAGTTTGGCTAGTAAAAGAAGATATATAAAGTCATTCAGCCCAGAACTGCCAGATAGCAGACTTTTGATGAAAATAGTTCAAAGTGTGAGATGTAGCATACTCTTTGCAGCTTTGAGATCTGTCTACTAGCTAGAAGTAGATAGTATAAGCTGCTATTGCAATAGTCTTGGGAAGAGAAGGTCTTAGTATACAATGCTTAGAATTAGAACCAATGTAGGAGAGACATTTTAGTTCTCTAATAGAACTCTAGAAAAGAAGTCATAAACAAAAATAATGTAAAGAGTCTGGTAGATGTACCATGTTTTCACAATTAGAAAGTACAAAAAGACCAGAAATAAGAGCTAGAAGAAAGTCTCTACCAGAAAGGCTATAAATAGAAGCTAGATTGCATGCTATACAAAATCTAAGTAAAAAGAGTTGAGAAAAAAGTTAGCTAGGCTTACTAGAAGGAATATGAACTAGGGACTTTGACTTTGCTTTCTTATGGTAAAAGTGACTAGTAAATTTTGGAGAGCTATTAGCAGGAAGAGAAGAAGAAGCTGGCAAAAATATGGGAGTAGAATGATATGGCCACAAACTAAGGTATTTAGAAGCAGAAAGAGAAACTAGAGAGGATTCTAAAGTCTAATCCAGTACAGGAACAGAAATAGGATCTAGTAGAGAGAAAGTAAAGATCAGAGAATCTAAAAAAAGAAAAAGGTGGAAATTTGTTAGCTAAACTGATAAATAAACAAAATTAAGAAAAAAAAGGCTCACTAGACAAAGAAAAGATATAAGTAAGAGAAGAAAAAGTTGGAATAGAAAGCTCAAGAAGAAGTAATATAGAGAAGTCAAAGGCCTCTATAAGAATGTCTAAGTTGGTAGAAGTAGCTATGGGAAGGTCAGACTCACTTAACTCAGTAACATTGCTAAGTTTGAGATCAGGAAAAGAAACTGATAATAGAGGAGATAGTATAACAGTAAGAGTCTTGACTAGAAATATAGAAGGAGACTTGTTAGCAGTATGTAACAAGACAGAGACTTGGCAGATCTTAGCAAGGACACTGGCCATCAGATTATTGTATTTCTCTGATAGAGGATGTTGTATAAGCTTGCTTATCTAATGCTACAATATAGCAAGATAATAACTGAGCCTTGTATGGTCAGCTAGTTGTATAATAAAGAGAGATAGAAAAAGTGTCTAAGAGAATACAAAGGAAAAAAAAGTATTTTATAAAGAAAAACCAGTTTAGAAGCTATAAAAGCTTTAGTCAAAGGTATTAAGACTGCTGTTCTGAGCAACTTTCTATATTGCTCTAACAGCTTCTTTTCTATTGATTTAGATTTTCTTTATATAGTGAACAAAAAGTTTTTGATGGAAAAAGAGTTCAGCCTTAAGAAACAATATGCAAAACAGAGATCAGACTTTTCTGATAGAATAATGAAGAAGAAAGTAGCAGGATAGCATGAGCCAAGGCAAACCCTATAAAAGCTTGTGAATGTGGACACAGTGTTTACAAGCAGACTGAAGGTTTCAAAGAAGAGTGAGGGGCAGATATTATGTTGGAAAATGCTTTTTTATGAAAACAAGTACTCTTATAAGATTTTTAAGTATATAAGCTCTCTTTGAATATATTAGCAAGAAGATCTTACACTTTTAGATGATACCTCAGATTTTCTCAAATAAATACTAGTTTGAGAGGTGGTGTGATAGCTGTTAATCAAACTAAATCTTTGTTATATGCTAAGTCTATTCATCTGGAAAATATATCTTTGTGGTGATACTGTCTTTTCAACTTCTATTATACAAGCCTGTTTTCCATAATATCCACCTTTCTTGCAATATGTCCTCATAGTAGTAATGCAACTATTTAGATATTCCATCTTTGATGATAGAGATACTCCTATTTGACTTGGTCTCCTATGACAAAGTTCTTACTCCTGTTAGTATCTTACTACTGAAACTTCTGCTTGGGGCAATAGAGGCTATACTACTGAAACTCCAAGTATCTCCTATAGTTCTTCTTTATCTATAAGATTAGTAGTTACACTGTAATTCACTAGTCTGATAATCAACAAAGACAACTCTTATTGAACTCAATCTCCAGTATTCAATGACAACATACCAATTAGTACTCACTCCCATCTTGAACTTTTTTCTTTCATCTGAAGTTGTAATCATACAGCAGTCAGATGGTGTAATATATAAGCTAAAGCCAAGGTTGTTCTACAAGTTTACATATCTCTGAGCCAATTCCACAGACTTTCATTCCCAGTGTAAACTACATCTGACAATCTTGTTTTAGGAATAAGAAACACTACTTGTGAATAACTAGCTACAAAGTATGTATACTTACAAAAGCATTTTACTGGATTATGAACATTTGGATTGTTAAATAAGTAAAGATAGAATGGAATGAGCTCTCACAAGTAAAAATCAATTATCAGATTGATGTTGGATTGCAAATGAAGGGATAGCTATATGCTCATGAAATCTACAAGTAAAGGGGAGTAAGAGAGAGGACTTCTATCCAAATATTCCTACTTGAGAGTAGTTTAACTTTTATTTTATTAAGTAAGCATTGTTAGTACCTGCTATTACTTTCAGACAAGTTTTAAAGAGTTCTAGCAGTATAGAAAAGGCTAGCAAGATAAGTATCAGTTGGTATCTTCAGTTGTAAGATTTAACTTGAGAGATGCCTTTAGAATATATTATTTAGAATGGATAGTATTATTAGAGGCTTTTAAGGAACTTTGCAATCTATTTACTAGACTGTTGACATGTAATATGATATCATTGTTCTGAAACCTTTTATGATCTTCTATATAACATATGATCATGTGACTTGTAACAGATGCATAATAATTTGTTATATCATACTAATTTCTAACTCTAAGTCCAAAAATAAGAAAATAAGAAAATAAAGAAAAAATAAAATAAAATAAAATAAAAATGAGAAGAGAAATAAGAATAATTAAAGTTTATTATCTTTAACTCTAATATTTAGGCACTACTCTGAACATGCAGCTTTACTTCACTTCAGGCTACTACTTGAAAAATAATAGACAAACTGAATGTACAAATTAGATACTTGAGCAATACTTTTATATATTGTAATTACTATTAAGACAACTAGTCTAAACTTCTATTTCTTGTAAATTTTCCTTACAACAATACTTCTAATACTACTACTAGTGTCTTTCCATTCTTTACTAATAAGAGATATTATCTAAACATCTTTATTCATCCTGAACATAATATTGTGTTCTTCTGAGCTTATAACTTTGCTATAGATCTTAATAAGTTACAAAGTACTCTTAATTTCAAAGTAAATTAATAAAGTTTTTATTCAAGCTCAATTTTTTATAACTATCTGGCCCTTTAAGAAATTATCTCTTAGTCTAGTACTCTATTGCTTATCCTCTATTTGCTAGAGTTTATATGCTCTGTACATTCAGTCTTCCATATCTCTATGCTTGAATCTACTACTTCTAATACTTTCTCCAAGAAAACACAACTAGCTTCTATACTCATGATTATCAACAAAGAATTTAAGTATGAAATCTCTCAGATACTAGACTTCAAAATTGATTGCCAATAAAAATGTAAGCTCCTTTACAAGGTTATTTGGTTAGGATATGAAGATACTAAGATAAATCTGAGTAGATTTTTATATAAGGATATTTGTTTCTCCAGGGCTTTTCAAGTTGTATACAAATATTTCTAATTATTTGGATATGTCATCTAACTTCCTTTTTTAATATTCTCTCACTCTTCTATAATGTTCTGTGGTCTTCTATAGTCTACTATTATCATCTGCATTTATCTACTTATCTACTTTCTTATATTATAGAAGTATTTGCTAAGCATTCTAATTCTCTTCCAATTTGATCTCTTTATTCTGAACTGTTTCTGATTACTTAAGCATTATCATTCCCTACTTATATAAACAGAAGTTTAACACATCAGAATATGTTATGGAATGCTTTGAATACTAACAATTTTTCTTTTCTTTTATTTAATTTCTCTGATTTTATATTAATTTTGCTTTCTTTTCTATTTTTGATTTTCTTTTGGATGATAAAGAGGCATGTGACACTGCAGTCACATGATATATCACATGATATGATATCATAGGCCTAGAACATGGTAGAAGGATCTGGAAGATGATGTTAGGGCATATGGTGTACATATAATAGCCTTGAGTAAAATATGAAGTGGATATGAGAATGAAGCATGAACATAAGGGCAGGTTTAATTATTCATAGCATGGACCACATGTAATAGTATATATAGGATAGCAATACAGTGGGGACTCCTTGTTGAGTTTTCTTATGATCCCCACATTGATAGTCTACTGAGAGCTTTACTTGTTCATGTTACTATTAGTCTTTGTGACTAGTGATTGCCATAACAAGAATAGATCTGCTATTATATAGAGTAGTTGTCATCTTGAAAAATTCTTATTTTGTTTTCTTAGAATTTTCTAGAGATAAGTATATAGTTGGTATTTCTTCGATAATAAACTTAGGATTTTCTGGAGATTTGAAGTGCTTTGCTCTTCTACCCAGTTTTTCTAACATCCTATCTTTAAGCTTACTTATACCACCAACTTGGTATCTGATTTCTATATTGTATATCCTAACAAGTCTAGTCTACTCCTATTGTTTTGATCATACTGCTATATGTTATGATCTCAAGACCTTAGAGTGGGTCAAGAAAGAGAATCTTGTATAGGATTTATACAAGAGAACTCAATAGAGAACTCTGTACAGAATTGTCTACCTTATATACTCAAACTCCATGGTCCATGCTAACTACTTCTAGCCTATCCTAAACAGCTATGTGTTTGCTCTAAGGTCAACATATGTCAAACATGCTATATAATATTATCCTTTTAAAGTCTTCTATGTTCTTCCATGTGACATGTGATCATGTGACAGTGACAGTGACAGTGACATCACACTAACCCTAAACCTAAGTTCCCAAAATAAAGAAAAGAAAAAGAAAGATAAAATAGTTAGAGTCCACTATTTTAAACTCTGACACTATGATTCATTCTCAGCCTCCATACATTTTTAACAGGAATTTCTCTTAGTATATTCTGTCTTTTTTTTATTTTGACTTAATCTCAGCTTTTACAAACTTTTTATGGGGTCTTTATTTTTATTTTTTCAGACTTTAACTTTTGTCTTATTTTTTTTTTTAATCATAAAACAAGATTAATATTCTAGTAGGAGGCAGATAATGGAGTTTTCCCCAACATCTTTCTCTCAACTTCTTTAAGCTTTACTATAAACCTATTTCTATTCTCATTCCTACTTTTCTTGTCTTTATCTTTGTCTTCTTCATTTCTATTACATTTACCTTTCTTGCTATTTTATAAAATCTTCTTTAGACCTCACTAAGCATTGACTATAGCTTTAATTCTTGCTAATTAGATAGTATTATTCTTCTGCCTCTCTACTAAGTTCTGAAGGGACTGTCTAACACTGTGACATTCTTTGACCAGTTCTCAAAGTGTCTGCTTGATAGTATTTAGAATTCTGTCATAGGTAGAGACCAACTTCTTGAAGATAGTATTAACATGTGGTATACACCACTATTTAATAGCAATGTACCCTGTGCAAGCCAGAGAGCAACTATGAGTAAAGAAGTTAATTAGTGAAAATAATATAGAAAAAAAAGAAATATTACTACTTATTTGTTGTTGTACACCAAACATTTCTGTCTAGCACACACACACTTCTTACAAGAGTTTTGCCTCCATCATTACTGCATTATTCCTGTAGTATCTCTTAATCTATTTTTCTTTTGCTTTCTTAAATAGCTACTGCCTAGCCTTGTCCTCTGAGGAGATTTTTACAATCTTCTTGTACTTGGTTCTTACTACTTGAAAGACCTCACCATATTTTCTCATTACAGATTCTTCATTTAGAACAAAGTATTAGAGTTTCTTTAAATTCTCCAACCTCATCTTCTTTAATACCTTCTTCTACTGTTTTTATATATCTTCCTCCTATGTTCTAGCCTTAGTAGCTTTTTTTGCTTTCTGAGCTATCTGTTCAATATAACTTGCTTTTGCTGCCTCTTCTAAGTGGGCTTGGAACTGCTACTTTTTCTTATACTATTGTTGCATTTTCTAACATTATTGCTCCAACATTTCAGTATCAGCCTTTGAAATGTTTGATAAGGGAGAGGACATGGTGGTATAGAGAAAAGAGACAGGATTTTTACTTTATTATCTATATATTGACTTAAGTACTATAACAAGTTCTCTGGGTAAACTGAACAAGACTTCAAAGACTTAGTCCTAAAGAGAGAATACTATAATATGCTAAATCTACTTGTTTTGAAGACTGACCTCCATGGCAGCTTATTAATCCTATTAAAAGCCTATCTTCTATAATAACTATCCCTTCTACAACATGTCTTCATGGTGGTGATGTAATTATTCCCTAACTCTTTAAGTATTTAGTTTTCTATAACAGAGATACTTTTATATTCTGGAAACCCCAGACATCTTCTATCTATATTATTTATATATAAGACTAATAGTTATACTATAATTTGCTAGTCTGATAATTAATAACAATTTCAAGTAAACTTGATCTCTAGTATTCAACAGCAATACACTACCATTAGTACTTAATTCTTTTTGGACTTTGTTCCAGTTTTCTAAAGTTATGGTTATATAATAGACAGATAGTACAGTATATAAGTTAAAGCCAAGGTTATTTTTGGAAAGTTTATATCTCTGAGCTTATCATATGGAGTTTCTGTACTTTATATATTCTTAAGCCAACTCCATAGGCTTTTGTCTTCTGATATAAACTATATCTCATTTCTTAGTATTTTTTCTTAGCTTTTAAGCAAGCTCAGACTATTATGAGAACTTTCTTGGAACTTTTACTATATGCTTCAAACTTTGAGTTGGTGTTTGCTAAAAAAACTTTAACAAATTTTATTACAAACTTTATTCAACTTGTGGTTTCACAACTAGTAGACTGATTCTTACAAACCAAATTGGACTAGAAAGCCATAAATGAGAGCTATTTACACATATATAGGATATACAAAAGTGATAACAGATTACTAAGATATCAGACTATTAGTAACTATAAGTTTCATTAGCTATTATTTTAAAAACAACTAAATAGATTCCCATGATCAAACTTGTATTTGAAAGAACTCATTGAGTAGTTTTTAATGATATATTATACATCATTTGGAGATTAGTTTTTATAGAGATATAAGTATATCAATGTAGTAACATAATCAGTTATCTTGTGAGAGGTAAATTGCACTCATTATGTTATCTGCAATAACAGTATAAAAGATAGAACAGAAGAGTGACTTAGTAAGCTAAGTTTTGAAAAGAAGCTAGATGTGGTATTGTATGAATAAAATAAACCTTGGCTTTAATAGATAACATTGTACCTAGTTTATGGATTGTATAGTCATAACTTTGGATAACAGGAGTTTAGACAGAAAAGTGTGAGTATAGCACAGTTCAAGTTGATTATCAAACTAAAAAATAATATATAGGAGTTATGTTCTTAAATACAGAAGTGACAATCTAATAATATTTTACTATTAGTAACAAGAATCAAGCAGAAAAGAGGTTATGCTAGGGTGTAACAAGAGCTATGCAATACTAGCCCTTGACTGTATACTAAAAAATTTAAAGAAAATATTATCAGTATTAGGAATTAATAGAAGATATAGAAATAATAATATAGAAACTGATTAGAACACATAACATCCTTAAAAGAACTCTCATGAATGTAAAAGAATAAAGTTAGAAAGGGTATTAAAAGAAATATATGAGTATTATCTGTTCATGAATGCTTTCTCTAGCTAATACACTTCTAAACAGTGAACCCTACACTGTATAACAAGTTTCTATGGAAAATCTAGTGAATAAATTGCAAAGCTCCTTAAGGGCCTCTAACAACACTATCCATTCCAGGTAATATATCCTGAAGGCATCTCTCAAGTCAAACATCACAACTAAAGATACTAACTGATACTTATCTTGCCAGCCTTTTCCAGACTACTAGAACTTTCTGAAACTTATCCAAAAGTGATAGCAGGTACTAATGATGCTTACCTAATAAAATAGAAGTTAAACTACTCTTAAGTAGGGATATTTGGATGAGAGTCCTTTCTTTACTCCCCTCTACTTGTAGCTTATATATTAGTCTAAAAATACAAAGAATGAATCTAGAGAATGAAGCCTGAAATCATAATGAAGCTCTCTAAGACCTCATGAGCATATGGCTGTTTTTTTATCTGAAACCCAACATCAATCCAATAATTGATCTTCACTTGTGAGAGCCCATTCCATGCTCTCTGTTTCTATTTCCATAGCTGCTCCTTCTTATTTCTTCATTCTAGACTCTGTTGGCTTCTGATATGATGAGTTTTTGTCTTATTTGACTGTTTAAATATGTGAAACTCATTAAAACTCTCTTGTGAGTACATACAATTCATAGCTAGTTATTCATAAGTGATGTTTCTTGTTCCCAGAGACTTTTTCTACTCAAGATCTAGTTTGGTTAATGGCTACCACACTACTTCTTGACTACTGTTCATTTGAGAGGACCTGAGACATCATCTATGAGTATAAGATCTTCTTGCTAATATCTTCAAAGAGATCTTATATGCTTAAAAACCTTAGAAGATTACATATTTTTGTAAAAAAAGCATTTTCTAACATAACAGTGTTATTTATTCACTCTAAGAGGCAAGAATATTTAATCTATCTACTTTCAGGATAGCAGTTGGCTTGCTTATTTTGGCTAGTTAGTCATATTATATATCAAAGCAACTAGAGCCATTCTCAATCATGCTTTTGTTGAGAAATACAAATAGTACTTTTTTTCTGCAAAGTGCATCCAATATCTATATGGCCATTTCCAGGTAAAAATGTGTCAACATATCTTTGCAAACTGCTTTAGGTTTGCTCATAATCTCTTGATTAACCTATCTCCATCAATTGAAGACTTTGTTGACTTCTTGAAGAAGCATCCAAGCACTTTTATCTTCTCTTCTCAAGAACAACCTCTTATTCCTCCTAAGCCTTTATGAGTGCTTAATTTGTCTGCTTTTCCATTTCTGTAGATATTTTCTCAGTCTCATTTTTCTCAATTTCCTTTAACTTTATATTCTTAGTATAATAGGTCTGTAAATTTGGATATATAATTTGTATGTTAGTTACTTGTAATATTTATCTAGATTTCTCTTTGATTTCTCTTTGATTTATGTTGACTTTAGTAGTGTCTCTGTTCTCTGAGGCAAAAAGTTTTAGGCTAATTATAGTAAATAGTCTTCTATGGATTGTGACTGAGTACTGTGTAATAAATTGTTAAATAAAAACAAATAGTATATAAGCTAAAGTTTTATATTTATTATGACTTAAGCTCAAGTGTTAGAGTAAAAGTGTACTTATTCATTAAGTAACACAAGAGAACTTAATAGAATTTTTAATATAAGATAGTCTACTTTTTATACCCTAGTTTTAATTCATGTACTTTATAACCTACCCTAAAATAATAACCAAGTTTTTATAGTAACTTTTATAATATTCTATCAAGTCACAATCTCTTAGCTAAGTTATAAAAAGAAAATAAGAAAAACCAAGTCTATATTTGTAAGTTCTGACAATGTTTGTATTCTGTATATTTGTCAGGCATAGTTTACACTGGGAGATAAAAGTCCATGGAGTTGACTCAGAGATATATAGAGTATGTAAACTCTATGCTTGATGATGTGAACTTGTGGAATGACCTTAGCTTCAGCTTATGTGTTGTGCTGTCTATCTGCTATGTAGTTATAACTTCAGATAAATGGATGAAGTCTGAGATGGGAGTGAGTGCTGATTAGTATATTGTCATTAAATACTGGAGATTGAGTTCAATAAGAGTTTATCTTTGTTGATTATCAGACTAGTAAATTACAATGGAACTACTAGTCTTATATACAAGTAAGAGATATAAAATATGCTTAGAGTTTCAGTAGTATAGCCCCTATTACTCCAAGCAGAGGTTTCAGTAGTAAGACACTGACAGGAGTAAGGTAAGAGGACTCTACTATGGAAGACTGAGTTAAATAGAAGTATTCCTGTCATGGAAGATAAAATATTCAGATTGTTGTATCACTGCCATGGGGACATGTTGCAAGAAGAATGGTCTTCACAGAAGACAGGCTTGTGTAATAGATATTGAGGAGGCAGTATTACCATAGAGATGTATTTTCCAGATAGATGGACTTAGTATATGACAATATTATAAATAAGTGTTATATTCTATATATCTTATATAGATCCTGATTACTAATATATGAACTGTGTCTAATATTTTATAGTCAAACTCTATTCCAAAACTCTATTCTCTACTTACTATTATATACTTTCTATCTTTTAGTTGTTACTATTAATTCTAAAGTTCTCTATCATTGTTATATATGGTTGTATAGTATACTTTATCATGATAAGAAACTTAGATTTTCTTTAGAGTTTTGAAGCATACAGTATACTTTCATCTTAGTTACTATTAAAAGACTTACTACTTTGTTAAAAATCAAATCTTGAACACTACTTATATCTGTTACTAAATCTATAGACTTTTCTCTATTCAAGTTACAAGTTTCAAATACCATTACTAACCTTGTAGGGTTTGTCAAGCCAACTCTACAGTTACCTTTTCTAAACTTCATTAAGTATAGTTATCCAGAAAGTTATACTTTTATCTATTTTATTGTCATCAAGTAAACTCTTACCAATTTAGATATTTTTCTAGATTATTTAATTAAGAGTTTTTAACCATTTAGTACAATTATTCTAAGATTAGGTTAGCATTGTTCTACCTGATATTCTACTTGATTAGCATAAACTATTAAAAGTATCTAAAGTAGTTGTTACTTTGAAAAAACCTCATTCTTTTCTTTTAGATTCTCTCTGAAGATGAGTTGTATACTTGATAGTTGTGAACAATATAACTTGTATTTTTCCTGAAGTATAAACTTGTTGTAGTAGCTACTAACATAAATGATCAATAAATTACTAAATAATCTTTAAGTTATAAGAGTTTTATAAGGATTATAAGAAAACTTGACAAGAAGTTTCTAATATATTGATATTCTATACATACTATTATATGCTGGTTTATATCCTACAATATAACCTATTTTAAAGTATATTATCCATTAGTTGTTAAGAGTATGTTAGAATGGACAGATTTTGCTTTGAGTGAATATTTGTAATTAGATATATGTTATAGGATACTTAAACACTAACAATTTTTATTTTTCTTTTCTTTTATTTTTCTGATTTTATATTGATTTTCTTTTTCTTTTATTTTATTTTGGATAATGAAGAGGCATGTGACACTGCAGTCACATGACATGTCACATGATGTGATGTCATAGGTCTAAAACAAGGTGGAAGAATTTAGAAGATAATGTAAGGGCATATAAATGCAATATGGTAGCCTTGAGTAAGAAATGAGGCAGATATGAGGATAGAGCATGGACATAAGGACAGGGTTAATTATTAGTAGCATGGACCATGTGGACTTTGTATAAATAGGACTCTAATAAAGAAAAAGCTCCTTGTTGAGTTCTCTTGTGAACTTCCCACTTTATATCTGTCTTAAGAGATTTGCTGCCTTATGCTACTATTAGACTTTGTGTCTAGTAGTTGCCATAATAGTATACAGAAAGGGATTGGATCAAGTATAAGAACTTCTCTGAGAATGGACATAGTTATCTATGAGGTTGGATAAGATACTTGGATTGCAGATTAAGCTTGGAGACTTGTCTATGGATAGGCAATATGATCTTAAATAACAACCTTGGTCTTAACTTATATGTTATGCCTACTGTCTATTGCATGATTATAATTTTGGATGTTAAGATATCAGGTAGAACTAACTAATATCTTAGTTGGGAAAGTAAGAGTAAATGTTTAGTTGGATTTTAGTTGATTTCCAGACTGAAGACTACAGAGTATTTACTTGGTTTTAAATACTAAGTCTGTAGTTGGAACTGTAGTTAGAAAGTTAGTAGTATAGAAAATAACTAAGAAGATATTATAGAGATAGTTTCTAGGATATAGGATAACTAAGAGTTTAAATGATGAGTTGCTAAGGAATGAGATGTGAAAGGCTAATCTATATGTAAACAAGCATAAATGTAAAAGTGCATCTAGATATAGTTAGAGTTTTAACTAAAAGTCAGAAAGTGAATGTCTCAGATATCTTAGAAGTCAGTCTATGATATAAGTCTACTATATATATATATTATATTATATCATGTGATATGTCATATGACTGCAGTTATATGCCTCTTTATAGCTAAGAAAAAAATTAAAATAAAAGAAAGAGAAAATTAAATTAAAAATAGATAAAAAGAAAAGAAAATTCAAATAAAATATAATAGTTTAAGTATATTATGCCAAAACTCCATTAAACTCTGCAGGCTTCATCCAGTTGCTCTAACAGTTGTCTTAACAATATTTAAGTTGAATACATATACTGTACTTTTTTAGTTATGTTTAACTAACTCTAGTTCTTCTTCTGAAATTGAAATAATATGCAGTAATGCAATATTGCTGTTAGAATATATAAGGTTACATGTTACAGAAATATGACCAAAGTATGACATACTATTATAATTTGAATTATAACTAGAGTCACACTTTCATGTTCAATTCTATTATATAATAAAACATATCAGAAGAATTAAGTAAGCTAGTATCAGAAATATATAATATATAAAGTATTTTTGTTAAATAGTTGTAAAAACCATAGTTAAGATAACTTAGGCTTACTTTTAGTATATTCTTATAAAAATCACAAGAAAGCTTAATAAGAAGTTTTTTTAGTTAACAGTTTATTACACAATACTTGATAACAGTCTGTAGTAGACTATCTACAAGAAGTAGCCTACAATTTTTGTCTTAGGAGACTGAAATCTCTCTTATAAGTAGAGAAAGATATTATTAGAGTTAATGGAAATTAAGAAGAAATTTGAATAAAAATTGCTAACAACCAATTTATGTTATGACTCAAGTCTTAGAGTTTGAACAAAAAAGAAAACTTGTATTGTTTAATACAAGAGAAATTAGTAGAGTTTCTAGTACAGGTAAGTTTACTTTATATACTTCTAATACATGGTCTGTGTACACTTTACATCTAGCTTACTCTAAATATTATAAGTCATATATATAAGTATTATATGATATATGAAGTCATCCTTTTATATATTTCATGACATTGTAACTAAGATATATATGACTAACTTATGATAGCTATTATACCTCAGTATGTTACTTGTGACAGTTGTGACCATCACATGTGACCTCATATTGTTCTTTTTTCCTTCTAAGTTTAAAATAAGAAGATGATAAAGAAGAGTTAAAATAGAAAAATAAGAGAAACTTAAATAATAGAAGGGAGATAGAAAAAGGACAAGTTTACTATTTTTAAATATGACAATTTATTGATTATGTATCCAAGTCTATGAAAAGAATATTTTTTCTATCATACTGAGAATACAGAGTTAAAAAAACTAAGAGAGATAAAGATAAGAAAACTATTTATAAAAACAGAAAAGTAGACTATCTGAGTACTTATGGAGGTTTAGAGAGAGAAGGTTGTTCTTGAGAAGAAAAGACAAAGATATTTAGATATTTCTTTAAGAAGTTAACCAAGTTCTTAATTGATAGAAATAGATTAATTAAGAGACTGTGAACAAACTTGGGATAGTTTGCAAAGATATGTTGATTTATTTTATCTAGCAATGGCTACACAGATATTGGGTACCATCTATAGAAAGAAAATACTGTCTATACTTTCCATTAAGAGCATAATTAAGGATAGCTCTAGTTGTTTTAGTATATAATGTGACTAACTGTCCAATGTGAGAAAGCTAACCACTCTGAGAGTAACTGGGCTAAAGGGGCTTGTAATTCTTGTCTCTGAAAGTAAGAAAATAGTACCCTTAAACAGTAGAACAATTAAAGAATGTCCTTGTTATATGTAAGTCCACCCATCCAGAAATTACATCTCTATGGTAATATCATCTCCAAATTATACAAGCCCACCTTCCATGGCAGCCATCTTCCTCACAACATACCTTCCAGTGGTGCTGCAACCATCTGGGTATTCTGTCTTTCATGGCAGAGATACTCCTATTTAACTCAGTCTTCTATGATAGAGTTACTCCTGTCAGTGTCTCAACACTAAAATCTCCACTTGGGGTAATAGGGGCTTTACCACTGAAACCCTGAGCATCTCCTATAATATCTATTTGTATATAAGACTAGTAGTTACACTGTAATTTACTAGTCTGATAATCAACAAAGATAATTCTTATTGAACTTGATCTCTAATGTTCAATAGTGACACACCAAATCAGCACTCACTCCCATTTCAGACTTCTTCCTATTATCTGAAGTTACGATTGCACAACAGACAGATAGTACAGCACATAAGCTGAAGCCAAGATTGTTCTACAAGTCCATTCTGCAGATTTCTACCCCAGTGTGAACTGCACCTGACAGTCCTCCAAGTATTTAGACATGAGAGAACACTCTTAAAGTAAAGAGTATCAATAAAAGTAGTTGCTAGATTTCATCTAACAGTCACTCTGGTGTTAATCACATTATTATGGACTACTTAGTATAAGAACCACTCAATATTGCTTAGATAGTCCTAATATTTGTTTTTATAGTTAATCACAAGAGAAGAACAAAGCCAATGAAAAAACTTGTTCAGAATGCCCAGAAAGGTCCACTGCCTTTCTAGAAGAGCCTAGAAAGTCAGTAATAATGATAATGTATTCAATGTTTATACTAGTGATCTTGGTAATACCTAGTCTTATAGTAAAAAGCTCAGTATTAAAAGTAGTTGGCTGACCAGCTGGAGTTTTAGAGGATGACACCTGTTGTAATAGCCTCAGCATTAAAGAGATTTAAGCATTTAGTTGTTAGAGTTGAAAACAATAGACTCTATTTATTTTTATTTCATTTCATATTTGAAACTTAGGATTAGTGCTAGCATAACATCATATATAACTGTCACAAATTGTCACACATTGATCACAGGTCACATGATGCTGCCATAGTCATATAGAACATAAAACATTATAGAAGGTTTTATCTAGAACAAGATAATGTTATATAGTATATATTATATATGTTAATCTTAAAGAAAATACATGGCTCTTTAGGGTAGACTAATGGTAGTGTAGCATGAACCAGTAGTCTGATATATGTAAGGTAGACATTTTTGTACTTGGAACTCTAAAAATGGAGTTCTCTTATGTTAATATTAATATAGAGTTTTTTCTCTTGACTTACTTTAAGATCTTGAGTTTGTAATATTAGTGAGATTAAGAAGTGATGCTTCAATATCCAGAAAATAGAATCCTTCAAACAAGCATACTAGATATTATTCAAAGAGCAAGTAATTGTGGGTAAGGGCAAGTGTTCTTTGAGTTTCTAGTACTAAGTAAAGATATCAATACATGCTGAGAGAAGAGCAGCAGTCCTAAGACAAGATTACTTAACTAGCTTCTTAAGATAAAGATAAATGAAAATAAGACCTACTAGAGCTTCAATTTTACTAGTAGGTAAAGTGCAAGATACATTAAAGACCTAAAGAGTAGTCTTATATTATATAGCTGCTAAAAGCAATATTTGTGTCTTATTGGAAGCTTTAGCAAAGAACCAGAGTTGAAAACTATAGATAGTAATTAGAACAACACATAACAAATAAAAAAGCCATTTCTAAAGTAAAAGAAGGCTTTTAGTTGAATTTCCAAGCATACTTATTCAATACCTCAGTAAAGTAGTAACAAATATGTTTCTTGAAGAATAGCATTATAACTTAAGTCCCAAAGTATTAAGATAAAAGAAGAATCTTGTATTAGAGTTAATATAAGAGAACTTAATAGAGTTCCAAGTACAAAGTATCTATCTTATATATACTGGGCTAATAGTCTACACTATACTAAACCTAGTCTACTCTAAAAAGCATATGTTATCTAGAAGATCAATATGTAGTAAATATGCTGTATGATGTTATTATTCTAGAACTTTCTATGTCCTTCTGAATAATATATAATTATGTGACTATAACTGTGATATATGACAGTCTTGTGTGATATCATGCTAATCTTTTTTTTAAGTCAACAATTTATTACATGGAGCACAAAGACAGACCATAGTAGCTATATACATAGGACTAAATATATGAAGAAAAGACTGAAGTGAAGTAGAAAAGAAAAAAAAAGAAAAAAAGAGTCTGAAAACTATCTGATGCCTTTTGGAAAAGTAAAAGCCTTCAGGTTGAAGATGAGGAATGCTGTGAAGTTTGCTAATGATTCCCTATTGGAATTCCAGTATTTACTATGTTTCTTACTTGTGAAGTATATGATGTCTTAATTCTATAGAATAGTCACTATATAGGCACACAAATGATTCTTTGGAAAAGAAGCAAAGACAGTATTCTTTTATGGAAGTGTGGTTCATAATGGCTCTCACAGCTCTAGCATAGAGGGTGTTTGAGTGGCCAAAGTGTTTAAGCCATGCACCTTCCTTGGTATAGGTTAGAAATATGAGGTGTTTTTTATTGTTGAGGAGTTCAAGGAAATTTCTGCCTTTATATTCTGAAGTCTAAAATGTTATTTGCTATGAGCAGATTATACTATCACACTCTTCTTTCTTGCTATAGTTCTATAAATTCTTGTATAGGAATTAAAAAATGAATTGATGCTGTCTTGTTTCTTTATTGACTTCAATATAAAGTAGCTATGCCAACTTGCTCAGACATTTCCAGAATTTGACTATGTTGTTGAAGTATTTGTTAAAGAAGTCTCTTAGGCACTGAGCTGCTTTGATTACTTGTAGCTAGTATGGGTGTGCCAATGAATCAAAGATTTTTTTAGTAGCATAGATAATATCTATGATGATAACAATCTTGTTAGCATTAGTAACTTGGCAGGATTAGTTGATGGCACTTCTGATAGCAAATAATTCAGCTTCAGTTGTGGTGACATTGACTACATAATGGGCTTTCTTGGATAAATTTCTACAGTTTGAAAAGATATAAGAAACTGTTATAGTGATGTTGTTTTTAATACTGTTATCAGCAATAGCTATGATGGTCCCAGAGTCAAACAATATGTTCTGAGCAAATGAATTTAGAGCATGGAAGTGAATACATAAAAGATATTTTTTCTATTAGCTAAATGAAAAGAAAACTGAGATGAGAAAGTGTCTATGAGATAAAAACCAGGAAAAACCTCTTTGTGTAGCCTGTCAAAAGCTAGTCAAAGTTTGTTTGATCAGTTGATAGAGTTGACTAGAAAGCTCTTGACTATCAATTTTTATTTCATTGTAAGCTTGCTCATAGTGAGTTAATATGGGTTGGAATTGTTGGAGTGTTGATTATTAAAGAGAAATTTAGCAGTATAAGTCTTGCTATTGTCTTTACACCCCAAGTGGATAAAGTATAGAATGCTCTAGTAATCCAGAGTGCTGCTTTTTTCTGTATCTTCCTCAATTTCTTAAGTAGGTAGTTAGTTGGGGCTTCCTTGAAGTATCAAAGTTGATGTCTATAGAAGACAATTGGAAGAATACATGATTAAAAGAGAAGTTGTTTTTGGTAGAGTAGGAAATCTCTTATGAAGTTTTCTAGTAGTTTCATATACTTGACAGTTGACATGGCTTTGTTGGTATAAAACTGAACATGTTAACAGAAAGATAATTTACTGTCAAAGATGAACCCTAAGTATTACCATGATTCTTTGGGTATAAGAATTGGTTCTTTTAGTAGGCTAAAGTTGAGGGGTTGGAGGTTGTAATACAGTTCATGAGTTTCCATGGTTTTTCGTTCTTTAAGGCAATTTCTTGTATCTTGTCATCAAAGAATGAATGCTTGGTCTTCTTGATCATCTTTTTGAAAGCCTTTCAATTTAATAGTGATCTTGAATTATAATATGCTTTGAGTTTAGTAGTACAGTTGTTGTTCTGCCAATCCTTAGATTACTTAGTGATATTGACCTACTTTACATGTATATTCCAACTTAATTTGGTAATTTGGGCAAATATAACTACAGTATCTTCCAGAGATTAAGTATTTTGATGCCTGAAGTATTGACACTTCTAAATTTAGCCTGAATTTGGTCAATGAAAGCCTTCTCCTTATTATTCTTCTTATAGAGAGATAGCTTTTTCTCTTGAATAAGCTTCTCTTGAATCACAATTTTAACCACTAAGGAAGTATAGTCTGATAGTGTTATGATATGGTTGAGCAGTAACATTTTTCTTTTTCTTTTGTCTATTTTTCTTGATTTAATATTTCTTTTCTTTTGATTTTGATTTTGATTTTCTTTTTATTGACAATGAAGAGACATGTGACTGCAGTCACATGACATATCACATAATGTGAAGTCATAAGCCTAAACTGGGCTGGAAGGGACTAGAAGAATGATGTCAGGGCATATATATAGCATAGTGTTTTTATAGAAGACATGAGGATAAAGCATGGACAATGCATGGACTTTAGAGTAAGGTTAAATTAGTGTTAGCACAGACTACAGACCATATGTAATTTATATAAATAGGGTAGCAATTTAGCAGAGACTTCTTGTTGAGTTCTCTTGTGATCCCTATATTGATAGTCTACTAAGAGCTTTGCTGCCTTGTGTGATTATTGGACTTTGTATCTAGTGGTTGCCACAACGGATAGGCCTCTTAGTTCAGAGATGATTAAATAGGAGCTAAATTCATTAGAATAGCTTCTGAGGAATATGAGGTTAATAACTAAGTTGAGGTTGTTTGGGTTATCCATATATTTAGTAAATACCAAATTTATGGGAGACAAATATTCAAGATTAAACAAATCTACAAGTTCTGATAAGATATTAGTATGAATGGAAAGATAAGGGAAATAAGGGTTCTAGTCAATGTCTCTGATGTTAAAGTCACTTATGATGATGATGATATTATTGAGATTTGTTTCAATATCCTTAAGATATTTTAAAGCTGATTGATGGTTATCTGAATATATGTTAAGTATGAACAAAACAGAGCCATTATTAACAAAGGAGATTAAGTTAATATTGTTGTAGTTATAAATATCTTTCTTGAGAGAAAAGTGCAAGAGAGAGAGCTTTGAGTTGACATAAGTGAGAGCTTTTGAATGTTCATTGTATTGGCTTAAATATCTTGTGAGAGTGATCTATACTGGATAGTTTGGCATGACCACTATTTCTTTACCTTCTGCTGATATAGAACTGGAAATTGATCTGACTATAGAATATAGTAGTTCTTGAATAAATAAGATGTCAAACTTTTTTTGATTTTCTAGGATGGACTCAGTGAGGAGATGGTTCTTGTGAATATTTTGCAAGAATATTTTTAAATTCTTGATAATCATTTTTATGTACCATTCATGCTTGAATGAGTAAAGTTAGCTCTGATTTCTCTAAGCTCTTGAGATTTTTTGTTGTGCTAGTTGCAGTTAAACTAATACTTTTAGAAGAGACATGTATTGTTGTCTACTTGGTGTTCTTCTTTGCAGTTGATGTATTTGAAGGTATAGTTGCAAGATACTCCCTTTGGAGTCTCCAGTCTTGGTGGGCTGATCTTAAAGTTGGATTCACAACATTACACCATGTTACAGTCATGCTCAAGTTTATAAGGGCCATTATACTTAGGGCATTTGGCTCTGTGAACATGGCAAGCAAAAGTTGTGTGTTCCCATCTCTAGCTATTGTACTAATCTCTAACTCTAAGTTCAAAATAAGAAAAATAAATAAAAATGAAAATAAGAAATAAAATGAAAATAAATAGAATCTACTGTCTTCAATTCTGACATTATTCTCTCTTCAAGGGTTCTTTTCTAGAGAAACTGACTTTTATTTTCACTAATTTCTTTTTGACTTTCTTGAATATTCTTTCTCAAACTTTCCATTATCCCATCTATACAACATCTTTGTCATATACTTCTCTAGTAACTCTTCTCTCATTCTTCTACTAAATCCAACTTTTCTTGTTTTCTTACTTCTGTACTAAGTCTCTCTTCAAATTCTGCTACTATTTCCTTTGTATTCTCTAAGTCCTTCTTCCTCTTCCAAGTATTATTTTCTGCTGTGAACCACTTCCATTGCATTAAATAATTCACAACTTCCCTTATTTTTCTTTTATTTAAAATTATTTCTACTTTCCATTCTTTGAATCTATTTACTTCTACTAGTTTGACTTTCTCTACTTTTTGCCCCTCCACTTACTCTCTATATCTTATTACTCAACTGATATTCACAACAAGGTAAATTCTTATTGAATTCTTATTGAAGTTGGCAGTCATAATTTGACTACATTAGTAGAAACTACCTTGTGTTACAAACTTAAGACCTTAGGGTTGGTTAAAAGAAAGAACCTTGTATAGAGTTTACACAAGAGAACTCAATAGAGAACTCTGTACAGAATAGTCTACCTTATATACTCAGATCTCATAGTCCATGCTAACTACTTCTAGTTTCTCCTAAACAACCATATGTTTGCCTTAAGGTCAACATATGTTGCAGTTGTTATATGATGTCATCCTTCTAGAACCTTTTATATTCTTTTGTGTGTCTCATGACTTGTGACCATGTCACCTGATGTGACTGATGTGTGACCATGTAATCCAGTCACCCTAATCCTAGTTCTAAGAATAGAAAGGAAGATAATTTGAAATGAAAATGAAAAAAAATAAAAAATGAAAATAATTTAGAGTCACTTGCTTTCGGTTTTGACACCTTGTTAATGATATATAGACCAACATATTGATCTACTGATTTCTTTGCTAGTCTCTTTAAACACCAGATCTTTCATACTCAATATCATCTTATCTTTTTTCTTCCACTTCTTAGTCTTTCTTCTTTCTTTATCCACTTATTACTTCATCTCTTCCTATACTTTGCTCAGTGCTGCTTCTATCTTCTTCTATACTTTATTTATCTTTTCTGCAAACTTTATTGCTTTCTCTACTTTTTTTGTCTTCTAATATCTGCTTCCATTCTTATTTCTCTATTATAGTTTATCATAAACAGAGATATCTTAGTTGTTGAATATGTCTTATTATTAACCACAAAATCAGCCATTGCTAGCCATTCTAGCTAATCATTCTGTCTATAAACTATAAAGAATCAGAGATATTGTTCCAACTTCTAATTTATTTGTTCTGTCTATCTATCTATTTGTGGGTAAAAGAATGTTGACAACTTTGTTTCAATTTCTGTTCACCTCTTTTGTCAAATCTGCTGTAAACTGAGGTTCTCTATCCAAAATTACACTTTTTAGCAACCCATGCAACTTTCACATGTTATCTTTGAACAACATTGCCAAACCTTCCACTGATGTTTCTTTTGTTGTCACCACAAAATATGTCATTTTGGACAACCTATTGCAAACTACTAGAATCATATCTTTTTCAGCTACTAACAGCAACTTTATGATGAAGTATACCATCAAATTTGTTTATAGCCTCTCCAGTACTTTATTCACCATCAACTTTCCTACTGATACCTCTATTCAATTCTTCATTCTTTGACATATATCACATTCATTCACATATTTTTCCTATATTTTTTGTTATCTCTGGCCACTAGTAATTCCTTGTTACTAACTTCATCATCTTCCATCTTTCTTCATGTCCTGTTGCTGGCATATCATAGTGTAACTGAATTATCTCCACTCTTAACTTCTTATCTCTTAGCATATATATCTTTTTCTTCTTTAACACTAAATCTTCCTTTATCTACCATTCATCACCTTTCAATACTTTAACACCTGTCTTCTTCATCTCTTTTACTACTCTTTTGTCCTTTTTTCTAGCTATTTTTTTCTAATATATCTACCTTAGATCCTTTTATTACTACTTCTACTAAACTACAAATCCACTCTTTTTTAATTAATCTTTGGTTTTCATTTGTCTTTTTCTATATCTACTTTCCAGTCTGATCTCCTACTAAGTTTATTTGCTTTTTCCATATTTGTTTCTAGTACATGTTTCAAAGTAAAATCAAATCTTAACAAATATAATTCTTATCAGGCTTGCCTTTTGTTCAACTTTTGTGCTTTTATGAAGTATTCTAAGTTCTTATGGTCTGTCCAAACCTCAAACTTGAATTTTGCACCTTCTAATAAATGTCTCTAGTTTCAAATCTCCTAATCACTACTAATATCTCTGTTAAGATCATTGACAGTAGACTTTATTTTATTTTACTTTTCTTTTTCCTTTTTAATTTTCTATTTTTAGAACAACTCGGGCTAGGGTTTATCAGTCACGCTGTCACATCAATCACAAATTGATGGCATAGTCACAAGACTGATCACAGGACTTGGGAGAATGAAGTAGAAGGTTCTGGAACAAAGTGACATCATACAGCATGGACAACACATGCTGGCCTCATGTTATACTCATGGTTGTTTAGGGTAGGGTGCACAGTAGCTAGCATGGACCATGGGTAATAGTATATAAGGTAGACTACTTTGTATTAGG
>Ga0157358_1000224_pt1 | contig 23025 bp, 18 predicted proteins | sample AttcapACBM2_FD_111484 | JGI IMG/M metagenome (GOLD analysis project Ga0157358, IMG submission 111484) | Fungus gardens microbial communities from leaf cutter ant in Botucatu, State of São Paulo, Brazil - Atta capiguara ACBM2 | ecosystem: Host-associated > Fungi > Mycelium > Unclassified ... | reverse complement strand
TATGGCTAAATCTCTTAAGTCTAATGTCATCTTGGAGAATGATTGAATGAGTGACCCTAGAGGCAAAATTATCATCTCCAGCATAAATACATCAGGAGAATCATCTATACTATCCAAAGCCTCCTCTATTGAGTACTTAACTTGTATAGAGACCCAGAGTAACAACCTCAACTAGATTAACCAGACAGAAGAGGAACTTTTCAGACTTTCTTATGCAATGCCCTTAGGAGAGAATACCAACATCACAGTCAGGCTACCTATTCAGATAATGTGCCCCTGTCTCATGTAGGCCATGTGCAAACTACACCATCTCTGGTACCTGCTATTAATAGTGGTGTTTTATCCTTATCTTATGATCTTTGTTAACTGGGCCATCCCAAGTCTTGGGATGGCTGTACTAATCCTATTTCCATATTTGGTCAAACTTTGTCCTAGAAAATTGATGTCAACAATATCAAAATTTCACTTTCTCACATCTCCAACTTTATTATTAACAGAGAGTTGAAGAATAATAGAGAGGAAGACATCTCTTTTCTCAAAGGTTTCAGTCAAGTTGCTTTTGATTTTGTTTTAGCTGTTTTCAAGGGTAGATGGGACCAGCTTAGAATGGACTCTAAAAAAGACTAACTCACTCCCTCTCACTAAACTGGCAAATTTCTCTAAACTTCCCCTACTCCAACTTTCTCCTAGGCTATCAAAGAAAGTTCTGAAAAAATCTAAGTTCCATGGTAAGAATGCTTTCAGCAAGAATCAAAAGGCTGTAGAATTGGGCAAACCTTTGTATGCTCAAGTTTCTTCCAAAAACATCAGTAACATCTTAAAAATCAAGAAGAACTTTCCCAAGCTTTTGAACAAAAAGATTGATATATTTGGTAATGCAGATAAACCCAGGCCTAGAATCAATATGATGATCAAAAGATCCTCAAGAAAGCAGATCATCATCCCTATAAGCACAGACAATGCAAACAAGTTCATGTTGGCATCTAGCAAACACATTGTGAACCTTAATGAAGCACCAAGACTGATCTCATGGTTGACTTCATTCATATAGATCATTAAGGTCTCATTGTCACTTTCAACAGAGTTGCATCCCAATTGGAGATCAGTATTGTTAGCAAATATGTCAAGAACTACAACAATATCAATACAAATATCATCCAAGATGCTTGTCTTCCCCAATCCAAGTCATACCTAAAAGTCCTTAGCATCCCATACATCTTGGAAGGCACTAACATGCCTATCAAATCCAACATTATTGAATCATTCATCAAAACATTGCATATCTTCAATAATGTCAACTTCACTTCCAAGCCCCACATTGTCAAAGTCTCCTCAAAATCAGACATGGCTATAGTCTGGCTAGACATCTGGGACTCACAGAATGGTTCCATGGCAAAGAAACTCATCAATCACTGCTTCAACATCAGCAGCTTTGTTGCTACCATCAGAGGGGCTAATATGAATCCTAGTGTCCCTCAGTGCAAAAATTACTGGAAGTGGGATTACATCTTTGTTTGCTGTCTTCAAGATGCAAGATGTTTGAAGTGCAACAGTCCACATAAAACCAAACACCATCACTACTTTGTCTGGTGCTACAAGGCTAATTTTAAGATTAACCCTTCTTGGCTTGAAACCAAACAGGGCAAACCATGCCCTCACTCCTTCAAGTATATCAACTACAAGGGTGATTATCAAGCTAACTCCAACTCTTGCCCATTCTGGTGCCATTGTTTCAACAAAGAATGGCATGCTAAGAAATACCAGAAAATCAGAGATTCTAGGACTCAATCAATTTACTCAATTGTGAGCAGTGACAACCAATGATTATCAAGAATATCAAGATCTTCTTGCAGAATATGTAGAAAAACAATCTTATTGTCAACATGATCCTGGAAACCCAATTTGAGTATAATGTAATATTTATCTAAGAACCATCCTGGTCAACCTTTCACTCCATTCCTAACTTTAAAAGCTATGAAGGTGAAGAACTAGTTGGCATCCCTAACCACCCCAATTGGCTTGTGTTTGCTAACAAGTCATCAAATATCCATGATTATCCAAGGGTTGTCACTTATATAAACATTAGACTATCTTCCCTTTAGTTCTCTCTTTGTAAGAACATTTTATCTCATAGGGACATTTTGATTGTCTCTCTCTTCATTAACAACAATATTTTCTTTCTAATTAATATTTATTCAGACTCTTTGCAATCAGTCTTAAAGTATCTCAAGGATAATGAGGTTAACATTTCTAATGTTCTCACTATTGCAGGTGACTTTAACATCAGAGACAGTTTTTGGAACTCAATGTATCCTCACCATTCTGCTCATAGTGATATTCTTTAAGACATTACAAACTCTATTTTGCTAGGTCTTTTGTATCCTACTAACCCTATCCCCACTAGATTCTTGGATAATGACCATAATTTGAACTCAGTCATTGATCTCATGTTTCTTAGATATGGATCAGTCAAGCTAGACAATCACACTATCCATCTAGAGTAGAGGTTATTGCTGAATCATGCCCCCCTCACTATCACCATTCTGATTGAAGAATAACATACTGACATTTGTAAACACTCCATCAGCAAAGGTAGCAAGAAAGAGAAGTTATTCATCAAAGACTTAATCAAAGACATTTCTTCCATCAACATCTCTAATCTATCCAATACCAAATCTCTGGAAAATGTTGTAAATTTATTCACTTGTATCATTGAAAGGGCTTGGAATAAGAATTCCAAAATTGTCAATATCTTGAAACACTTGAAATACTGGTGGAATACTGATTTGGAAAAATACAGGTCAACTAGAAACATGGCCAATTGGAAAAAATTCAAGAGTACAGTCAAGAACACCAAACATTTGTTCTTTGACTAGAAGATCTAAGAGATTTCAAACAAGACAAGAGGGCCTTGTGAGCTAATGAACTGGGCTAGGAAAAGAAACCTTCCAGCAGTTGATGCTATCAAGTACAATGATCAACTGTGCCTAGAAATCAACAATCTTTGGCATGCCCTCCACTCTATGTTCAATCTAGCACAAGATTGTTATGTCAATATTGATATTCTTGAAGAAATCACCAATGAAGCCATGGAAGAGTGGCCTTCTTTCTCAAGGAAAGAGTTCTTGAGGGCTATTGCCAAGTATAACAACTCATCCACTTCTAGACCTGACAAACTTTCATAGTATCATCTCAAGCACATCATCAACAACAAAGCTTGTCTTGGTAAAATCATTAGTATTGCTGATGCATGTTTTGAGTTAGGGTTCTGGCCTTCACATTTCAAGTCATCTATGATGATAATTATTTCTAAACCTAATAAGAAATCTTACAACTCTCCTAAGTCTTTCTGACCCATTGTCTTTCTTAACATGTTAGGAAAACTTATCAAGAAAGTTATTGGTGAATGCCTTCAATTCCGATTCATTTCTAATGACTTTATCCATTTATACCAATTGGGTAGCCTCAAGCAGAAATCTACTTCAGATGCTAGCATAGCACTTACTCATTTCATCCATTCAAGTTGGGCTAGAAACAATATGACAAGTACTGTTACAATTGATACCTCAAGAATACAACATGGAGATGGGCATAGGGTATGATGACACAATTGGCTGTGTCAAAGTAGTCTCAGTCAGCACCTCATGTAGTAGGTACTCTAACCTTACTCTTTCTTTACTATCTCCTTATGTCTTATGACTCAGTTACTTTGTAGACTCCATATTGTTTCCTCATGTACTACTTGTATATATATATAGCATAGATACTATCCTGTATCCTTATGCTTTACCATTTATTTAATTCCCTTTACTCTTTCTCAAGTCTTTGCCTAAGTATAACCTGAGCTCTAGCTTAAGATTATAATAAGTACTCTAGTATTTGATATCACACAGTTATTCCCATCTCTAAACCATTGGCTCCTCCCACTCATCCTAAAAAAGGCTAGATGCCACTTCAAAGTCATTCAATTCTCCAATTATCTAGTAAGTAGGAAAATGCAATACAGTTGGAACAATTTTTCTTCTCAATTTTCCAATGTTAATATTGGTATAGAACAAGGCTTGGCCCTCTTCCCCATTTATCTGCCATTTATATTGTGCCTGTTTTTCACATTCTCAAAAATTAGTTAAAAAATCTAAAAATTCCTGTTTCTATTCTTTCATTTATTGATGATGGTTTATTCATTGCTCAGAGTAAATCTTTGACTAGCTCTAACTCTATTCTTTTTTGTAGTTATAATATCATCTCTTCCATTTTAGATAAGGATAAGTTTGGACTAGTACTAGAACATGGTAAGATAGAAGTCTTCCATTTCTCCAGGGCCCAGAGTGTCTTCAATTCTCCTTCCCTCAACCTAACAGACATTGACAGCCCAATTTTAAAGCCCAAAAACACATGGAAATACCTCAGTTTCATCTTTAATAGGAAACTGTTATTTTATCAACACATTAACTTTTATGCCAACAAAGTAATCTTGACAGTCAAGTGTATGAAAATCCTCAGAAACTCTATCAGAGGCCTCATTCTCTTTCAGAAACATCTTCTTTATAGATGTTGTATCCTCCACATTACCCTTCATAGCTATCAACTATGGTTTTACAATAGGATCTCTTTGTCATACCTGCTTAGGATTCTTAACCAAATGCAATGAAAAGCTGCTATTTGTATCCTAGGTATATTTCATACCTCCCTTTTGTTTGGGATTGAAGCTATTACAGGGTTCATTCCCATCAATCTTCATCTCCATGAACTTAGTGGTCAAGCTCATTTAAGAGTGTACTCACTCCCTCACAATCACATTTTGCAGTCTCTTCTGGAGGCAAAACCCTCTGATGATTTCAATCAACATTCTCTCTCCTTTGACTCTCTGATCCACTATTAAAGGGAAAACATCAAGGAATCTATTGTCAATATAGATAATAGGTTTAATGGAGTATTTTCTTCTTTTGATCCTTTAAATGTAGAATTTTCTCCTAGTTCTTATCTTATTAACATTTTTCCTAGTCATTTTTTATTTCATCTCTTTATCAGATGCAAAGACAATAATCTTGTAGATTGCACTAATTAGCTCAATAATATCACCATCACAACTTTATTAAACCACTTGCATGCTCTCATCATCTCAGACACAAGTATCAAGAACAATGTTGCTATGTCTATTGCTCATATCTATATTTGAGACAGATTTATTATCAAAACTGTTCATCATGCAGCTCATGTTACATCTACCAAGGCTAAGCTTTTTGCCATTAAATACAGTATCAATCAGGCTACCAACATACCTGGTATATCAAAAATTATCATTGTCACTGACTCCATCCATACAGCAAGACTTATCTTTGACTCTTCTATTCATCCATCCCAAGTCCACTCAGCTACCATCTCCAAAGAACTCAGAAGGTTCTTTATCATAAACAAAGACAACCTGATCAAGTTCTGGGAATGTTCTAGTCATTGTGACTGGCCACTCTTCAAATCTGTTGACAAAGATACCAAACAGTTCTGTCAAATGCTTCTACTTCTCTACAAATCATTCTAGGACTTTAGCAAGAAAAGAGAGTGTAAGGACATTATTTGAAACTAGAAAATGACATTCCAGGCACCAGATCAGAAGAGTCAACAATTCCTAGAACTGGTTAATAGTGAAGATAATCCTATTAAGCCATTCTATGCTAAAAGAGAGCCTTGGCTGAAAATCATCAGTTATTCCAACTCACTATATGCAAGAGCAATGCAAGCTATTGTAAACTATGTCCCAATAGGAGAGTACAGGTTATGTTTCTTCCTGAAAGAAGAGTTCAAATATCCATGTAGATCATATCCTATTGAGTTAAGATGACATATTCTTCATGAGTGTTGAAGGTTTAACAAGTATTGGAATCCAAGAAGAGACTCTCTAAGTCACTTTGTTCTCTTCCTGGAGTTCAACAGTAGCACTTTTGCATTCAATAATGTAATTAGGTAGTTGAGATTGACAGTGATCTTTTTTTCCTCAAATTTATTTCTAGTTCTTTTCCTTTTTCTCTTTTGATTTTCTTTAATTTCTTTAATTTCTTTTGTTTTTGCATTATTGGTATCAATTGTAAATGTATTAGAAATTAAATTATTAAATATATTAAGTATTTGATATGAATTTATATAATATACTTAATATTCCAAATATGGAATTTTATTAAAATATTTGAAAGTAAGTACTAAAATAATATAATTAGAATTAGTTTTTGGTACAAAATCATTTTTCTAATTTTTTTAAGTTACTAATAAGAATTTAATAACTATCTCTAAAATTAATTACATAATATTTTATATTATTTTCATTAGTAAAAGTTAATGAAATTTTAACTATTTTATTTTTATAAATAATAAAATTTACTTCTTTAACTTTAATAAGTTGTTTTAATAAGAATATAATATCAAATCTTGCAAAATTATATTTATCTCTTTTTAAATTATTAAAAATTATTCTGAATAAATTATTATTATTATTTAAAAAATAGTAGTAAAAATACAAGATTTTAAGTTTTAATTGAAAAGTTTGTAATTTTATACTTTTTGACTTAATATAATTTTGGAATCTTATTTTATTTTCAAGTTTAATAAGTTAAGTTTGCAAATAAATTTACAATTGTTAATTTTTTGTTTTGTTTTAGTTTTATTTTATTTATACTTATTTTTATAAAAATTACTTTATTATATTTTTTTGTTTTTTGTTTTTTTTAAACAGTAGTTAAGTAATTTTAACATCTAAAATAAATTTTTATTATAAAAATGCTTATAATAATAATAATGTTTAGTTTATATTTTTATCAAGGTTTATATTTAGTTTTTTTTAAAAATAATTCAATTTAACTATAGAAATCTAACAATATTTAAGTTATAATATTTTTTTGCAACTTTTTTAAAAAGTTTTAATATAAATAACTGTGTTATATAAGTGTTTAAATTTATACAATGGCAAATATATATACATATTGTATTAAACTATTAAATCTAGATATAATTAAATTTTAAATTTAAAAATAAAATAAAAACATTTATACAATTAGTTAGAAAATATAAATTAAACTTGATTTTAAGTACTATAATATTAGATAGTTATAGAAAACAAATTATAAATGATAGAAATAATAATATTCTAAACTTTATTAATAAAGTTAAAAATTAGAAAACTATAAAAAACTTTCAAGAGAATACAAATAAGTATAAATCAGTTGTTAATAAATATAATATTAATTTTAGTAAATATAATAAAAATAAAATAGTTAACTTACATAAAAAATAATTGAAACTTTTAATAAAATAAAAAAATTAAATATTAGTGATTATTTAGTTTCTTTATATAATAATTATAATAGATTTTTGAATAGTTTGAGTATAAATAAAATTGTTTGTATGTTTAAAATAATTATTACTAGTTTAATATTATCTTTTTCTTAGTGTTTTAATTATAATGTTAAGTATATCTCTTCTTTCTCTTCAACCACCATCTTGTATAGTAACACCTATTAGAGACTTTAGGAATAAATCTCTTTTTACTTTAGCAACTTATACTTCAATATCCAATATGACTCTTTCTGGTGATATGGATATAGTCATTGACAATGTTATTGATCTGTTCAAGAAGAATTGAGACAATTATGACAAGGTAAGAGGTTACACAATGGCATCTAACATATAAAGTCCTAGGACTCTATCCACGTTCTCAAGTGATTGCAACAAGGATTATGCAGCCAGAGTCCAGTATGAAAGTGACAATATAGTAGAAGATAACTAGGTTGTCCTATCTGATAGCCCACAGCTGGAATACACTACTCCAAATAGCCAGAGTAATCAAGTCAGCAAGGTAACTGACTATACTACTAACATGAGGCAACAACATGTTGAACACAATGCACCTGCTCTCAACAACAATGTGGCTAACAACAACATGTTCAACATACAGTTGTAATATAACATCAACCAAGCTTTAAACCAGAAGTGTTGAAATGGTAACTTGAGGGCTATTTTGTGTCATAGATCTATGGAACACTTGGTTTTGGATATCAAGAACATCAAAGAAACCTTAGGAAAAATACAGAAATATGTTCTTAGTAAGACAATTGAAAGTAGCAAAGCTAATGATATCAAGAACCTTGAAGGTTTTGGCAAAGTGGTATAGATGTTTATTTCCTCTCTCTATGAAGCTCATTGGGATAGTCTCTTTGTTGATGATTCAAACACTTTGTTAAGGAACAAAGTCAAATCCAAATTCAGTTCACAGGCTCTCAAGGAACCAACTAACAACAAAAGAAGGGACATGGTTAAACCTTCCTATGTTTCTACTCTTTCACCTCCCATCCCAGCTGAATTGTCTAAGGAGGTAAATGAAATTTCTCAATATTTTATAAACTCTTTCTCTATACAAAAAAATCTTATGCTCAAGTATCATCAAATGGTACTAACACAGCTAGGAAAACATTGAAGATTAAGGAAGCTTTTTCTAATCTTTAAAACAAGAAAATCAAACTTGTCTAGAAAATCATCAGTAGCAAACCGAAGTCTTATATCAATATGACTACAAAGGGACCTTCATATAAACAGGTCATAATTCCTATAAGCACTGACAATGCTAACAAATTTGTCAAAGATTCTAGTATTCACATTGCTAACATCAACAGAACTCTTAAAAATGTCAAGTTAGATGTAATGGCTAACTTTATTCATGTCAAGAACAAGGATGTGGTCATTTTCACCAATAAAGTAGCAAGTTCTCTGGACCTTCAATCCATTGAAAAATATGCCAAAAATACACAATATATCAAAGCAGAGTAAATAGAGTCTCTGAGGCTCTCCAATCCAAATTGTATCTCAAGATTATTAGTATTCCATACCTCTCTGAACATACTAACTCTCATATTACTTCTGATGATATAGAAAAAATTTTTAAAAAAATCATATATTCAATGACATTGTTCTGGCCTCTAAACCAAGAGTAATAAAAGTATCTCCCAAGTTGGACATGGCCATTATCTGGATTGATATCTGGGACACTCAAAGTGGCTCAAAAGCAAGAAGTCTTATCAATAGAAGATTCAATAGTGGAAGTTTTATCACCACAATTCATAGTGCTAATATGAATTCTAGAGTACCACAGTATAAAAACTGTTGGAAATGGGGTCATACAGCAGGTGTGTGCAGAATTCAGGGGGTGAAATATGTCAAGTATAATAGCCCTTACCAAACTATTCATTATTGCCAATTTGCATGGTGTTGCAAAGCTAACAAAAAGACTAACTCTTCTAGGCTCAAAACCAAGCAGAGAAAGTCTTGTCCCCATTCTTTCAAATGTTTAAACTGCAAGGGCAAACATCAAGCAGACTCTACTGATTGTCCCTTCTAGAAACATAGGTTCAATAAAGAATAGCATACTAAAGAATATGTGAAAATTTGAGAAAATCAAAAACAATCAATTTGTTCATATATGAATGGTAACAAGATATGATTATCAAAGACTTAAGAATTTTTTCACAGAATGTTCAAAAAAACAATCTTATTGTGAATATTATTCTCGAAGTCAATGTGGAATCTAATATTATTTTTATTCAAGAACTATTGTGGTCAACCATTTGTTCTATACCTAGCTCAAGGAATTGTAAAGAAAAATCATTGGTAGGAGTTGTTAATCATTCCAATTGGCTAACTTTCTCTAGATCTTTGGAAACTGAAAGTGACTACTCTAGAGTAGTCACATATGTCAACATCAGACTTATTTCTCTCTGTTTTACTCTTTGTAAAGATGTTATTAACCACAGAGATATTCTTTTAATCTTGTTCTTTAACAACAGTAATGTTTTATGGTTAATGAATGTTTACTCTGATTCTTTGTATTCAGCTTTAAAGTATCTCAAGAATACTGAGGTTAATATTTGAAATCTTCTGATTATAACGGGCAACTTCAACATTCACAACAATTTATGAGACCCATTGTTTCCTCATCATTCCTCTATTAGTGATGATCTTCTTATTATAGCAGACTCATTTAAGTTAGAACTGTCAAATCCTACTAATCAAGTTCCAACCAGATACTCAGACAATAGACATGACTCCAATTCAGTTATCAACCTCATATTCCTTTATAATGGCTCAAGCAAGTTGGACAGTCATTTGATCGATCCTGACTAGTGACTTTTGTCTGATCATACCTCTTTAACTATTGTTATTCCCATTGCTGAAGAACACATCAACTCTAAAAAATGTTCAATTATCAAAGACAATAAAGAAGAATTGGCATTCATCAAAGATCTCACATTATCCATTAAGTATATCAATACATCCAATATGTCAGATATCACCAGTCTTGATAGAGCTGTTGTTGTGGCAACTACTAGACCAATGTCTAATAGAAGCACAAATGGTAAATTTCACAGAAGAGATATCTAGTGGGAACACAAGTTGTGTATTCACAAGAGAACTCAACAGGAAACCACAACAGTATTCTACCTACTATTTATATAAAGTATCCATGGTCTGTGCTATGACTTCTCTACACCTACCCTAATGTCTATGCCTTATTCTCATGTCCATTACTCATCTACCATGTGTCTACCTCAAGGCCAGCATACCATGTCCATGTGCCTTGACATCATACTCTTAATCTCCATTGATCATGCATGCACCAGATATACACCATGAGAAACCCATATCTTTTGACGTCATCTTATCTCTAGACTCTTTCTAATCCTTCTAGACCCTAAGTCCTTCTAGACTGCTCTAGACCATTCTAGGCCTATGATATCATGTCATGTGACTTCCCAGTCACATGCCCTCTTTCTCTCTCATTGTAAACTAATAATTACTACTACTATATCTTATCTGTCCTAACCCTAACCCTAAAGTCTGTCCACACTTTTGTCTTATAACAGCTGTCAATAAGTTTGCTATTATGGTAGAAAATGCTTGTGAGAAGAACTCAAAAGTCATCAACATCACAAAGCATTCCAAGAGTTGGTGGGATAAAAGCTATAGTAGAGACTTAGAAAAGTATAGATTGTCAAAGAGTTTAGAGGATTGGAAGCAATTCCAAAGAATAGTCAAGAATACAAAATACCAATTCTTCAACCTCAAAATCCAGGAGATCTCAAACAAAAAGTGTAGCCCTTGGAAGCTTATGAATTGGATCAACAAGCACAAATTACTGGCAATTGAGGTGGTCAAATATAATGGTCAGCCATAACTTGAAATAAATGATCTATAGCACACTCTTTTGTCCTTAAATATGGCTCAAGATCGATGTGTTGATAAAAGCATTCTTAACAAAATTGATCTATTTGCATCATCTACCTGAAACTCTTTCTCAGAATCTCTCAGAAGAAGAATTTGCTAATGCTTTAATCAAGTGCAATGTTTCATCTACTTCTGGCCTTGACAAACTTGCATAGAGGCACTGTTGTAGCAACTACTAGACACAAAGTCCAATGATAACACAAGCAGTAAGGCTCTCAGTTAAGCAATCAAGTGGGGAAAAACACAAGAGAACTCGACAAGGAGCCTCTGCTAAATTAGAGTCCTATTTATACTGTTACATATTGGTCTGTGCTACTACCTTATATCTACCTCATATCTTACTCAAGGCCACCATGTGTATACTATATGCCCTGACATCATCTTCCAGATTCTTCTACCATGTTCTAGGCCTATGACATTACATCATGTGACCTGTCATGTGACTGCAATGTCACATGCCTCTTCATTGTCAAATAAAAAGAAAAAGAAATTCAAAAGAAAAGAAATATAAAATCAAGAAAAATGTTAGTGTTCAAAGCATTCCATAACAGGCACCTTAAACAAACAAATTGTGTTTGAGAAATATAATCAACATTGCTGACACATGTTCAGAAATTGGTTATTGGCCATCTTACTTCAAAACATCAATAACCATTGTAATTCCAAAGCCCAACAAAGTGTCATATGATACCCCCAAGTCATTTAGACCTATTGTTCTTTTAAACATACTGGGTAAACTTATTGAAAAAGTTATTGGTGATAGATTTCATGAGATTTCTAACAACTTCATCTACCAGAGTTAACTTGGTGGTCTCAAGTTCAAATCCACTTCTAATGTTGGTATTGCATTGACATACTTTATTTACATGGAATGGGTTAGGAATTTATCAACAAGTATCTTGGCCTTTGATATTTCCTAGTTCTTCCCTTTGCTAAACTACCACTTATTAACTCTCATTCTTGGAAAAGTAGAGTTTGATTCAAGAGTTGTAAAATTCTTTTCAAATTATCTTGTTGGTAGGAAAACACAGTATTTCTGGAATAGTTTTTCTTCTCCATTCTTTAATGTTGATGTTGGAGTTGGACAGGGCTTGGCCCTTTCTCCTATTTTTTAGCTTTATATCTTTCTCTTTTTCTTCACACTTTAGAAAATTGATTAAAAAATCTAAAAATTCCAGTCTCTATTTTATCCTTTGTAGATGATGGTCTTCTTGTTACTCAAAGCAAATCTTTTTCATTTTCCAATTCTCTACTTTTTTGTAGTTATAATGTTGTTTCAAATCTTTTCTTGAAGTTTGGTCTCATTGTTGAGCATTCCAAAACTGAAGTATTTCATTTCTCAAGGTCACATGGTCCCTTCAATCCTCCTCCACTTGACTTCTCTCCTATTAGTGGCCCTATACTTTACCCCAGAAAATCCTAGAAATATCTGGGCTTTATCTTTGACAGGGAACTTTCTTTCTGCCAACATATTGATTTTTATTCCAACAAGGCAATATCTACTGTTAAGTGTATGAAAATCCTTGGAAATTCAGTTAGGGGTTTAACTCCTCATCATAAGTATCTTCTCTATAGGAGTTGCATTCTTCCAATTGCTCTTTATGGTTTTCAATTGTAGTACTACAACAAAGTCCCTTTATTATATTTATTGAAAATGTTGGGCAAAATGCAGAGAAGAGCTACTATTTGGATTCTAAGGGCTTTCAAAACATCTCCATCATTTGGCATTGAAGCCATTGTAGGCCTTATCTCCATTAACCTCCATCTCCAAAAACTCAGTGGAAGATCGCAGCTCAGAGCTCATTCTCCCCCTAGCAACCACATTCTTTGGTTGCTTATGGAACCTAAAACATATGCATTGGTTAAATCTCATTCATTATCTCTTAGCTTCCTTTCAAAATGCCAACATGAACTGATTAAGAGTCTGGTTGTTAATATAGACAATTGTTTCAATGAAGTATAACATCTTGGCCACTCTAGTGCAAAAGCTATGAGAGTGATTACTAATCATGCTCTAATTAGTGAATACAGGCTAAGGTTTTTCCCTAGAGAGAACTTTGGTTGTTCATGCAGGCTTTACCCTATTGAAATATGAAAACATATTCTTCATGAGTGTAGGAGGTTTAATAGATATTGGAATCTGAGGAGAGATTTGTTAAGTTATTTCATCCTGTTTCTTGAATTCAATCCAAATGCATTTGCTTTTGCAAATCCTATTACTTAATTGGCATTGAGTCAATCTCTTCACTAGCTTCAGTTTAGTTCTCTTTTCTTTCTATTTTGTTGATGTTTTATTCTCTTATTCTTTTTTCTTTCTCTTATATTATATTATCTTGCTTGTCCTATATGTAGTTACAAAGTAGCTACCACGGTCTGGCTATGTGCTCCATGTAATAAATTGTTGATTTTCAAAGAAAATTATAATGTTAAGTGACAATATTATTAATAAATTTAGAAAAATTTTATAAATTACTTCAATTATTAAAATTATATTAGTTGGTATTTTAGGCAATATTTATACATTTATAATATAAAATAAATTCTTTATTAATATTATAATAATTTTAAACTTTCAGATAAATTTAAATTAATACTAAGTTTTCTAATAAATATATTATATAAAAATATATTATAAGTTATAAACTATAATAATATTTTAACAGTATAAATAAAGAATTTTCTTAATAATTATTTTAAAATAAAATAAAAATAAATCATATAAATACAATAGAAATTATAATAAATAAAGTTAATTAAATATATTAAATATAATATATTTGTTATTAAAATAATATTAAATAATAATAATAATTTTATTCTAGTATTATGTGAATAAAAAACTAAAAATATTTACAAAGATAATATGATAATTAATGATAACTTAGTAAATAGAAAATACAATTTTAAAACTCTATAAAACTTTTAACTAGCTAACTTTATACTGAAATTGATGATAATGTTAAATTTAGCTAATTTTTTAACTGTTCAAAATAAATTTAAATATAAATTTATTTAAAAAACATTTTTTGTATATTTGAAATATTACTTTTATATTTTTTTCAACCATTTATTAACTGAGATTAGTTTTATAATATTTGAGACTATAAACAAAATAAAACAAAGATAAAATACTGTATATTTGGATTATTAATTATTTTATATTATATAAGTTTTTATATTTACAGTTAAATTATACATGTTTATTGATATTTGACCTTGTTTATATCTGTTTATTCATATATATAGAAATATATAAATATAAGTATATAGAAGATTTGAAAATATTTTTTTATTATTTTGCTTCAAAGAATATATTACTAATTAACATAACTATAATATATAATTTCTTTATTTATATTTATTATGGATACTTCAGATAATATTAATTAATTTAAGCTATTATATAATAATTGTTTTTTATAATTATTTTGTTATATAGTATATAATTGATTTGTAATAATGAGTATTAATTCTTTATAAAATTTATATATTTTATTTTGAGACTTAATTATATTATTCTTTTTATTTAATTATAATTAAAAATCTTGCTTACTTAAACTATTTTATTCATTTAGATTTTTAACTTTAATAATTATTTTATTATTTATAATTTCTAAGTAATATACTTTGGAAGTTATATAATAAGCTTTTTAAACTATATTTTCAAGTTTTGACTTACCTAAACTTTTATTATTAATTGTTTTTAGGTATAATTCATTTATTTCTTTTGGTGATAAATTAGTATAAATTGAATTAATATCTGTGTAAAATAGCTTTAACTTAAGATTATTTTTAAATTAAGATATTATAATTCTAATTATTAGTATTATTAGATCCAATTTTAATTACTAAAATATTATTTAAGGAGATAATATTTAAAATTGTACTCTTATAATATATCAAATTTATATTCTATTTTTATAGCATTATTTATTTCAGTACTAAATAATATTTTTTATTAGTACCTAAAGCTATTATAGTTCTAAATTCTTCTTTAGTTTTAACATGAGTTTGTAATATTAGATATTCTAAATTTTCAAATGTTGTAACTCTACAATAAAATATTCTATTATTTACTAACAAGATCTTCTTTATCTAAGTTAGTATATACATATTAGTTAAACCTTCAGTATAAAATTGTTTTTCAAGTAATAAATTCTAAATAGTGCAAAAGCTACTGAAGTTAGAATAGAATATTTATTAATATTTATTTTATATAAATCAAAGATTTGTACATTAAATTTAACTATAATTTGATAAAAATATCTGCTTTACAATAGACTTATTTTTTAAACTGCAATTATTATTATACTTACCACAATAAGCTTTATCTTTGTAATAAGTTAAATCAGCAAAATCATTCATTAAAGATATACTATTTATATACTCTAAATTATATTTATTTACAAAAGTATAAGGAAATATACCTTTTTAAATATTAATATTAAAAGTTTTAACTAATTTTCTAAGTAATATTAGCAGTAATTGAATATTATTTTTGAAATATAAAAAAATATGATTTATTATTGTCTTTCTTGTTATAAGATAATATTAGTAAAATAATTTTACCTTTATTAATAGTAAGGTTAATTTGGCATAATTTATTTAAGAAATTTAACAAAAATATGAAATCAAATTTAGCAAAATTGTATAAATATATATTATATCTATTCATAATTACTTATATAATTTTCCTCTATGCTATTTATTATATCAAGAAATTAAATAAAGAATTAATTTTCCATTATTATCAAATGTTTTGATATTTATTGTTATCATTTTTATATCTAGTTTTTTATCTTCTTTTTTAGATTTTATTCTTTTACTTGGTTTCTATAAATCTAGCTTATATATTAGTTTCTTTAATATAATAATTTGATCCTATTAATCTTTCAATTTTATTATCACTAATTATTTTATTTTTATAGGATAATACTTAATTATCATTTTTTAAATAACTACCATATTCTTCTTTTGATTATGTTTATATTTACCTCAAATTTTAGCTATACTTAAAGAACTAATTACTACTATATAAAGAGATTTATTGATCTGTACTAGATTATTAATATATTTAAATAGATCTATAATTATAGGTAATTTATAATGTTTATAATTTAGGTTATTTTTAGTAGGTTTAATAATATTCTTATTTGCAACAGGTGCTAGACCATCTTTAAAACTATATTCAATTATCCTTCTTTCTCTTTAAACCACCATCTTACATAATAGCACCTACTAAAGATATTGAGAATAAATTTGTTTCTACTTCTGCATTTACTACTTCTGTATCCAACATGACTTAACCTAGCAAAATAGACATGGTTATTGACAACTGTGTTTTGTTTTTCCCAAGACAATTGTGACAATTATGATGAGGTGAGAGGTCACACTATGACTTCTAATGTTCAAGGTTCCAGGACTCCATTGTTATTTTCAAGCAAATCTTCAGAGGATTACCACATGAGAGTTCAATAAGAAAGTGACAAAATGGTAGAGGATAAACCAAATGTCTCATCTAATAGCCTCTAGCTAGAATATACAACTCCAAAGAGTCAGAATAATAAAGTTAGTGAGACAACTAACACAACTTGCAACTTAAGTTAGTTCTTAATTTTATGTATAAAGAAAACATAAAAATATCAACTTTTTATCCTCTGAATGTTTTGGTAATGTTCTTAAAGTTGATATTTTGGTTCTAAAAGTAAAACTGATATTATTTACAAAAGTAAAAAGGTTTTGGTTAAATTCAAACAGCTTGTATAAATAAATTCGAACCCCCTCCTTCTAATAAAAATAGAAAAGTTTTCGAATTCTAAAACAGCCCCTTGAGTTTGAATTTGACTCTTAACTAGAATGAAAAAGCGGTAATCTTCCAATGACTACAAATATAAATATAAACAGTCAAAGGTCAAAATAGCCAGTTTTTGTAATAATAAAAATTATGATATAATATAATATAATATAATAATAAAATAGAAAACCCAAAATTAGTAATAAAATCAAATTAGCTGAAATCCTTTGATTCTTAGTTCTTAATTTTGTTCTTAATTTAGTTAGTTTGTTTGCTAATAAAGTAAATAAAATAAAGTAGGACCCTAACTATCTCCTTATAAAAGAAGTAACAAATTTTGGTCCTACTTTTTCTCAAACTTAGATTAAAACTATTAATGAAAAACCGGCAATAAACTTCAATTTCTTAAACTTCCATTGACTACAAAAAGTCTAAAAAGGAAAAGGGTTTCCAAAGCTGGTTTTGAAGGTCAAAATTCATATATAAATAGTATAAAAATTAGAACTAAAATCAAATTAGCCTAAGGCATTTGATTCTTTAGTTCTTAACTTTGGTCTTAATATAATATAATATAAAAGTTAAAAAATTAAACAGACAAATTAAAACTTGATTATTAGTTTTTGTTTAATTTTTGTTATTAAGTAAATAGAAAAATATCAACTGAATTTGTCCAAAACTAGAATTGTTTAAAGTTGATATTTTGGTTCTAAAACTAATAATAATATAAATAAATATAAGTATCGATGTCCATTTTTATCATCATTTGAAAAATAAGTTTTAGTTAAAAAAGAGCCCAAAGGCTTAATAGATTTTAGTTAAAAATAGTAGCTAAACTTGCTTAACTCCCTTTTCTTTTTATGTTGTTAACTCTGACACTCTAGCTCTCAACACTTTTGCAGATTCTAACAACATGTTCAACATGCAGTTGTAATACAACATTAACCAAGCTCTTAACTCTGAGTTCTGGAATGGTAACTTCCATACTATTTTGCTCCATGGATCTATAGAACATCTAGCATCTGATATGAAAAATATTAAGGAATCCCTCAGAAGAATGCAGATATTCATTCTTAATAAGACCATTGAAGGTAATAAAGCAAATGATATCAAAGACCTTGAAGGAGTCAGCAAAGCAGCATGGGGCTTTATTTCAGCCCTTTACAAATCTCATTGGGACAAACTTAGTGTAGATAAGCAAAACTTAATGCAAATGAGCAAAACTTATTGTTCAGAAACAAAGTCAAGACTCAATTTGGCTTCTAGAGTATTAAGGAGACTAATAACAATAAAGGTAAAAATACAGTTAATATGATATATGTTTCTACTTTACTTCCTTCCATCCTAGCAAAATCTCCTAAGGAGGTCATTGAAATTTCTAAATATTTCAAAAAAATACTATTCCTAAGAAAGAAAGAAATCTTATACTCAAGCATTATCTAATGGTACTAATATAGCTAGAGAAACATTGAAGATCAAGGAAGCATTCCCTAATCTTCAAAACAAAAAAATCAAGATAGTTCAAAAATCATCAGTGATGAAGGTAAACCTAAACCACATATAAACATGACTACCAAGGGGCCTTCTTGCAAACAGGTTATAATTTCTATAAGCGATGATAACACTAACACATTTTTTAAGGATTCTAGTTCTCATGTCACCAATATTAATAGAGTACTTAAGAATATCAAATTGGAAGTCATGGCTGACTTCATTTGCATTGAGAACAAAAGTGTGATCATTACAACAAATAAAGTTGCAAGCCTCCCTGACCTTCAAAATATTGAAAAATATGTCAAAAATACTTATAATATTGAGGCTGAGCATACAGAATCTCCTAGATTTCTGCAATCAAAATCTTTCCTAAAAATCATAAGTATTCCCTATATCTCTAAGTCTTCTAACTCATGTATTACCTCAGAGAAAATTGAAAAATTTATTAAAAATAATCATATCTTCTACAACATCATATTAGTGTCAAAATCACAAGTCATCAAAGTCTTACCTAAATCAGATATGTCTATCATGTGGATTAACATCTGGGATGCTCAAAGTGGCATAAAGGCTAAAAGCCTTATCAATAGAAAATTCAATTTCAGAAGTTTTATTGCCACTATTCAAGGGGCTAACATGAACTGGGAGTTCTACAGTGTAAAAACTACTGGAAATGGGGTCATATAACTGATGTATACAGAATTCAAGGCATGAAATGTGTCAAATGTAATGGTCCTTACCAAACTATTCACCACTGTCAATTCACATAGTGTTGTAAAGCTAATGAGAAAACTAATCCCCCTAGACTCAAGACCAAACAAGGGAAATAATATTCTCATTCATTTGAATGTTCCAATTGCAAAGAGGATTACCAGGCTGACTCTAGCAATTGTCTCTTCTGGCAATACAGATTCAACAGGGAGTAGTACTCCAAAGAATATGCAAAAATTCAAGAAAATTGGAAAAAATCAATTCATTCAACTGTGAATAGTAACCAAGCATGATTATTAATGATATTAAAATCTTTTCACAGAATGTCTAAAAAAACAACTTAATTATTAACACAATCCTTGAATCAAAGTTTGACTTTGATATCATTTTTATCCAGGAACCTTTCTGGACTACTATCCATTCCATTTTTAGTTTAAGCAACTGAGATGGAGATGTTTTGGTGGAGACTCCTAATCATCCAAATTGGCTCATGTTCTCTAGAACTTCAGAAGACATATATGACTTCCCTAGAGTGATTGCTTATATAAACATTAGGCTGAAGTCTTTCTGCTTTTCTCTTTGAAAAGACATCATTAACTACAGAGATATTCTTTTAAAGTATCTTAAGAATACTGAAGTTAACATTCATAATGTTTTGATCATGATGGGGGATTTTAATATTTGTAATAGTTTGTAGGATCCTCTCTTTTCTCACTATTCTCACATTAGTGATGATCTCTTTATTTTAGCTGACATTTTTAAATTAGAACTTTCTTATTCTATTGATCAGGTTCCAACTAGATATTCTGACAACTGTTAAGAATTGAACTCTGTCATCGACCTTATGTTTCTTTGGAGCAGCTCAACTGAGTTGGACAATCACTTAATTTATCCCAAATGGAGACTAACATCCAACCATGCTCCTCTAACAACTGCTATTTCCATTATTAAGGAACACATCAACACAAGAAAAAGAACTATTGTCAAGGACAGTGATGAAGAAATTACATTCATCAAGAAACTCACTACTGCTCTTAGAAACATCAACATGAGTGACATATCAGACATCAGTTGCCTTAACAGTGCTGTCAATGCTTTTACTAGCTCTGTTGATTCTATCTGGTCAAAAAACTCAAAAATCACCAATATCACAGTTCATTCTAAATGTTGGTGGGATACTAATTGCAGGCATGACCTTAATGTATATAGAGCTTCTAAGAGATTAGAAGATTGAAAGCAAGTCAAGAAAACAGTTAAGAACACTAAGTGAACTTTCTTTGATCTCAAAATCCAAGAGATTTCTTACAAAAAACAAGGTCCTTGAGAGCTTATGAACTGGGTCAATAAGCATAAGCTCCCTTCCATCAAAACAATCAAGTACAACAATAGGCTGTGTCATGAAATAAGTAATCTCTGGCATACTTTACATTCATCTTTCAATATAGCTCAAGATTATTGCATTAATAAAGAAATTTTAGAGGAAATTTCTTGGTTTGCTCTATCTTTCTAGTGTTTTTTCTCAGAAGTAGAATTCACTAGTTCTATTGTTAAGTGCAACAACTCATCTGCCCTAGGCCCTAACAAACTTGCTTGGAAACACCTCAAGTGTATTCTCAAGGACAATACATGTTTGAAGAATGTCATTAATCTTACAAACACTTATATTGAGTTTGGCTATTGGCCTTCTCATTTCAAAATGTCCACAACAGTAGTCATTTCAAAATCCAACAAGTCATCACATGATTCTTCCAAATTATTCAGACCAATTGTTCTTTTGAATACCCTAGGAAAACTCATAGAAAAAGTTGTTAGTAATAGGTTACAGTTTCACTCGATTTCAAATAACTTCATATATTAGAGTCAACTAGGTGGTCTCAAGTTTAAAGCCATGATGGATGCTAGTACTATGCTCATCCATTTCATCTATATGGTTTGGGTCAAAAAGTTGTCAACTAGTACTTTAGTATTTGACATTTCTCAATTCTTTCCATCTCTTAATCACTACCTTCTTCTCTGCATTCTTAGAAAGGCTGGTTTTGATCTCAAAATTGTTCAATTTTTTTCAAATTATCTTGTTGGTAGAAAAATTCAGTACTTCTGGAATGATTTTTCTTCTCCATTGTTTAATGTTGATGTTGGAGTGGGGCAAGGTTCTACTCTGTCTCCTATTTTGTCTGCTCTTTATCTTGCTCCATTTCTTCATATTTTTGAAAAACATATTAAAAATCTGAAAATTCCTATTTCTATGCTTTTGTTTGTAGATGATGGATTTCTCATTGCTCAAAGCAAATCTTTTTCTCTTTCAAATGCCTTACTTTTTAGTAGCTATAATATTGCCTCCAATTTTCTTTTGAAATTCAGTCTCATTATTGAACACTCCAAAACTGAAATATTCCATTTTTCAAGATCTTGTGGAATATTCAACCCCTCTCCTCTCAATCTTTTCTCTCTTGAAGGTCATACTTTACATCCTAAGAATACCTGAAGATATTTAGGGTTTATTTTTGACAGAAACCTATCTTTCTGACAACATATTGACTTTTATGCCAACAAGATGATGTTAACTGTCAAGTATATGAAGATTTTAGAGAATTCAACTTGAGGTCTTATCCCACATCAAAAATGTCTTCTTTATAGGAGTTACATTCTCCCCATTGTGCTATACAGCTTCCAACAGTGGTTCTACAATAATATATCCCTGTCCTACCTAATGAAAGTATTAAATAAAATATAGAGAAGTGTTATGATGTGCATGAGGACTAAACATTTTTCTTTTTCTTTTATCTATTTTTCTTGATTTTATATTTCTTTTCTTTTGAATTTCTTCTTCTTTTTATTGACAATGAAGAGGCACATGACTTGTCACATGATGTGAGATCATAGGCCTAGAACAGGCTAGAGCAGACTAGATAGATGACATCAAGGAGCATGTTAACTGCATGGCTACTATCACAAATAAGATACTCACTAGTTGTGATATTTGAACTGAATAGTGTTCCAGGGGCTCAGTATAAGGATGTGATGATGACAGATGATGGAAAGTATTAATAAGAATAATTGATGTTGTTAAATCTGAGGTTTAGCCCTTACACACAGAGGTATATATACAAAAGAATAATGGTCTGTATACAAGCTGTTGCCATCACATGATCAAAAATCGTACCTGATGGGAGCTGTCATCTGTCATAGCAGCTGTCAGGCTAATTTTAGAAGGTAACTAATTATGTCACTACATTAATATGCTTGTATCTCTACCAATACTTATTGCTTTGAGACATATTATATATCATTGGAAATAGATTGATGAGCACTTTCCAATGCAAGTTTAATCATGCAAATCCGTTCAGCTGTTTATGAGATATCAGCAGACAAAGCTTTTACAGCTACTGATGGCCTGATATCTCAGTCATTTGTTGTTACTTTTGTGCATCCCACATATTGTTGTAGCAACCACTCGCTGTAACGGCACTTGTAGTTTGCTTACTTCAGCAAAGCTCTCCAATGGGCTATCTAGTAGTGGGGATTTACAAGAGAACTCAACAAGGAGCCCTCGCTGTATTGCTCCTCTATATATATAGATACATCGTGGTCTATGCTACAACAATATGTTTACCTCATGTCCATCCACCATGCTTCTACCTCATGTCTATTACTCATCCACATGTGTTTTCCATAAGGCCACCATGCTGTATACATGTGCCCTGACATCATACCTTTAATCTCCGCTGTACATGTGCACACCATGTGTACACCATGAGGAACCCATG
>Ga0157358_1000222_pt1 | contig 23060 bp, 11 predicted proteins | sample AttcapACBM2_FD_111484 | JGI IMG/M metagenome (GOLD analysis project Ga0157358, IMG submission 111484) | Fungus gardens microbial communities from leaf cutter ant in Botucatu, State of São Paulo, Brazil - Atta capiguara ACBM2 | ecosystem: Host-associated > Fungi > Mycelium > Unclassified ... | reverse complement strand
CGCTGTATTGCTCCTCTATTTATATAAATTACATGTGGTCCATGCTACAACAATATTAACCTGCCCTTATGTCCATGCATCGTCCTCATGTCCTATTACTCATCCACATGTGTTTTCCATAAGACCACCATGCTTCCTACATGTGCCCTGACGTCATACTCTTAATCTCCGCTGTACATGTGCACACCATGTATACACCATGAGGAACCCATGTCTCTTGATGTCACTCCTAACCCTATCTCCTTCTAGACTCTTCCCGATCCTTCTAGACCCTAAGTCCTTCCAGACCGCTCTAGACTTTGTCACATGACTTCTAGGTCACGTGCCTATCTCCTAACCCTATGTCCGTTGTAGACTAATAATTACCTAAGGTCCTAACCCTAACCCTAGTCCAAGTCTGTCCACACTCTCGTCTTATAACACTTGGATTTGTCTTCAATGTCTTTATATACTAGTCAAACTATCTTGTACAGAAGTTTGTATTCCTGTTAGCAATCAATTTTGGAGTCCACTATCTGAGAAATTTTGTATTTAGGTTTCTTATCAATTATAACTAGAGTAGGGGCCAGTTGTGTTCTCTTGGGGAAAGAATTAGACATGGCAGGTTTGAGTATGAACACATAGAAAACTGGATGGACAGAGTATATAGACTTTAGGAGACAAAGAGTGAATAATAGTATACCAGGCTGAGAAATGATTTTGTAGGGTCCAAGATATTTTTCAAAGAGCTTCTTTGAAGGGTGAGTAGTTCTGAAGAACTTAACAAAGACTTTGTTATCTACTTTGAAATCAGGGATGGAGGAATGTTGTGCATTAGCAGATTTCTGATAATGCTGTTGGGCTGCAGAGATTTCAGCTTTAAGGGTATTCTGTAATTCATCAAGATCTACAGTAAAGTTATGGGCTCAGGAGGAAGCAATATTGTGTTTGGGATGAACAGTGATGTTTGGATGATATTCCTTATTAGCAAAGAATGGGGAGATACCAGTAGTAGCACTTGAAGCATTATTATAGGCAAACTCTACAAGAGGTAGAAGTTAAGACCAGTTATCTTGCTGGTAATTACAGTATATGTAGAGATATTGCTGAAGGGTCTGATTCATGTGTTTGGTTTGTCCATCACCTTTGGAATGGTAACCTAAAGTAAAGTAAAGCCATATGTTCAGAGTAGTACCTAAAGAACAGAAGAAGTTGAACACAAATTCTAAGCCTCTGTTAGAGATGACATGGGAAGGAACACTATGTTTGGAGAACATATAAAGAATAAACAGACATGCTAAGTCTGCAAACATGATGGTGTTATAGGCAGGAATAAAGATTGCCTACTTGGTAAGCCAGTCAACTATAACCAAGATAGTGTCAAACCTAGAGAATAATGGAAGTTTCTCAATGAAGTCTATAGAAATAGAATTCTATGGTTATTTGGGAATAGGAAGTTGTTTGAGAAATCCATAGGGTTTGTGATGTTATAGTTTGGATTGCATATAAGTGATATAGGACTTGCAAAATTGTTGTACATCAGCATGGAGACTGGGCCAGAAATACCCATAATGAACCAATTCCAGTGTTTTATTTTGACTGAAGTATCTAGCAAGGATATAGTCATAATTATACTAGAGAATATGGAGATTATCAGTGGATGGTATATAAATTCTGTTGTCCAGAAGGAGAACATCATTTAAGTTCTTAGACCATCAGCTATCTATGGAGATGTGTTTTTTAGTAATTAGATCACTAAGAAGAGCCAAAAGAATATCTCAGTGTAGAATGTCCAGATTAATGACTATAGCTATATAGAGAAAGAAAAAGAAGAGGACTGTAACTCATATGGAAGTTGTAAGTTATTCTTGGGTGAAGATTGGTTTGAAGTTATGAGGGTTGACTGTGGTATAGCCAGTATTTCTCCCTCTAGGATAGACATCCCACCATCTAGTAAGAGTGTCCAGTTTAATGCCAAGACAACCAGAACAAAACTTAATAACAAGATTGAACTAAGAGAGATATTTATATAGATAGGCTAGATGTTCTAGATAGTATTCTCAAATCTTGAAAGCTTCAAAAATGGCAAGCAATTCCTTGTCATGTGTGTCATAGTTCAACTCTACTGCAGTGAAAGTATAGGAGTGAAAAGTGACCAGATGAACTTCATTTTCTTCATTAACAATGAAAAGGATTGTAGTAAGAGCATAGTCTGAAACATTGGTTTTTACAATGAGTTAAGCATTAGGAATCTAATAAGTAAGAATAGAAGCAGAGGTAAATACCTTAAGAGAGTTAAAAGCATCATGACAGGAGAAGTCAAACTTCAAGAGAATGTTCTTCTAGGTGAGGTATGTCAATGGAATAACAATGTCCAAGTAGTTAAAGATAAACCAGCAATAGAAATTAGAAAAACCTAAGAAAGATTGAATATTCTTGACTTTTTTTGGACTTCAGCCAGTCTTGGATAATCTTCACTTTGTCGTCAGACATAATAAGGCCAGAAGGAGAAAGGATGTTTTCTAGATACTTTACTGACTCAGAGTAGAATTTGCATTTTTCTGCTTTGGTATAAAGACTGGTCTTATAGAGATATTTGAGTACTTTCTTAATATGCCAGTGATGTTTGGACATGTTATTTGAGTAGATGAGTATACCATCCAGATAGATTACAACATAGACATTCAAAAAATTGGAGAAAATGTCATTTATGAATTGCTGAAAGACTGTGAGAGCATTAGTAAAACTGAAAAGTATTACAGACCACTTAAATGATCTATAACATGTTCTAAGAGCAGTCTTTTATTCATCACCATCAGCAATATGAATCAAGTGGTAAGCATGGTGAAGATCTATTTTTGAATAAACCCAAGCTTTGTAAAGTGAGTCCAGTATGTCAGAGATGAGTGGAAGTGGATAGCAATTCTTTTTAGAAATCTGGTTAAGACTGCAGAAGTTGATATAGAGGTGTAGTAAACCATCTTTCTTCTTGACAAATAAGACCAATGCACCATGCAAAGAGAAGGTTAGTCAGATGAAACCTATACTGAGGTTTTCCTCAATGAATTTCTTGAGAGCCTCTTGTTCAGATGCTGAAAGAGAATATATAGGACTAACCAGAGGTTGAGCACCTTATTCCAGATTGATTTGGAGATCATAAAAATAATAAGAAGTAAGGATTTTAGCTTTGGTTTTGCTGAAAACATTAGTGAATTTATGATACTCAGAAAAGATATTAGAAAGGTCAGGAACCTTTGCAAGTTTTGCAGAGTTAACCTGAGTGTCTAAAGAGTGAAGACAGAGTTCAAAATTGCTAGAGCCTGAAAGTTTTGATGCTTGCAAGAATGCCATAGCACTAATAATGGCAATGTTATGTTGCTCAGAAATAAACACAGAGGTTTCAAATGTAGATAAGGAAACCACAGGGTCTAATGATTGCAGAGAGATATCAAGAGATGACAAAGATGCCAATGGTGTGTTGGCTGTAATATGAGAGGGAGCAAGATTTTTCTACAAAGATGAATAGAAGTTTATCAATCTATTTGCCCAGTCAATTAGTAGATTATGTCAGGTGAGCTAGTTATATCCAAGAACCAAAGAACAGGAAGAATCTAGCAGAGTGATATAGAAGTTCAGATTTATACAATTACCAGTGGAAAAAATTATGAGTAAGTTGGCAATTTTGGAGATGGTGCTGTTTAATAAACCATCAAACAAGTGGAGAGTAACAGTAGGAGTTGCAGAAGTCTTCAAGTGGTAAGTATCCACAAATTTAGAGTCTATAAAACAATGAGTAGACCTGGAGTTAACAAGAGTATGGAACAGGATTTTATTAAGATGATCCTGACCAAGGATCAAGAGAGAAGTGAGGAAGACAGAGAGTAAATGCAAATTAGAAAGAGCAGATAGGTTGAGTCAGATGGGACTCATTGCTGTACAGGGAAGTTCAATATGGCCCTTAGTCTGTGTAGAGTTCTGGAGGCTGCTCTTTATTTTTCTAAGGGTTTCTTGGAGATAGCTGCTAGAGAATCAGTAGTTGCTAAAGCACCACAGCTCTTGGGAGTAATTGTGGTCTGCTCCTAGAGACAGGAGTCCAACTTGTGGTCTTCTGCACTACAATAAAGGTACAGGTTGTTTTTGAGATGCTTCTTACACTCATTACTAGTCAACTTGCCATTGTTGGCCAGCTTGGAAAAGAGATCCACTTGTGGAGAATTTGGTTGTTTCTTTAGAATGGAAGATGGAGATGTTTTGAAAGAATATAATTTAGCAGGTGAGGTCACTAGAGATAGGTTTGCCTTATTCTAGAAGGCTGTAGCATAACCAGAGGTGGAAGCTTTACCTTGCTTCTGGAAGTGAGACTTGAGGGCCTTCTTTTCCACTTACCTTGCTCAGTAGTATTCATGATCATGTTTCTAGTAGCAGTGATCAATAGTCATTGCCAAAGTGTACATATTCTAGAATGAGGTGGGTTTTTCTTATTTTTAAATAGAGATGGGATCTTGTATCCAATTGGGGAGATCTTGGTAATAGCAGTAATACAGCACACTATTTTTCCAACCTAATTAGAAGACATAGTATATGAAATTCACATTATAAGTGGAAATCTTGTTATTATATTTCATAAGGAAATTGTCCAGCATGTTGACTGCTTCACTGATAGAGTCTGAGAGACCAAAATGTCAATGTAGCTCATTAACAAAGAGGTTCCAATTAGAGAGTTAATCTTACAGAATGCTCTAGTCTTTCTGGTTGAGGTCTATTTCAAACTAGTCTTGAACTACTTCAGTAAGGTAGGTTATTGCAAAGTTGAATTTTGCAATATCCATATTGAATTGTGCCAGATTAGTGCAGAAGTAGAGATAATATTGGAATAAGAAATTATTGAGCTTGTTGGGCTCAGTACCACTAAAGGTGTTAGGAATATAGGCTTTAGTTTCTCTCAAATTAGTATTGAGACTGGGAGTCTGATTAGTATTAAGTATATTAGCAAGTCAACCAAGTACATTGGCTAACTATTTATTACTCTAATGGGGTTTTGACTATGAGTGAGTAGAAGAAGTAGGTCTAATAGTTGTTAAATTAGTAATAGGATTAGTAGTAGAAGTATTCTCCTAATTAGAATTGTTGTCTGTAGAGACAATACTTGGGCCAGAGACAGGCAAAACTGTCTAGCTAGGTTGGATGGTACTAAATAGAGACCTTAGAGATGATTGACCTCTTTGATGAATTTGTCTTGAGTATCATGGAGTATTTGGCAGATAAATGAGGTTGTCACTGAAATATGAAATAATATTGAACAGTATCCCAAGCAGTAGGACTAGAGTTGGTATTGAAGAGTTATGGTGAGAAAAAGCTATCTAGGCTTTGAAGTACAAAGTTATTTTGTAGGCAAGACTGTAACAAAGGATTTAGCAAATGGAACTGCTCAGAAGTGATAGCAGACTTGGGAGTCTGACAATACTGTCAGATGTGGTTTACACTAGAAGTGAAAGTCTGCAAGATAGACTTGTAGAATGATCTTGGTTTCAGCTTATGTACTATACTGTCTATCTGCCATATGGTCACAATTTCCAATAAAAGGAAGAAGTCCAAGATGGAAGTGAGTGCTGATTGGTATAATACTAGAGATCAAGTTCAATAAGAATTATCTTTGTTAATTATCAGACTAGTAAATTACAATATAACTACTAGTCTTATATACAAAGATTGACTATAGGAGATGCTTGAGATTTCAGTAGTAGAATATTGACAAGAGTATGACTCTGCTATGAAAGACCAAGTTAAAATAGGAGTAAGAACTCTACTATGGAAGACTGAGTTAGATAAGAGTATTTTATCATGGAAGACAGAATATCCAGATTGTTGCATTACTGTTGTGAGAATATATTACAAGGAAGGTGGCTGCTGTAGAAGGTGAGCTTGTAGATTAAATATTGATAAGACAGTATCACTGTGAGGATGTATTTTCTGGATAGGTGGACTTAGTATATGACACAACTAACACATGAAGAGGCTATTTTTCATTACTAGGACAATCCCAAAATTCAATGGTATTAGATAAATGTTTCTTAGAAAATGATCTAAGGTTTTTTGAAATAGTGATCAATTAGAGTTGATATGGATGAATAGTAGAATTGAAAATTCTTTGTGTCATATATATAACATTGGTGATGATAGTAGTGTGAGAAAATCAAGAATTTGAATGGTCTGATTAATTCTACATCTGATTGCAAATAATTCTGTCTCTGTTATAGTAATATTAATAGCATGATAAAGTATCTTTTTAGTAGAACTGGAGAATGAATGAATGAATGAAAGCAATAGACATAGCAATATTATTTCTAATGCTAGTATTAAAGATAACAATAACAGTGAAGAGATCAGATGAAGTATTGAGTACAAGGTCATCAAGTTTGTAGAGGTAAGCAGTTTTACTCTCTTTGTTGTGGCAATTAGCTTTATGAAATGAAAAACAACTAGAAAAAATGTTAATTAATCTAGACCTAGGGAAAATTTGCTATTTAAAGAATCAAAAGATGAAAAAATTCCATTGAGATGAGTAGTAGCACCAGTAACAGAACTCTTGATTTTTGAACATTGTTTGGAAGTCATATTTTCTAAAGGAAGCTGATGAGAATGAGAATCAACAGTATGTCTTTTTTTAAGAAAAGACTTGATAGTGTCATTAAAAGAGAGTATAGAAGTTTTTAATTGAAGTCTTCCACTTAGTTTTTGAAGATGTAAATAAATAGAAATAAAACCAGTAATGACTTCAATCCTTATAGTAGAAGAGATATGGAAAGTACCTAAAATCCATAAAGTAGCTTAATATTGTAATTTTCTAAGCTTGTTAAGCAGGTATGAAAGAGATACTTTTTGTAGTACCATAAAGGAAAGCTATAAAGAGCTATAGAAAGAATGCACATTCTATAGGGAAGGTATTTTTGATAAGAGAAGAGTCCATGAGTAGAATTTCCAAGCATCTTTATACACTTGATGAATAACAAAGCTTTGTTGGAATAGAATTTGATATGTTGATAAAACAAAAGCTTTCTGTTAAAAATAAACCTAAGATATCTCTATGAATTTTTAGGTTAAAGAATAAGACCTCTAACATGGCTGAGATCCAACAAAGGAGGGTTAAAGGGTCTATGCAATTTAGAAAAGTGAAAAACTTCAGTTTTATCATGTTTGATAATAAGTCCAAACTGTTTTAGTACGATGGAGATAATATTATAACTACAAAAGAGATGTGAATTTATTTTTTCAAGAGATTTTTCTTGAGAAATGAAAAATCCATTGTCTACAAACAAAAGAAATAAAACAAAGATTTTTAGGTTTTTTACTTTTTTTTCAAAAATATGAAAAATAGGAGAAATATAAAGAGCAGATAGAATTAGAGATAAGACAGATCCTTAACTTACACCTATATCAACATTGAAGAAAGGTGAAATGAAATTGTTCTATAGAAATTGCATTTTCCTACCAACTAAATAGTTAGAGAAAAAATGCAAAACTTTAAAATCAAAACTAGTTTTTCCCAAAATGAGAAGAAGCAGTTCATGATTGAGAGATGGGAAAAACTGGGTGATATTGAATGCCAATGTGCTCACTTGCAAATTTTTGACCTATTCTAACCAAATAAGATGAGTGAGAAAAATGCCTATATCTGTAGTTAAATATTGTTTGAGACCTCCAAGTTGATTAAGATGGACAAAGTTATTAGATATCAAATAAAATTGAAGTCTTTCACTAATGACTTTCTCAATTAGCTTTTCTAAGATATTCAAGAGAACAATAGGGCAAAATAATTTAAAAGAATTGTAGAATGTCTTATTCAGCTTCAGAATAATAATCAATAACAATGATTTGAAATGCAATGGCCAATGTTTTAAGTCAATGCATAAACTTTGTTAGGGCAAACTTTGTCAGGGCCTGGAGTAGATGAATTATTATACTTATTGATGACACTTGTAAATTTCTTATTTGAAAAAGAAGACCATATCAACAATGGTTTTAATAGAAGTTTGTTTAAAATTCTCATGTTAATTTGATAATTTTGGGCCAAATTGAATGTTTGATAAAGAGCTTACTATAAATCATTGATTTTGATACATGGTCAGCTATTATATTGCAAGGCTTCAATACTTGGTAATTTGTATTTATTGATTCACTTTATTAGGTCCCACAGTCTTAGATTCCTTAATGCAATTTTATAAATCTTGTGATTAAAAAATATTCATTTTGTCCTTTAACAATATCTTTGAATGTCTTCCAATCTTTAATTTTCTTGAATAATCTATAGATTCTGAGTTTTGTTTGATACTCTTCATTTTACCAAGCTTTGGATTGTTTGGTAATCTTGACAACTTTCAAATATTTGTACCATATTGATTCTGAAGTATGTATATATTCATTAGAAATAATTTTTTCTTCTTTCTCACTGTTCTTAACAATAGTATGACATTTGTCTTGAATAAATTCATCTGTTATAACTATATCAATGGTAAGAGGAGTTTAATCAGATAGATATCAAATATTAGGATTAATACTGTGATTATTGATTTCCATAGAGTTAAGATAGAGGAAAAATAAATTTATAGCTGAATTTGCATTATTGGTATTGTCTGAGTATCAGGAATCTGTTGGATAGGATTAGATAGTTTAAGGTCCAAAGAATCTGCAATTTCCAATAGAAAGTCACTATGAGACAAATAAAAGGGATAAGAAGAGTTTTAGATACTATTTCTAATATTAAAGTTACTAACTATAATAAGAATATTTCAAAGATTTACTTGAGTATTCTTGAGATACTTTCAAGCAGTTTGGTGATCATCTAAATATACATTGAGCATAAAGAAAATATTACTATTATTGAAAAAGAAAAAGCAATTAATATCTTTATAATTAAATATATCTTTTTATAGAGAGAATCACAAGTAAAAGAAATATGTATTAATGTACAAAATAACATGAGAGTAATCATTGTTGTTATTTGTGGGTCTGAAGAATGTGATCCAGTTAGGATAATTCAGAGTACCTACTAAACTATCTCCTTTTTTATTTGAAGAACTCAGTGTAGAACAAATAAAAGACTACAGGGGTTTCTGAATGAAAAGTATGCCAAAATCTATGTAAAACTCTAAGATAATGTTCATAAGAGTTTTGTTCTTTCAAAAACTTTGTGAAAAAAGCTTGAATATTGCTTATAATTGAGCAAATTGACTTGTTTCTGAATTTCTGAAATTTTTGATACTTCTTAGCATACTATTCTTCATTGAAGTAATATCTTCAGAATAAGTATGATGTTATGGTGTACTTGGACACTAACATTTTTCTTTTTCTTTTATTTATTTTTTTGATTTTATTTTTATTTTTATTTTTATTTTTATTGACAATGAAGAGGTATATGAATGTGATTACATGATATATCACATGATGTAAGGTCATAGGCCTAGAGCAAACTAGAGCAAACTAGATGGATAATGTCAAGAAGCATGTTAATAGCATATCTACCTGATGGTATACACATGGTGTACTCATGGATGATGTATGAACTTTAGGATAGGATAAATATTAAGTAGCACAGACCATATGTAAATTATATAAATAGGATAGTAATACAGCAGGGACTCCTTGTTGAGTTCCCTTGTAATTCCTATATTGATAGCCTACTGAGAGCTTTACTAGTTTGCATGATTATTAGACTTTGTGTCTAGTAGTTGCCATAACATATGAGTTAAAATTTACCTGATGATCACCTTTACAGTTCAGACATTTAAATGTGTGAGGGCATAGTTTACTCTATTTGGATTTCAAGACATGAAGGATCAATCTTGAAGTTTGCTTTATAATACTAAGCAAAATGGTAGTAGTATTCAATCTTGTGAGGTTCATTGTATTTAACATAGCATAATCCTTGAGCATAACAGATAAACATGATATATTCTCACTTCTAGCAATTCTTGCATTGGGAGATACTAAGGTTCATATTAGCACCTTGTATGGTAGTGATATGACTTTCTATATTGAAGCATTAATTGATTAAGGTCTTGGTGGAAGTACTGCTTTAGAAATCCCATATATTGATCTAGACTATAGCCATATCAGATTTTGGTGATACTTTGATTACTCACAGTTTTAAGGTGATGTAAATATTGTTGAAGATATAAATACTTTTTATAACTGACTCAATTACACTAGAATCAATTAGTGTATTAGTACTCTTAATAAGGTATGGAATACCTAGAATTTTCAGATATGATTTGGATTATAGGAAACAAGTAGATTGGATGTTATTTGAATTCATAGAGTTGGTATTTTTGATATAACTCTTAACTATACTAAGATTGAAAAGGAAAGCAACTTTGTTAGTTGTAACTATGAGGCCCCAATGGTGTCAGATTTGATACTCTTGAGAAAGTAGTTTAGATTGGCAACATATTTGTCCAAGGACTTCATGAACTTGTTAATGTTATTGCTTTTTATAAGAATGATGATTTGCATGCAAAAAGAATCTTTGATAATTATATTGATATGAGGTTTTGTTTTACCTATATTATTAATAATCCTATGAATATCTTCAATATTTTTGGATGAAAGATTGAGAAAATTTTGAGAATTTCCTTAACATTTCCTAATAATGCTTGAGTATAAGTATGCTCTTTTTTTGCTGGATTGATTTTGGGATTTTTTATGGTTTTTTTATAATACTTTGATTTACTGAGTTTTTTCTTAGATAGTCTTGGAGAAACTAGAGGAGGTGAAAGGTTTAAAAATTTGACAGAATTTGACATCAAAATTTTCTTGGTTTTCTTTTTAGATTTGAGAACTAACACTTTATTACTGAATTTTATAAAAAATGTTCTAGCAGAATGACATATTAATATTATCTGTCTTTAGAGCATACCAACCACCTTCATAGATAGATGAGATGAGAGTTCAGACTACTTATCCAAAGCTTATAAGACTGTAAATGTCTTTTTTTCTGTTGTTTTTCAGATTTCTGTTCTTGATAAAATCTATAATCTAATAAAGAGAAATCTTAATATTCTTTAAGTCTTTACAAATAGTTTCTGTAGTTCCAAAGATAGAAATTGAGTGTGATTGGCCATCCTATAAATCTAAATTAGCTGATTGTGATATCATGTAAGAGATAGAAGATAAGTTGAAACTATAAGGCTAATTTAAATCTTGGTTACAATCATTTGCATTCTTTACATATGGGTGAGGCAAGCCACTTGAACCATTAACCTCATTCTGGATATTAAGTACCACATTCTTAAGGGTTGTATAGGACAGTCAAAAGATTTCTTGCTTGGTTTGATTAACTTAGAAGAGGTTATCATTTTGTACTTCTATTTTATCTACATATAGGATAGAAAAGAGATCTAAATGAGCCAACAGATTTTTTGAAGAGTTTGGGCTCAATGTAATGGATTTGCCTCTTGGCTCATCTATATTAATGTCTTCAGAAATAGCATTAATCTCTATAAAGTAAGATATAGCTAAATTATAAAAGAAGAAATTTATATTTGCAATTTTTCTATTAAGTACTACTATACAAAATGGTGGTATGAAAGAGAGAAGTGATGATTATATCATGGTACACTTGAACCCTTATATTTTATTTTGATTTTCTTTTCTTTTCTTTTTTTAATCTATTTTCTTTGATTTAATTTAATTTTTTTCTATTTCTTTTATTTCTTAGATAATAAAGAGGTATATGACTATAGTTACATGATATTATAGATCTAGAATATAATAAAAGGAACTGAAATAATAACATCAAAGATATATTTGTAACATATTTGCTCTGTGGTAACAGTATGGTGAACTTATAGATAATACATATATTTTAGGATAGAGTTATTTTTCTTCTAATCTCCACAAGACTCTTTACTTATCATTAGTGCTATAGCATTCTTGTGTTGTGACAACTACTAAACCAAAACAGTCAATGAGTCACTAAGTAGTTTTATAATATGAAGTTACTCAAAGATAAATATAGAGATCTCAACTACCAGTATGGAAACTACAGAATATGATGATTACATAAGGATATCAGAAGTTAATAGGAATGTCAATGGTATATTGACTATAATACAAGAAAGAGTAAGATTTTCCTATAAAGATAGACAGAAGTTTATCAATCCATTTATCTAGTCAATCAATAGATTATATTAGACAAGTAGAAAAAATCAAGTGGGTGATATAGAAGTCTAGAGTAAAACTATGGACAAAGTAGTAATTTCAGAGATAGTACTGTTTAATAAACCATCAAACAAGTAGAGAATAACCAGCAGAGTTATAGATGTCTTCAGATTGTGATTATTCACAAATTTTAAGTTTATAAAATAATAAATAAACCTAAAGTTGACTAAAGCTCAAAATGAAGATAATCCTGACTAAGAATTAAAGGAGAAATAAGAAAAACAAAAAGAGTGTGAGGTCAAAAAGAGCAGATATATTGAGTCAGATAGAACTTGTTACCACACAAGGAAGTTTAATGTAGTTTTTAGTCTGTATAAAGTTCTAGAGATCACTTTTTATTTTTCCAAGAGCTTTTCAAAAAAAGCATCATGGTCTTTAAAAGTAACTATGGTCTGCTTCTTGGAACAGAAGTCTAACTTATAGTTTTCTACACTATAATAGAGGCACAGATTGTTTTTGAGCTGTTTCTTGTACTTATCACTAGTCAACTTGCTATTGTTAACCAGCTTGGAAGATAAGTTTACCTATAGAAAATTAAACTGGTTTTTAGGAGTAGAGAACAAAATGTTAGATACCTTGGAAGATGACAATTTGGCAGATAAGACTACCAGAAATATATTTACTTTGTTTTAGAGACTCACAGTATTGTCAGTAAAGAAAGTCTTATTTTGTTTTCAAAAGTGAGACTTAAAAACCTCTTTTTTGCTTGTTTTATATAATGGCATTCATAGTCACACTTTTAGTAGCAATGATTATCAATCATTGCTAAAGTGTATATATTCTGAAATGAGGTAGGTTTACCTTGTTTCTGGGTAAAAATAGAATTTTGGATCTGATTGGAAAGCTTTCGGTAGTAGTAGCAGCAAAAGATACTATTTCCTTAACCTAGTTGGGAGGCATAGTATATGAAGTCTATATTGTAAGTGGAAATCTTATTACTAGACTTTATGTAAAGATTGCTCAACATGTTAGCTGCTTCACTAATAGTGTTAAGAAACTAAAATACTAATGTAGTTTGTTCACAAATAGGTTCCAGTTAGAAAGCTAGTTCTGAAGAATACTCTGGTCTTTTTAGTTGAGATCCATCTCAAACTAATCTTAGATAACTTCAGGGAGATAGGTTATTACAAAGATTAACCTTTGTAATATTTATATGGAAGTAGAGATAACATTAAAATAGGAAATTGTTGATCTTATTGGGCTTAGTACTGCTAAAAGTATTGAAAATATGGATTTTAGTTTTCTTTGAATTAGAGTTAGAACCAGAGATCTAATTAACATTAAGTAAGTTTGTAATCTAACCAAGAACATTAGCCAGTTGTTTGTTAGTCAAACTATTGCTATGGTGAGATTTTAACTGTGAATGAGTAAAAAAATTATGAAAATTATGAGGATTATTAGAATGATTAATAGAATTTGTAGAAGAAGTATTCTCTTAATTAGAATTATTATCTGCAAGAATAATACTTAGGCTAGAAACAGGTAAAACTATTTAGACAGGTTACAATATATAAGTTGGAGACTGAGAAAATAATTAATCTCTTTAATAAATATATTTTGATTATTGTGGAATATTTGGAGAGTAAGTTCCAGCAAGATATTCACTAAGATGAGAAATAGAACTAAAGAGTATTTCAAGCAGTAAGACTGGAGTTAATCCAGAGTGAATTGAAAAGTTTTAACAAGAAAAAGCTATTGAACTTGTTAAAGTATGATTTGATATTGAGAAAACTGCAAATAAAACTATGATAGAAGATCAAACAAATAGAACTACTCAGTGTTGTGGCAACCACTAGTCACAAAGACCAATAGTAGCACAAATGGTAAATCTCTCAAAGTTGGATATCTAGTGGGAAGTTCACAAGAGAACTCAACAAGGAGTCTCTGCTGAATTAGAGTCCTATATATACAAAACATGCCTGGTCTGTGCTACCAATAATTAAGCCTGCCCTATTGTTCATGCTACAATCTCATATTTGTCTTACTCTCTACTCAAGGCCACCATGTTGTATACATGTGCCCTGATATCATCTTCCAGATTCTTCCACCATGTTCTAGGCCTATGATGTCACATCATGTGACCTGTTATGTGACTGCAATGTCACATGCCTTTTCCTCATCCAAAAGAAAAAGAAAAAGAAAAGAAAAAGAAAATCAATATAAAATCAGAAAAATAAAATAAAATAAAATAAAAATTGTTAGTGTCCAAAGCGTCTCATAACACTCAGAAGCAACAGCAGACTTGGAAGTTTGATAATATTAGATATAGTTTATACTAGGAGACAAAAGCTTATAAGGTTGGCTTAGAAATATATAAAGCACAGAAACTCTGTATAATGAGCTTGGTAATATAAACTTCCCAGAACAACCTTGGCTTCAGCTTATATACTGTACCATCTGTCTTCTCCATAGTTATAACTTTAGAGAATTGAAACAAAATACAAAGAAAATTGAGTGCTAATAGTAATATGTTACTATTGAACATCAGGAATTGAGTTTACTTAAAATTATTATTGATTATCAGACTGACAAATTACAGTATAACTACTAGTTTTATATACAAGTAGTATAGATAGAAGATATTCAGAGATTTCGGAGTATAGCTCTAAATAAAAATTTCAGTGATGAAATACTGAAAGAGACTAGATAAAAGAACTCTACTATAAAAGACTAAGTTTGATAGGAATATTTCTGTTGTGGAAGACTGAATACTTGATTTCTATTTTTCATTTTATTTCTTGAATAATAAAGAGGTATGTAACTATAGTCATATGATATTATGTCACAAACCTGAAATATAAAAAAAAGAGCTAGAAAGATGATATTAAGGTGTATATCTATAGTATGTTTACCTCATAGTATATATATAATATACTTATAACTAACATATGGACATTGGGATAGTGTTACAATCACAAGACCTTAGAGTGGGTCAAGTAAAATATCCTTGTATTAGAGTTAATACAAGAGAACTTGATAAAAAACTTCATATAAAATTATTTATCTTATATACTAAGATTGATGGTCTATGCTACTACTACAATTAGCCTACCCTAAATGACTATGTGTTTACCTTAAGGTCAATATATATTATATATGTTATATAACATTATCCTTCCAGAACCTTCTACTATCTTCTATCATAATCATGTGATAGTTTATAACAGTACTAATAACTTGTAATGTCACATTAAGCCCTAACCCCAGTTCCAAAATAAAAAACCAAGTCCATTATTCATGATTTTGACATTATCCCTCTTCAAAGTTTTTTCTCTAGAAAAACTGACTTCCATTTTCTCCAGTTTCTCTCCAACTTCTTTAAATACTCATTCTCAAATTTTACATCATCTCACCTATACAATATCTTCACTGTATATTTCCCTAGTAACTCTTTTCTTTCAAAGTCTCTTTCTCCTACTATATTTAACTTCTTCTGTCTTCTTACTTCTACATTTATCCTCTCTTCAAACTCTGTCTTTAAATCTTTCTCCCTTTCCTAACTATTATGCTTCACTGTAAACTCTTTTCATCATATTAAATACTTCACTACTCCTCTTATTTTTCTTTTATTTAATATCTTCTCTACTTTCTACTCTTTAACTTCCTCTACTTTTACTGGTTTTATCTCTTCTACCTTTTATTATCCTACTTGTTCCTTGTATCATACTATTTGACTAATATTCACTACCAGGTAAATTCTCATTAAAGTTGGCAATCATAATTTGATTACATTAGTAGATACTATCTTGTCAATGATATATGGACTAACATATTGATCCACTAGCTTCTTTGCCAGTCATTCTTTGAACATCAAGTCTTTCATACTCAACATTACTTTATCCTCTTCTTTCCATACTTCTGCTTTCTTTCTTCTTATGTCTTCTTTAATGCTACTCTTGTTTCCTTTTGTATCTTCTTCATTCTTTCTGCAAACTCTGTTGCTTTCTTTATCTTTTCTTTTCTTCTTATATCTATTCCCATTTTTAATTCTCTTCCATAATTCACTATAAATGGAGACACTTTAGTTCTTGAATATGTCTTATTGTTAATTGCAAACTTTGCTAATACCAGCCATTCTGGCCAGTTATTTTGTCCATGATCAATGAAGAATCAAAGATATTGTTCTAACTCCTAATTAATATGTTCAGTTTGTTTATCTATTTGTGGATGGAAAGATGTTGACAGCTTTGTTTGAATTCCCAATATATTATTCAACTTCTTCATCATCTCTACTACAAACTACAGTTCTCTATCTAATACAATACTTTTCAGCAACTCATGCAACTTTTACACATTGTCTCTAAATAGTCTCACTAATTCTTCTACTGATGTTCCCTCTATTATTGCCATAAAATGTGTCATCTTGGACAACCTATTGCAGACTACTAGGATTGCATCTTTCCCAGCTACCAATGGTAACTTTGTAATAAAATCTACTATCAGATATGTCCACAGCTTTTCTAGCACTTTACTTAGTTTTAACTTCCCCACTGGTTTTTCTATTCTATTTTTCATCTTTTGACACATATTATATACTTTGACATATTATCACATTCTTTGTCACTTCCAGCCACCAATAATTTCTCATTACTAACTTCATTGTCTTCCACTTTCCTCCATGTTCAGCTACCAGTATATCATAGTATAACTGGATTATCTTTACCCTCAACTCCTTATTCCTTAGTATATATACTTTCCTCTCTTTCAACACCAAATCCCCCTCTATTTGCCATTCTTCCCCTCACAATACCTTTACTTCTGTCTTCTTCATTTCTTCTACTACTCTAACTACCTCTTTGTTTTTATTCTTAGTCTTTTTATCTTTTATACTATTTTTACTTCAGATCCTTTTATTACTACTTCTGATGAGCTATAAATCCATTGGTCCTTAATTAATATTTGATTACTTCTCTATCTCTACTTTCTAGTCTGGCCTTCTATTAAGTCTATTTGTCTCTTTCATTTTTGTTCCCAGCACATACTTCAAAGTAAAGTCAAATCTTAGCAGGTAGAGTGCCTAACAAGCTTGTTTTCTGTTCAACTTTTGTGCCTTCATGAAATATTCTAAATTCTTGTAGTCTATCTAGACCTCAAACTTGAACTTGGTATCTTCTAACAAATATCTCCAATTTTTCAACTCCTTTATTATTGCTAACATCTCTTTATTATGAATCTTCTAGTTTCTCTCTATCTCATTTAGAGATTTTGAGAGGAAAGCTACTGGTTCCTATCTCCCATTATCACATGCCATAGTCAGATACATTTACTTCCATCCTTATTTTTTTATCTAAGCCTGGTACTGCTAACACTAGTTCTTTTGTAAATCTCTTCTTCAATTTCTTGAATGCCTCTTTCTACTTTTCTGTCTACTTCTACTTCTGGTCTTTTTACCATGTCATACAAAGGCTGAGCTATTACTGTAAAGTCTTTAATAAACTACCAGTAATAATTCACCAGTCCCAAAAACTTCTGTACATCCTTAACTCCTCTTGAAGTTAGCCAATCCAATATACCTTTCACCTTTTCTTTCTCTATCTTTATCCCATCTAGTCTTATTATTACTTCTAAGAAACTTACTTTTCTAACCTTTCACTTGCATTTTCTAGTTTTATATATAAGCATTCTCTGCTAATCTCTTCACTACTTCTTCTACTATTTCATCATATCCTTTCTCTTCTTCTGCTCTTACTATCATGTCATTAATAAAGCTTGCTACTTTCCCAATGTTGATGAGATTCCACAAGATTCCATTTATTATAATCTGGAATGTAGCCAGTAAGTTTGTTAGCCCAAAAAATATCACAGTTGGCTCAAATGACCCTTCTGGTGTTGTGAACACTACTTTCTACAGCACAAATATTTTCTTTATCTCAATTATGTAATCTCATAATTTTTTTGTAGGTATTCATTTGCTAGCTTTCTTGCTAAAGACCTAAATCCACTTGCAGAATATTTCTGGGACCAATCTCTTTGCTTCTTCTTCTGACTTTGCTGTTTCCCCTTCTTTATCCCAAATCTCCTAATCTTCTGCTATCTTCTTGACCTCCATTGTTCTTTTTCTTTTTTTTCTTTTTCTTTCTTCTGCTTTTTCTCTTCTCATTTTTTTCCTTCCTCTTTCTTTCTTTCTTCTTTCTTTTGTTTTTCCTACTCTGATTTTTTCTGTTTTGGCCTCCACTGCTTCCCATACTCTTTTGAACACCTTATCATCTTTACTTTCCCTATTTTTCAGTTAATCTCAGAATTATGGCATGTAAGCTATGGCATTTCCAAAATTACACTCCACTTCTGTCCACCAATTACATTTATCTCTATCCTTCTCCCATGTCCTTGATAATAAATATTAACCTCCACCATATACTCAATATGTCCCTCTTTGTTAAAGAAACTGTCTACATTTCTCATATAAATTTTCAACTTGAACCCCTACTTTCTGGAAAAATCTGAACTCATCACTAAGCTTATAGTTCTACTATCCAACAACACTTCTATTGTTACTTCTTCTTGTATGTTAATTCTCTCTAGTCCAATCTTCACTATCACTTTTCTCAACATGTTTTTGTTGTTTAGGTCATAACAGAATGTATTATCTATTACTCTAGAGAGTATTATATACTTATTATTACTATTAAGACCTAATTGAGGACTATTAGATCTTTATCCCCATTTAAATTATTTTGTCCATTTTCTCCCTCAATTATTCTTTTCTCCCCATTGTTTTTATTTCCTCTATATTCCAGTTTTCTTCCTTTCCTAATTTTACCTTTTGTTCTCCTATTTCTGTAATGTCTTGCCATATATCCAAAACATTTACAGTTATTATAATTTCTATTCACCTAGTTTACCTCCATAGCATATAGATTTTGCTGAGGTATAAATCCTGCCCATTTATTTGGGTGTACTATTGCTGTATTTGTTCTCTCTACTTCCTCTATCAGCACAGGTCCTATTAGTATCTGCTTTTGAGGTATCTTATTCCTTCTCAGCCAAACTTAAGGCTATAGCAATTATTGCTGTTATGTCTTCTAATTGTTGCCTTAGAGTCAGAGCTCCATTATCTTATCTCTTTCTCAATCTTTCTTTATCTTTTCTACTCTCTCTAATTCCTATCCAAGTTAGTTGCCCTCTTATATCATTGTTCAATGAAAGTAAGCTACCATTCTGACTTTATAAGTTTTCAGTAAATTGTCCTGTTCATTCCCCTTTTAAACTCTTTAATCAAAGGCCTCTATTTATACCTACTTCCTCTTGCTGCTTATCTGAACTCCTGGACAAACTCTTCCATTATCTTCCTATCTTCTTCCAATCTCCTTAACTCTGTTGCTTTAACTCTTTCTTTCTCTCCTTCTCCAAACTCTTTCTTTAACTCTGCTAAAAATTCTTCTGCTATCTCATATTCCAATATATCTGCCTCCAGATTCTCTAATATGTTTTTCTTTCATACATCTGCTAATCCTCCCTGTACATATGACAAAATCTCTATTGTATCTGTTCTTCTACTGCTTCTTCTCTCATTCTCATCTTAATAAACAATTTGCATACTATTATGAAACATGAGACCTTTCCTCAACTCCCATCAAATACTTGTGGCTTTGCTACTTTTGTATTTGACCCTATATTGGGTCTGGGTACTACTTTCTCTGCTTCTTCTTCTACTGTCAACAATACTTAGATTTATACCTACATAGCCACAAGCTGATCCTGTTGTTGTCAGATTATTTGTTTTAAATTTGTGTCATGATGGCTTATATTGTAAGATGGTAGTGAGAGTGGTGAGAGTGATAATGAAGATGGTAGTAACATAGACAGTAAGAAAGTGTATAATGAGAGAACAGAACTTGTGCTGAATTCTCTCTCTGACTCATATTCTCAACTCAATGCAGTTTCTGTAAGGGCTAGTAGCACTCTTCTTGTCTACCTATCTACCAACTACTGTCTTAAGGAACATATATATAATTTTGATTTAAGAAGGTAGTTCTATTCTAGACAAGGTTTTTAAGAACATTTATCATTCTTTTGCATGTGCTGGTCATAAGGAGACTAATAGCACAAAGCTGATAAATAAAAAGAGTAAAGAGTATGTCTATAAAAGGTGATACATTTGAAGTGTACTAGTGGGCTTTAGTACAATCAAACAGCCAGGTTTCTCCTATCTGACTAATATACCTCTTACACCTAGAGTCCAGTAATTCTTCTTGACTAAAGGATAAGTTGTCTTTCAGTTAAGGATAATGAAAGAGTAAAGAGAAATAATAGAAGAGCTTTGTGTTAGGTAGTTCTAAAAAGTAGAATTGAGTTCTAATGTTACAATTACAAGACCTTAGAGTGAGTCAAGTAAGAGATCCTTATATTAGAGTTAACTCAATAGAGAACTCCATACAGAACTGTCTATCTTATATATTAAAACTAATGGTCTATACTACTACTACAATTAGCCTATCCTAAATGACTATATGTTATACATGTTGTATAACATTATCTTTCCAAAACCTTCTATTGTCTTCTATCATGATCATATAATAGTTTGTGATAGTTACTTGTAATGTCATACTAAACTGTATGTCACAAACTTCATTTAGCTTGTATCTTTACAACTAGTAGACTGATTTTTATAAACTAAGTTGTACTGAAAAGCCCCAAATGAGAGCTATCTGCATATATGTGGGATGTACAAAAGTGACAAAAAACAACTGAGATATTAGGTCATTAGTAACTATAAAAGTTTCATTAGCTATTATCTCATAAATAGCTAGATAAATTCACATGATTGAACTTGTGTTAGAAAGCACTCATCAAACTGTTTCCAATGATATTTAAAATTAGCCTGACAGCTGCTATAACAGATACCAGCTCCCATCAGATATGAGTTTTGATCATATAATAGAAACAGCTTGTGTATGGACTATCACTTCTTTGTATATATACTTCTATATCTAAGGATTAAACCTCAGACTTAACAATATTAATTTTTATTCTTTATCATCTATATTGATCTTAATCATAGTTGTCTTTATTATTGAACTTCTGAATCATTCTTAAACCTCTGAGAGTACATCTAAGGTTTAGATATCACAAATAAGTGAGTAGTTTATTTTGTGATACTCTAACCCAGTTCCAAAATAGAAAATGAATAAAAATAAAAAACCAAGTCCATTGTTCATGATTCTGATAGGTAAGGCTATTCATTATTAGTATGAACTATATACTAGTAGTATATATAGTGTAGGAATATATCAGAAGCTTTTTGTCAAGTTTTCTTATAATCTCTATAAGATTTTTACAATATAAGTATCAGGCATATTTCACATCAGGAGGAAAAAGTCTATGAGGTTGACTTAGTAATGTAAACTTATAAAATAGCCTTGGCTTTAGCTTATGTGTTACACTATCTGTCTGCTATGTGGTTATAACTTTAGGGGATAAATAAAGTCCAAGATAGAAATGAATACTAATTTGGTATGTTGCTATTGAATACTAGAGATCAAGTTCAATAAGAATTATCTTCATTAATTATCAGACTAGCAAATTACAGTATAATTACTAGTTTTATATACAAGTCAGATATATAGGAAATACTTATGGTTTCAGTGTATTGTTCCAAGCCAAGGTTTCAGAGGTGAGACATTGATAAAAATAAGATAGGAGAACTCTACTATAAAAGACTAAGTCAAATAGGAGTATTTCTGTTATGGAAGACTGGATAACCAGATTATTGGATTACTACTATGGATACATGTTGTAAGAAGAGTAGGCATCATGGAAGATAGGCTTGTTTCATAGATATTAAGATAACAGTATTACTATAAGAACATATTTTCTGAATGAGTAGACCTAACATATGATAATAAGACTACTTAGTGTACTATTGACTGTCTTGTTTAGTGGTTGTTACAACACTTGAAGAGTTAGTGAATAATAAAAGGGCATCATCACTATAGTAGATAGTCTTCAAAATTCATGAACTTGATATATGATACTATGCTATAAAAATCTCAGACTTGAGACTATTCTGGAGTTCATTGAGATCAACTACAAAGTTACAGGTATGGAAAGAAGCTATGTTAAATTCAGGATAAACTATAATATTTGGATAATACTTCTTATTTACAAAAAATAAAAAAATACTAGTAATAGCATTAGAAGTGTTATTGTAAGCAAACTCCATAAGTAAAAGAAGTTCTAACTAGTTATCTTATTAGTAGTTGCAATAAACATAGAGATATTTTTCTAAGATTTGATTGGTCTGTTATATTTAACAATCACCAAAGTAGAGGCACATGTCAAAAGTAGTAGTTAGAAAGTAGAAGAAGTTAAATATAAATCCTAATCTATAGTCAGAAGGAATATGAAACAAAACTTTATACTTAAAAAATATGTAGATAATAAAACGTTGTACTAACTTTATTAATATAATGGTGTTGAATGTCAAAATAAAAATAGCTTGCTTAAAGAATTAATTGACAATAATATAAATAATATTCAAGCTAGATAAGAAAAATAGTTTCTTAGTAAAGTTTATAGAGATCAAATTCTATAGTTGTTTAGAAATGGAAAGTTGCTTAAGTAATCTGTAAAGCTTGTAATACTTGTTATGACTTAGGCCTAAGTATTAAGACAAAAGCATACTTGTATATTAAGTAATACAAGAAAACTTAATAGAGTTTTTATTATAAGGTAGTCTACTTTTCAGAGATGTGTTTGTACATACCTAACCTACCCTAAAGCTATAAATATAAAGAACTAGAAAATACATTGTTATTGTGGCAACTACTAGACACAATGTTCAATAGCGTCACTACAAGTAAATCTCTCAGTAGGGATATCTAGTGGAGAACACGAGTTGTGTATTTACAAGAGAACTCAATAGG
>Ga0157358_1000221_pt1 | contig 23085 bp, 17 predicted proteins | sample AttcapACBM2_FD_111484 | JGI IMG/M metagenome (GOLD analysis project Ga0157358, IMG submission 111484) | Fungus gardens microbial communities from leaf cutter ant in Botucatu, State of São Paulo, Brazil - Atta capiguara ACBM2 | ecosystem: Host-associated > Fungi > Mycelium > Unclassified ... | reverse complement strand
TCTTTAGACTGACTAATTTTCCAGTAACATTCCAGATAATAATAAATAAAATCTTATAAAATCTAATCAACACTAGTAAAGTAACAAGCTTTATTGATGATGTAATTGTAAGAACTAAAGAAAAAAAGAGCTATAATGAAGTTATAAAAGAATTAATATAAAAATTGGTGGAAAATGACTTATATATAAAATTTAAAAAATACAAGTAGAAGATTAGAAAAATGAAATTTCTAAAAGTAGTAATCAGACTAGAAAAAATTAAGATGAAGAAAGAAAGGTGAAGAAAATGTTAGACTAGTTAACTCTGAAAGAAGTTAAAGATATATAGAAGTTTTTAAAGCTCACCAATTATAAATAGTTAGACTACTGCATGACCTAGTTAAAAACTAATATTAACAATACTAGACTTAAATTAAAAAAATGAGAATAGAAGTGAATGTGTTAGATTATACAATAAAAAGAGTATTATCTATGAAGTGCAATAGATGCTAAGTTCAAGTTTGAGATTTAGATGAACTATAAAAACTTATAATATTTTATGAAGATACAAAAGTTAAACTGAAAACAAGCTTATTAGATGTTGTACTTGTTAAGATTTAACTTTATTCTGAAACATGTACTAAGTATCAAAATAAAAAAACAAATGAATTTAGTAAAAGACTGAACTGAAAGATAGTATAGAAAATAATAATAATAATCAAATTTTAATTAAAGAATAATGAATTTATAGTTTAGTTGAAGTAATAATAGAAGAATCTAAAGTAGATATAATAAAAAAAGCTAGAAATTTGATATTGAAAGAAGGAAAAATATATATGCTGAAGAATGAGAAATTAAAGGTAGAAATAATCCAATTACATTATAATATACCAATAGCTATATATAAAGAAAAATGGAAAATAGTAAAGTTAGTAATAAGGAATTATTGGTAGCTGAAGGTAATAAGATATATATTGTTATAAAAATCACAAAAGAACTTGATAAGGAGTTTTTGTTGTATTTCTATACTATTCACACAAAGTTTTTATAGTCTATGTTAATAATAAATAACCCTGCCCTAATGTCTATACATTAATCTCATGACTTTCATAAGGATACCATATTATATTCTGACATCATCCTTTTAGTTCTTTCTTCCAAAGTCTAGGCCTATAATCTTACATCATGTAATATATCATGTGACCATAGTTATGTACTTCTTTATTGTCCAAATAAAATTCAAAAAGAATCAAAAGAAAAGAAAAATTAACTCAAGAAAAATAAAAGAAAAATGTTAGTGTCTAAGTATACCATAATATTTACTGAAAACTAGTTATTTAGAAAAATTTATTGTGTTTAAATAAAAGTACAAGTACTATAATCTTTATTTTAAATAATTAAAGTATGATTTTGATGTCAAAGAAATACTTATTCTAAAAATAGTAATTGGATAAGAAAAAAAAGATATTTTATTAAGAACTTTAGTTATATAGCAAAATCTTTCAATAAACTTAAAAACAAGAATAAATAGAAATAAAAGCAAGAATATCAAAAGATATTTAAAAAACTAAAAAATAAAATTACTAGTTAACTAGTATTTACTTTACTTAGAGAAGAAAAAAAAAGTCTTATTTTAGAAATAAGAAGAAAAATAAAAGCTAATCATATTTTTATTAAAAATAATGTAAACAATTAAAAAAAACTATAAAATATACAACAAAAAATTATTAGTTATAGTAAAAGTTCTAATAAAATAAAAATAATATTTATTAAATTATCATAGAAAAAACAAATATCGAAATAAATTTAGAAAAAATCAAGTAAATACCAAAAACAACAATAAAATATTTAAAAATTTAAAAATAAATTATATAAACAAAAACAAGTTATAATAGTAAAAATAATAATATTTAGAAAAAATTAAATAGTAAAAAAACTACATTACTAAAAGAAATTTTAAAAAATAACATCAAAAAATAAGAAATATAAAAGAAATTAGAAAAAAATAATAAATAAGTATAATAATATAATAAAATAATATATCAGAATAAAACAATTTATATTTGGAAAATTATAAAACAAATTTTACAAGAAAATTATAATTTAGTAAATATAAAATATTTAAAACAACAAAAAATTAAAAAAATAAAATGATATAATAATAAATTTCTCTTACTATATTAGTTATATTTTACTTTTCTGTTGTTAAAATTGTGAATTTTTATTTTGTATTTAATAAATATAAACTACTATTATATCTTATATAATAAATTGTTAATATAAAAAACAATAATAAAAATGTTTAAGCTAATTAAAAAAATTATTAGTAGTTGAAAATACAAAATAACATTAAAAAGTATATTTAAAGATATTAAAAATATTAGTAGAATAAAGTATAATATATAAAAAAATAAGAGAAATTTATTTATTAAAAATATTTTAAGATCTATAGTAAGAAATTAATATCAATATTATAAGACTATTTTTAAAATTAAATAACAAGAATGTTATAGTAGATTAATTTACAACAATTATATTACTTTTAAGACTTCAATAGTCTAGTAGTTTTAATTACTGAAGATTTAGTGAGAGCACTTAAGTAAGTATTCAAAAAATTGAGAGTTCAATTTCTTCTAAGTGCAAATATTTTAACTTTGTGACTATATGGTAGTAATATTATATAGCAATCACTAAGATTCTTGGTTTCTATAATTGGTATATACTATAGGACTAGTGAGTATTATACTATTGTCAGGACACAAGGTTTAGCAATAAACTTTCTAGAGGATAAGATCTGTAGATTTTGCAAGGTTAAATAGTCAGATTAGTTCTTATTGCAAGCATTATATCTGGTGATACCTATAACTAGAACTAAAAAAATAGGTCAATATAAGATAAGAAACAAGAGTAATAACAATCTGATCCTGGAGAGCTGATTGGTTAAAAGCTCAGCTTACTGTTAGTTCAGATCTATTCTAGAGCATTCACTAGGTTAGTAAGTAACAAGGCAGTGACTCTGAACAGGTTGGGGATCCACATCTTATAAGTATAAGCAAACCACCTGCTAGAGAATAGAAAGGTACAGCAGAGAGCAGTGTCTCTGCCAGGACTGGGTTATAGCAAAATAGAGTAGTCTCTTTCTTCTGGCTCGAGAGATCTATATCTACTATCAGTCTGCTAGTATAATAATGACTAGTTCAGGCTCAAGTTGAAGTTGGAGTGTTGGAATTATCAGAATGCAGAAAAACCCACCTAAAGTACTACATAGATACAATTTCATGCTGACCTACTTAGTAGGCTTAATATTATGATTTAGGTCCAAGAGTTAGGATAGAAGACTACTCTTGTATTGAGTGACACAAGAGAACTCAATAAAGTTCCTATTATAAGTTAATCTACCTTATATACCTTTCTATCATAGTCTATGCTAAACTATTTCTAACCTATTCTAAAGACCATGTAGTAGTTATAAGGCTAATATGTAGTTGCCATGTTGTATGACATCATCTTGTTCTGAAACCTTTTACATTCTTCTCCTTGTCACATGATCTGTGACCATGTTATGTAACCTGTGATAGTGTCACACTTTATCTTTCTCGTCTTATATTCTAAATAAAATAGAAACTAAGTCTGTTGTTTTTAATTCTGACACTTAGGCCATTAGGTCAGATCTAGTTCTAAATACACCCATAATGGGAAGGTTGTTAGTTAAAGGCTCAGCCTATCATCAGCTGTTGAATAGACTAGACTACACACTAAATAGATAAGTCTCCTGGCAAGGAAGGCCGCTGGACATGATAGTATAAAGAGATTAGTAGATGGGGGATAGCTCCCTACTGAACACTTTCTATAGTTTCAATAGGATTCTCTATAAGGGAGACTCTAAAATTTAGATCTAGACAAGCTATCTTAGAGTTATATCAAGGGAATTATTAAAAACAACAAGTGCATTACCAAGCTTATTGATATTGCTAATGCTTGCATTGATTTAGAACACTGGCTATTCTACTTCAAAACGTCCACAACCATTGTTATTCCTAAATCTAACAAGACATTGTACAACTCTCCCCCAAGTCCTTCTACCTCATTATTCTGTTAGTTAGCTTTTGATATTGTGTAGTTTTTTCCATCACTTAATCATCAACTTCTCTCTCTCATCATGAATAAAATGGGACTCAATCAGAAAGTTTTGGTTTTCTTTAAGAACTACCTAGTTGGAAAAAAAACAAAGTATCTCTGGAATAGTTTTCAATTTCTCTTTTATAACATAGATATTGGTGTTGGACAAGAATCAGCCTTTTTTTCCTATTCTCTCTGTTCTTTATCTTTCTCTTATTTTTCATATTCTTGAAAAATGATCAAAAATCCTAAGAATTTCTGTTTCTATCATTTCTTTTGTCAATGATGGACTTTTTATTTCACAGAACAAATCTATTTCTCATTCAAATACGACTCTTTTTTGTAGCTACAATGTTATCTCTTCTTTCCTTATGAAGTTTGGGCTTGTAATGGAACATGGAAAAACTAAAGTATTCTACTTTTCTAGATTATATGGAGCCTTTAACCCTCCTCCACTAAATCTCACCTCTATAAGAGGTCCTATTTTACTCTCCAAGGCTACATGATGATATCTTAGTTTTCTTTTTGATTAAAAATTAACTTTTTAACATCATATAGATTTTTATGCTAACAAAGCCATTTCCATGATCAAATGTATGAAAATGCTATGAAACTTGTCAAGAGGGATAAATTACCTCTAGAAAAGAAGACTATATAGATGTTGTACTTTATCCATAGCTCTTTACAATTTCTAACTATAATACTATAACAAAGCCCTATTGAATTATTCTCTCAGCATACTTCAAAAAATGCAACAAAGAGCAGCTCTTTGGATATCTGGCACTTTTTGAACATCACCTACAATAGGAATTGAAGCCATTTCAGGCCTCATTCTTATCCATCTTCACCTCAAGAAATTATATAACAAATTTCTTTTAAGAAGTTTATCACTTCCTCTTAACTATATTATCAAGTCTATTCTTTTATATCCTATTGAATTTAGGTAACATATCTTACATGACTACAAAAGATTTAATAAATATTGGAATTCTAGAAGAAATACTATAGCTCACTTTTCATTATTCCTCCAATTTAACTCTAATGTCTTTTCTTTTAATTAAGATGTTATTAATTCATATTGCATTTAACATAACATGCCTTTTTACTTATTATTTATTTTCTTTTCTTTTTCTCCTGTTGTTTCAGTTTACATATATATAGTTATGAAGTAGCTACTATAGTCTGCTCTTGTACTCTATGTAATGAATTGTTGATTTTTTTTTAAAAAAAAAGTCACATTACTTCTTTCTCTTGTACTATTATCTTGAATGGTAGGGCCTGTGAGAGAACTAGCAAATAAACACTTTCTTACATCTATATCAACTCTAAAGTCTCAGAATATAGCTAAATTACTATCTAGAATGGACATGGACATCAATGACACTATTAGAAAAAGATCTACTTTCTTGAACAGAATAACTTCTAGAAATATCTCCATCATTTCTAACGTATTATCTTGTACATATCATTTAAAGATGGAACACAACAATGATCTATCTGATGATATGGCAGTAGATCCAATTAACAACTCTCAGTTGTTATACAGTGGAGATGTTGAAGCTAAAGGCAATCTGGTCAGTAAGAAGATATTTGATCCTATTTCTGCAAAAGAATCACAATGTATTCAACATGACAATTCCATCCTAAACAAAGCACCAAAACCTTGAGATAAAGATGTGTCTAATAATAATACTAGCTTGTGTTCTATACAAGAAGACATTATTAACATCCAATTGTCTTATGATCCAAACTAACTAATGAACTCTGATTTATAGAATAGTAATTTTCATTCAGTATCTCTTCATAGCTTATTAGAGCACCTTCCATCAGATGCCAAGAGCATTAAGAATTGCTAATCATATTGATAATAAGCAAATCAATTCTAGTAAAGCTAATAATATTACCAACCTTAAGGGTATAGAAGAAGCTTCTTAGAAGCTCATTTCTTCTATTTATAGTTCAGGATGGGATGTGCTTTTTGTCAACAAGAACAAGAACTCATTCAGACAAATAGTTTCTAGTAAATTCACTTTTAAAACTAAACTGGTTAAATTAGGAAAAAAAAAGAAAGAAAAATCTACTAATAGACTACTTAGTATTAAAAAACTACTTCCTTTAATTCCAGCCAAATTCTCTAAGGAGATAAATGAAATATCAAAATATTTTAAACTTATCAAATCTGCCCAGAATAACAAGCTTGAGGGAAAATCATATATCCAGGCATTCAAACATAACATTTCCAACACCAAAGAAGTTCTCAAAATCAAGGAGACCTTCTTGAATCTCAAGGCAGATAAAATAGAAAATTATTAACAATCCTAGTAAGTTTGAATTTGAACTAAATATGACCACAAAGGGTCTGTTTAGGAAGTAGGTTATTATTCTGATGAGTAACAATAACAAATCTAAATTCATGAAAGATAGCAGTGATTACATAGCTAATATCAACAAATTGTTGCAAAGTATCAAATTAGATATCAGAGTTGACTTTATTCATTTAGAAAATTTAGAAGTTATGATTATCACAAACAAGGTCATAACCTCTCTTAATCTTCAAATGATTGAGAAATACATTAAGAATGCCAAAAATATTATTGCCAAAGGAGTGAAAGTACCTTGTCTTCCTTAATCTAAATCATACCTGAAAATTACAAGTATCCTGTATATCAAAGAAAACACTAACATTCCAATCAATGCAAATATAGTTGAGGAAATCTTGAAGAGGAATCATACAACATCATACTAACATTGAGACCCTATGTAATCAAGAATCCAATATGACCATTATCTAGTTTGATATATGAGATGTCCAGAGCAGTAGTAATGTCAAAGGACTCATCAACAGATACTTTAATATAGGAAGTTACATTGCTACAATTAGAGATGTTAATATGAACTCTAGAGTACCTTAGTGCAAGAAATGGGATCATGCAATCTTTTCTTACAGAATTCAAGAGTTCAAATGTGTCAAGTATAATAGCCTACATAAGTCCAAATACCACTGACACTTTGTGTGATGTTGCAAAGATAATAACAAGTCTAATCTTTTTAAGTTTGAAATGAAGCAGGGTAAACTGTGCTTTCACACTTTCAAATGTCTCAACTGCAAAGGCAACTATCAAGCCAACTTTATTTGGAAGCATAGGTTCAATTGAAAATGGTACTTAAAGAAGTACTAAGAAATTTGTGATACTAGAAAATAGTCAATTTGTTCTGTCAGAAACAGTAACTATTTATGAATATCAAAGATATTAAGATTTTTTCACAGAACATAAGAAAAAACAATTTGATTATAGACACAATCCTTGAAACTTGATATTCATTTAATGTCATCATTACAAACTCAAGTCCTTAGAGTTGGACAAGTGAATAAACCTTATATTGGGTTAACATAAGAGAACTCAATAAAGAACTCTGTATAATTTTTGTTCTTAACATTATCTCTCTTTCAAGGTTTCTTCTTCAGAGAAACTGACTTCTATTTTTGCCAGTTTCTCTCCAACTTCCTCAGATATTCTTCTTCAAACTTTCCATCATCCCACCTATATAATATCTTTGCCATATATTTTCTTAGTAACTCCCCCCTCCTAAAGTTTTTTTCTTCCCTCCTATCCAACTTTTCTTGTCTTCTTACTTCAGCACTCATTCTTTCCTCAAACTTCTCCACTGCTTTCCTTGCATTTTTCAAATTCTTCTCCTTTTCCCAGGTATCATGCTTTACTATAAACCTCTTCCATTGTACTAAGTACTTGTCAACTCCTCTTATTTTTCTTTTATTTAATATTTTTTCTATCTCCTACTCTTTGACTCTCTCTACTTCAATAGGTTTTCCTTTCTTCTTTTTCTGACCTTCCACTTATTTCTTATATTATATTATCTGACTGACATTCACAACTGGATGAATTCTAATTGAGGTTGGCAGTTGTAATTTGACTGCATTGGTGGATACCACTTCCTCAATTGTATATGGACCTACAAATCAATCCACTAATTTTCTAGCCAGTCTTTCTTTGAATACTAGATCTTTGGTACTCAACAATACTCTATCCCTCTTCTTCTAATTTTTACTCTCTCTTCTTCTCTTATCTGCCTGCCTTTTCATGTTCTCTTGTGCTTTTTTTAGTACTGCCCCTACCTCTTCTTGTATCTACTTCATCCTCTTCATGAACTCCATTACTTTCTCTACTTTTTTCCTCCTCCTTATATCATCTCCCATTCTCAATTCTCTTCCATAATTTGCTATGAAAGGTGAAACCTTTGTTACTATATGAACCTTGTTGTTCACTGTGAACTCTGCTGATGCCAACTACTCTGACCAATCCTTCTGTCTATGCTCTACAAAAAACCTAAGATACTATTCAAGTTCTTGGTTCATCCATTCCGTCTGCCCATCTGTCTGTGGGTAGAACACCATTGATAACTTCATCTCTATCCTTAGCATTCTATTTAGCTCCTTTGTCAACCTCACTGCAAATTGAGGCTCTCAGTCTGATACTACACTTTCCAGCAACCCATGTAACTTCCACATGTTATCTTTGAACAATCTTGCTAATTCTTTTGCTGATGTCCCTTTTGTAGTTGCCATAAAATGTGCTATTTTTGACAATCTATTGTAGACTACCAGGATTGCATCCTTCTTGGCTACTATCAGTAACTTCATGATAAAGTCTACCATTAGATGAGTTCATAGCTTCTCTGGTACTTTACTCAACTTCAACTTTCCTGCTATCTCTTCTGTCCTATTCTTCATCTGCTGACATATGTTGCATCCGTCTACATACCTCTCTACATCTCTTATCACTTCTGGCCACCAATAATTTCTTGTGACCAATTCCGTCGCCTTCCATCGGCCTCTATATTCTGCCACCGGTATATCATGATATAACCAGATTATTTTGGCTCTCAATTCCTTATCTTTTAGCACATACATCTTTTCTTCCTTCAATACTAGATCTTCTTCCATCTGCCATTCATTTCCTTTTATTACTTTTACTTCTGCCTTCTTCATCTCCTCTATTACTCTAACTATTTCCTTATCCTTACTTCTAGTCTTTTTTATCTTTTCTAATATATCTACTTCTGGTCTGTCTATTACCACTTCTTGTAAACTACGGATCTAATTGTCCTTAATAAATACTTGATTATTATTGTCCTTTTCTACCCCTACTTTCCAATCTGGTCTCCTACTTAGTTTATCTGTCTTTTCCATTTTTGTTTCTAGAATATGCTTTAAAGTAAAATCAAATCTTGACAGATATAATGTTTATCGGGCTTGTCTATGATTCAATTTCTGTGCCTTCATAAAGTATTCCAAATTTTTGTGATCTATCTAGATCTCAAACTTGAAATGTGCATCTTCCAGCAAATGTCTCTAGTTTTCTAAGCCCCTGATGATCACTAGTATTTCTTTGTCATAAATCTTATAGTTTCTCTCAGTTTTGTTCAACAACTTTGAGAAAAAAGCTACCAGTTTCTATTTACCATCTTCACACTCCATTGATAATACCCTTCCTATAGCATAGTCTGACATGTCAACTTCTATCCTTATTTTTTATCTAAGTCTAGTGCTGCTAACACTGGTTCTTTTGTAAATTTTTCTTTCAACTCCCTAAACACCTCTTCTTGTCTTTCTATCCACTCCCACTTCTGATCCTTCTTCATCATATTATGCAAAGACCTAGTTATAGATATAAAGCCCTGTATGAATCGACAATAGTAGTTTGCCAATTCCAGGAACTTTTGGACCTTCTTAACATACTTTGATGTCGGCCACTCCAAAATACCTTTCACCTTATCCTCTTCTATTTTTATGCCTTCTGGTCTGATTACTACTTTCAGAAATCCCACTTCTCTCACCTTTCACTTGCACTTTTCTGGCTTTACGTACAAATTGTTCTCTTCCAACCTTCTTATTACTTCTGCTACCAGCTCATCATGTCCTTCTTCCTCTTCTGTTCCAATTATTATATCATCTATAAACATTACTACTTTTCCTATATTTATCAGGTCTCTAAGTAACTTATTCATTATCATTTGAAAAGTCACTGGTGAGTTTGTCAACCCAAAGAACATGACCATGGGTTCAAATGATTCTCCAGGTGTCATGAATGCTGCCTTCTACTTGTCTCCTTCTCTAATCCTTACATTGTTATAGTCTCATCTCAAATCCATCTTCGTAAACATCTTCTTGATACCCATATTTTTGATAATGTCTGAAATGAGTGGCAATGGATAATTATTCTTCACTGTCCACTTATTGAAGTGCCAGTAGTTCTGCACCATTCTCTTTTTCCCATTCTTCTTTCCTACAAAGAATACTAGTACTGTTTGAGGCGACTTCGAAAGTTTGATGTACACTTTTCTCAATTGTTCCTTGATGAATTCACGTACTTCCTCTCTCTCTTCTCTCAACAGTGGATACACTTTTCCTTTTCTTGGTACAAATCCCTTTTTCATTTCAATAGTATGGTCCCAAATCTTCCTTGTGGGTATTCGCTCTAACTGTTTTTTACTAAAGACTTATCTACTCATAGAATTTCTCTGGAACTAACTTCTTTGTCTCTTCTTCTGATCTTGCAGCCTCCTCTTCTTTATCTCAAATCTCTTATTCCTCAGCTACCCTCTTTACCTCTATCGTCCTTTTCCTCTTCTATCTTTTCTATGTTTGCTTTTTTTCTTTTTCCTTTTCTTCTTGCTTCTTTTCTGCTTTCTCTTTTGCCTCTTCTTCTTTCTGTTTCTACCATTCCTGCTTTAGTCTCCAGTGCCTTCCACACTCTTCTAGATACCTTGTCATTTTCACCTCTCTAGTCTTCCAATCAATCTCAGGATTGTGGCAAGCTAACCACAGTATTCCCAGAATCACTTTCCATTTCTGTTCCCTGATCACATCTATCTCTGTTCTCTTTCTATGCCTTTGGTAATAAATGTTAACTTCCACTGTATATTTGATTGGTCCTTTCTTGTTGAAAGAACTATTCACATTTCTAACATATATAGGTTTATCAATTTTCTTCAACTTAAATTCTTATTTTCTTACAAACTTCAAACTCATCACCAACCCTGTTGCTCCACTATCCAAAAATGCTTTTACTATCACTCCTTTCTGCATATCTACTCTTTCTAGCCCAATTTTCACTGTTACTTCTCTTAAAAAGTCTCCTTTGTCCAGATTGCAGGTAGATATACTATCTACTATTCTAGAGAGTACTGCAAATCTGTTATTATCGAAATATAATTGAGGACTATTAGATTTCTCTTCCTGTTTAAATTATTCTGTCCATTATTATGAGTGTTCTCATATTCTATCCTCCTTTCTTGGCCCATAATTCATCTTTTACAATTCCATACTAGATAGCTAAAGTCTCCACAACTGTAACAATTTCTATTCTCCCTCCTATCCACCTCCATAGCATAGAGGGTTCTTTATATACCTCCTGCTCTTTGCTGAGGATGTATCATCACTGTATCCATCCTTTCTACTTTCTCTATCGGAGCAAGACCTGTTGTCGCCTGCTGAGGTGGCATTTCCTGCCTTTTCTGCTATACTTGTGGTCATGGCATTACTTGTTACTGATCCTGCTGCTTGGTGGCTGATTCTTTTTGTTCTTATCATCCTTTCAGTTTTTTCTCTTTTCTTCTGCTCTCCCTCTAATGTCTGTCCAAGTTAGTGGCACACTCATACCACTGTTTTATACTTGTGGGAGGTCTTTCTGTCTTCATCAGCTTCCTTCTGATCATCCCATTCATTCTCCTCATGAACTTCTCTACTAATAGCCTTTCTTTGTATCTGCTTCCTCTTGCTACTCTTCTAAACTCTTGAATGAATTTCTCTATTATTCTTCCTTTCTATTCTAATCTTTTTAATTCTTCTATCTTTACTGACTCTTCCTCTCTTCCTCCAAACTTCTTCTTGATGGCTGCCAAAAACTCCTCCACTGATTCATATTCCAATTCTCCTTCTTCCAACTCCTCCAAGACATTTTCCTTTCAAATGTCTGCTGATTCTCCTTGCACATATGATAACATCCACTAAATCTGCTCCTCTACTGTTGCCTTCCTCATCTTTATCTTTATGTACAACTTGCATGCTGTTATAAATCCTGAGACTTTTGATGAGATCCCATTAAATGTTGGTGGTTTTACCACCTCTGTGCCTACTGTTACTCTGCTCATACTTTCTCTTACCTGTACCATTAGTACCATAATCTGTTCTTAGAGTTGCCTTATGATAGCAGGATAGTCAAGTTGACTTATTTCATAAGGAGAGGTATGGTTGATGTTAGTGATGGTGATAGTGGTAGGAGTATAGGAGATGATGATGTATATAGAGGGAGAATAGAATCTGTACTGGTTTTGTTCTCTGATTTGTATTCTGATGACAAAATCTCTGTAAGTGATAGCAGGCCCTCTTTTTGTTTTGCCTATACTGTCTACTGACTATCTTTCTAACAAAAGAGTATATGATTTTGGTCTAAGGAGACTATTCTACTCTAAGCAAGATCTTAAGAATTCCTGCTGTTCTCTTACATAAACACCTCACAAGGGAAGATGTAGCATAAAGCTATTAAGTGAAAAGATATTGATCATATCCACAAAAGGTGATACGTTTGAAGTGTACCAGTAGGCTTTGGTACAACTAAATAGCTAGGCTTTTTCTGCCTAACTAGTATACTCTTTAAGTCTAGGGTTCAGCTATATGTCTTCTTGATGAAAGAGAATAAGTGTAGAGAAGGTCTGGTGTTGGATGGTCTCAAGAAGTGGAATTGAGTTCTAATGTTACAATTCAGAGACCTTAGAGTTAGTCAATGAATTGAACCTTATATTGGGTTAACATAAGAGAACTCAATAAAGAACTCTGTATAAGATTGTCTATCTTATATACTAATATCTAATGGTCTGTGCAAGCTATTTCTAACCTACTCTAAACAATTATGTATATGCCTTAAGATTAACATATATTTTATACATTGTATGATGTCATCCTTTTAGTACCTTCTATGTTTTTCTTCTTGTGTTACATGACTAACCCTAACCCTAAGTTCTATAAATAGAAGAATACAGAAATAAATCAAAAATAAAATAAAATAAGAAAGAAAATGAGAAAAAACTAAGTCCACACTTTTCATTCTTAATAATCATCTTTATTCAAGAACTGGTATAGGCCACTATTTACTCTATACCAAGCTTAAAAAGTAAAGAAGGAAAAGAGTTGGTAGGAGTTTCAAATCATTCAAATTAGTTGACCTTTTCTAGAAATTCTTTGGTTGACAACAATTCTTCAAGAGTTGTAACTTGTATTAACATCAGGCTATCATCTTTTCATTTTTTACTTTGCAAAGATATTTTTAATCATAGGGATATTTCTCTTGTCTTGTTTTTGAACAATAATTTTGTTTTCTATTTGATAAACATTTATTTGGACTCATTTCAAGCAGTTTTAAAGTATTTTAAGAATGTTGAGGTTGATATTCAAAATATTTTGGTTATGACTGGTGATTTTAATATTAAAGACAATTTATAGGATTCAGTGTACCCACATTATTCTTCTCATAGCAATTTATTATTTGACATTGCAGAATTTTTTAATTTAGGCCTGTCTAAACCCATTAACCAAGTTCCTACTAGATATTCTGATAATAGTCAAGATTTAAATTTGATTCTTGACTTGATGTTCCTACAATTTGGGTCAGAGAAACTAAACAATCACTCAATCTAGCCAGAGTAACATTTCATCTTAGATCATGCTCTACTCACAATTACTATTTTAATAGTTAAAGAACATATTCAAACTAAAAAGTGAATGATTGTCAAAAATAGTGATGAAGAAAAAGTCTTCATCAACAATCTCATCAAAACTATCAGATCTATTGATATCAGTGATTTATTGGATGTTGAATCTCTCGAAAATGTAGTTCTAACTCTTGTTTGTTTTATGGAAAGAATATAGGAAGAAAACTTAAAGATTGTCAATATCACCATGCACTCTAAGACTTGGTGGAATGAAAAGTATAATAGAGACCTTAAAAAATATAAGTTGACCAAACATGTCGAAGATTGGAAGCAGTTTAAAAGAATAGTCAAGAATACCAAATGATTTTTCTTTAACCAAAAAATTCAAGAAATCTCTAACAAAAGAAGAGGTCTATAGAAACTCATGAATTAACACAAGCTTTCTACTGTCAAAGCTATCAAGCATAATAGTTATCTGTGTATAGAAATCAAGGATTTTTGGTTTGCTCTTTACTTGTCATTCAATACTACTCAAGACTATCAAATCGATATTAGTATATTAGACAAAATTTCAAACAAATAACTTTCAAAATGGGTTTCTTTCTCTGAGAAGGAATTTACTAATTCTATTACTAAATGTAACAATTTATTAACTTTAGGACCTGACAAATTATCTTGGAGCCATCTCAAGTATATTGTTAAAGACAAATCATGTTTAAAGAGTATTATTAATATTGCTAATACATGTTTTGAGTTAGGTCACTAGCTTTCCTATTTCAAGATATCTATGTCTATTATCATTCCAAAACTCAACAAGGAATTGTATGATTCCCCTAAATTCTTCAAATTAATCATTCTTCTTAATACTATAGGAAAACTCATCAAAAAAGTCATAGGCAATAGACTTCAATTTCATTTGATTTTGAATGATTTCATACATCCAAGTCAATTAGACAGTCTGAAGCAAAGGTTGACATCTAATACAGATATTGTTCTTACTCACTTCATTTATTCAGGTTGGATCAAGTATAAAATAACAAGTACTTTAGTCTTCAACATCACTCAGTTCTTTCTCTCTCTGAATTACTGTCTACTCCCCCTCATTCTCAGAAAAGCTGGTTTTAATTCTAAAGTCAAACATTTTAGTAGAAAGAAAAACTTAGTATCTCTGAAACAATTTTTCTTCTTTGTTTTTCAATGTTAATGTTGGAGTGGAGCAAGGCTCTGTCCTCTCTCCTGTTCTATCTGCTTTGTATTTAGCTTCCATTCTTTACATTCTTGAAAAACATCTAAAAACTCTAAAAATTCCTGTCTCTATTTTATTTTTTGTTGATGATGGACTTCTTATAGCTTAGAGTAAATTGTTGGCAATTTTAAATGACTTTCTCTTTTATAGTTATAGAGTTACCTTATCTCTTTTGAAGAAGTTTGGACTAATATTAGAATATAGAAAGATAAAGGTATTTTATTTTTCTAGGTCTAATGGCATTTTTGACTCTCCTTCTCTTAACATCTTTGTATTAAGAGGTCCCATACTTTGTCCCAGGAGTATATAGAGATATCTGGGGTGTTATGATATATGTGAAAACTAACATTTTTCTTTTTCTTTTATTTATTTTTCTTGATTTAATATTTCTTTTCTTTTGATTTTTTTTCTTTTTCTTTTTAGACAATGAAAAGACATGTGACTGCAGTCACATGATATATCACATGATGTGAGGTCATAGGCCTAAAATGGGCAAGAATGAACTAGAAGGATAATGTCAAGGAACATGTTAACAGTATGTCTACCTCATAGTGTACACTTAGTATACTTATGGACAATATATGAACTTTAAGATAGGGTTAATTATTAGTAGCATGGACTATCTGTAAATTATATAAATAGAATAGCAATTCAACAGGCTTCTTGTTGAGTTCTTTTATAATCCCCATAATAATATCTGCTCTTAAGATTTATTACTTATATCTCTATTAGTTTTGTGACTAGTAGTTGCTACAACATGAGGTTTATTTTCAATAGAAAGCTATTTTTAGCCCTATATTGATTATTATACAAGCAAGGTTATTTCGGCTATCAAATGTATGAAGATTCTTAGTAATTCAATTTATAGTCTTATTGTCATATACAAGTCTACCTGTTCAGAAATTACATCCCTATAGTGATATCATCTCCAAATTATACAAGTCTGCTTTCTATGGTGGCCACCTTTCTCGCAACACACTTTATGACAATACTGCAACCATCTAGATATTTCATCTTCCATGGTGGAATTTGACTTGGTCTTCCATGACAGAGTTACCTCTGTCAGTATTTCAACACTAAAACTTCTGTTCAGGGTAATAGGGGCTTTACCACTAAAACCCCAAGCATTTCCTATAATATCTGTTTGTATATAAGACTAGTAGTTACATTGTAATTTGCTAGTCTGATAATCGATAAAGATAATTCTTATTAAACTCAATTTCCAGTATTCAATGGCAACACACCAAATCAGCACTCATTTTTATCTTGGACTTCTTCCTATCATCTGAAGTTGTGATCACATGGCAGACAGATGGTGCAGCACATAAGCTGAAGCCAAGGTTGTTCCACAAGTTTATATATCTTGGAGTCCATTTTGCAGACTTTCACTCTAGTATGAACTGTGCCTAACACTTATCTCTCATCAGAAACAACTTCTATATAGAAGTTGTATTCTTTCTATTACTCTCTATAACTTCCAACTTTGGTATTATAATAAAGCACTATTATTATATCCTCTTAAGAAACTGAAAAAGATGCAAAGCTATTTATCTACATCTTTGCAAACTCAGTGAAAGAATTCAGCTTAGAGCTTATTTGTTCCTAAATAATCACATTTTGAGATTATTGCTTGAGTTGAAACCTTTACTTAATATTAATCCTTATTATTTTTTGTTGAATTCACTTACTTCACATCAATGATTGATAATCAAAGGTTTTGTTGTCAACATGAACAATAAATTTAATGAGATATTCCTTGTATTTGATTTGTTCAATAAAAAGTTTTTTTCTGATTTTAGAATTGTTAATTTTTTCTTTAATCATTTTTATTTTTATTTATTTTGTAGTAACTTAACAACTTGACCATCGTGTCCTTATTAGACTCCTTTTATGTTCTAGTAATTACTGACACTAGTATCAAAAACAATATAGTTATATTTATCACTCATATCCATGTTTAAGATAAACCTGTCATTAAGATAATTCATTACACTGTAAATGTTTTAACTATAGAAGTTAAACTTTTTGCCATCAGATGTAGCATCAATTTTTTTTTTTTTAATTTTAAGTCAACAATTTATTACACAGGGCACGATGGCAGTCCATGTCTATAGGAGGAATTATGTATGAAGTATCAATACTCTAACTTTTTTATGTAGTTACCTAATATAAAGGACTATTAAGAAATTGAACCCATAACCTCAAGTAGGTTTGAGATAGGCATAATATATATAGATGGGGTTTCTTTCACTATGTCATCTCTCTCCCAGTGTAGTATCAATTAAGCCACTAATATCCTAGATATCTCAAAAATTGTCATTATTATTAATTTACTTTACATTGCTTAAAGGATTCTTGACTCTTCAGTACATCTATATCAAATTTATATAGTTATTATTTCTAAAGAACTTAGAAGATTTTTCATTAAAAGTTATAATAATTCAATCAAATTCTGAAAATGTCTAAGTTAGTATAACTAGTTACTTTATAAAGCTGTTGATATAGAAACTAAACATTTTCATTTATAACCTCTATATTCATGTAAGTTGTTTTAGGACTTTAGTAAGAAAAATAAGTATAATGATATTTTATCTAGCTGAAAGATGAACTTTCAAGCCTTTAGATCTAAAGGAATATCATTTTCTTGATTTTTTGATAAAGACAATAACTCTTTTAAATTTATATATATATATATAAAAGATTGTGGCTTAAATATTTTGAGCATTCAAATTCACTGTGTACAAAAGCAATTAGAGCAATAGTCAATCATATTCTAATTAACAAGTATAAGCTAAGATTCTTTTCTCAGTAAGATTTTAGTTGTTTATGTAGATTTTATTTTATAAAAACAAGATATTATATTTTATATGAGTATAAAAGGTTTAATATATTAGAATTTGAGAAGAAATTTGATAAGTTATTTTGTTTTCTTTTTAGAATTAAATAATAGCATATTTTTGTTTGGAAATGTAACTATTTAATTGAGTTTGCTTTTATTACAGACTAATTTTCTTTTTTACTCTCTTTTGTTTTTGTTTTTTTTTCTCTTTTATATAATTTAGCTTTTTTTATATATAATTATAAAATAACTATCACAATTTATCTTTATATCTTATATAATAAATTGTTGATTTAAAAATAAAGTAATAACAATAGTAGTAATATTATTAGAAAAAATAGCTAAGATTTATTAAAACAATATATAAAAAATTCATAAATTTTTAAAGAAAATTCTTAGTAAAAGAAAATACTAATTTGTTTTACAATTTAAAAAAAACTTATATAAGATTTTAGAAATAAAAATCATATTATTAATAGTATATTACTTTTAAATAAATAATTAGATAGAAAAAATAAACTAGAAAATTAAAATAGTTGAATAATATTTATTTTATAACTAAGCATTTCTTATTATTATACTAAAATTCTATTATTAATAACTATTTTATTTAAACTTAATTTTAAAAAACATTTATAAAAAAGAAATTTAATAATAAAAACAAAATTATTAAAACTAAAAACTTTTTTCAAAAAATTAGAAAATAATAAAATTATTTATAAAGTAGTTTAATAAGAAAAAATAATTTTTTTAAAAACTAAAATAAAAAGATAATATATAATTAAAATAAAAAATATCTAGTTAAAATAACTTTTAAAAAAGTTAGATTAGAAATATTATATATATATAAATTTACTTTTTTAACTTTAATATATTAGAATTAAAAATAGTAAACTTGTTTTTTTTATTTTTATTTTTTTATTTAAATTTCTTTTATTTTTAAATTTAATAAAAAAGAAATAATATAATATTACATATAATAATAATAATAATAATAATATAAGTTTTTTTAATTCTAACTTTAAAATTTAAGTTGTAATATAATATTATTATTTAAACTTATAGAATTTTCTATTTTTTATTTAATATTATTATTCAAGTTTATAATAATATTTATATTCTTAACTTTTAATCTTATATTATTATTAAAATATATAATAATAGTAAAAATATATATATAATTGTAAATTTACACTTATTAAAAATATTTATAAATATAATATAAAAGATAGAAATAAAAATTAAACTCAATAATTATAATTATATAAAACATAACAAAAATATTATAATATAAATAATTTTATATTATTCAATACAAAAGTTATTTTTTATTAATTAAACTTAAGTTATAATTAATAAGACTTAGAAATAATGTTATATAAATAATAATCTTGTTATATTTAGCTTATATATTATATAACTATATTTTTAAAGAATAAAAGCTTTAAAAAAAAGTTAAGATAAGTATAATATAAGTTTAAGTTAATTATCAGACTAAAGAACAATATATAATAGCTAATATTTTTAAATTGTTGAAATAACAATATTACTGTAAAAATATATCTTTAGAATAAGTAAACTTGATATATAACAACCTTATATTTTATAAACATTTATCTCATGTTTAATATACTATATATCAAAGTTAAAAGTAGTGAACTTTATTTATTCTCCTTTTTTTTCTATTTTCATTTTTCTTTTAATTTATATTTTCTTTTTTATATTTTTAGAACTTAAAAGAGAGTTAAAGTGATAATTACATCATATAACATGGTTATAGTAACAATTATAAGTTACATGACTTGTAGAAAAATGTAAAAGATTCAGAAAAAGTAATGTTATAATATGTGTAAAACATATGTTAACTTTAAGACAAATTTTCTTTTAACTAACTTTAAAATCTTAAGCTCGTAACACTATAAACATATGTTAGAGTTTGTGTCATTTATAACTTATAATTACTGTATTTTGTATCTTTCTTATATTGTATTAGTTAGTGTTTTATATAGTAGTAGAAACTTCTTTATGTTCTAACATATTTAATATAAAAAACAGATAACCTTGGATAAATCTATAACAATTTGAAGTTTATCTAGAATTTGATGTTAGTGTTAGTCTTAGCAATGATAAAACACTGAGGCATAAATTTTCATGATATCAAGTATATCAAATAATTTCAGCATAACATTTTATTTAGAGTATGGATGAGTCGCTTGATTATGAAGTATAGAAGAGTGGTAGTGGCTATAAATATAAAAGTTAGATGATAGTGACAATTTTAAAATATGCAGATAAAAACAATGCCAGCTTTAACACTTAAGTCTGAATCTTAGTGATAGAAGTAGTGGTATTGAACCTTGTATGTTTACCACTGAGAAAGAAAACAAGATGGTAGAGTGATAGCTCCTATAATGATCAAAACCTGGCTGAGAAAACCAAAGACAATAGGAAACGCTATGTAGAATAGTATTTATTGACTAACTTTAGAAAGTAATTAGAAATTCTAGCACTGATAATCTCTTTAGTATGTAAATAAACTTCTTTTCCTCATGAGAAAAATGTAACCAAGAAGCGAAATATTGAATTTGTATAAATTAAAATTATTTACATGTGCTTTAGTTATCTACAGGTTATAAGACAAAACAAAAATTTTTACTATTATTATAACAATAAAAACTATACTATTTAATGAAAAGATAGTTATACTGGCATCTGTTAATTTTTCCTTAATTATAATTGTAATATTTAGAATTAATATAGTATTTAATAAATAATTTAATAATATATATTAGTAACTTACAAGTATAGTATTTTGTTCTTTATATTTACTTACTTTCCTGTACATAGTATGTTTCAAAATATTTTTAATATATTTAGGACCACTTTAACCAAATATTGGTTTATCTGAGAAACTTAAAACAACATGGCTAACAATACATTCTTGTTAAGATTTCATCTTAAACTGTATTGTTTTAGAAATAATTAAAAAAAAATTAACTTAAAGTCAGTTTCATTATATTAAAATTAATCATTATAATTAATCAAAGTATTTTTAAATTTAATAATTTTGTTAATTCCATTTTTGTTTAAATAATCTTTATTTTGAATGATGATATAAGATTTTCTTCATTTCAAGAAATTAACTTGTTTACTAGATAATAAATGATAATGATTTAAGTAATCTATAACATTTTTAGTAGATCCAAATGATGTAGAATCATAATTATAAGTTTTATTATTGTTGTTATAGGCTATATTTCCTTCTAAAAACTTTTTAATTAATTATAAAGCAAATAAAATATTATTTTTGGGAGCAAGATTGATATAAAAATTTAATTGTAGTCCTAATTTAGGCTGACTTTTATTCACAAATTTGATTTGAAAACTAGCTGTTGCATCAGAAAATCTAGCTAACCAATGATGTTTTAAATTCTTATCTAAATTCAATTCTAATTCCTTAGGAAGTTTATTATTAAATTCAGAGAAGGCAAATTTATTATCATTTAAAATATTTTTAGTCATTTTGTTAAGTGTATTTTCAATTCTTATTTTACCATTTATTAGATTAATGACTTTTATCAAACTTTCTATTGAAGATACAACTAAGAATATTGACTCTTTTCCTTCTCTTTTTATTTTTTTTACTCTACCATAACCTATACTTTTTTTTATAAAATAAACTAAAGAAGCATTTAAAGGATGAAACTCTATAACTAACTCTTGTTTGTTAGTAAAATGACCTTCACCTTCTATTAGACCTGCTAAATAATGACCTAATTGTTCTGGAGTATTTAGTTTTAAATGTCTAGGTACATGAACTGATATCTCTTTAACATTTTCTAATACTTCTATAGTTTTGTTGCATAAAGTTTCTGAGGTTCCATGTTTTAATTTAATAAATTTGTTACTTGTTGATAAACTCTATTGTTTTAATTTTATAACTATATCATTTAAGATGGAGTACTTAAAACTTACCTTATTTAGGAAAGAAGTTGTTCTAGCAAATAGCAATGTTAAAAAGCTTATTTTTATAAAAATAACTTCTGGATTCTTCATATTTGAACCATTTATTGTGAAAAATTTTCCAACTTTTTTCTAATAAAGTATCAGGTAAAGTTTTATAAGCTTTAAGATCCTTTAATTCATAGTATTTAGGGATTAAATAAAGTCTATTTTTTTAGCAGATCTAGAAGAATATTTTTTGAAATAATTTATTAAATTTAAGATATCCTTTTTTTTTGTTATATACCATTTAAAAGATTAAGAGCTCTCTCTATCAATATATATATTTCCACCATATGTTTCTAGTAAAGGTTGTAACAATTCAAATGTTTTTTGAGAAAGAGTAATAGATAATTGTGTGTTAGTACTATTAATTGTAACTGTACTATTATCATTGAAAAATCCAAAAAGCCAGCCACTATCAAAAGTTAGTTTTTTAGAATAAATTAAACTTATTTCATATTTATGACATAATTTATTTAATTGAACTAATCTATTAGAATTTCTAATGTGTTCATTAACATCATTAATTAATTTTAATAAACCTGATTTATAATGTAATCTATATCTTAGTGTATTAGCACCAAATTTTATTTTTATAGATCTATCATAAATATTTTTAACTATTTGTAAAACATGCTCATCTCTAATATCTATTGTAATTTCTAAACTAGCATAACCTTTTTTACTTAATAAAAAGCTTCCATCTTCATCGATTAGACCTGCTAACCATTCTTCTAATTTTTTATTCTCATTCTTACTATGAATAAGCTATTCCTGTGAGAAAGTAAAGACTTTGTTTAAATTTAACATATGTATGGCCTCTAAAATTCTTACTAATGAGCTTCATGCTTTGATTACTTGCAAATTATTCATATTTAAAAGAATTTTAACTTCAACGGTACAAAGATTGCAACTGACACTCAAAATATCTAATAAATTATTCATGAATTTCTCGCTTACAGTATGTTACATTAAATTATAATTATATTTAAAGGGCCACATTTGACTGAAAAACCCATTCCTTCTTATCTTAAATTATTTCACTCTATTTAAGATTCATGTCATATATAAACATTAACTAAGTATATCTAAATTTTGAATAACTTTGGTTTTTTATATAAACTTGTGCCAATTGGCAAGGAATCGACTGTACATTAAGCACTTTTAT